>Ga0070679_100002036_pt1 | contig 18148 bp, 21 predicted proteins | sample KBSC63BmetaG_FD_65652 | JGI IMG/M metagenome (GOLD analysis project Ga0070679, IMG submission 65652) | Corn rhizosphere microbial communities from Kellogg Biological Station, Michigan, USA - KBS C6-3B metaG | ecosystem: Host-associated > Plants > Roots > Rhizosphere | place: USA: Michigan... | reverse complement strand
GGCCCTTCCGGCAGACGATCCGCCGCCTGCTGGAGAATCCGAAGCGACTGGCGCAGCTCCTCGAACCTCACGAGATATCGATCGTAGACATCCCCATTCGTCCCGACGGGAACCTCGAAGTCGTACGTCTCGTAATCGAGATACGGAAAATCCTTTCGCACATCGTAGTCGACGCCCGACGCGCGAAGCATTGGCCCTGACAACCCCCAATTGATGGCTTCGTCAGGAGTCATGACGCCAAGGCCCACCGTACGTCCAACCCAGATTGCATTCCGCGTCAGCACGCGATCGATCTCGTCGAGCGTGTGGGGGAATGTGCGGATGAACTGCCGAAGACCGTCCATCCAGCCGCTTGGGATATCCGCCGCCATTCCACCCACGCGCGTCGCCGACGTCGTGAGCCGCGCGCCCACCCACTTCTCGAGAAGTCTGTAAATCTCCTCGCGACGCTGGAACGCCCACAGAAACGGCGTGAACGCGCCGATGTCGATGCAGAACGTGCCGAGCCACACGAGGTGTGACATGATGCGCGACAGCTCCGATGCTATCACGCGCAGAACCTTGCAGCGCTCGGTGATCTCGATTCCAAACAGCCGCTCAGCGCCCAGCGCAAATGCGACGTTGTTGCCGATGGAGTTGAGGTAGTCTTCGCGGTCCGTCCAGCAGACTATCTGATTGTACTGCCGGTATTCTCCGATCTTCTCGAAGCCGCAATGCAGGTACCCGATGTGCGGGATGCAGCGCACGACCGTCTCGCCATCGAGCTCGAGCACCAGTCGCAGCACGCCGTGTGTCGCGGGGTGCTGCGGCCCGATGTTGATGAGCATGTGCTCACCCTCGAGATCCGGCTCGACACTCGGCGGCGGGTCGATCGCGACCGCAGTGCCGCCATCATTCGTGACGAGTGGAACGCGCTGCGGTCTTCCTTGCGCATCCAGTCCCGACGTCGAAAGCTCTACTTCTACGGTGCGTCGCGCCATTACTCGCCCGTCCTCTCGCCCTTGCTCAGTCTTTCGCGCATGTCAGTCGGCAGCTCGGCGAATGCGTCGGCGATGGTGAGCTCCTCCATCGAGTAGCGCGCTTCGGGATTCTGCGCGAGCGCCTGGCGGAGCTGCTCGGATCTGCTGAAACGTCCGCGAAGCGGGAAATCCTTCCTCAGCGGATACCCTTCCTTGTACGACTCCCACATCAGGAGCCGCCGCAGATCGGGGTGTCCGGTAAAGCGAATGCCGAACATGTCGTAGCACTCGCGCTCGAGCCAATCCGCTGACTTGTAGATGTCGTAAACGCTGGCGATCTCGAGCGGCTTGCCTTTGGGGAGCTGTGCCTTGATCCGCAGGAAGCGACGGTACGGAAGCGAGCGAAGATGCCAGACGACCTCGATCGGAACTTCGGAATCCCGGTACTCGACGGCGGTGACATCGCTCAGAAAATCGTAGCGCTGGGACGGATCATCGTGTAGCCAGCGGATCACCTGCTCGACCGAAGCCGGATCGACATAGGCCACGGTCTCGCCCCAGATAACCTCGATGCGCTTGATCGCTGCGCCGAACTTGTCCTGCATCGCCTTCGCCGAAGGGTTCGCGGCAGCACCGCGGTGTGAGACGTTCTTCTGCGTGACGGGCTCGCTTTCGGTCGAGCTCGCACCAGTGCGGACGACTTCGAACCGGTTCACGGCGCCGACCTCGTCTGATGGACCGAATTACCGAACGGCTCGCCGAGCTCGTCGATCACCGACGGCGGGATGTACAGCTGGCTCTTCGGATCGGGCTCCATCTCGTCGCGGGTGCCGGCATCGGCAGAGCGCTCGTTCTTCACTTTCTCCTGGAGCATCCGGATTCCGTAAAGAAGCCCTTCCGGTCGCGGCGGACATCCAGGCACATAGACGTCAACGGGTATGATCGTGTCGATCCCCTGCACCACCGCGTAGTTGTCGAACATTCCGCCGGTTGATGCGCAGGCGCCCATCGAGATGCTCCACTTGGGCTGAGGCATCTGCTGCCAGATGCGCCTGATGATCGGGGCGAGCTTGAATGGAACGCGTCCGGCGCAAATAAGGACGTCGGCCTGACGCGGGGAGAAGCTCATGCGCTCCATGCCGAACCGCGCGAGGTCGAAGTCGCTCGCGGCGGTTGCCATGAACTCGATCGCGCAGCACGCCGTTCCGAACGGCATGGGCCACAGAGAATTCGCGCGCGCCCAGTTGACCAGAAAATCCATTCGCGTCGTCACCCACCCTTCCTGGGATTCGGGCGCGTATGAAACGGTGCGGTGTTCGCCCGGAACGGTCAATCCCATTGCAACGCCCCTTTCTTCCAGACGTAAACGAAGCCGACGAGCAGAATCAACATGAACACGAGCATCTCGCCCAGCCCGAAGAACGAAACGTTGCCCACCGGACAGGCATCATTCACGAGCGGCACGAAGCAGGACAGCTGCTTGTAGTAGACGGCCCATGGGATCATGAACACCGTCTCGATGTCGAAGATTATGAACAGGATCGCGATGAGATAAAAGCGAACAGAAAAGCGTTCGCGCGCGTCGCCGAGCGCCGGAACGCCCGACTCATACGCCTGCTGCTTTACCGGAGTTGGCCGCGCGCGGATCGTGAGCGTCGAGATCGCGATGATCAGGAGGCCGTTCATCACCACGAAACCGAGCAGCATCAGAACCGGGAAGTAAGCGCGTGCCATGGGGTTCCAGACTTCGTGAAAAATTTCACTAACGTCGTTTTGAGCAATTTACAGACGCCCATCTTGTAATTCAACGGCTCCCATTCGGTGGCGGCGATAGTGCGAAATTCGTACATTCACGACGAAAAGCCGCGAGCACTCGCGCGCCACCTGCCGGCGGACGACTGGCCGGCATCTCACCGCAATCCACTCCTCCTCAATGTCAATTCAAGCGGATCGCTGGATCACCCGAATGGCCAGAGAGCACGGGATGATCGAGCCCTTCGAGAGCAGTCAGGTCAGGGCGGGCGTCATCTCCTATGGCGTCAGCTCCTACGGCTACGATATGAGGGTCGCTCCCGAGTTCAAGATCTTCACCAACGTCCTCAGCTCGATCGTCGACCCGAAAAACTTCGACTCCAATTCATTCGTCGAGTTCGAGGGGCCCATCTGCATTGTCCCGCCGAATTCCTTCGCCCTGGCGCGCTCAGTCGAGTATTTCCGGATTCCGCGCAACGTTGTGACAATCACCGTAGGTAAATCCACCTATGCTCGGTGCGGCATAATCACCAACGTCACCCCTTTCGAGCCGGAATGGGAGGGGTTCGTTACCCTGGAGATATCGAATACCACCCCGCTGCCGGCGAAGATCTACGCGAACGAGGGAATTGCTCAGGTTCTTTTCTTCAAGGGCGAAGAGGAGCCGGAGGTTTCGTACAAGGACAAGAAGGGAAAGTATCAGGGTCAGCAGGGCGTGACGCTGCCGCGACTTTAGCCCGAAGCATGGCCCCGCGCTTGCCTCAGTAAGTACGGAAGAACCGAAATCGGAGGACGCACCACTGATGCAGAATCGCGATGGAGTTCAGAAAGGACCCCAGGATCACGCAGAAGGCGAGCATGGGGCAAAGACCCGCAACAAGATCCTCGAACAACTTCACTCAAAAAAAAACGGCAACGGAGCCGCAGTGCCGAACAAGAACGGAGTGGATCCCGCAGCAATCCCGCATCCGACAGCGCACCGACTCTTCGAGGAACGGCAACAACATGACATTGCCGAGAAGAACAGCGAGAAGACCCGATTGAACCGCGAGGTGGAACGACGTCACCTCGATCCCAATCACATCCCGAAAATCTGATCTCGGGCGCGGAGAGTCGCGCTAGGAGCGTGTTCCGAGGAGACTGGCCCGCACGAAATCGCGGTTCATTCGCGTGATGGTGTCGATGCTGATCTCTTTCGGACACGCCTCCTGACACTCCCCGTGGAGCGTGCAGTTTCCGAAGTTTTCGAGATCCATTTGCTTGACCATTTCCAGCGCGCGCCGATAGCGTTCGGGTTGTCCCTGCGGAAGGAGTCCGAGATGGGTGATCTTCGCCGATGTGAACAGCGAAGCGGCCGCGTTGGGGCACGCAGCAACGCACGCGCCACACCCAATACATGCCGCCGCATCCATCGCCGTCTCGACACTTTCCTTTGACACGAGGATGCTGTTCGCATCCTGCGCTCCGCCGGTGGGCGCGGTGATGAATCCACCAGCCTGAATGATCCGATCGAACGCCGAGCGATCGACGGTGAGATCCTTGATGATGGGAAAAGCACGCGCGCGCCACGGCTCGATGTAGATAGTGTCGCCATCCTTGAAGCTTCTCATGTGCAGCTGACACGTCGCTGTCCCTCGCATGGGACCGTGCGCGATGCCGTTTATCATCAGGCTGCACATTCCGCAGATTCCCTCTCGGCAATCGCTGTCGAAGGCGATCGGAATTTCACCGCGCTCCGTCAATCCTTCGTTGACGACGTCGAGCATCTCCAGAAAAGACATATCGGGCTTGATGTCGCGCGCCTGGTACACGACCATCTTGCCTGGGACATCCGGCCCTGCCTGTCGCCAGACGTGAAGTATGAGATTCATTACTTGTAGCTCCGCTGAGACAGCTTCACGTTCTCGAAGACGAGCGGCTCCTTGTTGAGAATCGGGGCCTTGTCGTCGCCCGCGTATTGCCACGCCGCGACGTATGCGAAGTTGGAGTCGTCCCGCAATGCCTCGCCATCCGGAGTTTGACTCTCTTCCCGGAAATGCGCTCCACACGACTCCGTGCGATGCAGCGCATCGATGCACATCAGCTCGGCGAGCTCGAGAAAATCGGCGACCCGTCCGGCTTTTTCCAGCGCCTGGTTCAGCTCGACGTCGCTGCCCGGGACGTTGACATCGCGCCAGAACTCCTGGCGCAACTCGGGAATCTTCTGGAGGGCGAGCTTGAGCCCCGCTTCGTTTCGCGACATGCCGCAGTATTCCCACATCAGGCGGCCGAGCTCGCGGTGGAACGACATCACCGTCCGCTTTCCCTCGATCGACAGAAACTTCCTGGTGCGCTCGGCGACAGCGTTGGTGGCTTCGCGAAATGCCGCGTGAGTGGCGTCGACTTTGGAAAGCTTCTGGCTGGCCAGATAATCGCCGATCGTGTTGGGGATCACGAAATACCCGTCGGCGAGCCCCTGCATCAATGCTGAAGCGCCGAGGCGGTTCGCGCCGTGATCCGAGAAATTCGCCTCACCCGTAACGTGCAGACCCGGAATGTTGCTCATGAGATTGTAGTCGACCCAGAGGCCGCCCATAGTGTAGTGGACGGCCGGGTAGATCCTCATCGGCACTTCATACGGGTTCTCGTCCGTGATGCGCTCGTACATCTCGAACAGATTTCCATACCGCTCCGCGATCACATCCTTTCCCAGCCGCTTTATCGCGTCCTGGAAATCGAGATAGACGCCGAGTCCGGTCTCCCCTACTCCGCGGCCCTCGTCGCAAACCTCCTTTGCTGCCCGCGACGCGATGTCACGAGGCGCGAGATTTCCGAAGCTCGGGTACTTGCGCTCGAGGAAGTAGTCCCGCTCGCCCTCGACTATATCACGAGGAGAACGCTTGTCGCCGGTTTTTTTTGGAACCCAGACGCGTCCATCGTTGCGGAGCGACTCGCTCATCAGCGTCAGCTTCGACTGATAGTCGCCGCTCACGGGAATGCAGGTCGGATGGATCTGTGTGAAACACGGATTCGCAAATGCCGCCCCGCGCTTGTAGGCGCGCCAGATCGCCGTCGCGTTCGATCCCTGAGCGTTGGTCGAAAGGTAGAAGACGTTCCCGTATCCGCCTGAAGCCAGCACGACGGCATCCGCAACCTGCGACTCGATAGCGCCGGTGACGAGATCGCGCGTGATGATCCCGCGGGCTGTTCCGTCGATGACGACGAGATCGAGCATCTCGGTGCGAGGATACATCTTCACCCCGCCCTGCGCGATCTGGCGCTCGAGCGCCTGGTACGCGCCGAGAAGGAGCTGTTGTCCAGTTTGGCCGCGCGCGTAAAATGTTCGCGAGACCTGCGCGCCGCCAAAGGACCGGTTGGCCAGCAGGCCGCCGTACTCGCGGGCGAATGGAACTCCCTGCGCGACGCACTGATCGATGATGTTGACGCTCAGCTCCGCGAGCCGATAGACGTTCCCTTCTCGCGAACGGAAATCGCCGCCCTTGATCGTGTCATAGAACAGCCGATAGATGCTGTCGCCGTCGTTCCGGTAGTTCTTGGCCGCGTTGATGCCTCCCTGCGCCGCGATGCTGTGTGCGCGTCGCGGCGAATCCTGGAAGCAGAAGCACTTCACGTTGTAGCCGAGCTCGCTCATGGTCGCCGCAGCGGCGCCCCCGGCGAGTCCCGAGCCGACGACGATCACGGTGTATTTTCTCTTGTTCGCCGGACTCACCAGCTTCATCTCGAAGCGATGTTTGTCCCACTTCTGCTGCAACGGTCCGGTCGGGATCCTGGCGTCGAGCTGAAGACTCATCGGACGAACCCTGCGAGGACCGCGAGCGGGATCGAGGTGAGCGCACCCCAGACAAAGACGGCAATGACGAGAGACACCCGCCGGTGGAGCGGATCCGCGGACGGAGGACTGACGCCGATACTTCTGACCGAGCTCCACGCGCCGTGATACAGGTGCAGCCCGAGCGCGATCATCGAGATCACGTAAAACAGCGACACCCACCAGATTCGGAAGCTCATCACCACGTTCGCATACACATCCTCGCGACTGAAGCTGCCAGTGGGACGAATAGTTCCAGTCGTGAAATGAAGGATGTGCAGGACGATGAACACGAGGAGAAGAGCTCCGCCCCAGCGCATCGTTCGCGAGGATATCGTGGCTGCCTGCGTCTCATGCTTCGTGTACCCGATCGGCCGGGCGCGGCGGCTCTGGCGGGTGAGCTGAATCGCCGCGATCACGTGCAGAATCACCGCGACGATCAGGACGATCCGCAGCGTCCACAGGATCTCACCCGTGCTTTTGAGAAAGCGCGAGTATGAGTTGATCGCGTCCGGTCCGCGAAACACGAGGAGATTGCCGAGCGCGTGAACGATGACGAAGCCGACGCCGATGAGGCCGGTAATCCCCATGACGACTTTCTTACCGACCATGGAGCCATAGAAGCTGCGAATTCCGGCCATCGGCCCGTTACAGCTTTACGGCGCCCATTGGCTCGCGGACGGCGTCCGCACTCTTAGCCAGGGCATCATGCTCCGCTCGCGTCAGCTCCACCTCGACGATCGATTCAAGCCCCCGCCTTCCAAGCTTGCAGGGTACGCCCAGGAAAAGTCCGGACATTCCATACTCGCCCTCGAGCCACGCCGCGCACGGAAGGATCCGCTTCTGATCGAGCGCGATCGCTTCGCACATCTGAACCGCGGCCGAGGAAGGAGCGTAGTACGCGGATCCGGTCTTGAGGTACTTCACGATCTCTGCGCCGCCGGTACGCGTTCTCTCGACGATCGCATCGAGTTTTGCCTGCGGCATGAGCTGAGTGATCGGGATTCCGCTTACGGAAGTGTAGGAGATCAGCGGCACCATCGTATCGCCGTGACCACCGAGCACCATCGCCTGGATGTCCCGCACGGAAACATTGAGCGCCTCGGCGATGAAAGCGCGATATCGTGCGGTGTCGAGAACGCCAGCCATTCCAATGACGCGCTCTCTCGGAAATCCCGTGACCTTCATCGCGACGTAGGACATCACGTCGAGCGGGTTGGAGACGATGATCAGTATCGCGTTTGGAGATGTGTTCTTGATCTCTTGCGAGACCTGCTTGACGATTCCGGCGTTGGTATTGAGAAGATCGTCCCTCGACATCCCGGGCTTGCGGGCAATTCCCGCCGTGATCACGATGATGTCGGAGTCCTTGGTCTCGTCGTATCCGTTGGTGCCTATCAGTCGCGTGTCGAATCCTTCGATTGGCGCCGATTGCCACTGGTCGAGGGCCTTGCCCTGCGGGATTCCTTCCATCACGTCGACCATCACTACCGTACGCGCCAGCCCTTTCTCGGCGAGGCGCTGCGCGGTGGTAGCACCGACGTTTCCAGCGCCCACCACCGTAATCTTGTTGACCATTTCGCTTTCTTTTGGTTGTGGAGAGGTTGTGGTCGAAACTTAGTTGCGCGGATGCTCGGGAAGAAGCCGCATCATACCAATAGTGTTCTGGTGTGTCCGACCAAGGTCAGCCGCCCACCTGCGAAAGCGCGCGAAGCCCACCAATGCTCATCTGAAGAAGGTGATGCTCCTTCGGCTTCGTGTTGAGTGCCGCGCGAAAATACGGCTCGAGCGGAATGCCCGAGCGTAACGGAGTGCGCAGATCGACTTCGTCTTCGCCAAAGAGGCAGGTGCGAAGTCGACCGTCGGCCGTCAGCCTGACGCGGTTGCAGCTTCCGCAGTAGGTGTGCGACATGGGCGTGATCACGCCAATAGTTCCACGCGCTCCGGCAAACCGGTAGTATCGCGCTGGCCCGTTGCCGCGCTCGGGACCGGTCGCGGGTTGGAGCGGCCCGATCGCCTCCACCGAGCGTAAGATCTCGTCAGCGGGAACGACATGCTCCCACGTGACTTCGCGCATCTCGCCGACCGGCATCAACTCGATGAACCGGACGTGCCACGCATGTTCCAGCGTAAGCGTCGCAAAGTCGCGCACCTCGTCGTCATTTATTCCGCGCATCACAACAACGTTGAGCTTGATTGGCGCGAGTCCGGCTTCCTCGGCAGCGGTCGCGGCGGCCACTGGATCAAAATCGATGTTTCGACGCGAGATCGCCTTGATCCGATCGGGTCTAAGCGAATCGGCGCTCATGTTGATGCGATCGAGGCCCGCTCTCTTCAGCAAGCCGGCAAGATCGGGCAGTCGCACGCCATTCGTGGACAGGGAGATGTCCTCGATCTCGGGGATTTCGCGCAGCATCGCGACCAACCGCTCGAGCTCGGGGCGAAGCGTCGGTTCTCCGCCTGTGATCCGAAGACGGCGCAGACCGAGCGGGGCGAGCTGCATCACGACACGCGCGATTTCCTCGTACGAGAGAATATCGGATTTTGGAAGCCACTCCAGTCCCTCGAGCGGCATGCAGTAGAGGCAGCGAAAGTTGCAGCGGTCGGTCACCGAGATCCGCAGATACTCGATCCCGCGTCCGAAGCTGTCCTTCAGCGTGACGCTCACGCGCGCGATGTCTCGGCGGCACGCGTGGGATCGACCCACTCGCGCGTGCCATCTTCATAGTGTTCCATCTTCCAGATCGGAACGCGTTTTTTTATCTCCTCGATCACGAAGCGCGTGCAATCGAGCGCGGGCGCGCGGTGCTCATGGGCTACGACCAGCGCTACACTCACGTCGCCCAGCTCCAGGCGCCCGGTCCGGTGCTCCACGATAAGGGAGTGCACATCGAAGCGCTGCTCCGCCTCATCGAGAATTCGCTCCAACTCCAGTTCGGCCATCGCTGCGTACGCGGAATATTCGATCGCGCTGACTCTGCGTCCGTCGTTGAGCTCGCGCACAGTGCCGATGAAGCTCGATATCGCCCCATGTTCAGGTGATCGAACTTCAGCCAAAAGCGCGGCCGGGTCTATCTCACGAGTGACGACCGCCGAGCGCTTCATCCGCCCGCCACGGGCGGAATCAGGGCGATTTCATCATTTGGCTGAATACGCTGATCGGCTGACGCAAAGCTGCGATTTACCGCTATGCGAGGGGCGGCGGGCAGCATCGACGCCCCGGGCAGCAACCGGATGCGGGATAGCAGATCGTTGACAGTGCTATTCGGCGCGAGGGAGAGCTCGATTGTGGAGGCGCCCAGGAGCTCTGCGTAGGAAGCAAACAATTGCACTGTCACGGTAGACACGTGCCGCTCTCCTGCCCCGCTGAAGGAGCTAAGTCCTTACGCTTCCGACATCTGCGAGACATCCATTCCGGCGACTAACGCGCGCAATTCCTTGGACGGCTTGAAAACCGGCACCGGCCGTGCGGAAACCTCAACAGGGGAACCTGTACGGGGGTTTCTAGCCATGCGCGTCTTGCGGTTCCGGATCTTGAACGTGCCGAAACCCCTGACCTCGATGTTCTCCTGAGTCTGAAGCGATTCCTTGATCGCCTCTAGGAAGGCGTCAACGACTCTCGCGCAATCCTTCTTCGATATCATCGGCCCGGCGGTCCGTGAAATCTGGGTCGTGACACGCTCGACGAGGTCGGCTTTGGTCATTGAAAAACTCCGAGAGGAGGCGCACTAAGTAGCGTAAGTGCTTTGAAGTTATGGCTTTACTGAAAGGCTGTCAAGCGAGTGCCGACCTACCTCAGGGACCCCCTAAGCGCGCTCAGGAACTCCTGAAAGAGGGGCCGGGCGTCGTGCGGACCGGGCGCGGCCTCGGGGTGATACTGCACGCCGAACACCGGCAGCTCGCGATGGCGAAGCCCTTCGATCGTGCCGTCGTTGAGATTCACGTGGGTGACTTCGAGGTCCCGGGCACCCTTTACCGTCCGTTCATCCCCCTCCACGGCAAACCCGTGATTCTGCGCCGTGATCAGCACTTTGCCCGTTTCGACTTCCTTCACCGGATGATTTCCGCCACGGTGACCATAGGGCATCTTGGCGGTTGCGCCCCCGAAGGTGAGGCCGAGCAGCTGGTGGCCGAGGCAGATTCCAAAGGTGGGGATTTCGGCGGCAGTGAGAGAGCGAATGATTTCGGGAGCATAGGTCACGGCGTCAGGGTCGCCGGGACCGTTCGAGAGGAAAATTCCATCCGGTTCCTCTGCGAGCACGGCGTCAGCGGGAGTATCCGCTGGTACAACCGTCACCCGGCAGTCGTTCTCTCCAAACAGCCGCAGAATGTTTCGCTTGATGCCATAATCGTAGGCGACGATGTGGTGCTTCGCGCGCGGATCGCCCCAGCTATAACGCTCTCGCGTCGTCACCCGTGAGGCCAGATCCAGCCCTTCCATCGACGGACAGGCGTCGAGTGCAGCGCGACTTGCCTCGTCGGGCTCGAGCCCGGCACCGATCACACCACGCATGACCCCGACCGATCTCAGGTGCCGCGTGAGGCGGCGGGTGTCAACGTCAGCAATGATGGGCACTTGCGCGGCTGACAACCAGGCGCCCAGTCCGCCGGTCGCGCGCCAATTTGAGAAGGTCTGGGAGAGGTCCCGCACCACCACTCCCGCGACTTGTGGCGCCGCTGATTCGGGATCCTCCGCGTTCACGCCGTAGTTCCCGATCTGCGGCGACGTCATCACGACGATCTGTCCGCGGTACGACGGATCGGTGAAGACTTCCTGGTACCCGGTCATGTTCGTGGTGAAGACCACTTCGGCTACGGCGGGCAGCGTTGAGGCTGATGCTTCGCCGGGAAGTCTCCCACGAAAAAGGGTTCCGTCCTCAAGGAGGAGGAACCCCGGTTCGAAAGCGCGCGTGACCGTCAACTTACCGTTTCGGTGTGGTGGTCGGAGGCTTGTTCGCAGTTCCCTGCGGAGCCTGGGTTGTTGGCGTTGTCGCTGCAGGCGCCGGCTCGAGCGGGACAGCGGGCGCGGACGTCGGTGCGGGCGCAACGTTCACCGGCTGGCTGCCGAGACCTTTCTCGAGGACCGAGCGCGGAGCCGCGGTGTGAGTCGACATGATCTGCAGAATGAAGGAGAGTCCGAGAAAGATCCCGCCTCCCCACCAGCTGATCGTTGTCAGAAGATTCCCGGCCTGCCTGATTCCGATCAGTGCGTCGGGGGATGAGCTGGCGCCGCCGAAGCTCGCCGCGAGGCCGCCGCCCTTTCCGCTCTGGGCAAGAACCGCAAAGATGAGGACGATGCAGTCGATGACCAGCAGCGTCAGAAGAAACGTGTAAAGCATTGATGGGATTAAGGTTCAGCGTAGTCGTTCAATATCAGCCCCGCGAGGGGAAAACTCAAGCCTGCAAGCGAGTCTGCGCGATCGCCAGCCACGACCCAGCATCAACGCTCGCGCCGCCCACCAGCAGGCCGTCGACTTCAGGAGCGCTGAGCAAACCAGCGGCGTTTTCGGCATTGACGCTCCCGCCGTACAGGATCGGAATCTCGTCCGATCGTGTTCCGATCATTTCGTTGAGCTCCGACCGAAGCACAGTGTGAATGGCGGATGCGTCGCCGGCGGATGCGGTGAGGCCGGTGCCAATTGCCCACACCGGCTCGTAGGCGAGGAGGAAATCGGCGGAAATGAGATTCGGAATCTGGGAGAGGCCTTCGCGCAGCTGATGCGTCACGATCTCTTCGGTTTCACGAGCTTCGCGCTGAGCGATTGTCTCACCAACACAAAGCATGAACGTCAGCCCGGCCTTCGCGGCGGCGAGACACTTCTTCGCGCACTGGGCGTCGGTCTCACCGAACACGTGACGCCGCTCGGAGTGCCCGACGAGCACGATCCGCGCGCCGGCATCCTTTGCCATTGATGCTGAAGTCTCGCCCGTGAATGCGCCCTTCTCCGCCCAATGGATGTTCTGAATCCCAGCGACGAGATCACTTCGCGCAGCGATTGCGGCCGAAACTGTGCTCAGTGTCACCGCGGGTGGAAAGAATGCAACGGTGCGGTCGGAACGTGGCTGATAGGCGGCGAGAAAGGTCTCCATGAAGGCTTTCGCCGCCGTCGGACCGTTGTTCATCTTCCAGTTGGCGGCGAGAACGGGACGCTTCATCACGCGTCGTCCAGAACTTCCACGCCCGGAAGCTTCTTGCCTTCGAGAAATTCGAGTGACGCCCCGCCACCGGTAGACACATGACTCATTTTCTTGTCGAGGCCCGCCTCCGCGACAGCGGCCGCTGAATCTCCGCCGCCCACGATCGTCGTTGCTCCTTTCGCCGTCGCACTCGCCATCGCCTCGGCGATCGCGCGCGTGCCGCGATCGAAAGGTGGCGTCTCGAAGACACCCATCGGGCCATTCCAGATGATCGTCTTGGCCGACGCGATTGCCCGCGAGTAGGACGCAATGGTGTCAGGCCCAATGTCGAACATCGCCTGGTCCGCCGGAATTGCTGTACGCGATACGGCCTTCGCCCCTTTCGCTTGATCGAGCGACGGCGCAACCATCGCGTCGTGCGGCAGCGTGAGTCTCATTCCCGCGCGCTCGAGGAGATCCTTCGCCATCGAAACGCGATCCTCTTCGACCAGCGACTTACCGGTCTCGAGCCCCATCGCCTTGTAAAACGTGCAGGCCATTGCGCCGCCGACGAGCAACCCATCGACCTTCGGGAGCAGCTGTTCGATCACGTCGATTTTTCCGGAGATCTTGGCGCCGCCAAGAATCGCGATGAACGGGCGCTTCGGATCGGCGAGAGCGCCGCCCAGATAGTCGAGCTCGGTCTGCATCAGCAGTCCTGCTACGGCCGGCCGGAGATGTTCGGCAACTCCGACGGTCGACGCGTGAGCCCGGTGCGCCGCGCCGAACGCGTCATTGACGAAACAATCTCCCAGCTCAGCGAGCGCGCGCGAAAGCCGTTGATCGTTTTTCTCCTCGCCGCCAAGAAAGCGTGTGTTCTCGAGAAGCAGAATCTCGCCGGGCTTGATCTGCTTGCTCGCCTTGAGCGCTTCGTCAGAATCAGTGGATTCTAAAAAGATGACGTTGCAGCCGGTGAGCTGGGCCAGGCGTTTCGACACGGGCTCGAGCGAGTACTTCGCCTCGGGCTTGCCCTTCGGCCGCCCGAGGTGCGACAGCACCACCGGCAGTCCGCCGCGCTCGATCAGAAGCTCGATCGTCGGCAGCGCGGCCCGGATCCGGGTGTCGTCGGTGATCTCGGAATTCTCGTCGAGTGGGACGTTGAAGTCGACGCGAAGGAGCACGCGCTTGCCCCTGATCTGTGCGTCGGTCAGGTCACGGACGGTTTTCTTTTTCATCTTTCGAGCCGGCTTAGAGTCGGGACCCCATGAAGCGCAGCATGTCGACGCAGCGCGAGGCGTATCCCCACTCGTTGTCGTACCACCCCTGCACCGTCACGAGCGTGCCGTCGATGACGTTCGTGGTCTTCGAGTCGAGAATGCACGAAGCCGGGTCGCCGATGAAGTCGCACGACACAAGCTCTTCGTCGCTGTAGCGAAGGAAGCCGGAGAGCGGCCCTTCGGTCGAGGCCTTCTTGAACGCGGCGTTGACCGTGTCCTTCGTCGCACCGGTCTTCTCGACCTCAACCGTCAGAATCGTGTACGACACGTCCGGCGTCGGGACGCGAACCGAGCACCCGTCGATCTTCCCCTTGACCTCGGGTATCACGAGCGACGTCGCCTTCGCCGCCCCCGTCGTCGTCGGAATCATCGAGAGCGCCGCTGCTCGCGCGCGCCGAAGATCCTTGTGCGGCAGGTCGAGAATCTGCTGATCGTTCGTGTAGCTGTGAATAGTCACCATCGACGCGTGCTTGAAGCCGAAGTTGTCGCGAATCACCTTGACCATCGGGACGAGACAATTCGTCGTGCACGACGCGTTCGAAACGATGGTGTGCTTGGCAGAGTCGTATTTGTCGCTGTTGACGCCCATCACGATGGTGATGTCCTCGCCCTTTGCCGGCGCGGAGATGAGCACCTTCTTGGCGCCGCCCTCGATGTGCTTGCGCGCGCCATCGGCGTCCGTAAACCGTCCGGTCGACTCCAGAACGATGTCGACGCCCAGGTCTTTCCAGGGAAGCGCCGACGGATCCTTGTGCGAGAGGATCTTTATCTCGTCGCCATCGACGACGATCGAATCCTTTCCGACTTCAACGTCGCCCGGATATTTGCCGTGGACGGAGTCGTACTTGAAGAGGTGGGCGAGTGTCTTGGTGTCGGTGAGGTCGTTCACCGCCACGAAATCGAGATCAGCGATTCCCTGCTCCTTTGCCGCCCGCAGAACCTGTCTGCCGATTCGTCCAAATCCGTTGATTCCTATCCGAGTTGCCATTCCTTGAGCTCCATTCGGTTAAAGCCGGTCGCCACTCGCGTGTGCCCGGCCGAAAGTCACGTAACTGATGATTCGCGCTCCGGCCCCATGCAACACCTTCGCGCATTCGTTGAGCGTCGCGCCGGTCGTCACCACATCGTCCACCAGAATGATGTGCGCACCAACCAGCGAATCCATCCCATCGCCGATTTGAAACGAGCCTGCAACGTTGCCCTGTCTCTGTTCGGGTGTCAACCGCGTTTGCGATTCGGTCGCGCGCAAGCGGGCGATCACGCCGTCAAGAGCCGGAATTCGCCACTGTCGCGACAATCCGCGGGCAAGCAGCTCGCTTTGATTATAGCCACGCTCTCTTTTTCTCGCTGAAGCGAGGGGCACCGGGATAAGCGCCGCGCGCTCCTCGACCACGTCCGCCGGCCACGAAAGCCGGGCCATCCGGTCGGCCATCTGATCGGCGACCTTCGCCCACCCCTCGTACTTGAGCGCGTGTACGATCGAGGACGCCGACTCGACTGGCATCCAGCAAACGGAGCGCACCGCGCGCACGAATGGAGGGAGCAGCTCGCACCACCGGCAAGCGCCGGCAGTAAGCGGGTGACCGCAGCGCGTGCATTGGGGTGACGGGAGACAAGGCAGGCGTGCCCAGCAAAGATGGCAAACGATCCCACTCTCCTGGCGGGAGAGAAGCGCGCCACACGCCACACAGGCGCGCGGCAGCAGAAGGTCCAGCGCAGCTGAAAGGCCCTCACGAATTGAGACGCTGGCTGAGCGACTTCCTACTGGAGCGAGAGACGCATCGCTTCCCGGTCCGGCTCGATTCCGAACCAGCGGCGGAACGCGAGCGCTCCCTGCTCGAGCAACATTGGGAGCCCGTCCGCCGCGCGAATCCGTCTCTTTCTCGCCGATCGCACCCATGATGTTCCGCCGCGTCTGTAGACGAGATCCAGCACCGCGGCCGTCCTCGGAACGACGCCCAGGTCCATCGGATGATCCTCGTCGGCCAGTCCAATCGGAGTTGCGTTGACGATCAAGGTCGCTCCTGTGATCGCGCGCTCCACGCTCGTTTCCATTCGGGCGACATCGGGAAACCGTCGCGCAAGCGCTTCGCCTCTCTCGCTATTTCGCGTGACGATCACCACTTCGGCGCCCGGCCATTCCTCCGCGGCGGCGAGAACGGCGGCTGCCGATCCGCCCGCGCCGAGCAATACGACGCGTGATTTGGTGACGTCGTTGCCCACGAGCGCCCGGGCAGCAGCGTCAAACCCCGCAACGTCGGTGTTGTCGCCGTGCAGCTTGCCCGACCTGTACCAGAATGTGTTGACGGCGCCGACCTTGGCCGCGACGTCCGTCAACGTATCGCACAGATCATGGACGGCGATCTTGTGGGGGATGGTGACATTTCCAGCTGCGCGAGAGGTCTTTAGCCGCCGCATTGTACCTCGCAGCGCCGAGGGAGTCACGTCGAGCGCTTCGTAAACGAGCGGGATGTTCGCGGCCTTGAGAGCAGCGTTCTGGAAGATCGGCGAAAGTGAATGATCCACCGGATGCCCGAGCAGCACGAGCTGACCCGGGTACTCTCCCGATTGCGCCGCCGTTTCAGCCTTTGATGCGATCAAAGAGTTTTTCTAATTCCGTTTCGAGGGCGTCCGCCGTCTGCCGATATGCGTCGAGATCCCCGCCGTAGGGATCCATGATGCCCTCGTGGGATGTGCCCGACGCGTACTCGTCGATCACGTGCACCTTGCCGCGCCCGCCCATCTGCTTCACCTGCTCGAGATGCCCGGGCGTCATGACGAAGATGAGATCTGCCTCGGAGATGATAGCGGGCGTGATCTTCCGGGAGCGGTGATCGGTGAGGTCGAGTCCGCGCTCCATTCCGACGAGGAGCGCCTCGTCCGTCGCCGGAAAGTTGTCCCACGCGTTTGTGCCCGCGCTCGCGATTTGCACGTCGGCAATGCCACGCCGCTCGGCGATCTTGCGCGCGAACGCCTCCGCGAGCGGGCTTCGGCACGTGTTGCCGCTGCAGACGAAGAGCAGGTTCACGCTCAGGCGTCTCCAACGAGATCGGGAACGATCGCGCGCAATTTGGTGGCGCTAATCGCGCCCGGTCGAATGACGCGCGGCAGCCTGCCGGTGCAGTCGACAACAGTCGAAGGCTGCGACTCCTTGAGCGTCCCGCCGTCCAGCACGCGCAGAGTCCCCCGGGCGATCGCGTCAGTCCACTGCGCTACGATTTGATCGGCGGCGGTTGCCGGGGGAACACCGGGTCTGTTCGCGCTCGTCGAAGTGATCGGCTGGCCGTGAGCGAGTATCAGTCGAGCGAGCGATGTGTGCGGTGTCCACCTCACAGCTATTCCGCCTTCCGGGCCACGAAGCAGGTCCGGAACCCGTTTTTCCCCACCAGGCAACACCAGGGTCAGTGGGCCAGGCCAGAATCGCGCGGCAAACATCGCGGCGTACCCAGTGAGGTGAAGTCCCAGTCGTTCGATCATCTCGCTTGCGGCGATCAGCAGCAGGAATGGCTTCCCTTTCGGGCGACCCTTGAGGGAGACGAGCTGCTGTACCGAGCGCTCATCAACCCCGCCGCCGAATCCATACACCGTCTCCGTCGGATAAGCCAAGACCTTTCCGGCCGCCAGGTGCGCGAGGGTTCCGCTGATGGATGCTTCCACTTCTCCGGGAGACCAGAACGGCACAACCATCGACTGCGAGCTCATTCGCGGAAGATACTCAGCGCCTCCACCAACGCGAAATCATTCTCCTCGGTGATTTTGTGGGCGCGCTCGCTTCCACGCACCGCGACGATGGTGAGGCCAATGTGCTCGCACAGGGCGGCATCGTCGGTCGCGAAGCGCTCAGACTCGCGTGCTTCACGGTAAGCGCGCTCTATCGCCTCGCGCGGAAACGCCTGGGGCGTTTGCGCGCGCCACAATCCGGTCCGGTCCACGGTGATGACGATCTTGCCGTTGGAGTCTACCCTCTTGAGCGTGTCCGTCACGGGAAGAGCGGCTACCGCGCCATGGCCTTTGCGCGCTTCGTCAATCACTCTGCCGATGGTTTCGCTGGTTGCCAGTGGACGCGCTGCGTCGTGAATGACGACGATCTCGCATTCGGTCGGAAGATCTTCCAGCCCATTGGCTACGGATTCGCTGCGGTGCCTTCCACCGACCGACAGCAGCAGACGCTCGGCGTCACTCTGGAAAATCCATGGGGGCGGATCGCCGACGAATTCGCGTGGAAGCACGCACAC
>Ga0070679_100002035_pt1 | contig 18152 bp, 17 predicted proteins | sample KBSC63BmetaG_FD_65652 | JGI IMG/M metagenome (GOLD analysis project Ga0070679, IMG submission 65652) | Corn rhizosphere microbial communities from Kellogg Biological Station, Michigan, USA - KBS C6-3B metaG | ecosystem: Host-associated > Plants > Roots > Rhizosphere | place: USA: Michigan... | reverse complement strand
GTCAGCGACGACATGCTGAACGAGACGCGGGCCTTCATCGACAACATCGTGTTCCAGAAGGGCGGCGGCCTGAAGGACTTGTTGACCTCGAACACCACGAACCCGTCGAAGACGCTGGCGTCTTACTACGGCACCGGCAATGGCTACTCGGGCGGGTTCCCCACGCCGTCGAACGACTACGCCTCGATCACGCGCCCCTCGGGCACGGGCGTCGGCATCATGGCGCAGGGCGCTTTTCTGGCCTCGCACGCCGCCCCGACGAACGACTCGCCCACCAAGCGCGGCCTGATCCCCTACCGGAAGCTCTACTGCAAGCAGATCTCGCCGCCCGCGAACGTCCCCTCACTCGACACGACGGCGCCCGTGGCCGCCACGCACACCACGCGTGACCGCTACGAGATGGCGCACGAGCTGACCCAGGGGGCGACTGGCGCCTGCGCGGTCTGTCACAAGCAGTTCGATCCGATCGGGTTCGGCTTCGAGCACTTCGACGAAGGCGGACGCTATCGCACGAAGGAAGGCAACTACGACGTGAACTCGGTCGCGACCGGCGTCGCGGCGGATGGTTCGGCGATGATGTTCACGGACCAGGAGTCACTGATGTCGGCCCTGGTCGCCCAGCCCGTCATCCACGAGTGCATGGCCGCCTACCTGGCCACGTTCTCGTTCGGCACCAACGCCGCCTGCCTGGGCTCGGACCAGGTCCCCGATCTGCAGTCTGGCAAGATCGGGATCGTCGACGCCTTCGCCCGCCTGGCCGCCGAGCCGCACTTCACGCAGCGCTCGTCTCAGTAAGCAACGCCGAGCCGGCAGCCCGCGGCTTTCAGCCGAACGGGCTGCTGCGCCCGCCCTTGCCGCCCGCACCGGTAGCGCCCGCCGTTCCGGTGCGACCGCCCCGTCCGCCGGCGCCGCCCGAGCCGGCGCGACCGCCCCGCCCGCCATTCCCGCCGCGTCCGGCAACGCCGGTGGCGCCCCCCGTGCTGGTCACCGCGCGGCCGCCCGCGCCGCCCGAACCGAACGCGTCACGGCCACCGCTGCCCGTCGAGAAGCCACCGCTGCCGGTCATTCCGCCCGACCCCTGCTGGCCGCCCGATCCGGAAGACGTGCCGCCCGAGCCGTTGCCGCCGGAGCCATTCGCACCGCCCGAGCCGCGATCCTCACCGCCGGTGCCCGACGACGTGTCCCCGTCGTCGCCCACATGAAAGGCTTCGGGAGACTGGCATCCGTGAACCAGAAAAACGACCGCCACGGTGGCCAGACCAAAAGAAGACAGCTGACCGCGCCAGGACTTCATGAGGCGCGCAGAATATCACGGGGCGGACGTCAAGCAGCCACCCGGTCGGCCTCCGACACCTTGGCGGGCAGTATCACCATCGTCGCACCGCGCCAATAGAGGCGGCGCTGGATGGCGGTGGCGCTCTCGTTGTGCAGGAAGCGCTGAAACCAGCGCTCGCGCGCGAAGACGACCTTTCCCCCGAAGAACGTGGTCCGCGGGAACTCGCGCATCAACTGGCCGCACAGCTTCTCGGCCTCGTCGATCGCGTCGGTGCCGATCGAGAAGCGATAGGTCGACGCGGTGGGCGCGTTCGGGTTCGTGATGGGGATCGGCGCGTTGGCGCCCGCGTCGATGTCGCGAACGCCCCGGTACAGGTGCGCCAGCCGCAGCCGCACGAATCGATAGTGCCGCTGGATCAGGAAGCACAGTCCGACCACGGCGCCCGTCATCAGCAGGGTCAACCACCCGCCCTCGCGGAACTTCTCGAGCACGGTGATGACCAGGATCGCCACGCACAGCAGGAACCCGACCCCGAACAGCGCCAGCTTGGACATCCAGCCGGGCGTGTCGCGCCGGCGCTGGAACGTCATGCGCGCCATCCCGAACATGGACAGCGAGAACGTCAGGAACACGTTGATGCTGTACATGACGACCAGCTTGCCGACGTCGCCGCCGGTGTACAGCAGCGCCCCCAGCGACGCCAGGCCCATCAGCACGATGCCGTTGCCCGCCGTCAGACGCTCGGACAGCGCCGCGAACCGGCGCGGCATCCAGCTGTCCACGGCCATGTTCGCCAGCACGCGTGGCCCGTCGAGAAAACCCGCCTGCGCCGCCACCACCAGCAAGATCCCCTCGGAGAACAGCGTGACGATGGCCAGCACTTTCCCCAGCGGCAGGTGGGCGGTCATCTTCTCGATCAGCACGGCGTTCATGGTCTTGCCCGGCACCGGATCGACGTGCCACAGCAGGTAGCAGACCAGCAGGCCGGTCGCCGTGAACGCCAGCGACACCGCCATGTACATCATCGTGCGGCGCGCGGTCTTCACGCGCGGCTCCCTCATGATGGGCAAGCCGTTCAACACCGCCTCGATCCCCGTGTACGTGCCGCCGCCCAGCGAGTAGGCGTGGACGAACAGCAGCAACATGCCTCCGGCCCCCAGCGTCTGCAGCCCGCCGTGAAAGCCGCTGGCCACGTCGCGCGCGGCGCCCGGGATCTCCGGCGCGCGCGCCAGCAGGCCGCCCACGATCACCAGCGCGTGTGTGATCACGAACGTCAGGAAGATGGGCGCCAGCGCCAGCGCCGACTCGCGCACGCCGCGCAGGTTCAGCGTGGTCAGCGACAGGATGAAGAAAAGCTCGACGACCAGCTTGGCGCCCGCCCACCCGAGCGGCAGGAAGCTGAAAATGACGTCGCCGGCGGCCGCGACCGACACGGTGATGGTCAGGACATAGTCGACCAGCAACGCGCACCCCGACACGACGCCCGCCGGCCGGCCCAGTAGCTTGGTGGCCACCACGTAGCCGCCGCCGCCGTGCGGGAAGGCCTCGATGATCCGCTTGTAGGCCGACGAGATGATGAGGACGGTGAACGCCATCAGCGCCGCCAGCCCGATGGCCAGGTATTTGTGCGCGCCCAGCGTCTTGAATGCCTCCTCCGGGCCGTACGCGGACGACGAAAGGCCATCGGCCCCCAGCCCCACCCAGGCCAGAAAAGGAATCAGCGAGATGGTGTGGAAGATGCGGTGGTCGTGGAGATCCCGCGCCTTGCCGAGCAGCGTGGTGCGCAGGCGCGATGGGGCGCGCGGTTCTTCCGGGCCCGGAGCGATCGGGGCGGAACGAGCGGGCTCGGATTCGTGGGGTGCGGCGCGGTCTGAGTCACCCCCGGGCCCTCAGCATGCGACGTGCCGCGCGACACCCGCGACAGGCAGGCGGCGCGGCCGGCCCCCGCCTGCAAACTGAGGGGCCTCGATGGGCGCGGCCCTGCAAGCTGCAGGGAGGACAGCTAAAGCGCGCAGGCGATCATGGCGATATCCACGGTGCCCCCGGAGGGCGACCTTTCACGACGAGGAGGACGCGGGCGTGGCGATGACCGTTGTGCTCTGGACAGCCGCCGCGCTGGGCCTGCTCTGGGAGCTGATCCCGGCATTGGCTGCCCAGTTCGGACTTCGCCGGTTGAAGGTCGACATCGTGCCCGACCCGGACACGGTGCTGCCGCGTGAGGGCGACGTGGCGTACCGGCGGATGTTCGACGAACTTGCCAGCCTGCGCTTCGAACCCCTGGGCACCAACTACGAGCACGCCTGGTTCGTGGACGCCTTTCGGTGGCACTGGCGATCGTCGGGCGTGCACCTGATGGCCACGCCGGACCGCCTGACCGCCGCCGGGATCTTCCGCTTGATCGACGATGAACCGCCGCGGCTGGTCGTGGTCACCGCTTTCGAAGGCGGAGGCATGCTTCAGACGGCCCAGCCCGGGATCGGTGCCGCGGGCCGCGAATATGACGGCAGACTGAAGCGGATCGAGGTCCGCGGCCTTTCCCCCGCCGCCGTGGTGGCGCACCATCGGGAACAGGCCGAAGCGTTCCGCGTCGCGAACGCGCTGGTCACCGCGCCGCTTTCCCAGGAGGGAATGGCCAGAAGGTCCGCCGCCTACACGCACCGGCTATGGCGGGAGCTGGGCGCCGGCATCTTCTGGCGCGTGTTCAAGCTGGCGTGGGGATTTCCCCTGCTGGGGCTGGTGGTCTTGCTGATGTCGCCCACACCCGCGGACCAGCGCCTGCAAGACGTCGCCGTGTGCGTCCTGGGCGGCGTGGTCACCTTCGCCTTTCTGCGCCATCGCTTCTCGACGGTCGTGCGCCGGGCCACCATCCTGGCCAGTCACCAGCCGGCGCCTCCTCCCGGCTAGGCGGCTGGCGCTTCAGAGCAGCGTGCCGCTCATGATCACGCTGGCCGCCGTGAAGTAGATGATCAGGCCACTGACGTCGACCAGCGTGGCCACGAACGGCGCCGAGGCGCTGGCGGGGTCGAAGCCCAGCCGCCGCAGCAGGAACGGCAGCATCGAACCGCTGAGCGTGCCCCACAGGACCACGCCCACCAGGCTGGCCCCCACCGTGGTCGCCACCAGCTGGTAGTGCGCGCCGTAGGTATGGAAGACACGTTCCCAGACCATGATGCGGCAGAAGCCGATGCAGCCGAGGATCAAGCCCAGGCCCAGCCCGGCGGCCACCTCGCGCCGGATGACGCGCCACCAGTCGCTCAGCCTGACCTCGCCCAGCGCCATGGCGCGGATGACCAGCGTGGTGGCCTGCGATCCCGAGTTGCCGCCGCTCGAGATGATGAGGGGCACGAAGAGCGCCAGCACCACCGCGCGCGCGATCTCCTTCTCGAAGTAGCCCATCGCCGTGGCGGTCAGCATCTCGCCCAGGAACAGCGCCGACAGCCAGCCGGCCCGCTTGCGGATCATGGGGATGATCCCCACCTGCAGGTAGGGCTTCTCCAGCGCCGACGTGCCGCCCAGCTTCTGGATGTCCTCGGTGGCCTCCTCCTGCACCACCTCGACGATGTCGTCGACGGTGACGATGCCCTTCATCTTGCCCGTCTCGTCCACGACCGGCAGGGCCAGGTAGGCGTTCTCGGCGAAGATCTGGCTCACCCGCTCCTGATCCATCGTCTCGGGGATGGTCACCACATCGGTGGCCATGATGTCGCGCACCTTCGCCTTGCCGGGCGCGGCGAAGAGCTGGCGGAACGACACGACGCCCAGCAGCTTCTGGTCGGGATCCAGCACGTAGGCGTAGTAGATGGTCTCGGCGCGCTCGCGGGTCTGCGGCCGCAGATAACCGATCGCCTCGTCGACGGTGACGTCGGGGCGGACGCGGGCGAAGCGAGGGCTCATCAGTCCACCGGCGGCGTCCTCCTCGTACGCCAGCAGCGCCGTCACGTCCTTGCGCGTGCCTTCGTCCAGCAGCGACAGGAACGTCTCGCGATTCTCGGGGGCCGCGGCCTGGATGACGTCGGCCGCGTCGTCGGGGTCCAGCAGGCGCACCCAGCTACGACGTTCGCCCGCCGGCAGCGCCGACACCAGATCGGCCTGCTCCGCCGCGGTGAGGCTGAAGAAGACCTCCTCCTGCCCTTCTCGCGCCAGCATGCGAAACCCCGCCACGCGGTCGGACAGCGACAGCAAGCGCCAGGCATCCTGTAGCTCGGCCGGCGAGACCTCCTCGTCGCTCGCCTGTCCCTGATCCGCTCCTGCAGCTTCCGTCATTGGGGCGCGACAGCCTAGCACCCGGGGTCAGCGGGGCCCCAGACGGGGTTCGAGACATCTGCGCTGAGCAAGACATCTGCGCTGAGCAAGTTGCTACGAGGAGGCCGACCGAGCTCGCAACGATGATGCGCCAGTGTGAGCCGGCTCGGCCGGTTTCCCGTCGGTGAGGTTCGCCGGTGGGCCCGGTTCCAAGTACACTGATCCCGGTGGCCGACGCGCTCCCGAAGCTTCGTCTGGATCTGGAGTTTCTGCCCTCGCCCGTTCCCGAACGTCCCGGCCTGCTGATCCGCGATCCCTATCGCTATTCGGACAGCACGCTGATCGTGCCGCCGCCGCTGACGCGCGCGCTCGGCCTGCTGGACGGCGCGCACACGGCGCTGGACCTGCGCGACTTCCTGATCCGCGCCAGCGGACGCGCCGAGGTCCGCGAGCTGAGCGAGCAATTCCTGGGCGCCCTGTCCGAAGCTGGGTTCCTTCATGACGGCACGTTCCAGGCCATGCGGCAGCAGCGCCACGACGAGTTCACCCGTGCCGGCTTGCGCCAGGCGATCCACGCCGGGGGCGGCTACCCGGCCGAGCCGCCGGCACTGGAGACGACGTTGCGCGACTGGATGGCGGAGCCGGCGCGCCCCCTGCCCGCCGGCTTTGCGCGCCCGGCCGACGGCGGTGGTTCGCTGGTGGGCATCGCCGCCCCCCATGTCAGCCCTTTCGGCGCGCCCGCCACCTACGCCGCCGCCTACGCCGCGCTTCCGCCCGACGCCGCCGAGCGTACGTTCATCATCCTGGGTACGTCGCACTACGGCGCGCCCGGCCGCTTCGGGCTGACGCGAAAGCCGTTCCGTACCCCCCTGGGCGACGCGATCACGGACACGGCGCTGGTCGACCGGCTGGCCGCCGCCGCGCCCGAGGCGTTCATGGTCGAGGACTACTGTCACGCCATCGAGCACTCGATCGAGTTTCAGGTGCTCTTCCTGCAAAGCCGCTTCGGCGCCGGCGTGAAGATCGTGCCGGTGCTGTGCGGGCCGCTGCTGGGGGCGCGCCCCGAGGACGACCGCGGCGTGGCGGTCGCCCTGGACGCCCTGGGCGAGCTGCAGGCGCGCCAGGGCAAGGATCTGCTGTGGGTGCTGGGCGTCGACATGGCGCACATGGGCCGCCGCTACGGCGACGCCTGGCGCGCGCGCGCCCACACGGGCGAGATGCTGGCCATCACCGCGCGCGAGAGCGCCCGCCTGGACCGCATCGGCGCCGGCGACGCGGACGGCTTCTGGAGGCTGGTGCAAGGTGACGGTGGCCCCGCCACGCGCGGCGACGACCAGCTGAAGTGGTGCGGCTCGGCGCCCCTGTACACGTTTCTGCGCGCGGTGCCGGGCGCGCGTGGAAACGTGCTCGCCTACGATCACTGGAACATCGACGAGGACAGCGTGGTCAGCTTCGCGGCGCTGTCGTTCGCCGCGCGGTAGGCGGGCCGCGCCTCAGAACGGGACCTCGATCCCCAGCGCCACGCCCAGCAGGGCGTGGCCGCCGCCGCGACTGTCCGTGATGGTCGACGTCCCGCCGTCGCTCTGCGTGGTCGTCGTGGTCACGATGGGACCCTCGCTGGAAATCAGCTCGTTCAGCGAAACACCCAGCTGCAAGCGGGGCGAGGTCAACCCGGACCGGCAGCGGCCGCGGGACAGAGGGATCTCCAGCCCGGCCCCCCATCCAAATCCGTACGTCGGGTCGGCCTTGTCGGAGTAATGAACCGAGCCATCGGCGTTGCGGAAGTCGACCTGTCGGGCCCCGATGGGCGCGCTGCCGAACACCATCGCGTTCGCGAACGGCACCACGTAACAGTTCGGGTAGGACAGCGTCCCGCCCACATCGACGGCCGAGAAGCCCCCCGCCGCAGGCGCGAACCCGCCGCCCAGGCCGCCGAAGACGGCCGCCCACCCTCCGGCGTTCGACATCTTCGCGCCCACGCGCGCGGCGTACACGTTCCGGTTGATGTCCGGGTAGCCGTCATAGGACAGGCGCCCCCACGACAGATCGCCGTCGACCTCGACATCGTCGGCGATTCCCCTGCGCACGGAGGCGTTCGCGATGGCGACGGCTGGATCGAAGATGCCGGTGTACGCGGCGCCATGCAGACCGGCCACGGTCTCGCCGGGAGCGGCGGTCTTCGCGGACTCGAGGTTCACCATGCGCGCGGGCGGCGACACCAGCTGATAGGAACAACCCCCGACAGTCATGGCGATGCCCGCGATCAGGCCAAGCGTGACGTTTCGATTCATTCCCGATGCCGACCGCAAGGGGCGTGCCGCGGGCTCGCCCCGCGAAACGGCTGGTGATTGCGGCCACGCCCGCGGCAAAGCGTTCAAACTTCGACAGCCGCGCGGTCGCGATTGGACATCAGCAGCGCGGGCCTGCCGCCTCGCTGGCCCGTAGACTGGCCCGGTGAACTTCTTCGGGCACGCGCTGGTGGCGGGATGGTCCCGCCAGGACGCGCCGTTCATCCTGGGCGCGATGGCCCCCGATCTCCTTCCCCTGTGTGGCGCGACCGCCGACCAGGCGACCTCGGCCGCCGTCGTGGACGGACAGGCTCAGCACCACCAGGTGGACGCCCTGTTTCACGCCAGCCCGACTTTCCTGAACCTGCAGGCGTGGACGGCGCGCACGTTGATCGATCGCGGTGTGGCGCGCGGCAGCGCCCGGGGCGCCGCCCACGTGGGCATCGAGCTGCTGCTGGACGGCGTGCTGGCGGACGATCGAAGCGCGCGGCGCGCGTACAGCGACGCGCTCGTCGAAGCCGACGGCCCGCGCGCGCCGTTCACCTGGCGTGACGACGTCTCCGGACGACGCTGGAGCCAGCTGATCAGCCGCCTGCGCCAGGGCCCCATCCCCGAGGCCTACCGCGACTGCGACTTCGTCACCGATCGGGTGATCGGCGCCCTGCGCTCCCGCCCGCGCCTGGCCGTCTGCGAAGCCGATCAACCGTCGTTGCGGGCCTTGTTTCCCGTGCTACGGGCCCGCGTCGAGGCCCAGGCCGACGCACTGCTGGCCGAGCTGGTCCCCGCCGGCTTCGTCGGCGCCTAGAACGTGTCGCCTGCGAAGCCCCAGTGGTGGCCGCGCACCTCGGCGAACTCGATGTAGACGCGCTCCTTCGCCACTCCCAGGGCGGGTGCCACGGCCTCAGTCAGCGCCGCGCTCAACCGCTTGGTGACCTCGGGCGACAGCGTCCCGACGTTCTTCACTTCGAGCAGGCAGGTCGGCGCCGAGGTCCCCGCGAAGGTCATCTGGGCGCGCGGCTCCAGGCACGTCATCACATACGACTCGGGCTTGCCCAGCTCACGTGCCAGCAACCCCGATAGCTTGCGCAACAGCGCCTCCGACCCCGCCGGCGTCTCCGCCGAACTGATGATGCGTACGAGCGGCATGCCCGCAGCGTACCACCGCTGGCGCGGGCGGTGGCGATCAGGAGTTGCCGTACGGAACGACGCGGACGCGGAGCGATTCGTGGCGGAACGAGTGCTGAAAGATCCCCATGCCGAGAGCGGACAGTCCAGGCAGCACCACTTCCAGGGTGCCGTCACGGCGGACGGCCGGGCGGGCGGAGCTGAGCTGGCTCAGCAGTTCTTCCTTGTTGGAGGCGGGAAGGCCCATCCCTCCGACGCGAAGGTCATGCAACCACTGCGAAATTCGGGACTTGGCGGCCTCTACATGGTCGGCGTGGACCGGTATCATGGGCCCTACACTCGGCGGGTCGGCGCCGAGCTTGAGTCGTTTCCCGGACATTTTCCTGGGTACACTGACCCAACATGGCCGACACCGCCCGACAGTCCGGTCGCCAACCGAGACGCGACGAAACGGCCATCCCGAACATCCGCGCGGTCGGGCGCCCCTGGCAGCCGACCAAGGACATCTATCACTTCCTGCTGCGCCGCTCGTGGACGGTGTTCTTCCTGGTGGTCGCGTCGGGGTTCCTGTGCGCCAACGCGCTGTTCGCGCTGCTGTACGTGGCACAGCCGGGCGGCATCCAGAACGCCCGTCCCGGCTCGTTCGAGGACGCCTTCTTCTTCAGCGTGCAGACCCTGGCCACCATCGGTTACGGTGGCATGGCCCCCGTCACCCGCTACGCCCACATCGTCGTCACCTGCGAGGCGCTGATCGGCATCCTCAGCGTCGCGCTGGTCACCGGCATCACCTTCTCGAAGTTCGCGCGGCCCACCGCCCGCATCGTGTTCTCGGACCGGATGGTGGTGACCTCGCGCAACGGGGTGCCCCACCTGATGTTCCGCCTGGCCAACTGGCGGCAGAACCAGGTGCTGGAGGCGCAGCTTCGCCTGGCCATCCTGCTGACCGAGAGGACCGCCGAGGGCGAGACGCTACGCCGGCCGCACGAGCTGGCCCTGACGCGCGATCGCAACCCGCTGTTCAGCCTGACCTGGCTGGCGATGCACAGGATCGACGAGTCGAGCCCGTTGCACGCGCCCGGCGCCCTGGACCGCCTGCGCGCGCAGAAGGCCCAGCTGTTCGTCACGCTCTACGGCGTCGATGAGACGGTCGGTCAGAACATCCACGCGCGCCACCGCTACGAGCTGGACGACATCGTGTGGGGCGGACGCTTCCGCGATCTGCTGACCGATCTGGAGGACGGAACGCGACTGCTGAACTACCGCGTCTTCCACGAGATCGAGACGGCCGAGGCCTCGGGGCCAGTGGCGACCCGGGCGGTGGCCATGACGGACGCATCGATGCCGGCCCGGGCCGCCGCCGCGAACGCCACGCTGGCGGGCGAGGTCGAGCCGCCCAAATCCCGGACGGCCTGACGCTCAGCGCTTCAAGAGCCCGGGCGAGATGACGGCCGCGGTCGCGGCGATGTCCTGCTGGCCCAGGCCTTGGGCCCGCGCCAGCTGATACACCTCGCGGATGGCGGCGGCGCCCGGCAGGGGCACCCCGCGCTGATCGCCCAGCTCCATCGCCAGCGTCAGATCCTTGTGCATCAGGTCGACGCTGAAGTGGGTGAAGAAGTCCCTGGCCGCCAGCGCCTTGCCCTTGACGTCCCACAGCGGCGACGAGTAGCCCGACGACTGCACCACCTCCAGCAGCTTCTCGATGCTGATGCCTGCCGCGCCCGCCAGCGCCGCGCCTTCCGACAGCGCCTCCAGCATGTGGGCCAGGATCAGGTTGCCGATCAGCTTCACCTGCGCCGCCTGGGCGACGTCGCCGACCAGGATCGCCTTCGAGCCCACGGCGGCCAGCACCGGCTGCGCGGCCGCGAAGACGTCAGCCGGGCCGCCGCACATCACCAGCAGCGTGCCCCCCTCGGCCCCCTTGCGCGAGCCCGTCACGGGCGCCGCCAGGAAGCGCGCGTCGCGCGCCCGGCAGGCCGCCTCGAGCGCCTGCACCGCCGCCGGGCCGACGGTCGAGAAGTCGATGACCAGCGCCCCGGCCTTCAGCCCGGCGAGGAAGCCGTCCGATCCCTGCGAGACCGCCTCCAGCGCCGCGGGATCGGACACGCAGGCACAGACGACCTCGACCTCCGCGGCCAGCGCGCGCGGCGACGCGGCCACCGTCGCGCCCGCCTCGCGCAGGGCCACGGTCTTGTCGGCGCTGCGGTTCCAGACGGTCACGGCGTGCCCCTTCGCCAGCAGGTTCCGCACCATCCCGTTGCCCATGATGCCAAGTCCGATGTAGCCGACGCGCATGCCGCCTGGATCCTTTCGCGAACGTCTCGAGTGAATGAACGACGACTTCTGATCGTTCTGTGGGCGTACGGCCTAGCACGGAGCGTTGGCGCCGGCCACGCACGTCCCCTTTGATCCCCGCGGCGAAGTGGGTATTCTGCCGCCCGCATGAACAGCACGGATGCCTCGTCCCCGAGGAAGGTGGTGAGGACCGCGCGATGCCTCGGCCTGGCGCTGGTTCTGGCGCCCCTGCTGGGCGCCTGCCACGGCAAGTACATCCGCCCCACGTCGCCCGAGAAGTTCGAGGCGACGCCCGAGCGACTGCAGCGCGGGCAGTACCTGGTGAATCAGCTGATGGCCTGCGGCGCCTGCCACACCTCGCGCCCCAGCGGCGACCTGTTCATGGAGGGGGAGCAGACCGACCTTTTCCTGGCGGGCGGCAACGTGCTGCAGGATCCGGCGGTGCGGCTGTACGTCCCCAACCTGACGCCGGATCCGGACGGTCTGGGGTCGTGGACCGACGACGAGATCCTGCGCGCCGTGCGCGACGGGGTGCACAAGGACGGACACTTCCTGGCGCCCATGATGCCGTACGACAACTACCAGCACCTCTCCGACGAGGACGGCAAGGCGATGGTGGTCTACTTGCGGTCGATCCCGGCGGCCAAGGCGCCCCGCCCCCGCTTCGAGGGCGAGATGAAGTTCATGCTCAAGGTGCTGTTCAAGGTCATCGGCGTGCAGATGCACACGCCGGTCGCGAACGTCCCCACCCCCGACCGCACCGATCGCGTCACCTACGGCCGCTACCTGGCCGAGGTGGGCGCCTGCACCGACTGTCACTCGATGACGGCGAAGGGCCCGCGCAAGGAGAGCGACCCGCTGTTCATGGCGGGCGCCGACGCGCCGTTCGTCGACGCACGGCTGGGCAAGGTCTGGGCGCGCAACCTGACGCCGGATCCCGAGACGGGCCTGGGCAAGTACAAGCCCGAGCAGATCAAGGCCGCCATGCGCGACGGCAAGCGCCTGGACGGCAAGCGCATGGCGCCGCCGATGTCCGTCATGATCCCCCACTACTCCGGGCTGTCCGACGAAGATCTGGACGCCCTGGTGGCTTTCCTCGGCAGCCTCAAGCCCGCCAAGCACGCCGTGCAGGAGCCCGAACTGACGCCCGAGGCGCAGAAGATGGTCGCGCCCTGAACAACCCGCACTCGAGATTGACGAAGTCCCCAGAAACATGAGCCCCCAGACAATGAACGTCGGTATTCCGAAAGAAACAGCCCCCTTGGAACGCCGGGTGGCCGCCTCGCCCGACACCGTGCAGCGCCTGCGCAAGCTGGGCCTGGACGTGCTGGTGGAGGCCGGCGCCGGCGTCGAGTCCGGTTTCCCGGACGAAGTGTTCATCCAGGCCGGCGCGCGCATCGTGCCGGGAGCGCGGTCGCTGTACGCCGCGTCGGACCTGATCCTGAAGGTCCGGCCGCCCACCCCCGCCGAGGCGGACATGGTGAAGCCGGGCGCGGTGCTGGTCGGGTTCTTCTGGCCGGCGCAGAACAAGCCGCTGATCGAGCGCCTGGCGGCCCGCAAGGCCACGGTGCTGGCCATGGACGCCGTCCCGCGCATCACGCGCGCCCAGCGCATGGACGCGCTGTCGGCGATGGCGAACATCGCTGGCTATCGCGCCGTGCTGGAGGCGGCCAATCACTTCGATCGCTTCATCCCCGGCCAGATCACCGCCGCGGGGCGGGCCAAGCCGGCGCGCGTGCTGGTGCTGGGCGCCGGCGTGGCCGGCCTGGCCGCCATCGCGGCGGCGCGGGCGCTGGGCGCCGTGGTCAGCGCGTTCGACACGCGCGAGGCCGTGCGCGAACAGGTGGCCAGCCTGGGCGCGTCCTTCATTGCGTTCGACTTCAAGGAAGAGGGCGAAGGGGCGGGCGGCTACGCGAAGGAGATGAGCGCGGCGTATCTGGCCGCCGAGCAGGCCCTGATCGCCACCCACGCCGAGCAGTCCGACATCGTCATCTCGACGGCGCTGATCCCCGGCAAGCCGGCCCCGCAGCTGATCACGTCGGGCGCGGTGGTGGCGATGCCGGAAGGCTCGATCATCGTCGACATGGCCGCCGAGCAGGGGGGCAACTGCCCGCTGACCGAGCGGGACAAGGTGGTGGTCAAGCACGGCGTCACCATCATCGGCTACACCGATCTGCCCAGCCGCATGGCGCGGCAGTCGAGCGAGCTGTACGCCACCACCGTCACGAACCTGGTCGAGTCGCTGTTCGACAAGGACAAGCGGTTCCTCATCGACGTCGACGACGAGATCCACCGCGGCGCGCTGGTGCTGAAGGACGGCGCGCTGATGTGGCCGCCGCCGGCGCGGCCCAAGCCCGCGGTGCCGGCGCCCGCGCCCAAGGCGGAAGTCCGCACCGCGCCCGCGGGTACGGCGGCCCACGCCGCCCCCACCGGTCCCAAGAAGTCCGGGGTCGGGGCCAAGATCGCGCTGGCCGTGCTGATCGCGCTGTTCGCCGCCGGCGGCCTGGCTGGCCCGCCCGAGTTCCTGCAGCACCTGACCGTGTTCCTGCTGGCCTGCGTGATCGGCTGGCACGTGGTGTGGAGCGTGACGCCCGCGCTGCACACGCCCCTGATGAGCGTCACCAACGCCATCAGCGGCATCATCCTGGTGGGCGGCATGGTGGCGCTGGGCAGCCACGCCGGCCTGATCGCGAACGTGCTGGCGGCGGTGGCGATCCTGCTGGCCGCCATCAACGTCGCGGGCGGCTTCCTGGTCACGCAGCGGATGCTGCGCATGTTTCGCAAATAGGACGGATCTACTTCGATGACGCTCGAGTTCCTGGGAACCCTTCGCGGTCTGGCCTACCTGGCCGCCGGCATGCTTTTCATCCTGAGCCTGCGCGGCCTGTCCACGCAGGAGTCCGCCCGGCGCGGCAACCTGCTGGGCATTCTGGGCATGACGCTGGCCGTGGTCATCACGGCGGCCGTGTTCTATTTCAATGTCACCGGCGGGCAGGGGGCGCTGTCGTTCGACGGCGCCGAGTCCAGCGGGACCACCGCGGGCCTGCTGGCGGCCGCCCTGATCGGCGGCGGCGCCATCGGCGCCATGCTGGCGGCGCGCGTGGCCATGACGTCCATGCCCGAGCTGGTGGCCGTCCTGCACAGCTTCGTGGGCGCGGCGGCGGTGCTGGTCGGCATCGCCACGTACCTGCAGCCGGCCGGCGTGGAGGCCGACCGCACCATCCACCTGGTCGAGATCTACGTCGGCATCCTGGTCGGCGCGGTGACGTTCAGCGGATCGATCATCGCCTTCACCAAGCTGCGCGGGATCGTGGGCAGCCGGCCGCTGATGCTGCCTGGCCGCCACATCCTGAATCTGCTGCTGCTGCTGGCGTCGGCGGTGCTGGGCGGCTTCTTCCTGCAGGCGCCGGGCGCCGAGGGGCTGCCGTACCTGCTGGCCATGACGGCGCTGGCGCTGGTGCTGGGCGTCCACCTGGTCATGGCCATCGGTGGTGGCGACATGCCGGTGGTGGTGTCGCTGCTGAACAGCTACTCGGGCTGGGCGGCGGCCGCCGCCGGCTTCATGCTGTCGAACGACCTGCTGATCGTCACGGGCGCGCTGGTGGGCAGCTCGGGCGCCATCCTCAGCATCATCATGTGCCGCGCGATGAACCGGTCCATCTGGAACGTGGTTTTCGGCGGCTTCGGCGCCGCCCCCGCCAAGAAGCCGGCCGCGGGCGAGGCGGTGCCGGCGGGCAAGGTGAACGAGACGTCCGTGAAGGAAGTGGCGTCCCAGCTGCTGGCGGCGAAGAACGTCATCATCGTCCCCGGCTACGGCATGGCGGTGGCCCAGGCGCAGCACGCCGTCAAGGAGATCTCGTCCTTGCTGATCGAGAAGGGGGTCAACGTCCGCTACGCCATCCACCCGGTGGCGGGCCGCCTGCCCGGCCACATGAACGTGCTGCTGGCCGAGGCCAACGTGTCGTACGAGATCGTGAAGGAGATGGAGGAGATCAACGAGGACTTCGCCCACACCGACATGGTGCTGGTCATCGGCGCGAACGACATCGTGAACCCCAGCGCGCTGGACGACGCCTCCAGCCCCATCTACGGCATGCCGGTGCTCGAGGTCTGGAAGGCGGCCCGGGTGGTCATGTTGAAGCGCAGCATGAACGCGGGTTACGCCGGCATCGACAATCCCCTCGCCTACCGCGACAACACGTACATGCTGTTCGGCGACGCCCGCAAGAGCGTCACCAGCCTGCTGACCGAGCTGCGCGCGTAGCGCCTGCGGGCGAAACCGGTCCGCGCTTTCGAGGCCTGGCGGTCGAGTTTCCCACGAAACGCGAAGACGTCCGCCGCGGGCCTGCGTATGGACCGGTCATGTCTCCCCCGCGCTTCCTGGTAATTTCCCCCCTGGTGGCACTGCTGGTGGTCGCTGGATGTGCGGCGGCCCCCGCGACGCAGTCACAGCCCCCGCCCGCTGACGCCGCCCCCGATCAAACGGCGGCGGAAGCTGGCGCCACCCCGGACACCGGCGCCACGACGGACGCCGCGCCCGCCGCCGGGTCCTTCGTGCTGTCCTGGCGAGACGACTTCGATACCCTGGACAGCTCCGCCTGGCAGCTCCAGACGTTCACCTTCGGAGGGAACGAGGCCCAGTTCACCCCACAGAACGCCGCCGTGGCCAACGGCATCCTCACCATCAACCTGACGCCGAACCCGGAGAGCACCACGGAGCCGTACTGGGGGGTCGAGATGAGGTCGGTGAAGACGTTGACCTACGGGAAGGTCTCGGCGCGGATGCGATTCGCGAAGGGTTCCGGGGTGGTCTCGGGCCTGGTCCTCTTCTACACGCCCTATCCGAACTGCAACTGGAACGAGATCGACATCGAGCACCTCGGTGGAACCAGCAACAAGTCGCAGCTGAACTGCCAGGTCTTCCTGGGCACACCGGCCTCCACCTGCACGACTTCGGTGTCGCCGACCCAGGACGCGCAACTGGTGGATCTGGGCGTCGACGCCGAGGCCGACTTCCACCAGTACGACATCGAGTGGACCCCCGCCGGCGTTCGCACGCTGATCGACGGCCGCGTCCTGCGGACCTGGACCGCGCACGCGGATCTGCTGACCCTTCCCCAGAACATCCTGCTGACCATCTGGGCCTCGAGCGCGGCGTCCTGGGCCGGGCCGCTGACCGCGACATCGGCGCCCACCAGCGCCGACGTCGACTGGATCGAGGTCTCTTCGTGGCAGGACGACGCCGCGGCGAGCACCGGTAAAAACTAGGCGCGCGTCGGTCGCTGCTGGCGCGCCGGTGAGAGCAGCGGCGATCCCGAGGCGGAGAGACGCCAGGACGCCAGGAACGCCAGGGGACGCCAGGAAAAGAAGGTGAGGGTTCGGAAACGGAAGGAGCCCGGCGAAAGATCCGGAGCCCTCCCTGGTTTGGTCCTGGCGGTCCTGGCGGTCCTGGCGTCCTGGCGTTTTGCCTTCTCCGACGGACGGACGCTACTTGGAGGCCCGCGCGGGCGCCTCGTGCGGATCGAACGCGAGGAAGGGCTTGCCTTGCCATAGCAGGGCCTTTGTCTTGAAGACCAGGCCGCTTTCGAACGTGATGGTCAGGCTGTCGAGGCTGCTGGTCACGGAGGCGATGCGCTCGCCGCCGAGCCAGCTCCAGTCGACGGCGCAGCCGCCGTCGGCGTTCAGTCCTCGGGTGCCGCTGGTGGTCATGAGGGAGCTCCTTTGTCGCCCGTCGTTTTCGCAGGGTCGTCGGCACGCGTCCAGAGCGTGTACATCGCTTCCGTCGTCGAGCCCATCGCCATCGCCACGGCCATGTTGTCGAGGCCCGGCAGGCGCTGCTGCAGGGCCTCGAGCAGGTGCGACGAGGTGGCCAGGCTGTTCGACACCAGGCAGCCTTTGCCGTCAGCCCCCCCGAGCGCGAAGAAGAGGTCGTCGGCGCCCGGGCCGGCGCTGTTCGTGTAGATGCGAACCCAGGCGATGTCGGCCCAGGCGATCGCCTCCCGCAGCGCGCCGGCGACGCGCGTGACGCCCCAGTCGTCCACGGTCACCGTCCCCTGCGCCTGTCCCCGCCTCCGTTCCGAGGCCGCTTCGATGCGGGGCAGGAAGCCGTACAGCACGAACATGACCGCAGCGGCGGCGACGGCCCCCCATCCCTTGCCCGCGCGGAGCGCGTGAGCCAGCGTGACGGCGAAGGCCAGGCCCGTCGCGGTCCAGGCGACATATCCCAGCAGACTCCGGCGAGGGGTTGCCATCTCCGTCACGCTTCGATGATGCCCGTTCGCCGCGCCGGCGTCAGGCGCCAGCACGATCGCCCAACCAATTCGCGCAGTTGGCGGTACCTTTTGCTTCCCCCGGCCACCTTTACAAAACTTTACGCAGGCGCAAAACCCGGGAAACGGCCGGGGGTCATGTTGAGGGTGCGGGTGACGGTCATCCGCGAAACAGGAGAGAGACACATGGAAAGCGACCTGATGAAATCCGAGACGTCTTCGACCCCCCTGCCCCGTCCCAGCCGCCGCCGCTGGCTGGGCTTCCTGGCCATCCCGCTGGCGCTGGGCGCGCTGGCGTTCGGCGCCACCCGGGCCGAAGCCTTCGGCGGCGGCACCATGGGCCCCGGCTTCCGCCAGGAGCACATGGACAAGATGCTGACGGCCGCCGGCGCGACCGACGCGCAGAAGGCTCAGATCGCCGCCATCTGGCAGAACCTGCGCCCGCAGCTTCGCCCGCTGCACAAGCAGCACGCCGACCTGCGCCGCCAGCTGGGCCAGGCCATCGCCGCCCCCACCATCGACCAGGCGAAGGTCGAGCAAGTGCGCAAGCAGTCGGTGCAGACGATGGACCAGATCTCGGCGCTGTTCACCCAGGGCATCGTGCAGAGCGCGCAGGTGCTGACCCCGGCGCAGCGGCAGACGGTCCTGCAGCAGATGGAG
>Ga0070679_100002032_pt1 | contig 18163 bp, 21 predicted proteins | sample KBSC63BmetaG_FD_65652 | JGI IMG/M metagenome (GOLD analysis project Ga0070679, IMG submission 65652) | Corn rhizosphere microbial communities from Kellogg Biological Station, Michigan, USA - KBS C6-3B metaG | ecosystem: Host-associated > Plants > Roots > Rhizosphere | place: USA: Michigan... | reverse complement strand
GTATCGGGACATGGAGAATGGAAAACGGTGAACGGTGAACAGCTCCAGTGATACACTGGGAGCATGCATATTTACTTCTCCGGGATCGGTGGCACGGGTATCGGGCCGCTGGCACTCATCGCCAAGCAAGCCGGTTACACCGTGTCGGGCTCCGACAAACAGGACTCCCTATACATCCAATACCTGAAAAAGCACGGCATTACCGATATCAACATCGACCAGAGCTACGATGCCATCGCCAAGGCGCACGATAAGGAGCCGATCGATTGGTTCGTCTATACCTCCGCCCTGCCGATGGAGAACCCCGACGCTCCGGAACTGGAGTTCTGCCGGGAGCAGGATATCCGAACCAGTAAGCGTGACGAACTTCTGAACCAGATCATCACCGACAAAAAGCTGAAGCTGATCGCCATCGCCGGCACGCATGGCAAAAGCACTACCACCGCCATGGTCATCTGGCTGTTCAAGCAGCTAGGCATCCCTATCGGCTACAACGTCGGGGCCAAGATGAGTTTCGGTGACATGGGTGAATACGCTGAAGGCAGCGAGTATTTCGTCTACGAATGCGACGAGTTCGACCGTAATTTCCTGGCGTTCGAGCCATACTTAAGCGTTATCGTCGGTGTAAGTTGGGACCATCACGATATTTATCCGACCCGCGAGGAATACCAGCAGGCTTTTTGCGAGTTCATCGGTCAGAGCAAGCACACGCTTATCTGGAAAGAAGACGCTGACTATCTGAACCTCGAGCCGAACGGTACAGTAACCATCGAAAATAGTGAGAATCAACACATTTCGGCCATCAGCTTGAAGGGCCTTTATACCCGGTTGGACGCGTGGTTAGCCGTGCAGGCCGTACACCGCGTCAGCGGCGCGCCGCTTGAGGACCTACTAGCGTACGTCGATAAGTTTCCTGGCCTGCAGCGCCGCATGGAACAACTTGTCCCCAACCTCTACAGCGATTACGCCCACACCGTCGATAAGATCCGTGGCGCCATGAGCGTGGCCCTGGAAATGGCCGAGGACACCGATCAGCCGCTGATAGTCATCTACGAAGGTCTGCACAACAAGCGTCAATACTTCATCATGAACGACTACAAAGACGTCTTCACCGGCGCCGCCCAGGTCTATTGGGTGCCGAGCTACCTGGCCCGCGAAGACCCCAACCAAAGAATAATCCCGCCCGAAGAGCTGATCATGCGCCTCACCGACCCCAACATCGCCGTCCCGGCCGAACTCGACGATGACCTCAAACGCACCATAGAATCCCACCTAGCCAAAGGCGACATGGTGGTAGCCATGTCCGGAGGCGGTGGCGGCTCACTCGACGAATGGCTCCGCCAGCAATTCGTTGGTTAGTTTATCTTAACTCACAAAGTTCGATGAAGTTGCCTGCCGGATCTTCAACATAGGCATAGCGTTTCACGTAATCACCGTCGTCTATCGGGATAGCGAGCATGTAGCCATGTCCGAGAAAATATTGCAAATCTGCCTCTAAATCGTTGGTTGCGAATGCCGTATGGTTATTGATCTTACGAGCCAGCTCGCTAGAAGGATCATCGAATTGGAACAATTCTACGCGGGCGGTGCCGCTTTCCAACATGACGCAACGGCCGATACCTTCGTATTTTGCCTCGTTGATAATTCTAAAACCTGCGCCTTGATAGACTGGGACCTGAGCCTCAATATCTTCGACGCCGATTCCGAGATGATGGATCTGGCTAATCATTTATCGTGCAGCTTCAGCTCGTACTTCGTGCCGCCTTTGCCTTCTTCGAGTTTGCCAAAGACGAAGAATTTACTCACGGTGATTTTGTAGAATTGATGACCCTCTGGGTTGTCGGCTTCGACGAGAATATCATCGCTGGCCTTTAGCCGTTCTTTGATGCATTCGAAAGCTTTTTGGCGCGCTTCACCCGGGCCGAGCTGTTCGGCTATGCCTTCAAAATACACGCCCAGTGGGTACTCATCCAGTGTGTGCTGTCGCACGATGTTACCAGCGACATTTGGATTATCGACAATTTCCTGGCTATGCCGACGTGAGCTCAGCGACCGGAAATACAAATTCAGCTCATCATCATAGGCGAAGTGCACTTCGCAAACCCACGGCTTATTATCCCGGCTCGTCCCCAACGACATATGATAGGTTTTAGCGATATTCTCTCTGACAATTCGTTCGATATCCATAGAAATTCCTAATTCCTAATTCCTAATTCCTAATTCCTAATTCCTAATTCCTAATTCCTAATTCCTAATTCAATTCTACACTAGCGGTTGTCGCCGCTGCCGGAGAGGGTGCCGCGCTCTTTGCGGCTTTTCAGCTTAGCCAGGTTGGCGGCCGCGATGTCATCGAGCGAGATATCCAGCTGATTGGCAAAAACCGCCAGGTACCAGAGGACATCGCCGATTTCTTTGGCCAGTTCCTGCTTGTCTTCTTCGCTGATGACGCTGTTTTTGTCACGGATGATTTTCTTGAGTTTCTCGGCGACCTCGCCGGCTTCGCCGTTCAGGCCCAGCACCCAGTGCAGCAGGTCTTTGAAATCATCACCGGTCGAGAGCACAGTGGTCAGAGCTTGCCGCTGATATTCGTTGAAGTTCATTCGTTCTCCCCTATCTTCACGGCGCCTTCGCGGAGGACTTCGATGGCGTCGTCGACGACGCGGATAATGGTGGAAGGCTGGTGGCCCGACAGGTCACCGCCATCGATATAAAAGTCGACGTCTTCGCCGAAGTAATTCCGGGCCATGGCGACCGTGGTGGCGGTCGGTTCATTGGGATGATTGGCGCTACTGGTGAGCAATGGACCGGTCCGCGCGAGGAGTTTCTGGAGTTCCGGTTGGTCGGGTACGCGGACGGCTAGGCTGAATTTGCCTTCGTGCAGGTATTCCAGTTCCGGGCCGCAAGGGATAATGACGCTGACCGCGCCCGGCCAATATTGCTCGACGGCTTTCAGGTAACGGGCTTTCAGGCCGAGCTCGACCAACTGGTCCACAGTGGCGGCGATAAGTGTGCCTGGCTTGCCCTCACGGTGCTTCAGATCGTACAGCCGCTGCACTGCGGCAGGATCATCCGCGCGAGCCACCACCCCGTAAACGGTATCGGTCGGTAAGACTCCGATGGTGCCTAGAGAGTTCAATTGTCGCGGTATATCGTCAAACATCGGTACCTACTATAACACGTATCTGTTAGGCGGCCAGCCGATCGGTCGATTATTTGCTCTGCGAGTAGGCGTAGATAGCGAGACCGGCAAGAATTACCATCACCAGGAACGTCACGAAGATGATCATGCCGACACCGTTTCCGGGATTCTTGCGTGCCTTGGGAGGTTTCGCCACAGCGGGTTTGGTGGTGTCTTCATTGATAAGCTGCTCGGGCTCGTCAGCTTGGTCGGCCGGAGGCTCTTTGGGCCCTAAGTTTTGCTCGGCAGGTGCCGCTGGCTTAGGAGTCTCAGGCAGCGGGGCGGTAGGAGTCGGTTCGGCGGCGCGCGGCGGCGTCACGTCCATGAAGGGTGCTGATGAAGTACTCGGTTGAGCCGCCGGTTTTGTCTCGGTAGTCGGTTGCATCATCAGTATTGTATCACGCTTATGCCAGACGGTACGTGTCGGACGACCGGACGATAAGACCTTCGCCGACAAGGGTGATAAGGACGTCTTTCAAGCGCGGATCCGTAATCTGAAACGCGAGCTCTTCCAGTGCTAGCGGGCCGGTCGCCAACAGTTTGATAACCCGACCACGCACCTGCCGCAGCGAGCCGGCGAATGGTGATTGTTTCGTATAGCTATTACTTAACTTGTTAAGGTTCCCGACTCGCTGCTTCAGGTGACTGCCATAATCCATCAGAGCCCAATAAAAGACTCTCGGATTTTCCATGTCTAATGTCCGTTCGATATGCGGCCGTAGCTCGGTATCACCAATCCCCACCCGATCGGCAAAATAATGGTGGATATACGCGGTCCGGATATTGGTCTCGATGAAGACCACTGGCTGATTAAACGCGTAAGCCATGATCGCTCCCGCCGTATTCATCCCAACGCCAGGTAACGTCACGAGTTTAGCCTGAGACTGAGGGAACCCTCCATCAAAGTCAGTAACGATCCGTTGCGCCGCCTGCCAGAGAAACTTGGCGCGCCGGTTATAGCCAAGCCCGCTCCAAGCGATCAACACGTCTCCGAGCGAGGCCGCGGCGAGGTGCCGCACGGTCGGAAACCGCTCCAGAAAGGCTTCGAACTTCGGTATGACCCGGTTCACCTGGGTTTGCTGCAGCATCAGCTCCGAAACCAGGATTTTATAAGGGTCAAAGCTGCCATTGGGCTCTGTGAGCCTCCACGGCAGGCTGTGACGGCCGTTGGCATCGTAGTAGTCCCAGAGACTGCTCAGAAAAGTGGTATCATCTGTTATCTTCATAGCTTGTCATAGTATTATAGGGAAGAATGGTCGATTATTTAGTACGTTTAGCAAAACGGTTCGCGGTGCTTATTCCGGGTATTATCATCGCTTACTTCTCTATCCATACCGTCTTCCCGGCGCTCGATACACGATTCCCGCTGACGATCGCTATCTTTTTCACCTACGTCCTGGGAGCCTATCTGTTGATTCCGCTCCTCACCCGTTTGGCGCGAGTGTTCTTCCCGGCCCGGCATCTGCCGCTCTACTGCGTGACGCCGGACGGCTATGCCTCTGACCCCCTGAATATCGGTATCATCGCGACTCGCGCGGAGTTAATCGCCGCCATGGAAGCTGCCGGCTGGTACGTGGCGAATCGCTACTCATTGGCGAACAACACGCGCGTTTTGATTGCCGCGGCGCTGAACCGACCATACCCTACGGCGCCGATGAGTAATCTGTACCTCTTCGGCCGCAAGCAAGATATCGGATTCGAAATCCCTATCATCGGTGAACGCGGCCATCGGCACCACGTGCGGTTCTGGGCGGCCAGCTATGAAGAAAGCGAGCAGCTGAACGTTCGCCAGTTGCGCTGGCACGACCGTACATCACAGCGCAAGAACAAGCATCTTTTGTGGCTGGGCGCGGCTTCCAAAGACGTCGGCTTCGCCATCATCCGGCATAACGTCCAGGTGACACACATGATTGACCCGAACACGACTGCCGAGCGCGAGCTGATCGTCGAGGGTTTACGGGGTATCAACAGCGTGAAGCGGACGCAGACTATCCGGCTTCGAAAGCCCTACCGGCTGAAAAACCGGGCGCTCGGTGGACAACTGCATAGTGATGGCCAGCTGAGCGTCGTAACACTGCGCACCCCGAGAAGGACTTAGCAGGCGAACAGGAAGCTGGTGGCAGAAATTTAGCAGGCCCGCCTGACTGTTCGCCGGCACGGACAGGTTTCAGGTAGCAGACACTAGCTACAGTTCGTGTAACCATTAGCCTGTCGCATGTAACCATACCGTAGCCATTACCCTGTAACCTTTAGACCTACGGAAGCTCAATCGTTACATGTCACAAGCTAACGTACGGTGTCAGGTGACAGGCTAATGGCTACACTTTCTCCTTACCTGGTTGCTAGGCTAGTTGCTACCTGATCTAGTAGTAGTACCAGAGTGTCAGGCCGGGAGTGTCGGTGACATCGGTGATTTTCTTGGGCGTGCCGCCAGAGGCGCTGACGACATAGTCGGCGGTTTCATCGGATGTCTTGAGACGGTAGACAATGGTATTATTACCGAGCCAATGCGCCGGTACATTGAGGCCGGCGGCTTGAGCCAGGACAGTGTCTTTCTTGGTCGTGGTATCGTAGGAGATCAAGGTGCCTTTGCCGTCGCGATTGTCGACCCAGAGGCTGTGTTTGCCATCCGGGCTATCGATGTAAAGGCGGTTCTGACTGTTGGAGCTGTCTTTGGTAGCGACCGGCTTAGCGCCGCCCAGCGTGTAGCTGTAATTGGTGTCACCAGTAGCTAAGCGGAAATCGGTATAGTCGAGGCGGAAGACATTCCAGACCTCGCTGACCAGCAAGGCCTGCTTACCACTACCGTCGGCATTTACTTTGACGAACTGCGAGACCCCCCCGTTGTAACCATTGGAGGTGGCGTAATATATCGCCCCGCCGGCGCTGACGACATCATTGAAGGCGTTGGCGTGGTCGAGCTGTAGGCGTTGGGTAGTCTTGTAATCATACGACATCAACAGATACCGGGACGGGTTAGCGGCACTGGCGCCGGCCTTGATGGCGACATAGACCAGTCGCTCGCCCTGCCAACCGACGATCTGGATGCGCTCGGAATGGTCGATAATCGTCGGCGCGCCGGTATCGACGTTGACTATCGTCAATGTCTGCAGCAAGTAGCCGCTACTGTCTTTATTGGTGTCGCGATTGTTTACCAGCGCGACAGCCTGCCCGTCATTACTGGCTACCAGGGTGTTGTTAGAGGTTTCGTTGCCGGTGGCCGCCAATAGCAGTTTCTTGTTATGCCCATCGATATCGGTTTGGTAGAGGTCGTATTTGCCCGATTGCTTGGAAATATAGACTGATTTGAGGTTGATCACGAGCGGTACGGCGGTGACATTCGAGGTGCCGAGCTTGACGTTGACGGTAGCCGTGCGATACCCATTGGCCGTGATACTAACAGGCAAGGTATCCGTCCCGGGATCATCAGCCGTCAGGATGACATGACCCTTACTGTCCGAAAGAGCCGTCGCCTGACCGCTGGCCGCTTGGGCGCCTTGTACCGGCTTTCCGGATACGTAATCGGTAAGGGTGAACTTGTACTGCGTACCGACGGCTTTGAGAGCGACAGAACCAAGGTCATTACTCCCGAGTCCGGTCGATACCGACTGGTCGAGCGTCGCGAAAGCGATCTTATGGACGGTGAGTTTCTGGGAGCCGAGCCTGACCCTATGGAGCGTCACGTGGCCTTTACTGTCACTACGGCCACTGACTGTCCCGAGGTTGACATTGGCGTTCTTCAGGGGCAACTGCGTCGTGGCGTCGAGCACCGTCAAGCTGGCATTCGCGCGGACACCGATCAGATTGAGTCCGAAAGCTCGGGTAGGCGGCAAGATCGCTAGTATCACGATGATGGCGAGCAGACCACCGAGGGTGCTCCATCGGGCCTTGCGGTTGTGCCACCAGGCAGCCATAAGCTGTTTGAGCTTCCTGCCGAAACCGGCGGTTTTCGGTTTATCAGGGGCTTTGTCCGTGTCTAACTCGGCTAGGGCTTTGTCGACCGCTTCCCGATCGATCGGACCGTCACTGGCGACGATCTCCGGATCTTCCGGGGAATCTCCCGTTATGCCACTAGCTTTCCAGTTGGTCGTGAGCTTGGCGACATCATCCTCTGGTTCATCAGCTGATTCGGTTTCGATAGAAGCAGTACCCTCATTCTCCTTGGGAGGCGCGCTGGCAGCCGGTTTGAACCGGACCAGCTGCGGCACGTTCGTGGGCGGGGCTTCCGGTGTGGGTGCCTCATCCGTGGCTTTGATATCCATCAGTTTATCAATCTTGGTTTCGATGGCCTGCAAATCCTCACCGGATGATCCGTCGCTGATAGTGATGATTTTCTTAGTATCTGCCATATGCGTATCCTGCCCCCTCAGTCTAGCAAACCTTAAGCGTTAACCCTAGATACCACCGTAGCCGCCACCATAGCCACGATATGTGATCGGCGGCCTGTAGTAGTCACTGATTTTCTGAGGCGGCGTGCTCCCATCAGTGGCCATGATATACAGCTCGCTGGAATTCTTGGACACGAGCAGGTAGGCGTCGCTATACCAGCCGTACGGCACGTATTCGCTGAGGCTGGCGATCTGCTTGCCGTCCTTACCTTCATCGTCGCCCACGAATAGCGTATTCTTACCATCATGTTGATCGGACCAGAACGTTTGATTATCCGATAGTGAAGTGAGGTAGGTCGGGTACGTTTGAGAGACTTGGTTATAGGTCGCGTCGGTAACGTCCGGCTTGGCGGCGAATTTGCCATCCTCATATTCTATTTCCGTTTCGGGCTTGATTTGAGCCACGGATTCAGATGCTGCTTCTTCTTCGGCCATCTTCGCCCCCACGATCGCTTAAGCTTATCTTCCTGCAAAGTGTAGCAAATTCTAGCGTCTCGTTGAATACTGCCGCTGAAGTTCATAAATATCTCACAGCGCCAAGATCTCTTTAGCGCTATGATTGACAGGTAAACGAAAGGATCAACGACATGGCAGAAGAGACAGATAAAAACGGTCACCCCATTAAAAAGGCCGTCAAAAAAGGTATCATCCGTACACTTCTGTTCGGATAGGGTCCGGCCTTCTTACCGTAACTTCGGCAACAAGACGTTGGCGGCTTTGGTGTACTCAGCCACAGTTGGCGTGCTACCACTGGGCCTTGTGATCATGAACTCGAGTATGTAAGGACCCTTCTGGACGTCGAAGTAGGACAGATTACCGGTTTGCCGAGAGTACGCGTACGCGCCGACACCCGGCACTTGCTGCATTTTTTCATCCGCTTCACTACTACGCCGGGTGAAATTCTGTTGGATAGTCTGGTTCGCCTCCGCGGCGGTCTTGAAGTATTGGATCTCAGTCCGAATATTCTCATTGGTCTTGACCCCCGGATAGGTGTAGCGCGTGCAAGTATCATTGGCCTCACCACTCGATATGTCGTCATTCAGGTAGGTCGTCGCGGCATAGGTGTACGAGAAGCGCACGTTGGTAGGATCGTTGGGCGCCCCGGTCATGGCCTTGAAATCCTTGTCGGTAAAGAAAGCGCATGGATTCAGGTAGGTCGAGTCACCGATTTTCTTCCCGAACACCGGGTCCTGGCCCAGATCCTGGCTGAGCTTATCGTTACTCACATTCGCCAGCACCGTGGGGAGCGCGCCGATGATCGCTTGCTGGAATTGCTGAGGAGTAACACCCGCCAGAAGCGCGCTGAACGAAATGATCTTATTGCCGTCCAGCGTATACGAAGTATCGCCTTTCGGGTCATAAATCGTGTCTTTGACCCCAGGCAGCGGAGCGGTTTCGTTCGTCAGATTGGTACCGAATCGTTGGTTCGCCTGATCAAGCTCCGCCTGGGTGACACCGAACGCGTCAAAATCCTTCTGAGCAGCCTGGACCGTCGGATACTGATCGATCTGGAATGTTACGACGGTATCGGCATACGGCGTATCGGAACCGAACGAGCGCGAACAGCTGGACATTACCTTGCCCTGGCCTTCATTGATAGCGCTGGTCGGTAGCGTATTTTCAGCTGAAATCGCCGAGAAAAGCGCTGTCTGCGATATACCCGCGAACAGATTTTGCTCATCCGTCGCTGGCAAAGCCCGGCAGGCATTCACGTACCGGAAGTCGCCGACTTTTATATTGCCATAGCTAGGTTTAGTCGGACCAAAGGTGGTCTGCTGTTGCTTCTGGTCCGGCTTGGTTGTCGCCTTGTGATGCGTCGCCAGCACTACGCCGACCACGGCTATCGCGATCACCAGCACAGCTGCCAGCAGCATCCATTTTTTCTTGGAGCCACCATTGCCACCGGTGACGGGCATCCGAGAATCAGGCTGGGGAGCGCCTCCTATCACGATGTTTCCGTCTGGCGTAGGCGTGGTTTGTGGCTCCATAAGCGAAACAATCTCCAAATTAATCTCTCTCTATTCTACCAGACGCCCCGGATCGATCGGCGTACACTAGGTAGATGGATCATAAGATAATCAGCGACGATATTGCCATGGCCGCGGCGGAATACCTGACGGCTCATGACGCCGTGCTGGCTCCGATTATCGCGCGGGTGGGGCCATGCACCATTCGTCCTAACCAAGACTACTACCAGGAACTGGTCGACAGCATCATCAGCCAGCAGCTGAGCGTGCACGCCGCCCGGGCGATCGAGCAGCGTTTTCGTGATCTGTTCGGCGGTCACTTCCCTTCGCCCGAAGAAATCCTCAGTACCGATGTCGAAGCCTTGCGAAGTCTCGGCTTTTCGTACGCCAAAGGCCGCTACGTGCTTGATCTAGCCCAGCATATTGTCGATGGCAAAGTAAAGTTTGATCACCTGGACAGTCTCTCGAACCAGGAAATTATCAAAGAACTGACTGCCGTCAAAGGTATCGGCGAGTGGACGGTCCACATGTTCCTGATGTTCTGCATGGGCCGGCTCGACGTGCTGCCGGTTGGTGATCTGGGAATCCGCAATAGCATCCGCAAACTTTATGGCTTCGAAGACGCGCCGACACCGGCGCAGATTACCGAATTGGCCGAGAAAAATCACTGGCACCCCTACGAATCAATCGCCAGCTGGTATATCTGGCAATCTCTCGACAACACCCCGGCCATCTAACCCCCAAAAAAAGCCGCATTCCGCTGCTGCTTGCTTCGGGTCGTACCCGAGAGCATACTGGTCAGCTATGCCTGGGAGAAATATCTATAAAACCTACACTGCCGATACTTTTTATCATATTTATAATCGAGGCGTGAATAAACGCGCCATTTTTCTCGATGATGAGGATCGTGCTGTTTTTATTAGCCTCTTAAAAAGATACCTCGGTACCGAAGTCGAAAAAAAGCATAATCGAATGCTCCTGCCTAATTATCATGGCGAGATCGACCTGGCAGCCTTTTGCTTAATGCGGAATCACTTTCACCTTCTTGTGTATCAGCGCGATGCCACGGCGATGACTAATTTTGTGAAAAGCCTCAGTGTGGCTTACAGCATGTATTTTAATAAGCGCTACGAACGAGTCGGACCGCTTTTCCAGCAACGGTATCGGGCAGTCGATATTCAGAATGATGGCCAATTTTTGCATATAAGCCGTTATATCTACATGAACCCCAAAGAATATAAGACTTACCAGTGGTCAAGCCTCGCTTATTATATGGGTAAAAAGAAGGCCGATTGGCTACGGCCAGAACAAGTACGACAACATTTCTCGAGCACTGCCGACTACCTTCACTTCCTTGAAGAATACGAAGATCGTCGTGATGAGCTGCTCGGGCTCAATGCCGAACTTGCCAACGCCTAGCCCCCAGAAAACCAAAACCTGAGCTTCTAATGCTCCGGGTACGACCCGGAGCATTAGAAGTTTCGTGGTGCGGTTTAGCTCGAGATTATTCGATGGTTAGTGATTCTAACAGATTGAGAATCGGTTTCGAGACGGTGGGGTCAGCCCAGGCTTTGACTAGAATCGACGATGCCGTGCCGGTCGTCTTACACGCCGCGTCGGCACATTTCAGGAAGCTGACCGTCACCAGCGGGTTGGCTTGCACGACATCACTCTGGGGTACGTCCTGTTGCGCCTGATAGCCGTTATCGCCGGTGATGTACAACGAATCAATCAAGGCCATACTACCCGAGTAGTTCACGAACGTGACGTATGTCTGGGCCCGCTGGTTGGAGGTCGGCTGCTTGTACGCGATTTTCTGTGATTCCAATACCGCCACCGCCTTGTTCTTGGCGAACGCGGCGATACTGGTCTGCTGGTTCTGCACCGCGAAGACGATCTGCCCGGTGAAGGCATCACCGTTCTCGCCGACAAGCCGCAGCGGCGGCGACGTGGCGGTCAGTTTGGCGGTCGCTTCGTCGCTAATCGTCCAGTCGCTCGGATACTCAAAGCTCAGATTATAATTGCTTGAATCATACCGTTTGGTGGCGCTGGTTATCTTAGTGGGCGACGTGTTCGCGTTGTTCGTCGTCGACGTCTTGGCCGTGGTCGCGGGTTTCGGGCTCGGCTTGGGCCGCGTGAAGAACCAGAACGCGCCGCCGGCGAGAGCGACTATGAGCACGATGATCAGCAGCACCTTCAATATGGCCGCCAGGAAATGCTTGGGCCTTACCGGTGGAACAATACTGTCCATTACGGAATTATCCGGTGTGTGGTCAGCGGCATCGGCCGGTTCGGAATCGGGGTTCTGGTCTACGGGTTCCATGCCCCCAGTATACGCTCAATCCTTAATCGAAGCTTGTGCTAACAGATGATTCAACTGATGCTATACATTGTATAGTTATAATGGGAGTGCTACACTATTCTGATGGATATAAATGACCTGGCCCTGGAATTGCACAAGAAATATAAGGGTAAGATCACTTTAGCGCTGCGAGATACCGGCGAGCTGACCCGCGAGAAGCTGAGCGCCTATTATTCACCCGGTGTCGGCGCTGTCAGCATGGCGATAGCGAACGATCCGAGCAAATTGTCGGAATATACCTGGACCAACAACTTGGTCGCCGTGATTTCCGACGGCTCGGCCGTATTAGGGCTCGGTAACATCGGTCCGGAAGGCGCCATGCCGGTCATGGAAGGCAAAGCGCTGCTGTTCAAACATTTCGCTGGTATCGACAGCGTGCCGATCGTCCTGAACGTGCATTCGGCCGACGAGATCGTAGCGACAGTCAAAGCCATCGCCCCGAGTTTCGGGGCCATCAACCTCGAAGATATCGCCGCTCCCATCTGTTTCGAGGTCGAGGAACGCCTGAAAGCCGAACTCCCGATACCCGTTATGCACGACGATCAACATGGTACCGCCACCGTCGTCTTGGCCGGACTTATCAATGCCTGCAAGGTCACGAACCGAAACTTGAGCGATTGCCGGATCGTGCTCATCGGTGCCGGCGCCGCTGGCGTCGCGGTCGCGAAGCTCCTACGCAAGTATGCCCAGCCAGAAATCATCGCCGTCGACTCCAAAGGCGTTATTTCTCACGAACGGGATGACCTGAACGCCGAGAAAAAGCTGCTCGCCTCGTTCAATAACCTGCCCCACGACGGTTACAACCCGAAGGATCTGCGCCAGGCGCTGCACAAAGCTGATATCGTCATCGGTATCTCAAAAGCCGGCATGCTACTGGCCGAGGACATTCCTGAAATGGCCAAAGACCCGATTATCTTTGCCTTGGCGAATCCGATACCAGAAATCATGCCCGACGAAGCCAAAGCCGCCGGCGCGGCAATCGTCGCCACCGGCCGCAGCGACTTCCCCAACCAAGTCAATAACGCCACCGCTTTCCCCGGCATCTTCCGAGGCGCCCTCGATAATCATGTCCGTCAAATCACCGACGAACACAAAATCGCCGCCGCCGAAACCATCGCCAGCCTCGTCGAAAACCCGAGCGCCGACGAGATAATCCCCTCAGTCTTCAACGATCGGCTAGTCTCCACCATCGCCGCCGTAATCCGCTAAATCATTCGAGAGGCGCGGCAGTTCTCTCGCTACCAAAGGTTGGTCGATAAATGCATACGAGCATAACGATACATGACAGAACAATGTAAGCCTGGAAAACCACGCTAGAACGCCAACCGTCATGAGCGATTGCCAATAATGCCGCGATCCCTTCCATTAGGTACAGCAGTGGCGCTTCGGACTTCGGTAGCTTCCAAGTCTTAACCACCGCGGGGACATAAGCTACTGCGTCCGCCAGAATCGCGAATATCAGTGCCCAGATGCCACTTCCGGTAAACAGCCACGCTCCTATTCCTACGATTGCGACTACCGCGCAGGTGATATCGAGCCTACTGGTGCCTCCCACTCCCTTCTTGATTGATAATAGCGCTAGCAATAGGCTCCTGCCAAAGAAGAAAATGGCTAGCAATAATATGCCCAAATGCGCGTGAGTAGCTAGTGTACCGATAAAATTACAGATAGAAACGAGGAAGAGCACAACTCGAGTCGTACGATGTGGTCGCGTCTTTCCTTTTAGTATGCTCAATACATAATCGGTCGTACCTATGAATGAACAGAGCGTGGCAATTATTAGCAATGAAGCTTTCATGGGATAAATTGTAGCAGACTATCGTTCGACGAAAATGCTTCGGACTGTCGTCTCTTGTAGGTCTGGGAATGCGCGCGCAAGAATGGAGACTTGTCGCTGCTGCTCCTCATAGCCGACTGGCAAGATTGTTACGGCTTCCGGTGCTAGCTGTAGCCGGTGCTCGAGCCACGCCAGGTCTAACACCTGGCAGCTCGGATACGTAACGTCGTCAATACCTTTGAAACCCTCCAGAGGAATTCGCATCTTACTCTTACCTGTGCCGCTTATTAATTGGCGACCACCTTGCGATAATCTATAGCCGGTAGGTAGCCCGCTTGCTCTCAGTTCATCAATCATCTGGCGTGCTCGAGGCTCATAAGCAGATTCAAATGCCACCAATTCAGCGCCTGTTCCAGCGCGTACACTTTCTCCAGATAATCCAATAAAGAGTTGCCAGCGCCACCCCTCGGCAATGCTTTTCCGTTGTTTGTCGCGTGCAATTACATCATCGACGAAAGCTACTCGAAGCGATTGCTCACCCAATTCGCCAGCAATAGCCTGCAGCCGGGCGGCTTGAGCCGTAACTTGAAACTTCGCCTCTCCCGCACTGCGAGCATCCGATAATGGAACAAGTCGTTGTGGCGCGTAAGTATGGCCGATTTCGACAGTTCTCTGGATCATTTTGAAATTATACCATCATAACTAGAGTTTATCAATCCTTATCTGCTAATTATACCGAAAAAAGCGTAAGCATTGTTATATCTATAAACTATAATTGACATATTTTAAATTTAATAGTATAATGCTCACTAAATAACTTGGGAGTTATTATGAAAACTAGCACTTCAACCGCTAGCAAACTGTTCGTCGCATCCGGCGCGGTTCTGCTTAGCACTACGTTCGCCGGAGCCCCGATGGCTTCAGCCTCTACCTATAACTGTGTCGATGGCACGAAAGCTTATAACTTGACTGCTACCTGGAACGGTTCTGACACCTTTACGGTGAAGTCCAAGTCCGGTGGAAACTTCTGTAAAGATGTCACGCTGTACGGTTCCTCGTACATTCTGACCTCACCTGACTACAAGGGCGGCCTCTTCGGTGCCGTCGGTACCGCGCCACAGACGCTGTACAAGAGTGTCACCGTGACCCTGAAACAGGGCACTAACGGTACTGTCAGCATCGACCAATACCACACCGCTCCGACCACGGTCGTCGTACCGCTGTCACCTTGTGGCAACCAACAGGTCGATCTGTACTACGGTCCTGAAGTTACTACGGTCACGACTGCCGGTCACGGTAGCCAGTACATCGCCGGCAACATCATTACCCCGTTCAACACCAACGCGTGTGTCACGGGTGGTCAGGGTGGCGAGACGCCTACCCCGCCTGCCGTTACTCCCCAGGTCGAAGCCGCCGCTACGGTTGTTCCGGCAGCTCAGCTGACCGACACCGGTCTGAACATCTGGGTCACCAGCCTGCTCGCGGTCGCTACCATGGCTAGCGCCATCTTCGTTAGCCGCAAGAAGCCAGTTAGCAACAAATAAACTGACCGCTCCAAAAATCTAGCAGTGGGAAACCTCCCTGGATCCGTCCAGGGAGGTTTTAGTTTCGGACCGTTTCGGAAGCGCGCCGTCTGACGTATCGTAGTCGCCTGCGCGATAAGCCATCGAGTCCCGGGCGTATAATTCGAAGTATGGATAAGGTGGTTCGGTCGGTTTTATTCGGGCAGCTATTTTTCATCGGGGGACTACTCGTCTGCGTCATTTTGAAACCCGAGGGCCTAGCCGCTAATGACGGCATCAGCTACTACGGGATCTACGAGCGGACGTTCTTCCCCTATGCTGTGGGGCTGCTAGGGAGCGCCTATTTCTTGGCGCGGGCCGCGAGTAGCGTCATGTCGCCGGCTTTACGTCCGCTGCGGCTGTCGTTCCGGACGTATGTCCCGCTTGTCGTCGGTATCGTATTCACGCCTTACGCGGCGGGGCGCTACATGGACTATCTGCACACCGTCTGTGGTTCGGCCTTGTTTTCGCTGCAACTCATCTTAAGTGGCTGGCTGATCTGGCAGCTGCGCTACGCGTGGTGGGCCGTGGCGCTGACCGTCATGGAATGTATCGCCGGCGTTTTGTCGGCCGTGTTCCTACGCCCGCCCCATGGCTTCCTCATTCAAAGCCAGGTGGTGTTCCAATTAGCGTTCGGGGCTTTAGTGTTGCTGGGTTTGCGACGGCTACGAGCTAGCACATAAGGGCTGGTTCAAACCCGTTCTTGTGCCCGCTTCAGGATTTCTTTACGCAGCCAGAGGCGATCAGCCACGGCTGTGCCGGAGGATACATCCAGCTCCATAAGTTCACCGAACTTGGCCTGAGTCGCCGGGTTATCGGCCGCGAAGTAGCTCTTCCCTTCCTCGATGCTGATGATATTTAGCACCCAATCATCACTGATGGCGCCAAGCGCTTGGGCGATTTCCGGGCGTCGCTTCGCGAGCAAATCCTGAGCGCTCCAGATGACTAACTGCCCGAAAGCCCGCGGCAGATAACGATCTGGCGGCATGGTTTTTGTGTCATTTCGCAGCGCGGTCGTTAAGTCAGCTTCGATGCCTTGCTGGCACTGCGAGAAATATTCCGCCGGCCAATCTTCATACGGTAGATTCGCGCGTCCGATAAGGTCATCATACGCCGCATGGTCTCGGTCTGTCGTCACGCCAGCCTTGAAATCCAGCGTGTTATCCAGAATGCCAGTCACTAGCAGTCGCGCACTGGCTTCACTCATCTGATCGAGCTTGCCGGCGTCGCGCCACTGCTCGTACACCAGCGTGCAGGCCGCGCCGATATATTCGATGATGGATTTATCGCCGAGCTTAGCCCATTGCGTCTCAAATCCAGGGTGATGATCAATAATCCGTTCCACGTGTTCCAAATCAACGATCGGATCAAAAAATTCCGGGTCAGACACGTCGATGAGCGTAAACCGATCATCCGGCGAAGCTTCGTACGAAGTCAGCAGTGATGCGTCCCAGCCACGGATTTCCAGTGTGACGCTTTCATTCAGCGGCGCGCTGCTGACGGCTTGTGCAGCGAGACCTTGCTTTTGCAACAGCTCGGCATAGGCGATACAGCCGCCGTACGCGTCAATGTCGAGAAATTGTGAGCCGGATGTAACGATGCGCATGACTATTTCTTCTGAGACAATACTTCCAGCAGACCCGGAACAGCTTCGGGCATGAAACCAGCATCGATCAGCTTGGGCCCAAGATCCTTTAGGTCACCGTCGTAACTGTTTACCAGCTCACGAATCTGTGTGCCGGATACATCGATAGCTTTCGGCTGGTCCAGCTGTAGCACGGTCAACCCATGATCTTTGAACTTCCGCGCTTTGCCGGCGCTCCACTCGCTATAGACATTAACAAGGTTCGGTGCCGCCGGATCGAGCACGTCGAACGAGGCGGGGTTCGTGATATCGAACGGCTCGATTGTGTAGCGGTCTTTACCGATATTGATCCGCTCGAAGAAGTTCTCGAACATGAACACGCGTTCCTCGTAGCTGAACGGGTTATTGCCTGGCTGGCTGCGCCACGATGCCGATGCGTCATGTTGCTCTGGGCTGTCTTGCGGGTAGGGGTTGGTAATGAGCAATCGGACAGTGTCGGCCAGGCGAAATGCTTCCTGCAGGTAATTCCAGTGGTTCACATGGAGCGGTGGCTGGAAGCGGCCATGGGCCGTAATAGCAGGATAGGCTTTTGCTGAAGCCTTCTTGAGCGGCTTGACCGTAACGTCAACCTCATCGCCGATACGTAGCCCCAGCGCTTCTCGCTCCTGCTCGGGAATAGTCACACCCACGCTCTTGCCGATTCGAATAATTTTTCGTCTCATATCTGTTTTGATTATAATCTGGTTATAATCAAAATGCAATACTTTTATTATATGAATGTGAGGTGTATGCTGATAAGTTCACGTTGCCGCTTGGCTTGGGCGAACGAAATAGAGGATAATGAAAGTAATGACACATCGACCTTTGGTGTTCCTGGATATTGAGACTACTGGTGGTAGCCCGCTGGGTTCGCGCATCACCGAGATTGGGGCGCTGCGCGTGGAGGACGGTAAGGTCGTGGGCAAATTCAGCCAGCTCGTGAATCCAGAGCAGCACGTGCCGGGATTCATCACCAATATGACCGGGATTTCCGATGATATGCTGTGGGACGCGCCGCTGTTTCGGGGCATCGCCGACGACTTGGAGGTGTTCTTGAACGGCGCGGTGTTTATCGCCCATAACGTGAACTTTGATTACAGTTTTATCAGAGCCGCGTACGGTGAAATCGGCGCCAAATTCAATATGGACCGATTGTGTACCGCCCGCCTGAGCCGGAGATTGTATCCGGACCAGCCGCGCCATAATTTAGACACTATAATTGCCCGTCACGGCTTCGTGGTGAAGGACCGCCACCGCGCGTTCGATGACGCCAAAGTCTTATTCGAGTTCTATACCAAAGCCGTC
>Ga0070679_100002031_pt1 | contig 18165 bp, 18 predicted proteins | sample KBSC63BmetaG_FD_65652 | JGI IMG/M metagenome (GOLD analysis project Ga0070679, IMG submission 65652) | Corn rhizosphere microbial communities from Kellogg Biological Station, Michigan, USA - KBS C6-3B metaG | ecosystem: Host-associated > Plants > Roots > Rhizosphere | place: USA: Michigan... | reverse complement strand
CGCGCCGTGATCATGCAGCACCTGCTGCTCGGGATGAATGCGCACATCAATCTCGATCTGGCAATCGCGGCGGCGGAGGTCTGTCCAGGCGACGCGATCGCCGAGTTCGAACACGACTTCAACGAGATCAACACGGTCCTCGCGACGCTCGAAACCGACGTCGAGCGCGAGGTCTGTGCTCTCTCGCCCTGGATCGATCGCCTCGATCACATCGATCCGCGAGCGGGACGAGTCATCGCGAACTTCAGCATCGACCGCGCGCGCGCCTGTTCGTGGGAGGCTGCGCAACGGCTCGCCCGCCTCTCGGGCGATGATCGCGCCGCAGCAATCGCGACAACCGACGCCGAGGTTGCGCTGCTCGCCGGTTTGATCGCCCGACCGATCGGGCTCGTGATCAACTTCAACCTGCTGCTCGTCCGCCTGAGCGAAACCTGGGATGCGAGAAAGGTGATCACCGTCCTCGGCGGCCGAATGAGTCCGCGGACAGCCTAGCGAGCCACCGCGACCTCACGATCAGTCCACACACGGCCAAGCGGCCCGACGTACTCCGACTTGGGACGAATCAGCCGGTTCGCCGCGCGCTGCTCGAACGCGTGCGCGATCCATCCACTCACTCGGCTGATCGCGAACGTCGGCGTGAACAGCGGCACCTCGAGGCCGAGCCCGTGAAGCAACAGTGCCGTGTAGAACTCCACGTTCGTCTGGAGTCGCCGGCCCGGCTTGTACTCCTCGAGCAGACGAACCGCCGTTATCTCGACTTCGCGGGCTAGGTGATACAGCCGCATGTCGCCGGCGCGCGTGAACAGGCGCTCCGCTGCGACCGCGAGCACGTCGGCGCGCGGATCGCGCACCTTGTAGACGCGATGACCAAACCCCATGAAGCGCTCGCCGGCTTCGATCTTCTGGCGAAGTATCGCTTCGGCGCGAGAGGCATCGCCGATCTCGAACACCATCTCGAGCGCGGGACCGGGCGCGCCGCCATGGAGCGGACCTTTGAGCGCACCAACAGCGCCGACGACCGCGGATACCAGATCCGATCCGGTCGAGATGATCACTCGGCACGTGAACGTCGACGCGTTGAGCCCGTGATCGATGACGGTGTTGAGGTACGTCTCAAGGCCGCGCACGCGCTCGGCGTCGGGCACCTCACCGCTCAGCATATATAGGTAGTTCGCCGCGTGACCGAGGTCCGCGCGAGGCTCGATCGGCTCGTCGCCTTCGACGAGCCGCGCGAACGCCGCGACGATCGTTGGGGCGACTGCCACGATCGCGACCGCCTCGCTGGACGACAACGACACCGTGCCGAGTGCGATGCGGAGCGCGTCCATCGGATCGATGCGTGCGCGCGCGCATTCGCGAAGCAACGACAGCGTCGCGGACGACAATCGGCGATGCGCTGCCAACTCCACGCGAAATGCGCCGAGCTCCTCTGGCGTCGGCAGATCACCGTGCCAGAGCAGCCAGGTGGCGTCTTCGAACGTTGCATGGGCGGCGAGCTCGCCGACCGGGAACCCAGCGATGACGAGCTCGCCTGCCTCTCCGTCGACGTGACTGAGACGCGTCGTCGCCGCGACGACGCCTTCGAGACCGTTGGAAATCATGTTGTCCTGTGCCATGGCGAAAACGTAGGGAAAGCTGCATGATTGAGTCAATGTTGATTGATCGATCAATATGACGACGAGCTGGGTGGACGCGGGCGAAGCCGCGCGCACGCTCGGGGTGACACGCCCGACGCTGTACGCGTACGTGAGCCGTGGCCTGATCCGGTCGGAGCCGGGGACCGGCGCAACGCGCGCGCGACGGTATTCGCGCGACGACGTCGATCGCCTCAAACGGCGCGCGGAAGAGCGTCGCGATCCGGACAAAGTCGCCGTGCACGCGCTGCAATGGGGCATGCCGGTGCTCGAGTCGGCGATCACGTTGATCGCCGATGACACGTTGTACTACCGAGGCCATGACGCCGTCGCTCTCGCCCGAAGCGCGTCTGTCGCGGCCGTCGCATCGCTCATCTGGACCGGGCGTCTCGATGATTCCATTTCTCCAACGCCCGCGCCCGGGCGACGTGGGCCGGTAAACACAACGCGCGATCCTTTCATCATGAGAGCGCAGGCGGCGCTCGCGCTCGCCTCGGTCCATGATCCGCAGGCGTTCGATCTGCGGGCCGATAGCGTCGCGCGCACCGGATCGCGGATCCTCGACATCATGGTCTCAGCGGCCGCATCGCGACCGCGCGGAATGACTGCCGACGGTGCGCTCGCGCGCGGTTGGCGCGTCCGGTCAGGCGGTCAAGACGTTCTCCGCGCCGCGCTGATTCTCTGCGCCGATCACGAGCTGAATGTGTCGGCGTTCACGGCGCGGTGTGTTGCGTCGGCTGGATCACAGCCATACGCCGTCGTCATTGCCGGGCTCTCCGCGCTCGAGGGCGCAAAACACGGTGGGAGTACCGCGCGAGTCGAATCGATGCTGACATCCATGCGCCGAACACGATCGCTCCGAGCCGCGCTCACGGAGCGACTACGCCACGGCCACCGCATCGACGGCTTCGGACATCCGCTCTATCGGAGTGGTGACCCGCGAGCCACGGCGCTGCTCGACATGCTCGCTGAACAGTTTCCGCGATCGCCCGAGCTTCGTTTCGTTCGCGAGTTCGCACGCATCTCGAATGCGCTCACGGGCGAGCACCCGAACGTGGACTTCGCGCTCGGCGCGGTGTCACGCGTGCTCGCACTTCCGCCGTCGTCCGGGCTCACGCTGTTCGCGATCGGCCGGACGATCGGCTGGATCGGCCAAGCGATCGAGCAATACGCCGTCGACCAGATCATTCGGCCCAGAGCTAGATACGTCGGCCCCAAGCCGCCGTAGTCGTTCATACTCTTTCGATGATGGCGGCGATCCCCTGCCCGCCCGCGATGCACAGTGTAACGAGCGCGGTCGCCGCGCCGCGTCGTTCAAGCTCGTCGAGCGCCGTCCCAATCAGGATCGCACCGGTCGCACCCAACGGATGCCCGAGCGCGATTGCCCCGCCGTTCACGTTGACTCGCTCGGCGTCGAGATCGAGATCGCGGATTGTCTTCAGCGGAACGGCCGCGAAGGCCTCGTTGATCTCCCAGAGATCGATATCGCGCACGGACATTCCCGCGGTGATGAGCGCTTTTCGCGATGCCGGCGTTGGAGCAGTGAGCATGATGACCGGATCGTCCGCTGCCACAGCCATCGCTCGAATCCGGGCACGTGGCGCAAAACCGCGCGCTCGCGCAAAATCAGCGGAAGTGATCAGCACCGCGGCCGCGCCGTCGGCAATGCCACTCGAGTTGCCGGCGGTGTGCACGTGCTGGATCCGACGAGCTTCCGGATATTTGAGCATCGCGATCTCGTCCATGCTCTCTCCCCCCGGACCATCGCTCGAGCTGCCAACGCTTTCGAATGCTCCCGGGAGTGCGGCCAATCCGGCCGCCGTTGTGGGACGTGGAAACTCTTCGCGATCGAGGAGCACACATCCAAACGGATCGACGACCGGCACCAAACTTCGAGCGAATCGTTTGTCGGCGATGGCTCTAGCAGCGTTCTGCTGCGACCGTAGCGCGAATGCGTCGACGTCTTGACGGCTAAACTGCTCGAGCGTCGCGATCAGATCGGCGCTGATGCCCTGCGGCACCTGCCAGATGCGCTCCCGAAGTCGAAGATTGCCGCCATCCTTTCCAGCTTCGTCGCTACCCATCGGTACGCGCGACATGCTCTCGACGCCGCCGGCAACGACGGCCTCTTGAACTCCAGACATGATCCCCATCGCGGCAAACGTGATCGCCTGAAGCCCGGATCCACAGACGCGCGTTACCGTTGTCGCCGGAACAGTGATTGGCCAGTCGGCAGCGAGAACCGCCTGGCGTGCGATGTTTCCGCCTTGCTCCCGCACCTGCGTCACGGTTCCGAGCACGACATCGTCGACCTCGGCGGGATCGAGCCCTGTGCGATCGACGATGGCGCGCAGCGTTTGCGCGGCGATCTCCTGCGGATGCACCCCTGATAGGGCTCCTTTGCCGGGCTTCCCGCGCCCGCGCGGTGTTCGCACCGCATCGATGACGTAAGCGTCCATCCCTTGTTCCTCCGAATGGCAATGCGTTAGGCGCTTGCGAGTGCCGGCTGCACGAGTCGCAACGTCAAAGCGCCGGGATCAATGACTGCCGCAAGCGTCGCAAGCTCGTCTTGCACCGAGATGAAGCGCCCGCTCAGCGCATCGGGCTCACCGCGGGCAATGCGCAGCACGAATTCCACCGAATCACGAAGTGTGGTGTCCGAATGGCCCCATCGGCATGCCGACGCCAGGAGAATTCACCAGCAGATCGACGCCGCCGAAGACGCTGAGCACATGATCCGCTGCGCGCTGAACTGCATCATCGTCCGTAACATCCGCGACCACCGAAACGACCCGATGGCCGAGCAAGACAGCTCGCGCCCGAACGCGCCCAACTCCAAGGCGCCTCGGGCGACCAGCGCGACCGTAGCTCCGGCTTCGGCCAGCGCAGCGGCATAGGCGCGGCCGAGCCCGCGGCTCGCGCCGGTGACTACAGCGACTTGTCCGTCGAGCGCGCGAGATGGAATCGCTTGCGTCTCACCCGTTGTCGTCACTTTCTCCGCCCTCCCAGTTGGAAGAGAACGATCGTTCTCTTCAATGATACAGAAAAGGCCGCTCACAGCTGCAGCGTGTCCTCCAGGTAGACCGCGAGCTGCGACGCGGCGCGCTCCACGTGAGTCGCGTCGCGGTACAAGCCGGCAAGCATGATCGCGCCTTCCATCGTGGACAGCACCATCGACGCGACGACGCTCGGCGCCGGTCGCTTTCGCAACTCGCCCCGCGCCTGCCCCTCGGCAACGATCGCCTCCACAAGGCCGAACCAATGATCCATCGCGCGTCGCGCTTGGCGCCTCAATTCCGGGCTGCCGCCCGCGTCGTGTTCGATCGCCGCGTTCATCACGGGACATCCACCTGCGACCGGCGGTTCCACGGAATGAAGCCGATAGACGTCGATGACGGCCTTCAATCGGGCCATCGCATCGCCCAGCGTTAACGCCGCTGTCTCGAAGCGTTCGTCGAAGACACGAAGCGTGTAGCGGAACGCCTCGCGCGCCAAGCCTTCCTTGCCGCCGGGAAAATGGCGATAGATCCCGCCGGTGCGGAGGCCCGTCGCTGCTTCGAGGTCCGAGACCGACGCGCCCGCGTAGCCGAGCCGATTGAAGACATCGGCGGCTTGCCGCAGGATGTGCTCGCGCGTGGCTTCTCCTTTCGACATTCCCCCGAGACTCCTGGACAGAGAACGATCGTTCTCTATCAATACTACTCGCTGCGAGGTTCACTCGGCAAGTCGGGGCGTACCATTTGAATCGAGCGCGACAGAAACCGGGCTGCTCGCGCATTACAGGATTGGGAGCAGCCATGCCCCGGGACTGCGCGCCGCCGGCGCAGTTCGTCACTCGCCTCGCCCGTGAGACTTCAATGGAACTGCCATGCAAGCGCGCCGCGCGTGCGCTCATGAACATCGTCCCGTGCGGCATCGCGCTCTGCGCGATGCCGCTCATCACCTCGTGTCACGACTCCGTCAGCCCCGTCCCCGTAAGCACATTGAGCGGTACCGTTGTGCTACAGGATCCATGGACCACTCGCCTGGACAGTTTTGCCGGCGTTTCCGTGGCGGTGGACGGCGTACCGAAAACCGCGACGACCGACGCCGCCGGCGCATGGCACATCGACAGCGTGCCGGCCGGAAAGCACAACGTGACCTTCTCCAAGGCGACATTTGGCACGGTTCGACTCAACAACCAGGCAGTGAACAGTCCGGCCACAGTCGTACCGATCGTCACCATGGGGATCACCCCGTGGCAGCAGGCGGTCATCGACAGCATCTACCTGGCGACGCGATCGGGGAAGGACTATTACGTGGTGGACGGACACTTGTCAGCAATTCCGGGAGCCAATGCGCGACTCGTGTACACAGTGGCTCTGTTTGGAACGAGCGCCGCGGTCTCGCCGGATGCCGGCGGCTTCGAAACGGAGGCTGACCTCGTGTCGCCGAACGGCCTGTCATCCACGTTTTCGATCCCACTGCCGGCGTCGGTCGCCCAGAAAACTTTCGGGTCGGGGGCGCAGATGTTCGTGACCACGTACGTCAGCGCGATGGGGTGTACCTGCTACGCCAACGAGCTTGGCGAGAAGCCGTACTTTTCCAACATCGGGCCGCGCGGAAACGTCGTGCAGGTGTCGATCAAGTGAGATGGATCGTTCATCGAGTGCGGGCGGTTGCGCTTTTCCTCGTTCTCATCGCGGCGCGTCAGACATTCGCGCAAGCCGCGGCAGGGACCATCAGCGGATCGGTCATCGACGCGAGGACCGCGGCGCCACTCGCGCACGCGACGGCGACGCTGACCTCGGCAGACGGCAATGCGCTGTTGCTCGATGCCCGCGGAGCATCGTTCACACTCGCTCGCACTGTGACCACCTCCGCCGAGGGCACATATCGCTTTACGGATTTGCCGATCGGCGCGTATCACCTTCGCATTCAGCGATTGGGATATGAGCCGGCGACGATCGATGTCCGCCTGGGCGACACCGGCACGTCACCAGTCTCGATCGGGCTCATTGTCTTACCTGTGCGTCTTCGCGCAGTCGAGGTTCGTGCTCACGACTCGACCGCGATCGCTGGCGATCAACGCGGCGCGGTCGCTGAAGATCCTCGACTCGCCGCAGTGCACGCGCGACAGCAGGCGTTTCTTTCGACGGATGCCCGGGAGTTGACACCCGCCGACGTTGCGGAGTCCGCGACGATTGGAGGCAGCGACGTACTTCGCTCGCTGCAGCGTCTGCCTGGCGTCACGCCGTTCGACGATTGGTCCGCGAAACTGTGGGTGCGCGGTAATCGCTGGGACCACAACCGCGTGTATTACGACAATCTTCCACTCTTCGATCCCCTTGGCGTGCTGGGACGCGTCTCCGGCGTGAACGCCGATGCGATCGGCGGCGCATTTCTTCATCCCGGCGTTCGTCCGGTGTCGCTGGGCGGCGATGGCGCGACACGAATCGATCTTCGAACGCGTCCGGCGTCGGGCGCCGGCGCGTGGCGCGGTTCGGCGGAGTTGACGCAATTCGGCGCGAGCGGAGCCATCGAGCGAGCGACGGCGGATACCTCCGCGGGGTTCCTCATGACCGCGCATCACTCGCTCGGACAATGGCTGCCGACCGATGATGCATTGGCCGGACGATCCTACCGCGACGAGGAGGCAACCGCGCGCGGCGACCTCGATCTCGATGGCGGCAAGCGACTCGAAACGAGCGGGCTGCTCACCCGCGACGCGCGCATTTTTCCGAATGAGCCGGACGGCAACGACATCAATCAGGAGTGGAGAAACGCGGTCGGCCGAGTGACGTTCTCGGCACCGTTTGGCCCGGTTGTGACGTCGCATCACATCGGCATTTCACATTTCTCATCGAGCTCGGACCGTTACTTCTCAGCTGACAGCGCGCCGGAACCCATCGATGTTCTGCAACCTCACTCCATCAAAAGCCGACCGGTGAGCTCGAGTGTCGATTACGTCACCGTCGGCGGCCAACTTGCACCGCGGTCGCCGTCGCCCGATCTCACAACGCTCGGTTATGATGTGATTCTGCTCCACACAAAGCTTGAAGGAACTCAGGAAAACGTCGTTTTGGGTGATACCGCGGTCGCATTGGCGCGACGCGCCACAGAGCTGACATACGGAAGCGTGTGGGTAAACCGGCGGACGGAGCTCGGGAATGGCGTCACGCTCGAAAACGGCGGGCGGCTCGATATAGGCGGTGGTCACCGGCTCGATGCAGTACGACCTTCGGGATCGACGCAGGCGGCGTTCGCTCTTTCTCCGAGCGTGCGTGTCTCCGTCGGCGCAAGTCGTGTCTACCAGTACATTCAAGGACTCGAGCTCCCGATCATCGGACAGGGCCAGACGCAGCCGAGCTCATACCTGGCGAGCGGCGACGATGTCCCGCTCATGACGGTGGACAACGCGATGGCCGGTGTCGAACGATGGGTGAGACCAGACGTGCTTGTGGCCGGAAATGTCTACGTCCGGCGCACCACCGGCGCCATCACGGACGATCCGACGCCAGGCTCGCTCAGTCGCAGACCTCTCTTCGTGGATGCGACAGAATCGGCAAGCGGCATAGAGCTGAGCGCGAGGAAGTTGATGGGGCGAGCGACCGGACTCGTCTCCTACAGTTTCGGGAGCGCCACGATGCATTCGCAGGGGCTCTCCTTCCCTGCACCCGCGAGCCGAACACACGCACTCGATGCGGCCTTATCACTGCACGTCGGCCGCTTCAACGTTGGCGGAGCCTACACACTCACATCGGGCGCGCCCTACACGCGATCAGTGACTGGAGCGGCCGCCGCTCAGCCAGGCGTTCCGAATAACCCGCAGACGGTCATACGCGAAGCGCCGAATGCACAGCGGCTGCCAAACTACTCCAGTCTCGACGCGTCCGTCGACTACACGCGCGTCATCGGCGCCGTCACCATAGTCGGATTTGCAGGCGCGCAGAATCTCTTGGGCCGTAAGAATGCGACGTGGTACGAGATCTCCGGGTACTGTGAGAACGGGCAAACGCAACTGGTCGCGAGCCCACAGTGCGCCAACAACGATGTGCTCTCGGCGCCGGTCAAATTCGCGCCGACGGTCGGGCTTCGGCTCGTCGTGCGCTGATCCACGTTCAGCTCATCGTGGATCGCGCATCCGAGCTATTCGAGAACCATCATGACGCGCTCTTTCGCTATCTCGTGCGATTGTCGGGCGACCCTGATATTGCCGCCGACGCCGCCCAGGAGGCGTTCGTGCGACTGCTCGATCGCGCGCCGATGGGACCGGCCGAACGCGCGTGGCTGTTCAAGGTTGGCACAAACTACGTGCTCGAAAGCCGTCGCACCGCGTCGCGTCGCGGCCGGCTGCTGGACGGCCGAGGGGTCCAGACGATGGGCGATGCGCCGCGCGATCCGCACGCAAGCGTCGAGGCCGATGAGCGGAGACGTGTCGTGATGGCCGCCTTGAACCGCCTGAGTGAGAAGGAACGCGTTGCGATTCTGATGCGCGAAGAAGGATTCTCTCATCGAGAGATCGCCGAGGCTGTCGGCACGACGACCGGCTCCGTGGGGACGCTGCTCGCGCGGACATTGGAACGGCTCGCTCGCGAAACGACCTTCGACCGAGAGTCGCTGTGAACACGTCAGACGTCAATCCGCCCATGGAATCGCATGTCAGTGACGGCGTGTTGCTCGCGCTCCATGACGAGCAGCGCGATGCGGAGGTTCAATCAGGTCGACGGCACGTCGCGCACTGTGTCGATTGTCAGGCGCGATTCGACGCCATTGCTACGCACGCGAAGGGTGTGCGCGGTGCGCTCGCGGCCATTTCGGTTCCAGCCGGCCCGAAAGACGAGTTGCTCCGCCGAGTCGTCGAGGGGCAGCGACCGGCCCGGCGGAACTTACGACGGCAGGGGTGGCTCGTAGCGGCGGCGATTGTGGTCCTCGCCAGCGCGGCAGCGGCGTTCCCGATTCGGCAGTGGATGCTCGGTCGTCGAGCGGAGACGAGTACCAAGCGTGAATCACCACCGATCGTCGCACCCGCGGCACAACCGATCGAGCGCTCGGGAGCAACCGTCTCCTTCGCCGTCACGGATCGAGAGTTCACCGTCCGCTTCGACTCGTTGCCCGCAGCGGGCAATCTCACGTCTAAACGCACGACGGCTGATCAGATCTCGGCTCGCGTTGCGGGCGGTGCCGGAACGGGGGGCGACGCTTTCGTCGTCTTGCCGAGCGAGCTGCTCGTGCGGAATACGAGCGCGGCACATGCGAGTTACGAGATCTCGCTGCCGTCGGCAGTGGCTCGCCTGCGCGTCATCGTCGCGGGACGCGTCGTGTTTGACGGCGCGCCACCAGCGACGATTTCGCTCAGCCAGTCGAGATAGTTTCGGGTCCTACTGACTCAGTAGGTCCACCACGGCGTGGTCGTCCCCGCCGGGATTTTTCGCAGTCCGTACTCGGCCATCTCTCTCAACCGGTCGGCACTTGTTCCCGGCCCGCTCCAGCAGTGCGGCTTTTGATCGCCGTACACGAAGTAGCCTTCGTAATGCGGATTCGTGGTGGTCTTCATCCACGCTTGCAGCTCGCGCGTCGCCCGGTCGAGGAAAAAGCTGTCCATATTGCCGACGTACACGTGGACCTTGTCGACGAGCTTCGGCCCGACCGTCGTCCAGTTGCGCTGCAGGTAATAGAGCAAGTCGAAGTGCTCGCGCCAATACTGCGTCACCGTATGATCGATCACCCCGGTGCGCGAATCGACGGCTGGCCTGAAGAAGCCATCCTCTCCGATCGGTCCCCACACGGCTTGCCAGATGTCCTGTTGCCCAGTGCCTGACCGGCCGTGCGTTCCGTTGACGAGCTCCATCCAATAGCGCTGCTGTGCAGTCTGACGAATCTCGCCGTTCACTTCCCGCGAGTTGACCGTCGGCGTCAATTGCCACTGGCTGTAGTTCTTGTAGAACGCATTCACGTCCTTGTACATGTTCACGCCTTCGACGTCACTGAACGTGACGGGGTCCGGGCACGACGCCCACGTGCCGCCGAAGAAATCGGGATGGAAGATCTGCAACGCGAGCGCTTCCCATCCGCCGGTGGATCCTCCGGAGAGCCATCGCGCCCACGGCTCTTTGATTACGCGGTATCGCTTCTCGACCTCCGGAATCAGCTCGTTCATGATCGCGTCGCCGTACGGGCCGACATTCTCGCTGTTCACGGCGTACGAGTCGTCGAAGTATGGCGTAGGGTGCTGGAACGTCACGGCGATGAGGCGCGGGAACTTGTCGGACAGCCATGCCTCGCGGAACGATTGCGAAGCACCGCGCCCGCCCGGTGCGGCGTCGAACCCGTACGGCGCGCCGAGCCCGAAGTGGCCCTGGATGTAGTTGACCGGATAGCTGATCGTCGACGTGGCGTAGTCACGCGGCAGCAGCACCGTCGCGCCGAGATAGATCGGACGTCCCCAGAACTTCGTCAGTGACGGACTCTGAAACTTGAATCGCTTGACGTATTCGTTATCGGCGGCGACCTGGATTGGCGGAATGACTCTATCCGCCACGAGCTTCACGACCGAGACGGTCTTCGGATCGAGATGCACTTTCTGCGGCGCACCGAAGATGTTGCCCGGCGACCGCGACCAGTTCTGCCCTTCCCACTGATCGTCGTGCATCCAGAGTACGCGGCCGTCGGATCGCTTGAACTCGGAGTAGACGTTCACGAAGGGCTGCACCCAGTAATCGCCGACTGGAATGTCTGCCATGTCGAAGACTGGCGTGCCGAGATCAGTGCCGTCGACCACCGCGGGCGCGTTGGGCGCAAGGCGCTGCACATCTCGACCGAAGAGTGGCGCGCCAACCCGGCCGACGAGCGTTCGCGGCTCTCGCGCGCTGTCCGTGCCGATGATCACGTACACGCGACCGGTGAGCGGCTCGCTGCGCACCGAGGCGGGGACACGAATCTCGAATTTGGTTTTCGCGCGCCCCGACGGTCCAGGAAGAATGACCGACGTTTGCGCGAGGGCTCCGCCGGCGAGTGCTGCCGTGAGAAGCTGAGCGAGCGAGAGAGAGCGAAGAGAGAACGACATGCGGGCGCTCCGAGCATGAGGAGTCCAGATGCCGGACCAATCAACTGAAAACGCAATCCCGTCGCTAGACCGGACAATCTCGTTTCGACGATCGGCACCGTGCCACGGCTCACAGCGCTTGGTTGTGACCGCGCGTACTTCGTTCCAGATTGCGAATGGAGGGGGGCATGAAAATCGGAACCCGCTTGACCGCGCTCGCCATGCTGCCGCTGATCGCCGCGTGCACGACCAACGTGACGACGCGTCCGTACGCCGTCTCCGCGACGGCAGCGATCGAGCGCAACGATCTGGAGATCCCGCGAGACCTCGAGGTTCGTTCAGCGACCTATTCAATCACCAGTCTCGCCGACGTCGGCGGCATCGACGGATCGACGAGCTCCAGCGTGCAAATGCGGCCGCTCCTCACGGTGTACGCGGTACGCCGCACGACAGGTGAGCAATTGCTCCTCGTCTACGAAGATCTCGCACAACGAAAGCAGCCGTCGCGGATCATTCGCATCATTCCGGCGTCCGACTCGGGACGAACGGGTCGTTAGTCAGGATTCGCGCGAATCATCGTGCGCGGCGCGCCACGCTTGGCATTCGCCCCACGCACGGTGTCGAGCAGCTCGACGAATTGTGCGAGGTCGCGCGCGCTGAGGGCGGACACCGCTTCCTCATCGGCGGCATCGACGAGCGGATCGATCTTGTCGAGAAGCTTGACGCCCGCGGCCGTCGCTCGACACGTGACCTGCCGGCGATCAGGCATCGCGCGCTCCCGCTCGACATAGCCGGCCTCCTCGAGGCGGTCGACGATGCGCGTAATAGTGGTTCCCTCTTCGATCATGCGCTCGCGTATCGCCAACGTGCTGATCCCGTCCGCTCCCGCTCCGCGGATGATGCGCAGCGCGTTGTATTGCGCGAGGCTGAGGTTCCACGGCTCGAGCACACGGGCCAGCGCGCGACCGACGACCGACGCGGTTCGCAGCAGCGCGACCGTCGCCTCCTGTTGCTTCGATCGAAACGGTCGCGACTGCTTGATCTCCGACTGAACCGAGGTGCGTTTCACGAGCGCTCTCCGATGACACATCGACGCTCGCGCGACAGACGGTTCCGCCGCGCGAGCTCGATTGAACCGCAGTCTATCACGCCGCGGACGCGCGGCGCAGAACCTCGACCCCGCGACCGCTCGCCGACCACGCCTCGAGGCCGCCCTCGAACAAGCGGACGTTCGTGAAGCCGAGCGTCCCGAGCTTTCCAGCCGCATCGCGGCTGTTGGGGCACGTCTTGCCGCTGCAATAGACGACGATGCGCGCGCTCTTGTCGAGGTTCGTCGCGCTCACTTCACGGCCGATCGTGTCGAGCGGCACCCAGCGCGAGCCGGGAATCAACTCGCCGCCAAAGTACTCGGTGGTCAGAACATTCCAGAATTGGTCGACGTCACCGGCGCGAAGCGTTGCAGCGAGGTCGTCGGTATCGATGATGCGAATGGTGTCCATGATTATCTCCGGTAGTTGCCATGGCATTAGTTGCTATGATAGCTATTAGGACAACCCTGCGCAAGAGTGCGGGGCGCGGCCCCCTTCACCACCGACCGGAGACCGTTGGAACCTGGACGACCGGCGCTCCGTAGTGATTGCCAGGAAGGACGCGCCAGCCCTGGCGACCGGAGTGCCTGACGCGCGACCATCCTGCTTTACGTCACGTTGTTGGAGGGATCGATGCGCGTTCTTTGGACGCTATTCAAGGTCATGATCGGGCTCGCGATTGCGATTCCCGTGGGCATTCTCGTGCTCGCGGTGACGATGGGCGTGCTTGGCACGCTGGTCGGCCTGGCATTCTTCGCGCTGCGGCTCGCCTGCATCGCTTTCGTTGGCTACGGCTTGTACCGGGTGGTGCGATTCTTCTTGAGACCAGCGCCAAAAGCAGCGGCGCCGGTCATCCACGAGCTTCCCCAGGTTGATCCGTACTACACGGCGGCCATGCGCGAATTGGACTCCGAGCTCGGTCCTTCGGCGCGGTAACGAGCCCCAGAGCGTTCTGTCATTCGTAACACGGGTCCATGTTCAAACGGATGATGCCGTTGGCGTGAGGCTGGCCCTCTCTTGTCGGCGTTGCCCGAGCGATCCAGTTTCTTCCTCCCCGGTGCTGGTACGCCGTGAACGACGTGCCACAAGAGGAGGCCACGATGCCGCTTCAGACGAATGCCGGGCGCGCTCCGGCCGACGGACCCGTGCAGTCACTCGTTCGCTGCGTTGCGGCCGGCGCCCTGGTCCTTCTGCAAACGGCATGCGGTGCTGCGGGCGATCCAACCAACACGGGCACCACGCCTCCTAAGTGCACGGTCAGCGGTGTGAGCGTGAGCGCGAGCGCCGCAACGGTGAACACTGGCGTCGCTGCGACGTTGACCGCAACCGCAAGCACCACGTCATCCTGCGCCGGCGGTGTGAGCTGGGCCGCGACGCCGTCTGGCGGAACCCTCACGCCCAGCGGCTTGACGGCCACGTTCACGGCGGCAACGCCGGGAACGTTCACGATCACTGCGACCAGCAGCGACGATCCGACCAAGAGCGGCTCGACCACGTTGACGGTGACTGCCGCCGGACCGCCGTGCGGCCAGGCGACCACACCCGCGGTCACGCATTCATCGAACATCACGACGAGTGAAACGTGGGCCGGCGACGCGCTGCACATCGTGCCGAACAACATCACGATCAGCGGCAGCGCTGTCGTCACGATTCAACCGTGTGCGGTCGTCGCGCTCGGTGCCGGGACTTCAATCAACGTTGCAGGCAGCGCGCATCTCGTAGCGGCCGGCACTGGCAATACCAAGTTCGTGACGTTTCGGCGCAACACCGCGCAAGCGTGGGGAACCTTGGTCGGCTCGACGGCAACCTCGCTGATCGATCTCACGTGGACGACGTTGACCGGCGGCGGAAATTTCGGCGGCATGAGCAATCCGACGATCGCCGTCTTCGGCGCTGGCTACGGTTCTGCGTTGAGCCCGGTGCTTCGCACGAACAACGTGACGATTCAATCGTCACAGGGCGTCGGCGTCTATCTCGACGCAAACGGGGCGTTCACCGGAGACTCGCAGGTTCTCCAGATCACCGGTGCCGGCGGACGCCCGATCATGTCGACGATGATGTCGCTCGGCAGCGTGCCGACGGGCGCATATACCGGCAACGCGACTGATGAAATTCTCATCGTCGGGCCGAACGCGAACGTGTTCGCCAACACGACCATTCAGGATCTCGGCGTGCCGGTGCGGATCGCCTACACGTCGATGTCAGTCGCGCCGTCCGGTGGTGCGACCGCGCCGGTGACGCTCACGCTCAAACCGGGTGTGGTTTTCAAGTTTCCAAAATTGCCGGGACCGCAGCCGGGCGCGCGTGTCTCGTTCGGAACCAACGGCAACGATCCGAACAATCTCGTCGGCGTCCTCAACGCGATCGGGACGGCCGCGAAGCCGATCATCTTTACGTCCGGCGAGGCGGCTCCCGCGCCCGGCGACTGGGTGGGGCTCTGGCTGAACACGGCCAACGGATCGCGGCTCGATTACGTGCAGATCAACTACGCCGGCGCGGCGAGCAGCATCGTGTCGAACAACTGCAGGCTCGTCAACACACCCGACAATGCCGCGCTGCTCATTGGCGACTTCTCGAGTCAGTATGTGCCGCCCTCCAACCTGATCACCAACAGCACCATCTCGAACAGCGCAGGCTACGGCATCAATGCGATGTGGCAGGCCGGCATCTTCAACAGCGTGGACCTCACGGCCACGAACGTCTTCACGAACAACGCGCGGTGCCGACAGACGTACAACGGCCTTACGCCGCCGGGAGTGTGTCCGGTCGGCGGAGGGTGTACGGTGCCGTAGCGTTTACGGTTTGGCGGGTACTGCGCCGCAGTCGAAGTGCCCGGATGCCTTGCCATCTTTCGTGGCGAAGGTGCCGGTGTGGCCGTCGGGATTGATCGTCACGGTGCCAAGTCCGCCATAGCTCTCGTCGCGCGCCGTCTTGCCGAGGTAGACCATGAGGATCTCATCCTTGTAGGTCCCGGGTCCTTTGAACGCAGCGAGGTTCGCGTGCATCTCGGCCGCCATCGTCGCTTTCGGCCCGATCGAAAAGCCGAGCGTCGGCAGTGCGTCGGGCGGGAAGGTCGCCGAGAATGTACCATCACTCAGAATGCGACACGATCCACCGTCGACCGTTCGTGCTTTTGGCTTTTCGACGGTCACACTCGCGTGAGGGCGAGCAGTTTGAGCGGCCGACGTACGCGGGACGAACGAAACTGCGAGAATCGTCGCTCCAGCGACGAGCACGCGGGGGTGGTTCACAGGCATCTCCGCCTCTTCATTTACCGTTGGCATCAGTTGGGCGAGCGTCCGCCGTCGAAGTGCCAATCTAGATGCCGCGGCGGCGGTGGCGAAAGTCGCGCTACGATCCTCGAAGCATGAGGACTGTGATGACGATCGGCTGACCATCTGCGCGGCGGCGAGTGCGTTGCGTCTGATACTCGACGAAGTTCGCCGGCGTCGCGCCGAGTCGCGTGTACTGGCTCCACGCAGCGATGTCCGTCGTCACCAGGACAGCGCCGTTCGTCGCCTCCGAGCCGTATCGCCTGACCGCGGCTTCATTTTGCAAAACGTCGACGGCGCTGCTTGCCAGGAGATGAAGCGCATCGATGTCTTCGACGCGAGCGCCGTCCAACATGCAGATCGGTCGCGTGGTCGCTTTGCGCTCGGGCGCGCCGCGAGCGCATGCCCAGAGACGATTCCCCCAGGTCGAGTCATCCTGCATCATCACGGCGTGCGCCATTCCTGCCTGCGTCATCGCCAAATCGGTCGCGGACAGGCGGAGCGCCGTGCTCCGCACGTACTTCGCGTTCGTATCGACGACGATCACCACGGTGTTCATCCCGGAATCACCCGAGATGACTTGCGGGTGGTGCTCCTGGATCCAACTGCGCAGAACGTCCATCTGTGGTAGTTCCGCGATCTGCGAGCTGGCATAGCGCACCGGTAGCATCATCAGTAGCAGCGCGACTACCGATGGGATCAACGTTCTGAGATCCCTCGACATCATTCGCATCGGAGCGCCTCCACGGGATTGAGTCGCGACGCACGCCACGCGGGAACAGAAGCCGCGAGGAACGTTGCCGCCGACAACGCGACGCAAGCAGCGGCTGCAACGGCCACATCGCTGTCGCTCACGCCATACAGTTGCGACGCGACGAGTTTCGAGAACGCACGGCTGAGCGCCAGCCCGCCGATCGTTCCGCCAATCAGCAAACCGATGGCACCGCGCGCGACCAGCGTCATGATTCGAGCTTGCGACGCCCCGAGAGAAATGCGGACACCGATCTCTCTCGTGCGCTGTTGCGTATCGAAGGCGATGAGGCCGTAGAGTCCCACAGCCGCGAGCAGGAGCGCGATTACACCGGCAACCGCGGAGAGCAGTGCGACGACACGGTCGCTCACCATCGAGCGCTGGTGCTGCTGCACGAGCGTTCGAACATCGTTCACGGGCAGGCCTCGGTCCAAATCGTGCACGACGGATTCGAGCGCCGCTCGGACTCGCAGCGGATCGCCGCTCGTGCGTACATAGATCGTGCGCTCGAGTCCGACCGTGTTCGAGTCTTGGTCGAACGTGACATAGATGATTTGGGGCATTGCTTCGCGTGCGCTGCGATACTTCGAGTCGCCGGCCACGCCCACGACAAGAGCCGGCTTTCCCATGAGAATCGCCGACTGGTTGACCGGATCGCGATCTCCGAAGTAGTGGCGCGCTGCGGATTCATTGAGCACGACCGCGATCCTACCCGGACCGGCATCTTGGTCGTTGAGTCCTCGGCCGCGGAGGACGCGAGTGCCGGTCGCGCCAAAGAAATCGCCGCCGACCGTTTGAACCAGCAACGTCATAAGATCGGACTTTTCTTGGCGCCGACCGGGGATCGCCAATGTCGTGACGTTGTAATTCTCGCTGAGGAGCGGACTCTCCAACGTGCCCACGGCGCGAATTGCGAAAGTGCACGCGCATCGTATCGCCGACGCGAACACGCAAGACCGGCCCGGCACCGAGCCGTTGAACGTCCATACGCGTTGGACCACGCCGGGCGCGATGGTCATCGGCCTTTCTTCGACCCGGATGTCGACATCATGCATCGTTCCGGCGAGCCGCGGCGGCGCGATCGGATTGAATGGCGTTCCGGGATCCTTTGCCGCGCCGGCCAGCGCAACGGCTGTCATATCTTTGCTCGGTCGCGTGCTGCCGGACGCGGTGCGGGAACCGAAGCGAGCGAGGAGAAACGTGCCGAACACGAACAGCAACGCGATCAATGCGGCATGCCGGTAGGCGTGCCAATGGCGGCGCCCATGCGCGATGAGGAACCTGAACATTGCGCGACTCCATGTCGGATGGCGCGCCATGCGCCCGCGTGGTTCTCCGGCGCCCGCGCTCCATCGTCGACCCGAGAATGATGAAGGACGTGCTGTGCTACGCTACA
>Ga0070679_100002023_pt1 | contig 18195 bp, 35 predicted proteins | sample KBSC63BmetaG_FD_65652 | JGI IMG/M metagenome (GOLD analysis project Ga0070679, IMG submission 65652) | Corn rhizosphere microbial communities from Kellogg Biological Station, Michigan, USA - KBS C6-3B metaG | ecosystem: Host-associated > Plants > Roots > Rhizosphere | place: USA: Michigan... | reverse complement strand
CCTCCGCCACGCACTCCGCACCGTCACCCGCTTCATCAACAACCCGAACATCGCCCTCGACATCCGCCAAGGCCTCGCCCGAGACCTCCAACTCCCCGCCCCGGAGAAGTGATGAACCCCAGCATCGACGCCCTCTATAACGAAGCCCGCGACGAACCCGCCTTCTCCAACAGCGACGAAGGCATCGGCTGGATGGACGCCAACTGCGCCACCTGCATCAACGAAAAAGACCAGCGCAACACCGACACCCCCGGCCCCGGCTGCAACCTCATCCTCGTATCCCTCATGGGACGACGACCCGCCCAATGGATCGACGGCCCCCGCGACGAACACGGCCGATACTCCCGCGCCGGCCAGTACCACTGCACCGAATACCGGCACGAAGACGACGGCCCCACCGACCCCCAACCCATCCCCGACCCGCCCGGCCAGCTCACCCTCGTACCCCGCGCCAACTACACCGGGGTCCGCATGCTCCTCCGCCCCAACCCCGCAACGCTCCCCGCGCCCGCCCAGGTGCCGTGAACGGCTACCTCGCCGCCTGCCACGGCAAGCACCGCTTCCCCAGCCGAAGAGCAGCACGCCGACGAGCACGACAGATACGCGGCGCAGGCGGACCCCGCTTCCGCAACTACCGATGCCGATGGTGTTCCGGAACCCATCTGGGCCACGCACCCGGCCTCGCCACCTACCTCCGCACCGGCCCCTACGGGCCCACACCCGTACAGGAGTACGCCACATGAACCGATCAAAGGCAAAAGGCACCGCCGCCGAAACAGCCGTCGTCCGCTTCCTCCAGACCATCGGCTTCCCCTACGCCGAACGACGCACCCTCAACGGCACCCACGACCGCGGCGACATCGCCGGCATCCCCAGCGTCGTCATCGAAGTCAAGAACTGCGCCAAGCAGGAACTCGGCGCCTGGATCGCCGAAGCCGAACGCGAACGCTACAACGACCGCGCCACCCTCGGCGTCGTCTGGCACAAGCGCCGCGGCAAGACCGACCCCGCCGACTGGTTCGTCACCATGAGCGGCGCCCAGTTCGCCGCCCTCCTCCGCGAACAGCAGGGCCTGCCCGCCCTGGTCACCGAAGACGGCGAAGCCGCGTGAGGCAGCACCCCGACCACCTCGCCCTCCTCAACCCGCCCACCACCCTTCCCGGAGCCGCACGATGAGCACCAGCACACGCCGCGCCAGGACCAATGCCGCGCCCAACTCCGACAACTGGCGGTCCTTCGCCGCCTGCCGTGAGACCGATCCCGAGCTGTTCTTCCCGCTGGGTACGTCCGGCCCGTGGCTTGTACAGACGGAGCAGGCGAAGGCGGTGTGCCGTCGCTGCCCGGCGGTCGAGTGGTGCCTTGAGTGGGCGTTGGAGACGCGGCAGGACTCCGGTGTGTGGGGCGGCCTGTCGGAGGAGGAACGCCGGAAGATCCACCGTCGTACCGGGTACTACCGGACGTCTCTGGATGAGCGTCCTGCCTGGCAGGTGATTGTGGAGACCCGGCTGGACGAGTTCCAGGCGCTCGAGGTGCAGGGCTTGGAGGACTTGCAGGTAGCTCGTCAGATGCGGACGAACTTGCAGACGGTCAAGAAGGTTCGTGCGGCGCTGGCCGTTCAGGAGGTGTCGGCATGAACGCCCTGAACGCTGAGCAGCGCGGTGACCTGGCCGAGCAGATGCTTCCCACTGCCGCCCACCTGTCCGTCCTCGTGCACGGTGACGGCGGACCGGAGGACGTTCGTGAAGTGCTCGAGAGCCTGGACGAGACGCAGAAGAACGCGCTCATCGTGGTCCTGGCCGGCCTGGTGGATCCGGAGCAGCCGGTGGGAAAAGCCCTGGGCTGGATGGGGTTCGACGAGCACGGTCGCACGGTGGTGCCGGCGTCGTGGTCCCAGTCCGGTTCGGTCCGCGACCTGGCCCCGGAGACGGATGAGCCGCTCGAGGACGACTACGTCGACGAGGTGACCGTGACCCGGTTCGTGCGTGGGTTCGCGGTGGGGGAGGTGACGGATGCGGACTTCCTGGCTGCGGTGAAGGAGTGCGCGGCGCTGGGGATGGCGCTGTCGGATGTGGACCGTCTTCGGCGGTGGCCGCGGAAGACGGCGGAGAACTGGGTGAACCGGCTGAAGAAGCGCCACCAGCGTGCCGGGCGGGCCTTCCCCGACCTTGGCTTGTCGAAGACGCCGGCGTTCGCGGAGGACGTCGTCGTACGGATCCGGGAACGCTCGGAGGACGGCGCGTCGGACGTGGAGCTGAGCCTGGCGTATGACGTGTCCCGGGAGACGATCCGCGCGATCGTCACCGGTAAGCGGTACGCCGACTTCGGCGGCCCGATCCGGCAGGCGCGCAGCGCGAGGAGCTTGAAGGCGTCCCGGGATCACATGTGCGGCCACGGCAGCAAATCGAACGCGGCTCGGCCTGCGTCGTTTCAGCCACGCCACGCGGTCCTCACGCCGCAGGAGCGGGACGTCGTACGCCAGCGGACAGACGGCGGTGAGGACGCCAAGGAGTTGGCCTCCGAGTTTCAGGTGACTGCCAGCACCATTCGCAACTACGCAGCTTGAGACAGGAGAGCCCAGATGAGCGGCGAGACGATCATCACCGTGTGTGGCAATGCAGTACAGGATCCCGAGCTTCGTTTCACCCCGTCCGGGGCGGCGGTCGCCAAGTTCACGGTGGCGTCGACTCCGCGGACGTACGACAAGGAGGCGCAGGCGTGGAAGGACGGCACCACGTTGTACCTGCCGGTGTCGGTGTGGCGTCAGCAGGCTGAGCACGTTGCGGAGAGTGTGGCGAAGGGAGCGCGGGTCGTCATCCAGGGCCGGCTGTCTCAGCGGTCGTACGAGGACCGTGAGGGCGTGAAGCGCGCGGTGTATGAGCTGGAGGCCGACGAAGTTGCGGTGTCGCTGCGGTCGGCGACGGCGAAGGTGTCGAAGTCGGGTGGGTCGGGGCGCGGGAAGCAGGACGCGTACGCGGCGGCCAGTCAGGCGTCGTCGCAGGAGGGCCGGCAGGATCCGTGGGCGGCGGATGTGCCGGGGACCGCGGGGGCGGGGGCGTGGGACAGCGAACCTCCTTTCTGAACGTGATTCGCGTGTGAGGGGTCTGCCTTCGGGTGGGCCCCTTTCGCATGCCCTCACACCGACATAGGCATTGCAATGCCATGCCGTACGCGGTAGTCTGGTGAAGCCGACAACAACCCGCGAACCCCCTGGGGGACCCGTGCCCTGTGACTGCGGCGCCACCCGCGAAGAACTCGCCGCCGGCATCCACGCCCCCGAATGCACCAGCCACGAAGGCCGGACAGACGACCCGTCCGACCACTACGACCAGTAGGAGGCCGGCAATGCCCGATCAGCAGGAATGGCGCACCAGCCGCTGCGAGGACTGCGGTGACCCCATCGAGATCGACCTCGACGGGATGCGGACCCTCTGCTCCTGCGACGCCACCGAATAGCCACCCCGCACCCGCACTACCCGCTTCACGGAGGACCCCATGGACACCACCCTCACCGCCGCCGTCTTCGCCGCCGCGACGACCGCGACCCGCTGGACGTCGACCAACCTCGGCCCCCGCACCGAGATCAACCACGCCGGCTACACGTGGACCGTGGAGCTCCCCGTCGAAGGGGAGGGCAACGCGCGGATCGCCGGCCGGTACGGGTACGGCGGCACGGAGCTCCTGGACGTGCCTGCCAGCCCAGCGCAGACGATCGGGATCGTGGAGGCCGCCGTGTCCGCGCTGCGCGCCGTCGTCGACCACGCGGACGGCCAGCGGTGGGTGGTGGACAACTTCGGCGAGGTCATCTCCGTTCACGGCAGCCAGCCGGACGCGAAGGAGCGGGTCCGCCAGCTTCTACTGATCTCCCGCACCAACCCGCAGCAGGTGGCCGTGCAGTGGCACTGCCTGTGCGAGGGCGCCGGGGAGTGCCCGGACTGCGAGGCGGGACAGCAGGGGGAGCAGACGGCGTTCTTGCACGCCGAGGGATGCAGCCCGGTTCCCACCAGCTACAGCGTCCGTCCGGCCGCCTGACCCGATCCAGGGAGACAACACACCATGCAGAACTGCGCCCGCAAGAAGTGCACCGCATCCACTGACCACGTGTCCGGGTACTGCTCCGACATATGCCTCGGGTCCGACCACGACGTCGATCTTCCACCGGTGACGGTGCTGGCACTAAACAAGGCAGGCGGATTCGGTACCAGCCTGCACTGGGCGGCACGGACGCCTGTTCAGGTGGCGCCGGTTCTTCCCGAAGGCTACGAGTGATCACACCGTACTGGGAGGACCAGGAATCCGAGGCCCGTGAGGAGTACTGCGAGGCCGCCGCGCTCCGCCGGCATCCACGCCCCCGAATGCACCAGCCACGAAGGCCGGACCGACGACGTGTCCGACCACTACGGCCTGTAGAGGAACTGATGACCACGATGACCAACACCGAGCAGACCCCGGACCTGACGGTTCTGCCCGACTCCGCCGTACCGGCCGCCCTCGACCGAGGTCACCTCTACAGCCCTACTTCGGACTACCTTCCGGCCGCCCTGGCCGGTCGGTACGACTACCGGCCCGGCAACGACTTCGAGCCGCTGCCGGAAGCCCCACGGGACCCGAAGGGCTGGGCCTGGTGGCGTCAGAACCATGCCGCGGTCCCGACGGATGACTTCCTCGGCCTTCGCGTCGGCGACGAGATCAGCCTCCACAGTCTCCAGGGAAACCCCACCAAGGTGACGATTACCTCCACCTGTCGGCACCACGCCTGCTACCGGTACCCGAGCCCCATTGGGTCCGAGGAGCCGTACCGGTACGGCTGGGTCAACCGCCGTAACGCCGAAGGGCACTGGTACTAGACCACCCGACCTTCGGTCCCCTCGCCCCCGTTGGGGGACCGTTCCGGCCGCGCACCCCCCTTGCGCGGCACCCCGCCGCCCCACACCCGCACCCCCCTTGCGGGGTGGGGCGGCGGCACACCCAGACCCGAACCACCCAGCCGAAAGGCATCCGATCACCGTGACCGTAAAGCGTCTGACCTTCGACTCTCCATACGGCTGCCGCTGGTGCGGCGTCGGACAGCGTCGGCACGGGCGCCGATGGTCGCCAATCATCGGCATGCACCAGTGGATTCAGCCCAGCCAGGCGATGGTCCTGGAGCGAATGACGCGGCGCCGCGCTAGTCGGCTGGCCGCGGTCCCGCCCGTCTTCCATGCCGTCACCGACTGGTCCTCGGACTGCACCGGCGAGGAAGGCATCCCGTACTGCGCGGACTGCAAGACGGACGCCTGCCCCCGCTGGAGTCGTATCCAGACCCGCCTGGACCAGCAGCGGTTCGGTCTTCCCCGCCGTGTCCGGCGCCGCCGTAAGGCAGTCGGGGCGGGTTGGGGAGCCGATAAGCCGTGGCCGTTCTGACCGCCTGCGCCTTGTACCCGCTGGCCGTGTGGCAGTTCACCGGCCGCGCCCTGACCCGCCTCACCACCGCCCTCAACGCAAGGACACCCGCATGACCGACACAATCAGCAGCGTGGACGCTGCCCGGGAGCACGCCACCAAGTCGTGGCAGACGTTCACCAACGACCGGAACGTGGACGGCCCCACCCCCGTGTGGCAGGAGTCGACGGCACCGGACGGTTCGCCCCTGGTGTCCGGCCGCGTGTTCGGCCGCCGCGCCGCGTGGGCGTTGAAGGCGTTCGCCGCGGACTTCTACCTGACGCTGCCCCACCTGGGGGATATCCGCCCGCAGTTCGATGTGGACGTCCCGGATCGGGTGGTGCTGGTGTGGCGGCGTGACGGGGTGTGGGTGGAGCTGTGGCATCCCGCCGTGGCCGTCGACCGGCCGCAACCCCGGCAGGCCGCGCCCGAGCCGTCTATGGCCGTACAGGGCGCCCCCGCGCCGGCCCCGTCGCCGTCCACCATCCCGGCCGCCCGACGCTCGTTCCTGACCCGCCCCGGCGGCCGGCTCCCGTTCACCCGCCGCACCAAGACTCCGAAGGAGACCCCCGCAGCATGACCACCAGCCTTGAATGCGTCGCCCTCAAGCCCCTCGCCCCGCTCGCCCGGATGATCGCCGATACCGTCCACGCCACCCCGGTACGCCTCGGTACCCCGGACGGGGCCGCCGACCTGGTGGCGCAGCTGACGGTGAACGTGGCCGCCTACGCCGGAGCGCAGACCCTTCCGCTCATCGACGCCCTGCGCACCGTCTACCGGTCGATGGTCGACTGCACGGGCGACGAGTGGGCCATGGAGTGGCTGGGCGAGGTGTGGACGCAACTTCCGCTGGATGTCCGCGCGGTGGCCGGGGACGAGGATGCTGCGGTGGAGCTCGCCGCCTTCGGGGAGGGCGACCGGTGAGCGCCCCGGTGCAGGTGGGTCCGTCACCGCAGGGTGGCGGGCCCGTCCCGTTCCCGGACTGGGACGACGTGCTCGCCGACATCGGCGACCGGGTACGCGCCGAACGTCGCGCCCGGGGATGGTCGCAGACCGAGCTCGGCCGGCGTATGGGAGTAGCCCTTGCCACGGTGAAGCGGCTGGAGACCGGTGATTCGTCACTGCTCATCACGTTTGCGATGGCGTGTCGGGCGCTGGGCGTGGACATGGGGCATCTGTTGTCCGTGCAGTGGCGGTTGCCGGACCGGCATTTGTCGTTGTCGCCGACGCAGGCGCGGGTTTTGGAGGCGGTCTCGGACGGGCGTCCGCTGGCTCAGGCGGCCCGTGCGTTGGGGACGACGCATACGGCGGTGGCGTCGGTGCTGACGAAGGCGTATCGGCGGCTCGGTGTGGCTGATGTGCCGCGCGGGCAGCGCCGTGCGGCCGCGGTCCGCGAGGCCCGGAGGCACGGCCTGATAGCCCTTTCAAATCGGACATCTTAGACACCCGCATCGGCGGGCAACGCCGATCAACGCCCCGGAGAGCCCTCATGCGCCTTCTCGCCCGTATCCGCCCGTACATCGTGCCTTCGCTCGTCGGCCTGTCCGTCGGCGCCGTGTTCGCCGTGATCTGGCTGCACGCCCTGCACCGCCAACCCGTCCCGTGGTGGGTGCTGGCCGTGATCGGGGCCGCCGCGTTCCTCACCGAGCCGACGGTCGCCGCGGTGCGCCGGAGACTCGGCCGCCGAGGCCGTCCCCGCCGCGCACACGCCCGACGCCACCCCAAGCCAAGGAAGGCGGCCTGATGGACGTCAGCCTCGCAGCCGCATACCTCCTCTGTGCCGTTGTCATGGTGGTCCTGGACGACCGGCGCCGCATCACCAACCAGCAGTACAACCTGTGCGTCATCGTCCTCAGCGCAGTCGCTGGGATGGCCTGCGCCGTCCACGGGTGGACGCTGCTGATGTACGCGCATGCGGCGGTTGCCGTGTTGCACGCCTGGAGCTGGTGGAACGGCGGCGGCGGGGACGGCACCCGGCGGCGGCTGAAGTCGTGGGCGCGCCGATTCCATGGCGTGCGCCGTACAGCCCCCTCCCATGCATGACCACACTCACCCCGGAAGGATGGAGTCACACCGTGACCCGAGATCTCCTCGCCGCCTACACCTGCCGTGCGGCCGCCCTCGCGGTCCTGGCCGGCTGTATCCAGCTGGCCGTCGCCCACCAGTGGCTGACGTTCGCGCTGCTGCTGTGGCTGGCGCCCAGCCTGCTGCTCGTCGCCAGCCGCGCCCAGCGCGCGCACGTACGAACCACACCCACCAGGAAGGACACCACCCGCACATGACCAAGCAGATCACCGCCCCATGGACCATCGCCCAGGTAAACGCCCTCAACCGCTTCCAGCAGGAAGCGAACATGCACCCATTCACTTGCGGCGCCCTCCACGGCAGCGGACAGAGCCCCGTTCTCGAGGCCACGCAGTCCGGCTGGGTCTGCCCTGACCCGACGTGTGAGTACACCCAGGACTGGGCGCACGCCTTCATGGCCGACCCGGATGCCTGGCCGAAGTTCCCGTTCGGTGAGCGGCACGGGCCGACGCCGGAGGAGGTGCGTACCGCAGCCACCCGCGCGCCGGCAGCGGCAGACGCCTTGGCCGCGGAGTGGCACCGTCGCCATCAACGGCTCGAGGACCTGACAAAGAGCAAGGGGCCGGAGGCGCAGGTTGCCATCGTTGAGCACGTGCGGGGTGAGCTGGTCGGCCTGCGCGGTGCTCTCGGGATCCTGCTGGGCGGCGAGGTGAAGGGCGGCACGGCGGACCTGCTGGGCTGGTCCTACTACCAGGAGTGGCGCAAGCGGCAGGAGGGCCAGGCGTGAGCGTCGACGTTCACCTCGGGGACGAGCAGGGCCTGGACCGGTCACGCCGCTACCTGCGCCCTGTGGCCCGCCTGCAACTCCCCGACGAGCCGGATCTCGTCCACCTGGCCGTGTACGAGTGGCTGCCGATGTTCGAGGCGTGGGCGACCGGGCCGGGCCTCTGCGGCCGTTCCACGGCGCAGGGACCGCTCGAGGAGGGTATGGAGGTGACGTGCCCGGACTGCCAGCACTACCAGCCTACGTATCAGGCGGCGCTGGACGCGCAGGCCGTGGCCGCCGCCGGGAACACTACAGAGAACGGCGCCTGGCACACGGTGTGGCTGGAGGGGAAGTGGCGGTGGATCACCTCGAGGATGACGACACCGCAGCGGGAGTACGCCGCGGACTGTGTGGCCGCGTACTCCCGGTACCTGGCCACGTGTGACGCAGATCTGGAGCGTGAGGAGCCGGAGGGCTTGCGCTGGTGGAGGGACGACCGGTGAGCGCGGGTCAGTCTCCGATGGAGTGGGCGGCGCGGGAGCGCAGGGCGGCCAGGAAGGGCGTACGGCGCCGTGTCCTGGCCTGGGCAGGGTTGAACCCGGCGGCGTGTCGGGCGGACGCCCTGGCGGCCCGTGTAGCGCACGGTGTGGTCGGCGAGCAGAAGACCGCGGCGCTGCTGGCGCGATTACCAGACGACTGGCTCCCCCCGGTCTACAGCCGAAAGCTCCCGCCGTACCCGAACGACTACGACGGCTTGGTCATCCCTCCGACCGGGGATGTGGTGCTCGCCGTGGACACGAAGAACTGGCGCGCCGGTTGGGAGACAACGCTGCGCGATGGCCGGGTGTTCTGCGGTCATGAGGACCGTCAGGAGGAGGTGGAGAAGGCGGCACGGGCTGCTGCCCGGCTTGAGCGGGCGTTGGCCGTGCCGGGGGTGAGGGTGTGGCCGCTGCTGGTGGTGCACGGCTCACGGATTGTTCAGCGGCCTCCGCTTCCGCAGGGCCGGTTGGAGGCGCGTGCGGCGGCGTGGGACGGGATCGTGCATGTGCTGGGTCCGGAGTATCTGGTGCCGACGCTGGTGAAGTCGGCGGCGAAGGGCCGCCCGGATCGGGCGCGTGCGGTGTGGTTGGCGCAGCGGGTGGACCGCGTTCTTCCCGCACACCCCGGGTGAGGCGTAGCGTGGGTGATCCGCCACAGAGGGGGGCGCCCGCTACTGGCGACGAGGCAAAGGCCCGTCATCTGCTTCGGCAGGTGGCGGGCCCTTTTCTGCGTTCAGGGCCGGATGCACAACCGCCTCCGCCCCGACGGGGGATGCGGGACGGAGGCGGAGGGTGAGGACTGCGCGCCTCGGCGGGCCGACCCTCGATGAGATCCAGCGCCCGCGTCGTCGACGCGCAGTACGGCCAGTGTGGCACGTACGGCTGACATCGGCCCCGGGAACGCGCGAGGCTCGCCCTCCACCGTCCGGGGCGAGCCGATCCGCTACCAGAAGCCTGCCAGACGGCACTGACAGCAGCGTGTCAGAGGTTGCAGGGGAACCATTCCGACCCGCTGTAGATCATGAAGGAGCGGCATGAGCTGCATTCCCCGCCTTGCCCGTAGTCCCCGGGCACTTGTGTCCGCACATCGGGGTGCTCGCAGTGGTTCTCGAGGATGTGCCACACGAACTGGTTGTCCGGGGTGATGGCGGTCCCGTGGTGTCGGCCGAGGAGGGGCGGGATGGACTGCCCGGTGCCGACGATCTGGAAGCTGCGCCGCATGTGCTGCTGGTTGTCCTGGCGGGCGTAATACCAGACGTCGACGTGGCCGGGCCGGCGGACGGCGGCGTGGAGGATGTCGCGGGTGAGGTGGATGCCGTGGGGACGGTCGTCGATGGGGAGTTCGGCGCGGTGGATGACGTCGTGGAGCATCAGCTGGCGTCCTTCCCGACCAGCGCACGCACGGTCTCGCACGGCCACTTCACCGCGTAGTCCGGGTAGTCGTGTGTGGAGCAGTGCTCGCAGGTACCGGTGTTCTCATTGCGGCGGTGCAGGACGTGCACGCGCTCGAACGAGGCCAGGAGTTCGCCCCGGGTGGGCTTGGTGGTGGGTTCCCGCCAGTCGGGCGGCTCTACCTTAAGCGGTACGTTCACGACCATGGTGGCGACCCTGTTGCCGCGTGCATCGGCTTGAAGGTGACCGTCGGGATCGCGGTCGTAGACCTCGCAGCGCAGGAACCTGCCGGCGGGGCCTCTGTCGATAGTGACTTCGGCGTCTTGGGGGACGTCGCTGGGGTTGATGCCGTTGTCGGTCAGCCAGGCGCAGAGGGCTACACGGCGGGCGCCAGCGGGGTACTTGGCCATCAGGGCGCCGCCTGCGGTTCGGGCGTCTCGCGTTTCCGGTCGGAGGGGTCGAACGCGGTGTCCGGGTCGGGTTCCCGGCGTAGCCAGCCGTCGCGGGCCAGCTGGACGAGGGCGTGGGCGAGGAAGTTCCGGCCGTGGGGTGTCTCCGCCCATGCGTCAAGCATCGTGGCGCCGTCGGCAGCGGACTCCAGTGCCGCGAGGGGGAGGCCGTCAGCAGCAGGTGGGATGAACCTCTCCTTGGACATCAGCGGCATCCTCCGGCCACGTTCAGCCAGGCGGGTGGCTCCGCCCTGCACGGCACGCTGGCGGGTCGCTTCCAGGCCGTGTTGGGGTCTCCCGGGGCGACCTGCTTGCGCCCGTTATCGGTCAGGACGAACTCGATGTAGTGGATGAGGCGTTGCCCGTCGGGTTCGTCGACGATGGCGAACGTGGACTCGAGCGGGACGGTGTTGATGTCCACGCCGTTGGCGGTGATCCATTCGGCGAGGGCGATGCGTTCTTCTTCGGTCGGGTGGGTGAGGGCCATGGGCCTACCGTCCCGCGGTTCGCGCCGTGTGTTCCCCCGGGCAGAGGGAAGGCCCGGCGGTGTGCTGGGGGCACGGCCGCCGGGCCGGCATGAGGGGGTGAGGGTGGTCAGCCCCAGGCGGTGTCCAGGGGGGTGGCGATGGCCCTGCTGGCGTCGTCGATGGTCTCGGTGACCACGGGGCCTGCGTCTGTGGTGTCGGGGGCGCCCCAGGCGGTGTCGCCTGCCGGGTGGGCGATGGTGTCGTGGGTGACGGCGTATCCGGTGGCGGTCGCGAGGGTCAGGGTGAGGCCGGCAATAAGGCGTCGCAAGGGCGTCTTCACAAGCGGGTTGTCCTCTCAATTCGGTTGTGCAGAAACGATAACGGGGCGTCTGGCCCGATTCTCGAAACCGATCCTGCTGCGAATCCCGTTGCCGCGTAAGCGAGTTCCTGGCAGATGTACGCGTGCGGCGTGTGGGGAGGATGCGGTGTACGAGCGTCGGGGGACGCCCCGGGGCCAATCTGCCGTAGCGTGGTGTCGTATTCAACGGCTGTGGTGTGCGGGTGTGCGCGCCGCGGAAACCCGCAGATGATCTATGGTGCGAGGTTCGGGGGAAAAGCGTTGGCCATAATGTTCGCCGAGGGTGACAGAGGCGCCGGGCATTTGTCCGAACAAGCAACCCGCCTGTACGGGGCAATAGCCCGGCAGGAATGGCAACTTGTCGACACCATCCAGGCCTCCCACCCGAATGCCCGCACCGAATTGCTGGCCTGGGACCTGATCAGCGACGAACAGCCCCCTATCGCCCGCGACCCGCAAGCCGCCCTGCGCGCCAAGGTCACCCGGGAACTCGCCGAAGCGCGACGCCGCATCGAGCTCGTGGAGAGCCTGCCGGACCTGTCCCGCGACCTCATCCGGGAGTACCGGCAGGTGCAGCTGCGGGCCGGCGGCTCGAGCGTGTACCTGGCCGAGCAGGCTGAGGTGAACGCCCGCCTCCAGGACGTGATCGGTGATGCCCGTCGGGAGATCCTGGCCGCGCAGCCTGGGGGGCCGCGTATGCGGGGGCTCCTCGAGATTGCGGTGGCCCGCGACAGTGCCGCCCTGGACCGGGGCGTTCAGATGCGCACCATCTACCGGGACACGGTGCGGGATCATCCGGTGACGGCGGAGTACGCGCGCACCATGTCGGCCCGCGCCACGGGCCGGCCCGCCAGGTACGCCACGCTGGTGGGGGACTTCGAACGCATGGTCATCGTGGACCGGGAGTTCGCGTTCGTGTCCGACCACATCGTGGCCGGCTCCCCGCCGCATTCGGCGTGGCTGGTGAAGGACCCGGCGGTGGTGGCGGTGCTGGCGAAGGCGTTCGAGGCGTCGTGGCGGCGAGCCCAGCCGTGGACGGGGGAACTCCGTACACGGTGCGGGACGTCCGGGGCGAGCGTGGACACGGTGACCGGCGCGGACGGGACGCGTACGGACCGGCAGCAGCGGGGCATCATGCGCTACCTGTGCGCCGGCGAGTCGCAGGCGGCGACAGCCCGCAAGCTGGGTGTCTCGAAGCGGAAACTGGAAGAGGAGATCGCCGTCCTGAAAGGCCGGTGGGCGGTGTCCACCCTGAACGAGCTGATCTTCCAGTACGCGCTGTCACCGGACCGCCTCGTCGACGACAGCGCCCCCGAGGCCGGCACGGTCACGGCCACAGAGTCTGCTGCCTAGGCTCCGGGTTGGCGTCCTCGGGGTCGCTGTCGGGGATGTCGATGGCCTGCTGCCCCTCGAGGGAGGGCGGTGTGGGCTGGCGAAGTTGGGCCTCCACGGCTTCCAGGCGGCGCAGGATCTCCCGCTTCGACAAGAACCGCCTCACACGTCCTCCTGGCTGCCTGCGGCCCGTTTGGCGGCCCAGTCGCGGTCGACCTCCGGTGCGGGGCTGCGGGGTGGTGGCGGGTCGTTGCGGTGCTTCCACGCGTGCCATCCCTGCACGGGGTGGGCGAGCAGCCAGCCGAGGTTCTCGGCGGACAGGATCACGAACACGGCCCACCAGCGGGGGCTGTGCCTGCGCATGCTGCTGTCGTACTTCTGCCAATTGGCCCAGTCGGAGGCGCGGCGTGCGGGGCGCAGGCGGCCCAGGGTGTAGCCGGCGGCGAGCAGTCCCAGGGTCGCGGCCGTGACGGTCAGAGGGCTCACGTGGTGGGCTCCTTGGGTGGGTCGGTGATGGGGGCGAGCAGGGCGCGCATCTCGCGCACGTACTTCACGCGGTGCTCGTTCCACTGGTGCTTGGTGGCGATCTCCTGGAGTGCGTCGTCGTCCCAGCCGATGAGGACCGCCCACAGGTAGGCGTCGTGCCGGTCTGCGGTCCAGTCGCGGTGGTCCAGGAAGTCAGACGATGTCCGCATCATGTTGCAGACGGCGTTGATCGCGCGGGAGACGCCGCCGAGGACGCGCCGGTGCCAGTCCCAGGCCTTGAACATGGCCTGCGCCGCTTCGCGGGTTTCTCGGCGGTCCCACTCGGTGTCTTCGAGTCGCTCGTACAGCTCGGCGAGAGTGGTTTCGGTGTGCTCGGCGAGTGGGAGCCGCTCAAGGTCCTCGGACGGCGCGGGAGGGGCGGGGAGGACGCCGGTGGCGGTGAGGAGGTGCTGTTCCCACAGCGGGCGCAGGAGACCGCCCCACGCCTGCGGTGTGAGCTGCCAGCCGCACGCGCAGTGCACGGTCCACTTCCCGTTGGGCAGGTCAATCGGGCGGCCGAGGTGTTCGGTGACGGCCTGGACGTGGTCGGGGCAGATGTTGCCGGGGGATACGCCGCGGGCTTGGTGCCAGCCGTCGCCGGACCAGGACGGGCGGGCCGGCTCCCTCCCGTTCATCCGTGCCGTCATGTCGAACTCGAGGAGGCAGCCCGGGTACAGGCAGTTCCGGAGGGACGGCGCGTTGACCACGGATTCGCGGATGGCGTCGGCGATGGCGGTTGCGGGGCTGGTGTTGGCGTCGGCGGCCTTGGTGGTGTCGATCAGGTCCAGGAGGCGGTCCCAGGCTGTCTGCTGGTCGGTCACGGGCGGGCCTCCTGCTGCTGGTGCTCGCGGTAGGCGATGAGGGCGGAGGCGAGCGCGGACTGGTGGATGTCGGTGAAGAACACCGGGGCGTGCTCGCCGAAAGCGTGGCGGGCGTCCTCACGCGTGACCATGAAGGCGTTCCAGGCGGCTTCGAACCCGGCGCCGTCGCGTTCCTGCTGGACGCGTTCCCGGTATGCGCTGGTGAGCAGGGCCCGGCAGTCCGCGCAGGGGACGCCTTTGGGGTGGCCGGGGGAGCGGCAGGGGCGTGTGCCGTCAGGGTTCGGGTCGTGGGAGGTGACGGGGTGACCGCACATGAAGCAGTGCGTGGGCGTCTCCGGCTCGGTCATCGGGCGCTCCTCTCTGCGCGGTCCAGGAATTCGAGCAGGACGGCGGCGTGGCACCAGTCCTTCTCACCCGTGGTCGGGGGTGGGCACCAGCAGGCGAGGTCCTTTCCCGCGAGCTCCTGACGGATCTGTTCTGCGGTCGGGTACGGCATGGTGTGCTCGGGGTACGGGGGTTCGCCGCGGGTGTAGAGGAGGTTGGCGAAGAGGAGGGTGGCGGTGCGGCGTTCCTTGAGGCTGCTGTCGTAGGCCTTGAAGGGGTTGCCCCACTTGCCGTAGTCGCCGCGGGCCCGTCCGACGTACACGGCGCCCTCGGGAATTCCGGGTCGGCCGGCCTGGCGGGTGCGTTGGACTCGCTTCGGCATCAGACCTCCTTCGGCTGCTGCGCCCCGGCGGCGGGCTCGTCGTCGTCGAACGGCTCCAGCAGCGCGTAGGCGGCCTCCCGGTCGCCGTGCAGGTACTCGACGGCGTACTCGCCGATCCGGTCCCGTCGGAGCCAGCCGCGCTGCTCGGCGACCCAGCCTTTGTCGTCCCAGGCTCCGTCGCCGAGGCGGGAGCTGCTGCCGTGCTTGTCGGCGTGGTCGAGCCGTGACGGCGGGAACCCGTAGGCGAGGGCGGACTCGCGGGAAAACACGCCGCCGGGCATGTCGCAGACGGTGGACCACTGGACGTACAGGTCCTTGTCGGGTGCGGCCTTGACGAGGAGGCCGCGCAGCCGCGGGTCGTTGAGGGCCTTCGTCTCGGCGAGCTCGTCGCGCAGTCGGTGGATCTCGTCGACCATGGCGGGGATCGCGTTGGCCATGTCGCATGCATAGCCGCACAACGGTCCGAGGTGGGCGTGGCCCTTGGTGTAGTCGGTGGCGCGTTGCAGCGCCTGGGCGAGCTGCTGCTCGGTGGGCGGGTTGGTCATGATCAGGCCTTCTTCGCTTCCCAGAGGGGGCAGTGGAGGACGGGGAACCGGTAGCCCTCGTGTTCGGGGCCGTCGGGGTTGGTGCAGGACTCCAGCCATTCGTCGGGGCTGCCGGGGGTGCCGGAGGCGTCCTGGTGGTGGGCGCAGGTCTTGCAGGTCTTGAGGGCCGGGTTCTGCCAGCAGCGCGTCATGTGGTCTTGGACCTGGCGGACGTTGGCGCGGGTGAAGCGGCGGCAGAACGGGCACTGATGCCTGGACACGACCACCGGCATGGGCAGATCGACCACGATCCGGTCGTAGTCGGCGGGCTTGCGGGTGACGTGGAACGCCTCGAACAGGTGCTGGGCGGCCGCGGCGGCGGTGAGCGGGCGGGCCAACTGGTGCCAGGTCGGTCGGTCCGGTTCGATGACGCCTGCGATCTGATGCCGGTTGTTCAGGCTCGGGGAGTCCTTCGCCGCCAGGTCGAACGTGGTGAGGAGTCGGGTGGCCGCGTCGTAGTCGTTGTCGATCCGCTCGCCGACGTTCGTGGTGAGCCAGTCGGCGAGCTCGGTCTCGGAGACGAGGGCCGGGATGGCGGTCATCGGTTGGTTCCTTCGTTCAGGACGGTCCCGGCGGGTAGGTTCGGGGTGGCCGGCCTCGGACGCGATAGCAGCGCGTCCGAGGCCGGACCTCGTGGCGGTCACGGGGCATACGCGCTGTACACGGATTCGGCGATCGCGTCAGCCCACTGCCCCGACGGCACCCGGCTCGTCTTGCAGGCGCGCCACGTCAACGCCACCGTCCCCGCCACCGACACCTCCACCCGCGCACCCACACGGCCAGTCGTCGCAACCCACCCGTGGCCGATCAGGCGTTCCGTGGCCGCCGGAGGGATGCGATGCAGGCCGGCGTCGATGGCCGGTCCGCGACCTGGCAGCAGCGTGATCGCGGCACGCTCACCGACTTCAGCGATCAGCAGAAGGTCTTCTGCTTGCCGGGCGGTCAGCAGGCTCGGGCGGGCGTCCTGGCCGGGTTCCAGGCGGATGTGCCGGTTGCCCTGGAGGAGGGTGATCGCCCCCCAGGTTTCGGTGGTGATGCTGCGGAGGCTGGGGTAGGCGCGGAAGTGGACTCGGGCCAGGTTGGTGGCGTCCGTGACGGTGAGGGGCGGCTGGGGGCGGCCGGGGATGTTGGGGTCGGGGTCGAAGGTGTAGCGGCGGTATGAGGTCAGTGGGGCGGCTCGGGTGATGAGGTGGGCCGGGGAGTTCGCTGTGGTGGTGAGGGTGTTGGTCATCGGGGGCAGCTCCCGGGCGTTAGGGGCGTGGTCATCCAGCGTGCCGCGTTTCGGCGTGGGCCTTCCCCCGGCGTGATGGCGGAGGGTGAGTGGACTCCAGACTACCGTGTACGGCATGGCACGGCAATGCCTAAAGGGGTGTGGAGTCCGCCCCGGGTAACCCCACTGCGCCCCCGCTCGTTGAACCCGGCGCGTCCGTGCATGCGTCGGGCCCGGCCGGGGAGGTCGTCCACCAGCCGGGCCCACGCCCACCCCTACCGCCGGCCGCGCCCACACGGCAGGCTGAACCCAGCCGACAACGCGCCTGGGGGTGGACGATGCAGTGCCCGAACTGCGGAGGCTCCGCACAGCAAGGACCCGACGGATCCTGGTCCTGCCCACAATGCGGCCCCATTTCCGGGAACACGCCGGCCACGCGGGTAGGGTCGAGCCGTGACCAGGCGACGTAACCAGCCCCTGTCGGCCCCGGAGACCGCGACCGCGGCCGCGGAGTTCCTGGCCGCGCAGGAGATCACCACAACGGACTGCCGGCAGTGCAGCAGCCAGATTTCTGGGGTGAACGGCCGCTACGCCTGCGGCAATTGTGGGTGGGTGTCCCATTGGGCGGAGGGCCACACGGAACTACCGACTGGGGACGACGACCCAGACGCGTGAGATGCCCGGCTGCTACGACCGATGCGGCGTGGCGCCGCGCGTGGAGTCGTTCCACACGGTCCGCCCGGAAGGCCCGTGCGGCTTGCTGGCATGCCAGTCGCCGAAGTCCCCGCTACGGTGCCCAACACGGAACGAGCACCGCACGACGCCGTCGGTGTAGTCGTCGTCCAGGGTGGCCGTACAGGCCGGCAGGTCGCTGTGCGCGCTGTCGATGTGCGCATCGAGCTCGGTGAAGTCCGGGTACTCCGGGCAGTGCGGGCATTCCTGGGGCAGCTTGTAGGGCACGTCTTGATGGTGCCTCAGGAGGAGTGCGGTGTTCCCTGGGCGCGAAGAAGCCCTCGAGGCTGTCCGCTCGAGGGCTTCCCCAGCTCTTCCCCTACCCGGGGTATGGGCGGGATCGTGGGGGCGCTTGATCATGCCCCGTGTCCGGGACCCCGCCAGCATGACAGCGACCGAAGCGACCGTTCCCCCGGGTGGCCAGCGGCTGCTACTCGGCGAGAGGCTTCTCGTTGCCCACATGCCGGGCGCGCGGCACCCCGGAGAACTCCGCAGACCGGCCGCCTGGGGCTCGCCGCATCGACCGCTCCGCCTGCGCCCGCGCTTCCTCCGCCCCGCTTCGCACGTCCACGTCAGTCCAGTAGAAGTCCAGCATCGTTCGCAGGCTGGTTGGTTCCTGGTGGGGGCCGATCGGGACCGTGAGGCGGTCGAGGAGCTGCCACAGTTCGTAGTCGTGCTGCTCGGCGATCGTGCCGACTTTGGCGTGCAGGGCCTGGTGCCGTTGGACGGCCATTGCCAGCTGGCGGAGCGTGTTCCTGGATGCTGTGGCGGCCTGTTCGGTGGTGGCCCGGTTGTGCTTCTTCTGGATCTTGCCGAGGTCGGAGATCGCCTGCTGGACTTTCTGGTGGAACAAGGCGGTCCTGCGCCGGGA
>Ga0070679_100002016_pt1 | contig 18231 bp, 16 predicted proteins | sample KBSC63BmetaG_FD_65652 | JGI IMG/M metagenome (GOLD analysis project Ga0070679, IMG submission 65652) | Corn rhizosphere microbial communities from Kellogg Biological Station, Michigan, USA - KBS C6-3B metaG | ecosystem: Host-associated > Plants > Roots > Rhizosphere | place: USA: Michigan... | reverse complement strand
GTTGTCGCCGATTTGGTCGGCGGCCAAATCGACTACGCCTTCGAGCCCGCGTCGGTGCTGATCGGACATATCCACGACGCCACGGTTCGGCCGCTCGCGGTCACGAGCCTGACGCGTCTGCCGCAAATGCCGGATGTGCCGACGCTGGATGAAATCGGCCTGAAGGGCTTCGCCTCGATTTCCTGGAGCGGCGTGGTCGCGCCGGCAGGCACATCCGCCGCGATCCTTGAAAAGCTCAATGGCGCCATCAATGCGGAATTGCAGGCCGGCGACATGCGGCAGGCGCTGCTGCAACTCGGCGCCGAGGTGAAGGCCGGCACGCCGGACGACTTCGCCCGCTTCATTGCCGCGGAAGTGCCAAAATGGGCCGAGGTCGTCAGATCCTCGGGAATGAAATTGCAATAACGGGAATGGTGCAAATGATCGACAGACGAACGCTGCTGGCAACGATGGCGTTGACGCTCGCTCCGGGCGCCACGTTGGCCCAAGAAAAATACCCGAGCCACCCCATCAAATTGGTGGTGTCATTCCCACCGGGCGGACCGCTGGACGTGATGGCGCGGCTCACCGCGCAATATCTCTCGGGGACGCTGGGACAGGTGATCGTCGACAACAGGCCCGGCGCCGGCGGCACGCTGGCCGGCCGCGAGGTCGCCCGCGCCGATGCCGACGGCTACACGCTGCTGTTCGGCAGTTCGGCCTCGCTGGCCATCGGCCCTGCGCTCTACGGCAACAGCGGCTACGATCCGGTCAAAAGCTTCGCGCCGATCGCGATGGTGTCGAGCGTGCCTTACGTCATGATCGGCGCCACCAACGCGCCGTTCAAAACCGTCCCCGAACTGCTGGCCTACGCCAAGGCCCATCCCGGTCAGTTGAACTTCGGCGTGCCGAACGGCGCACCGCCGCACATGCTGGCGGAAATGTTCAAGATGCAGACCGGGGCCGACATCCAGGTGGTGCCTTACAAGGGCGCTTCGACGCTCATCACCGACATGATTGCCGGCCGTATTCACAGCGGGTTCGAGACCACGTCGGTGATGATGGGGCATCTGCGCGAAGGCAACATCCGCGGCCTTGCCGTGCTCCGCGAGACGCGCATTCCCGAACTCGCCGACGTCCCCACCATGATCGAAAGCGGCGTGCACGGCGTCGAAGGCTCGTCGTGGTCGGGCGTTCTCGCGCCGGCCGGGACGAGCAATGACATCATCGAACTGATCCGCAAGGATATCCTGGCCGGACTGCATTCGCCGGCGTTCGCGAGCAAACTCAAGCTGATGGGTGCGGAAGCGAGGGTCATGACCGCCGCCGAATTCGGCACCTTCATCGGCGGGGAAGCCACCCGCATCGCCGCGATCATGAAAGCCGCAGGACTGAAGGCCCAATGAAGCACCCGCGTCTTGCTGCTGCGGTCGTCTTCGCGTTCGTCGTCGGACTTGCTGCGCCAGCGACGGCGCAGAATGCCCCGACGCGGGAGGAACTGGCCGTCTATGCGGGCCTGCACGAAGCCGCCGCCAAGGGCGACGTCGCCGAAATCGAAACGCTCATCAAATCCGGCGAGAAGATCAATATCCAGGATTCCAAGAGCCGGACGCCGCTTATCGTCGCCGCCTTCATGAAGCGGCCCGACGCGGTTCGCGCTCTGCTTAAGCTCGGCGCCAACGCCAACGCGCTCGACATCGACCACTACGACATTGTCACCATCGCCGCGGTCGCGAACGATCTGCCGACCCTGAAGGCGGCATTGGAAGGCGGCGCCAGCGCGAAGAACATCACCAGCCGCTACGACGGCACCGCGCTGATCGCCGCGGCGCATTTGGGCCACGCCGAGGTCGTGAAGATGCTGATCGCGGCCAAGGCGCCCCTCAACCACGTCAACAATCTCGGCTGGACCGCGGTCATGGAGGCCATCGTCCTCGGCAACGGCGGCGCGAGCCACACCGCGACCGTGCGGGCGCTGGTCGAGGCCGGCTGCGACGTCAACATCGCCGACCGTCAGGGCATCACGCCGCTGCAGCACGCCAATCGCCGCGGCTATGTCGAGATGGCCCGAATCCTGGAGAACGCCGGTGCGCGATAGGACAATGGGACGGAGGCAACCAGTCATGCTGACGAGACGAGCGTTTGGATGGGGAGCCGCAGCAACCATCTGCGTGGCTCCGCACGGGGCTTATGCGCAGGCCTACCCGGCCCATACCATCAAGATCATCGTGCCGACCCCCGCCGGCGGGCCGGTCGACACCATGGCGCGAGTGATCGCCAACGCGCTGCCGCCGATCCTCGGCCAACCGGTCGTGATTGAAAACCGCGCCGGCGCCGGCAACACCATCGGCTCGAAAGCGGCCGCGACCGCGGACCCCGATGGATACACGTTGATCTATACGGCTGCGAGCGGGCTCATCATGAGCCCGATGCTCTACAAGAACGCCGGTTACTCGGCGGACGATTTTGCGCCCATCGCGCTCTTGACCGAAACCCCGATGGTGCTGGTGGTCCACCCATCGGTGCCGGCCAAAACGCTGGCTGAGCTGATCGCGCTCGCCAAGGCGAACCCCGGCAAACTGAATTACTCCACGGGCGGCGCCGGTACGCTGCCTCATCTTAACGCCGAACTGTTCAAGAAGCTTTCCGGAACGCAGATCACCCACGTTCCCTACAAGGGGGGCGGGCCCGCCCTTGCCGACGTGGTGGCCGGTCAGGTGCAGATGACGTTCGACACGATCGGCACGTCGCTCGGATTCATCCGCGACGGCAAGCTGCGGGCGCTGGCGCTGGTTGGACCGAAGCGCATGGCGGAACTTCCCGATGTTCCGGCCATGCCGGAGCTTGGCTTCCCGACCGTCATCACCGGGGCGTGGACGGCGCTGCTTGCGCCAAAGGCGACGCCACCGGCGATCGTCGCGCGTCTCAACGCCGCCTGCAACGAGGCGCTCAAGACACCGGCCATCGTCACGGCGCTCGAGCGGCTGGGCGCGCAAGAGCGCGGCGGCCCACCTGAAGCCCTGACCCAGGTCGTCAAAGGCGACACCGAGAAATGGGCGCCGATCGTCAAGGAACTCGGCCTGCGCGCGGACTGATGGCGGCCGGGCCTGACCCGGCAACCCATCTGTCTCTTCTCGAGAAGCTGGATGCGCGGATCAGGTCCGCGCATGACAAACACTGATTCCGTTCAAACCAGAGGAGCGCTAGGCGCCGTTTTCGTCGCTCTCTTCGCCGATGCGCTCGACCGACACGACCTTCTCGCCTTCGGCGGTGTCGAACACGATGACACCTTGCGTCGAACGTCCGGCAATGCGGATGCCGTTGACCGGACACCGGATCAACTGGCCGCCATCGGTGACCAGCATGATCTGGTCGGACTCTTCGACCGGGAACGAGGCCACCAGCGGGCCGATCTTTTCCTTGATCGTCTCGGCGCCCTTCTTGCCTTCCCAGATCGCCATGGCGACGATGCCTTTGCCGCCGCGATTGGTGATCCGGTATTCGTAAGACGACGAGCGCTTGCCCTGGCCGCGCTCCGAGAGCGTCAGAATGAACTGTTCGGCCGCTGACATCTCGACATAACGCTGCTCGCCGAGCTCGATGGTGCTCGCCGCTGTCTCCTCGGCGTCGGCCGCAGTCTCTTCCAGCTCATCGCCATTCTGGCTTCGCCGGACCGCGTTGGCGCGCTTGAGATAGGCCACGCGCTCCTCGGCGCTCACGTCGAGATGGCGCAGGATCGATTGCGAGATCACCCGGTCGCCGTCGGCGAGGGTGAGGCCGCGCACGCCCATCGATGTCCGGCCCTGGAACACCCGCACGTCGGTGACGGCGAAGCGAATGCACCGGCCATGCGCGGTGGTGAGCAGCACGTCGTCGTTCTCGGAGCAGACCTGGACGTCGAGGATGCCTTCGCCCTCGGCAAGCTTCATCGCGATGATGCCGGAGCGCCGCACGTCGACGAAGTCCGAAAGCTTGTTACGCCGCACCGTGCCCTTGGTGGTGGCGAACATGACGTCGAGGTTGCCCCACGTCGATTCATCCTCGGGCAGCGGCAGGATCGAGGTCATCAGCTCGCCCTGCTCGATCGGCAGAATGTTGATGAGCGGTTTGCCGCGCGCCTGCGGCGCCGCCAGCGGCAGCCGCCAGACTTTCTCTTTGTAAACGCGACCGCGCGAGGAGAAGAACAGCACCGGCGTATGCGTCGAGGCGACGAACAGCCGCGACACGAAATCCTCGTCCCGCGTCTGCATGCCGGAGCGGCCTTTGCCGCCACGCTTCTGCATGCGGTATGTCGACAGCGGCACGCGTTTGACGTAGCCGAGGTGCGACACCGTCACCACCATGTCCTCGCGCTGGATCAGGTCCTCGTCCTCGACCTCACCCTCCTGCTCCGCAATGACGGTGCGGCGCGGCGTGGCAAACTCGTCCTTCACCGCGATCATCTCATCCTTGACGATCGACTGAATGCGCGCCCGCGAGCGCAGGATATCGAGGTAATCGCTGATCTCGATCGAGAGCTTGTCGAGTTCGTCCTTGATCTCGTCGCGACCAAGCGCGGTCAGGCGCTGCAGGCGCAGATCGAGGATCGCCTTGGTCTGCTCGGCGGTCAGCCGCGCGGTGCCGGCCGACGACACGCGATGGCGCGGATCATCGATCAGCGCAATCAGCTCGGCCGCGGTGTTGGCCGGCCACTCGCGCTCCATCAATTTGTCGCGCGCTTCGGTGGCGTCCTTGGAGCTGCGGATCAACCGGATGACTTCGTCGATGTTGGCGACCGCGATGGCGAGGCCGACCAAGATGTGGGCGCGGTCGCGCGCCTTGCCGAGCCGATGCCGGGTGCGCCGCGAAATCACGTCCTCGCGGAACGCGATGAACGCCACCAGCATGTCCTTGAGGGTCATCACCAGCGGGCGGCCGCCATCGAGCGCCACCATGTTGGCGCCGAACGACGTCTGCAGCGGGGTGAACCGATAAAGCTGGTTGAGGACGACGTCCGGCATCGCCTCGCGCTTCAACTCGATCACGACGCGATAGCCCTGCCGGTCGGACTCGTCGCGCAGTTCGGCAATGCCGTCGATCTTTTTCTCGCGCACCAGATCGGCCATGCGCTCGATCATCGAGGCCTTGTTCACCTGGTACGGAATTTCCGAAATGACGATCGCTTCGCGATCCTTGCGGATGGTCTCGATCTCGACCTTGCCGCGCATCACGACGGAGCCGCGGCCGGTGTGATAGGCGCTGTGGATGCCCGAGCGGCCGAGGATGATGCCTCCGGTCGGGAAATCCGGGCCCGGCACGATCTTGATCAACTCGTCGATCGACAACGCCGGATCGTTGATGAGTGCGATGCAGGCGTCGATCACCTCGCCCAGATTGTGCGGCGGAATGTTGGTCGCCATGCCGACGGCGATGCCGCCCGCGCCGTTGACCAGCAGGTTCGGGAACCGCGCCGGTAGCACCACCGGCTCATGTTCGTTGCCGTCGTAGTTCGGCTGAAAGTTGACCGTATCCTCGTCGATGTCGGTAAGCAGCGACATCGCGGGCTTGGCCAGCCGGCATTCGGTGTAGCGCATCGCCGCCGCGGCATCGCCGTCGACCGAGCCGAAGTTGCCCTGCCCGTCGATCAGCATGAGGCGCATGGAGAAGTCCTGCGCCATACGCACCAAAGCGTCGTAGATCGCGCTGTCGCCGTGCGGGTGATATTTACCCATCACGTCGCCGACCACGCGCGCCGATTTGACGTACTTCTTGTCGGGCGTATGGCCCTGCTCATGCATCGAATAGAGGATGCGGCGATGCACGGGCTTGAGGCCGTCGCGCACGTCGGGCAGCGCACGCGACACGATCACGCTCATGGCGTAATCGAGGTAGCTGCGCTTCATCTCCTCAACGATGGAAACGGGACGAACGTCGGAGGGCGGCCCTGCGGGGGGATTTTCAGCGTCAGCCAAGGGGTAAAATCCTAATCGATGGGGCCAGAATAGCCGGCGCGATCCGAAAGCGAATCCGCGCTGTTTTGATAGCCGATTCAAGCGCTTGGGGCCACCTGAAACAGCAATCTATACGTAGGAATTTCCGTTTGAAATTCAAGGGGTTGAGCAATAGGTCCAGGGCTGCGGAAGCGATCCTGGCAGAAGATGGCTCACGGGCCCGATTCCAGGCGGCTGTGGACCTGTCGCGGCAGCCTGCTTAGGGTCGCGCCATGCTCCTTGACGTCATGCCACTCGAATTCCTGATCTCCGCACTTGTCACGCTTTTGGTTGTGGTCGACCCGGTCGGCCTCGCCCCAACCTTCCTTGCCGTCACCGACACGCTGTCCCCGCAGCAGCGCCGCCAGGTGGCCTCGCGCGCCTGCCTCATCGCGGGAGCAATCATGATCGGCACCGCTTTGATCGGCGACTGGCTGCTTCGGCAGCTCGGCATCAGCCTGCCCGCGTTCCGCATTGCCGGCGGGCTCCTGCTGTTCGCCGTCGCGTTCGAGATGGTGCTGGGCCTGCGCCTCGAGCGCGCCTCGAAGGACGCCGAACAGGCGGTCGAGGAACACCTGCATCACATGGCGGCGTTTCCGCTCGCCATTCCGATGATGGCCGGCCCTGGCGCCATCACCGCGACCATCCTGCTCGCCGGCCAGGCCGCCTATCGGCCGGCATGGCTGGCGGTGCTGCTCGTGGTCATCGTGGTGGTGACGGCTGCCTGCATGGCGTCGTTCATCGCGGCCGGGCGCATTGGCAAGCTCCTGGGCGTCACCGGCAACGTCGTGTTGTCGCGGCTGCTGGGCGTGGTCCTCGCCGCGCTCGCCGTGCAATACGTCGTTGACGGCGTCCGTGCGGCGCTCAGCGGCTGACGGTCAGCCCGTCACGGCTTCCAGAGCATCAGGATGAAGATCGCGAGCACGCCGCCGAAGGCCGGCCAGCCGAGATAAAACCAGATGCGGAAATAGCGGTGATAGCGCGCGGGCAAAGCGGTGCGTTTGCGCGCCGCCAAAGCGGCCATATTGCGCATCTTGAGCTGCAGCCACACCACCGGCAACCAGCACACACCCACCGCGATGTAGAGCACGAGCGTCGCCTTGATCCAGAAATTCGCAGTCGAATAGCCGGCCATCGCGGCCAGCGCCCAGCCGGTCAGCGGCTGCAGCACCACGGCCGTCGCGGTGAACAGCGCATCCGCGACCACGACGATGCGCGCGGTGTGCGCGATCGCAGCCGGATCGCCGGTGCGGTGGGCCATGAACATGAAGAACGCGATGCCGAGCCCGGTGCCGAACAAAACGGCGGCGCCCAGGATGTGGAACAGCTTGAGCGTCAGATAAAGCTGCGTCATCGCTCATCCAGGATGGCAAGCGTGAAGACCGTCGCCAGCAACAGCGGGATGACCTTCAGGAACGGCCCGAGGGGATCGACCCAAAGCTGCGGCGACAGCCACGTCCCCGCGGCCAGATAAACCACGGTCGCCACCAGCATCAGTTGTAACGCCAGCCGCGCCGTCATTCGGACCAACAACAACAAGCCGAGGATGTAATCGAAGAACGCCCCGGCGATCAGCAGCGGTTTCGTCCACGCCGCAGGAACTCCCGCCGCCGCCAGATGGCCCAGCGCCGCCGTCTTCCCCGGCCCAAGTGCGATCATGCCGCTCACCAGCCAAAACAATGCCAGCCCGGCAATGGATAGCGGCTTGAGCCAGAACAGCCGCGCGAACCAGCGCTCGGCGACGCCGGACGGCTGGCGGGCCAAGATGTCTTCAAAGCTCTTCGGTGCGATCCCCGTCGCGGCGATCCACGGAGCCGGTTCGCCGACCACGCCGGCGGCCAATTGCCGGAGGGCGGTCGAGCGCGCCGGACTGCGCCAGCCAAGATAACCCAGCACGTCCGCGACGGCCGCGACAGCGGCGCCCATCGCGTGCGGAATCCGCCACGTTCGGCGCGGCGGAAGTCCGAGCCAATCGCGCAGTCGGCCGACGACACTCGTCAGCGTGAGAACCTGCGGGTGCGCCAGATCCCATTTGAGATCGCTTTTGGCATTCGGCGCGAGACAGAGCGCCACGGTCTCGGCAACATCTTCGACGCTGACGATTTGCACGCGCGCATCAGGTTCGATCAACGGCGTCACCAACGGCAATCCGGCAAGGCCGCGCAACATCGCCGTGCCGCCATAGACCACAGGCGCCAGCACCAGGCCGGGCCGCAGGATCACCCACTCCAACCGCCGCCCCGTCAAATCATCCTCGGCCTCCGCCTTGCTGCGGGCAAAGGCCGTGGGCGCCAGCCGCGACGCGCCGATGGCCGAAATATGGATTACACGGCGCACGCCGGCGCGTTCGCTCGCTGCGAACAAGGCGGTCGTGGCCTCGACCTGAACACGGCGCACGTCGTCGCGCGCGCCGTCCTGCAGCACACCGACGCAATTGACCACGGCGTCGATGCCTTCAAGCAGCGGCAACCAATCGCCGGCCAGGGTCAGGCGGCGGTAGTCGGCCTCGATCCATCGTGCGTAAGGGGCGCGTCGACGCGGTGCGGCGATCGTGCGGCCGGCAGCGATCAGCTCATGGCCGTCGCGGTGCAGTCGCGCCAGACACGCGGCCCCGATCAGGCCGTAAGCTCCCGTAACCAGCACGCGCATGACGAACGCCCCTCAAACCGTCATGCCGGCCGCGACGACAACCGTGCCCCGGCATCGATGGTGCTCAGAACGGAATCTCGTCGTCCATATCGGAACGCTTCCCGGTCCCGGCCATCGCCGGCTTGCGTGCGGGCATCGCACCTTGCGAACCGAAGTCGCCGTCGGAGGCCTCGCCGCCGCCACCGCTGCGCGTGTCGAGCATGGTGAGTTGCGAATTGAAGCCCTGCAGTACGATCTCGGTCGAATACTTTTCGACGCCGTCCTTGTCGTTGTATTTGCGCGTCTGCAATTGGCCTTCGAGATAGACCTTCGAGCCCTTCTTCAAATACTGCTCGGCAATCCGGCACAGCCCTTCATTGAAGATCACCACCCGGTGCCATTCGGTCTTTTCCTTGCGCTCGCCGCTGGTTTTGTCGCGCCAGCTCTCCGATGTCGCGATCCGCAAATTGGCAATCGGCCGTCCGTCCTGCGTGCGCCGGATTTCCGGGTCCGCACCGAGGTTGCCGATCAAGATCACCTTATTCACCGAGCCTGCCATGACGCTCTCCTAGCTCCGCTCCGTCACATGGAGCTTCGTTATCGCCGCGCGCCGCATGAGGAAGCCCGCACGTCCCGCAACCTAGTGCGCCGCCGCCGCGCCACAAGCCTGTTCGCGCTTATCCACAAGCGTCCGGCCAATCCCGGCGTGAAATACCTTATGTTCTCTTTTTGTTCCTAGCATACCGTTGCGCCGCAACGCAAGCCGTAACCGAAGCCGTGCGCCTCCGACCGACCCTCCTCCACAGCCGAAATTCATAGACCGCAAAGCGGCCTCGCGGCTTCGGTTCCACTGGGGCTCGACTCGCGCGGGAACCGGCATGGAAACATCACAGCGAAGCAACTCGCGACGATGTCGCCGCATCACAAACCGCTCGCTACACTTCATTTGTATTTGCAGATCGCGTTCCCACTCGCCGTCCATGTCACCGTCATCGGCGAACACAATCAACGATCCGCATTCTCATAAAAGTATTTCGATCGTTCGCCTTGGTTCCATCGCCGCATTTACGCCGCATCATCGCCCGCTGAGCGTCACGGGGAACAAACGTGGCGTTGCATTTGTGCGACCCTTTTTCCGGGAGCGCTCACTAGGATCGAACATCAAACGCGTGCACCGGAGGTGGCGCATCAGTGGAGGCGAAAATGAAAAGACTGTTGCTTGCAGGGGTTGGGATTTTGTCGCTCTTGGCAACTTCGGCCGTCGCGGCCGATCTCCCAGCCCGCATGCCGACCAAAGCGCCGATGACTTATGCGCCCGTCTATAACTGGAGCGGTTGGTATGTCGGTATCAACGGCGGTTACGGCTGGGGTCGTTCGAGCTGGGCCGATACGGTCGGTCCGTTGTCCGGCAATTTCGACACCAACGGCGGCCTGATCGGTGGCACGCTCGGCGTCAACTGGCAGACCGGCGCCTGGGTGCTCGGCATCGAGGGTGACGGCGACTGGAGCGACATCCGCGGCACCGCCGCCTGCATCGGCGGCCCCTGCGAAACCCGCAACAACTGGCTGGCGACCGTGCGCGGCCGCATCGGCTATTCCTTCGATCGGTTCATGCCGTACTTCACCGGCGGTCTTGCGCTCGGCGATATCGAAGCAAGGACCCCGGGTGTCGCCAGCGAAGGCGACACCAAGGCCGGCTGGGCTGTCGGCGCGGGCGTCGAATGGGCCCTCGCCGGCCCGTGGACGGCAAAGCTTGAGTATCTGCACGCCGACCTCGGCCACATGAACTGCGACATCGCCTGCGGCGGAACCGGCCCGACCCGCGTGAAGTTCGACGCCGACATCGTGCGCGCCGGCATCAACTACCGCTTCAGCGGCCCGACCGGCATCGGCGGCTACTAAGTCTCGTCGTTGCGTCACTGCGTTGTGAGGGGCCGGCCGTTGTGCCGGCCCTTTGCGTTTTGCGGGCCACGCTGTCCACAAGCGCGCAAACAGCGGCCGAACGGGGCTGGCGAAACGGTCACGTTCTCACTACGTTCCGGATCAAGATTGCCGAGCGCCGGGGCTACGCCCTCAACCTCTTATTTCGCCGGATTCCATGAACGACCTCTTCGACAAGAGCCGGCGCGCCGGCAACCGCATGTCCGACCAGCGCGCGCAGAAGCTGGCGCAGGACCGCCGCGTCATCACCATCCGCGGGGCGCGCGAGCACAATCTCAAGGGCGTCGACGTCGAAATCCCGCGCGACCAGCTCGTGGTGTTCACCGGCCTGTCCGGCTCCGGCAAGTCGTCGCTCGCCTTCGACACCATCTACGCCGAAGGCCAGCGCCGTTACGTCGAGTCGCTGTCGGCCTATGCCCGGCAGTTCTTGGAGATGATGCAGAAGCCGGACGTCGACCAGATCGACGGCCTGTCGCCCGCCATCTCCATCGAGCAGAAGACCACGTCGAAGAATCCGCGTTCGACCGTCGGCACCGTCACCGAGATCTACGACTACCAGCGGCTCTTGTGGGCGCGCATCGGCGTGCCCTATTCGCCGGCGACCGGCCTGCCGATCGAGAGCCAGACCGTGTCGCAGATGGTCGACCGCGTGCTGGCGCTGCCCGAGGGCACCCGCATCTATGTGCTCGCGCCAGTCGTGCGCGGCCGCAAGGGCGAGTACCGCAAGGAGCTCGCCGAATACCTCAAGAAGGGCTACCAGCGCGTCAAGATCGACGGCGCGTTCCACGAGATCGGCGAGGTCAAGCCGCTCGACAAGAAGTTCACCCACGACATCGACGTGGTGGTGGACCGCCTGGTCGTGCGCGCCGACATCAAGACGCGGCTCGCGGATTCGCTGGAGCAATGCCTGAAGCTCGCCGAGGGCATGGCGGTGGTCGAACTCGCCGACAGCACCACCAGCCGCGCCAAGGCCAACGCCGGCCGCAACGAAAACGCCGAACGGCTGATCTTCTCCGAGAAGTTCGCCTGCCCGGTGTCCGGATTCACCATTTCCGAGATCGAGCCCAGACTCTTCTCCTTCAACAATCCGTTCGGCGCCTGCCCGAAGTGCGGCGGCCTCGGCGTCGAGCAGCACATCGACGCCGATCTGGTGATCCCGGACAAGGACGCGGCGCTGCGCAAGGGCGCCATCGCGCCATGGGCGAAATCGTCATCGCCGTATTACGTGCAGACGCTCGAAGCGCTCGGCAAGCACTACAAGTTCACGCTCGACACCCGATGGAAGGACCTCGGCAAAAAGACTCAGGACGCCATCCTCTATGGCTCGGGCGACGACGAGATCAAGTTCACCTACGACGACGGCACGCGGTCGTACCAGGCCAAGAAGCCGTTCGAGGGCGTCATCACCAACCTGGAGCGCCGCTTCAAGGAAACCGAGAGCGAGTGGGCGCGCGAGGAGTTGCAGAAGTACTTCACCGACATTCCCTGCGACGCCTGCAAGGGCTTCCGCCTCAAGCCCGAGGCGCTCTGTGTCAAGATCGCGGGCAAGCACATCGGCGAAGTCTCCGAGATGTCGGTGAAGCGCGCGGGCGAATGGTTCGCCGCCCTCCCCGAGCAACTCAACGCCAAGCAGAACGAGATCGCCGTCCGCGTGCTGAAGGAAATCCGCGACCGTCTGAAATTCCTGGTCGACGTCGGCCTGGAGTATCTGACGCTCGCCCGCGCGTCGGGCACATTGAGCGGCGGCGAAAGCCAGCGCATCCGCCTGGCCTCGCAGATCGGCTCGGGCCTGACCGGGGTGCTCTACGTGCTCGACGAGCCGAGCATCGGCCTGCATCAGCGCGACAACGCGCGCCTGCTCGAAACGCTGAAGCGCCTGCGCGACCTCGGCAACACCGTGATCGTCGTCGAGCATGACGAGGACGCCATCCGCACCGCCGATTACGTGCTCGACATCGGCCCCGGCGCCGGCATCCACGGCGGCCACGTCGTCGCCGAAGGCCAGGTCGAGGACCTGATCGCCGCGCCGGATTCATGGACCGGAAAATATCTCTCCGGCGAATTGATGGTGCGCATCCCGGAGCGCCGCGAGCGTCAGCGCCGCGCGCTCAAGGTCGTCAACGCGCGCGGCAACAACCTGAAGAACATCACCGCCGAAATCCCGCTCGGCGTGCTGACCTGCGTCACCGGCGTGTCCGGCGGCGGCAAGTCCACGTTCCTGATCGACACGCTCTACAAGTCGGTGGCGCGCAAGCTCAACGGCACCAGCGAGGCCCCCGCCCCGCACGACCGCATCGAGGGGCTGGAGCACATCGACAAGATCATCGACATCGACCAGTCGCCGATCGGCCGCACGCCGCGCTCCAACCCCGCGACCTACACCGGCGCGTTCACGCCGATCCGCGAATGGTTCGCCGGCCTGCCGGAGTCGAAGGCGCGCGGCTACGAGCCCGGCCGCTTCTCGTTCAACGTCAAGGGCGGACGCTGCGAGGCCTGCCAGGGCGACGGCGTCATCAAGATCGAGATGCACTTCCTGCCGGACGTCTACGTCACCTGCGATGTCTGCAACGGCAAGCGCTACAACCGCGAAACGCTCGAGGTGCTGTTCAAGGGCAAGTCCATCGCCGACGTGCTCGACATGACGGTCGAGGAGGCGCTGGAGTTCTTCAAGGCGGTGCCGCGCGTGCGCGACATCCTCGCGCTGCTGCACCGCGTCGGCCTCGACTACATCAAGGTCGGCCAGCAGGCGACGACGCTGTCCGGCGGCGAGGCGCAGCGCGTCAAGCTCGCCAAGGAACTATCGAAGCGCGCCACCGGCCGCACGCTCTACATCCTCGACGAGCCGACCACGGGTTTGCATTTCCACGACGTGGCGAAATTGCTCGAGGTGCTGCACGAGCTGGTCGACACCGGCAACACCGTGGTGGTGATCGAGCACAATCTTGAGGTCATCAAGACCGCCGATTGGCTGATCGACCTCGGCCCCGAGGGCGGCGACGGCGGCGGCGAGATCGTCGCGCAAGGTACGCCCGAGGATGTGGTCAAGGTGAAGCGGAGTTACACGGGCGCGTTCCTCAAGCCGGTGTTGGCGCGGAAAAGCGCGGGTGGCGGGAAGAGGAAGCGGGTCGAGGCGGCGGAGTGACAACGGACTAGTTTACTACGCTGCGCTACTTCTCTTGCGAGATTTAGTATTAGTCGTCTTCGTCGGACCGATAGCTTCGTGAACCTTTGCGATTTTGTAGAGCGCGGGCTCACCTCGCGCGGTACTCACGATGCCATCAACAACATACGACATCCTGAATGGATTCTGAGGTTTCTCCATAATTGCAGCCTTAACTTCTTCGGTCATAAATAACAGTCTTACGGGCCGAAGAGAGAAGTTTTCTATAATGCCGCGGTCACCAACACTCGTTTTAGTACTTCGACGAATTTGCTCTAGATAGAGCACTTCTTTTTCGAATGAGCCACTTTCTGGTATTGGAGGCCCCAGAAATCGTCGGACATTATTTTGTATTGCATTAGCGCGTTCAGAAGTAACTGTGACTTGTGTCACGTTGATCTTCGCATCGCCCTGAACATTTATGTTCAGTTGAGCTCCACCATCTTTCGCTATTGGTTCAACAAATCTCGCAATGCGCTCAGCTTCCGCTCTCGTAGGCGCACTTTCCCCATTCAGCGGTCGCTGCACACGAAAGAATTCGACAAGCTCATGAACATTGGCGACAAAACCCGCTAACACGTCAAAATGGTCTATGACGAATGAAGCTTGGTCTAAGTAGCCCTTAAGGTCAGCGATAATACTTCCGCTACGAACTCCAATTAAGTATAGCTTTGCGTTGCCTGCGGCTTTCTCGTAACCGCGCGCGTAAACAAATGTTTCGTACATTTCCCCAAAGGATTCAAAACTTTTCCCTACATCAATGAGCTCAACAGGTTTGGTGTTCTTCAATATGACGCGAAGTTGCGCTTCCCTTTTCGCTACCACTCCCCCCTCCAATGTGTGAACTTTTCGGGTTATTGAATCACAGGCCCATTCACTAATCCACGTTGCTCATTTTTTATTCTATCCCATTCCTCTTTCAAAACTTTCCGGCCAGCCCTAACCAAACTTTCGTCGAGCGACTTACGCTTACTCAAATCATTTGTTTTGAAGATCTCATCTGCGACCTCCCATAACGCTCTTTGTTCGGGATTCTCTTGATTTAAGAGCAGATCAAGTTGTGTTCCTAAGTCACACACCTTGATTCGATCCTCTCCCGCGATCTGCTCTCTAGTTACTAAGATCGCGTGATATTCAGACAAAACAGAGCGTAGCTCTTCGATCCATTTCAGGCGCATCGTCGCAATTGCTCGGTCACCCGCGTGCTTCGCGGTTAACATTGCCGCTTCAGCACTAGTCTGCGAGGCATTCGCCTGCTTTTCTCCGATTTTTGCCTGACGCGACCCGACCCACAACTGAACCGTCAAAGTGAGTAACGCCGAAAGTGCCGACACGACAGCAACAGCTGTACTTACATTATGAAAGGCTGCACTCAGAATTTCACGTGCGGCACTTAGCGAGGAAGCCGTAGTCCACACGCCAACCCAAAAAGTTATGAATGCTAATGCCAAAGCCCAACCTAGGTGCATGCGTTCGATCCAGACACGATATTATAGGTGGCCAAATACGGTACAACCCAAGGGCGAATTCATCAATATCCATGCATGGCGACCAAATGGCTCCAATTCGCGTTGACGCCGCCTCCTCCAGCTTCGGCGTGATGACGTGATTACACTGAAGCAACCGTAATTCGGCTCGAGCGCAGGTAAATTCGAGGGCATCCCCGGCTGCACTGAGTAGTCCACGATGTCCCCCAATCGCGGCAGCGAGCGTAGGATGGGTTGAGCGCAGCGAAACCCATCGCCTCTGCGGATCGTCTCCGTGGGTTTTGCTTCGCTCAACCCACGCTACAAGACACATCACGTCGTCATGCCCGCCCTCAACGCGGGTATCCACACCTTGGTCGAGAGCGTGGCAACAAAGACGTGGATGGCCGGGTCCAGCCCGGCCATGACGGGGAGAGGATTTCGCTTGATTGATGAGCCAGGTCAGACGTGGAGAGGATGTCGGTCGCATCGTGAGGCGGGTGTCGGGGAAAGCCGCGCTACTCCTTATTCAAATAATTCTTCTCCAAAAACTCGCTCCTGAATCTTTGCGGCGGTGTTGGGCGGTCCGGCCGCCCCTCCGGCGTGAAGTCCATCAGATTCCAGTACGGCCACACCGTGTCGACGTGGTTCATCATCGACTCGGTGCCCCAGAAATGAAAAATCCTGCCGTCGCGCTTCTTGAAGACGTGCATCACCGGCCATTGCATGTCGTCGGTGTCGCCCTGGCATTTGTAATCCGCCTGATAGGTCGACTGCGCGCCCGACAGCAGCGGGATCTGCGACCAGCCGCGCTCCTTGGCCCACGCGTCGATGCGCTCGGCCGGGGCCTTGGCGATGGCGGCGAAGGCGGCGTTCTGCGCGACCGAGTACCAGGTGCGGTCGAAGCCATCCATCAGCGACGTGCAGGACGGACAGGGCTTGTCCCAGTTCGGGCCGAACATGAACGAGTAGAGCAGCAGCGTGTCCTTGTCGCCGAACAACTCGGAAAATCTCACGCGCTCGCCGAGTGTCCTGTCCGGTTTCTTGCCGGCGTGGCCGCCGCCGGCCCACTGAAAGACGTAGTCCTCCTTCAGCGCGCCGCCGGGCGGCAGCTGGCGGCGCTTGTCGGCGACGGCCTTCGTCTTGGCGATCAGGTCCTGCTCCTCCTTGAGCAACGCGTTGCGCGCGTCGCGATACGCCTGGCTTTCGTTGGGATATCGAAGCTCGCTCACGGCCGTCTCCTCGGTTCGCGCTGGGTCAGGGTCAACACCCGGAGGGCGGGTTGGGTTGCGCGAAACGAAACCCGGCATTATTTCGAAAGGGTCCCGGTGGGTTTCGTTTCGCTGAAACCCACGCCATCATGCACGCCGCATCGTCCCACCGCACAAGCCCATGCCCTCACCCGTCCGCGACAACGCCGCCCTCTCCCGCTTCGAGCTTGAAGCCGACGGGCACATTGCCTTTGCGAACTATACCGCCGCGCCCGGCGTGGTGACGCTGACGCACACCGAGGTGCCGCGCGCGCTGCGTGAGGGTGGGATCGGCACGGCGCTGGTGCTCGGCACGCTGGCGCTGATCCGCGCGCGGGGCGAGAAGGTGCGGCCGCACTGCTCGTTCGTGCGCCACGTCGTCGCGCAGCACCCGGAGTTGGCCGATCTGGTCGCGTGATCGTGAGGCCGTCGGAATGGATGACGCGCGGTGGGTTATGCGCCTTCGGCGCTAACCCACCCCACCGGGCTTCTGTCGTGACCCGGCTCGACGCCTACTTGTGTTGCGGCGCGTGGCAGCTCAGGCAGCTGTCCGCAGTCTTGCCAAACCACGTCATGCCCATCGCGAAAATCGGCCGCTGGACATAAACCGCCGGCAACGGATCGGTGCAGTGCTTGACGCATTCCGCATACTGGCGGCGTCCGTCGATGGACGTGAGATGCGGGTCGTTCTTGTGGTACGAGCGGTAAATCCCGTGGATGCCGACGCCGGTCGCCTGATCGAACTTGGCGGGGCTGCAATCCGCCCGGCACAGCGCCGTCCGCGCCGCCACGCTCCGCGATGGCTTTTTGCTCGCCGCATCTGCAACCGGCACGGACAGCAAGGACAGCGCCGCGATCAGCGCGCCCGCGGCCAGCAACAGCTTGTTCATTCTCAACCCCCGTTAAAACCCACGCATTTGATGCAATGGTAGTCTATTCCCGAACGACCCAGCAAGCAGACGCGGGGGATCGCGCCGTCGCGGACGGCGGCTTCGGACGCCGTGTCGTGCGCCGCGCGAGGCCTTTCGGAGCCCTGTTTTACGGGCGTTTTCACGGTTCCCGCGCCCTCGCCGCAACCGTGGCGGTTTTACCACAATGGCGGACTTCGATGTGGCGGTCACGGCTTTGCGGCGGGTTCCTCCTCGGCACGAAACCATCGCGCCGCTGCGGCGTTCGCTTGGCATGATTTCACTCACGCTTCGGAGGTGTCACCGTGCGCGCATGTCTGTCGGCCATCGCCCTCGTTTCGCTGCTTGGGTTCGCGACCCCCGCCGTCGCGGATTCCGGATCGGGCCCCTCGATCCAGCGCGCCCTGATGACGGCGCGCTCGTTCGGCGTGATCGGCTTCAAGGAGATTGAATTCGACAACGGCCAGTGGAGCATCGAAGGCCGCGACCCGCGCGGCAAGACCGTCAACATGCGGATCGACGCCTGGAGCGGCGCGGTGCTGCGGGTCGACCGCGACGATTGAGGCTGCCCGCCTCGGCTTGAGCGCCCTCGCCGGCCATGCCACCTTGCGTTGCGGAATATGGTCCGCAGCGAAGGGAGGAACTCATGTCTGGCAAATTCATTTTGAAGAAATCGGCCAACGGTCAGTTCTATTTCCGCCTTCAGGCCGGCAACGGCGAGCCGATCCTTAAAAGCGAGATGTACGCCACCAAGGCGTCCGCCGTGAACGGCATCGAGTCCATCAAGAAGAACGCGCCGCTCGACGAGCGCTACGAGCGCAAGAACGCCACCAACGGCCAGCCCATGTTCAACCTCAAGGCCGCCAACCACGAGATCATCGGCACCAGCGAAACCTATTCGTCGGTCGCGGCGCGCGACCACGGCATCGC
>Ga0070679_100002015_pt1 | contig 18235 bp, 12 predicted proteins | sample KBSC63BmetaG_FD_65652 | JGI IMG/M metagenome (GOLD analysis project Ga0070679, IMG submission 65652) | Corn rhizosphere microbial communities from Kellogg Biological Station, Michigan, USA - KBS C6-3B metaG | ecosystem: Host-associated > Plants > Roots > Rhizosphere | place: USA: Michigan... | reverse complement strand
CCACGCCCTCAACCTGCACGACTCGGGGGTCGAGGTCGAGGTCGGGCTGCGCGAAGGCAGCGGCTCGCGGCAGGCGGCCGAGGACGCGGGGCTCGCGGTCGCGAGCGTGGCCGATGCGGTGCGCGGCGCGCAGGTCGTCTCGCTGCTGCTCCCCGACCAGGTGCAGCCCGACGTCTACGAGGCCGACGTCGCGCCGAACCTCGAACCGGGCGCCGCCCTTCTCTTCGCCCACGGCTTCAACGTCCACTACAACCGCATCGCGCCGCCGGCCGAGCACGACGTGATCATGGTCGCGCCCAAGGGCCCCGGGCACATCGTGCGCCGGCTCTTCACGGAGGGCTACGGGACGCCCGCGCTGGTCGCGGTCGCGCAGGACGCGAGCGGCCGCGCGCTCGACCTGGCGCTCGCGTACGCGGTGGGCATCGGGGCGACCCGGGCCGGAGTGATCGAGACCACGTTCGTCGAGGAGACCGAGAGCGATCTGTTCGGCGAGCAGGCGGTGCTCTGCGGCGGCGTCACCGAGCTGATCCGGCTCGGCTTCGAGACGCTGGTCGAGGCCGGCTACCAGCCGGAGATCGCCTACTACGAATGCCTCCACGAGCTGAAGCTGATCGTCGACCTCATCTACGAGGGGGGCTTCTCCGGCATGCGCTTCTCGGTCTCGGATACCGCCGAGTTCGGGGACCTCAGCCGCGGGCCGCGGGTGATCGACGACCACGTCCGCGACAACATGCGCAAGCTGCTCTCCGACATCCGCGAGGGCTCGTTCGCGCAGGACTGGATCGAGCAGATGAAGACCGGCGAGCCGAAGCTGAACGAGCTGCGCGCGGCGGCTGCGGAGGAGCGGATCGAGACGGTCGGCCGCGAGCTGCGCAGCAAGATGCATCGCGTGCCGCAGGCAGACCCCGCATAGGATCGGGGCGTGACCTCGAGCCCGTACGACCGGCCGGCCGACCCGGCGAAGCGGCACAGCGCCGCGATCACGAACGGCCCCGACCGCGCCGGCGCGCGGTCGATGCTGAAGGCGACCGGGTTCACGGACGACGACCTCGCCAAGCCGATCGTCGGCGTCGCCACCACGTGGATCGAGACGATGCCGTGCAACCTGAACCAGCGCGAGCTGGCGCAGGACGTGAAGCGCGGGATCCGCCAGGCGGGCGGGACGCCGATGGAGTTCAACACGATCGCGATCTCGGACGGGGTGACGATGGGCACGGAGGGGATGCGCGCGAGCCTGATCTCGCGCGAGGTGATCGCCGACTCGATCGAGCTCGTGTCGCGGGGGCACATGTTCGACGGGCTCGTCTGCCTGGTCGCCTGCGACAAGACCAACCCCGCGGCGGTGATGGCGCTCGGGCGGCTCGACATCCCGTCGGTCGTGCTCTACACCGGATCGATCGCGCCCGGGGTCTTCCGCGGCCGCGACGTCACCGTCGCCGACGTCTACGAGGCGATCGGCGGCTACGCGGCGGGCAGCGTCAGCGCCGAGGAACTGCACGAGCTGGAGTCGGTCGCCTGCCCCGGCGCCGGCGCCTGCGGTGGGCAGTTCACCGCCAACACGATGTCGACGATTCTCGAGTTCCTGGGGCTGAGCCCGGCCGGGCTGAACGGGATCCCGGCGCTGTCGCCGAAGAAGGCCGACGCTGCCGCCGAGTGCGGCCGGCTCGTCGTCGACCTCGTCCGGCGCGATCTGCGGCCCTCGCAGATCATCACGCTCGAGGCGATCGAGAACGCCGCCGCCTCGGTCGTCGCCACCGGCGGCTCCACCAATGGGCTGCTGCACCTGCTCGCGATCGCGCGCGAGTTCGGGATCGAGTTCACGATCGACGACTTCGACCGGATCGCCGGACGCACGCCGGTGCTCGCCGACATGAAGCCGTGGGGCCGGTTCCACGCGACCGACGTCTACCGCGCCGGCGGGGTTGCGCTCGTCGCCCGCGAGCTCGCGAAGCAGGGGCTCGTCCACGGGGAGCTGCCGACCGTCGACGGTCGGACGCTCGGTGAGGTCGCGACCGCGGTCGTCGAGACAGAGGGCCAGGAGGTGATCACGACCATCGAGCGGCCGATCAAGAAGAGCGGGTCGATGCGGATCCTGCGCGGCAACCTCGCGCCTGACGGCTGCGTGGTCAAGCTGACCGTCGACCGCACCGAGCACCGCGGGCCGGCCCGCGTCTTCGACACCGAGCAGGACGCGTTTGCCGCGGTCAAGGCCAAGCGGATCGAGCCGGGCGACGTGGTCGTCATCCGCTACGAGGGGCCGGCGGGCGGGCCCGGGATGCCGGAGATGCTCCAGGTCACCGGCGCGCTCATCGGCGAGGGCCTCGGCGACTCGGTCGCGCTGATCACCGACGGCCGCTTTTCCGGCGCAACCCACGGGTTCATGGTCGGCCACGTCGTTCCCGAAGCCTCCCGCGGCGGGCCGATCGCCGCCCTCGAGGAGGGCGATACGGTCGTGATCGACGTCGAGGGCGGCGAGTTGCGGGTCGAGCTCTCCGACGACGAGATCGCGGCGCGGCTGGCCGGCTGGTCGCCTCCGGCGCCACGCTACGAGAGCGGCGTGCTGGCGAAGTACGCAGCGCTGGTCTCGACGGCGAGCGAGGGAGCAGTCACACGGCCCTGACGCGGGCGCGTTCGGACGAGCCCGGGCCCGGCACCCCGCCGCGCGCCTCCGCCCGCGCAACGCCCGGTCCACTGCTCGCCGAGATTCGCGTCGTCAACTTCCGCAGCGCACGCCGGCTGTCGCTTCGTCCCGGCCCGATCTGTGCGTTCATCGGCGAGCCGGGGGCGGGAAAATCGAATCTGCTCGTCGCCCTGCGCGCCCTGCTCGACTCGAACTTCGACCTTTCGACGACCGACGTCACCGCCGGGGAGCGCGCGCTCTCGATCGAGGCGTCGCTCGTAGACGGTCGAACCGTCTCGCTCGACGACCGCGGCGAGACCCCTCCGCTCGCCCACTTCCCGACCGCCCTCCGCGGAGGCAACCTCGCGTCGGTCACGATCGGCTCTCCCGGCGGGAAGGCCGCTCACGACGTGATCCAGGCGGCGCTCGCGCGTGCGCCGGCCCCCCGGGTCGCCCTCATCCGCGGGCTCGAGGCCTGCGCATCCGAGATCTCGGGCGTCGTCTTCGCGATCGAGGAGCCCGAGCTGTTTCTGGCTCCGCACGCGCACCGGTATCTTCGCCGCCTCTTCCGGCGCCTCGCCGAGAGAGGCAACCAGGTCTTCTTCACCACACATGCTCCGGGTCTCCTCAGCGTCGCAGCGCTCGACGAGGTCAACCTCGTCACGCGCGACGAGATCGGCGTGACCGCGGTCGAACGGTTGCGCCCGATCGACGTCGACGACTCGTTCCGGGTCATGTGCGAGTTCGATGCGGAACGCTCCGAGCTCTTCCTCTCGCGAGCCGCCGTGCTCGTGGAGGGCTTGACCGAGAAGATCACCCTGCCGTTCGTCTTCAGTGCGCTGGGCTACGACCCCGACCGCGAGCAGATCTCCATCGTCGAGTGCGGTGGCAAGTCGAACATCCCGCTCTTCATCGAGATCTGTCGACGGGCCAGGGTTCCGTTCGTCGTGGTGCACGACAGCGATCTCCGGCCGGAGCGCGAGCCGTCGGAGGCGGAGCAGAACCTGAACGCGCTCATCCGCCGGAAGGCAGGTGCGCGGCGGACGGTCGTCCTCGAGCCGGACTTCGAAGGGATCACCGGCTTCCACGGCAAGAAGAAGAAGCCCGAGCGCGCCTGGTTGCACCTGGCTAACGCCCGCCCGGAGGAGCTGCCGGAGCCGCTGGTCCGGGCAGTGAGGCTCACACTCGCGTCGGCACACCAGCGCGAGCCGTCGTACAGCTGACCAGTCGACCATGGCCACTCCCGGCACCGACGCGGCGCTCCGACGGGACGTGCGCCTGCTCGGCGAGACCCTCGGACGCGTGCTCGTCGAGCAGGGTGGCCCGGGCCTCCTCGCCGCCGAGGAGCGGATCCGCGAGCTGTCCCGCAACGCGCGTTCGACCGGCAGCGCGCGGGCCCGGGACCGGCTCGCCGAATCGGTCGCCGCGCTCCCGCTCGACCGGCAGGCCGACGTCCTCCGCGCGTTCTCGCTCTACTTCCAGCTCGCGAACCTCGCCGAGCAGCACCACCGCCTGCGGCGACGGAGCCAGTACGAGCACGAGCAGCGGACGCCGCCCGAGTCGCTGGCGGAGGCGCTCGCGAAGCTCGAGCGGGCCGGGGTGACGCAGCGGCGGCTCGCCGCAGCAGCACGGAGGCTGTCCCTGGAGCTCGTCCTCACCGCGCACCCGACCGAGGCGACGCGCCGCACCGTTCTCGCCGCCCAACTGCGGCTCGACGGCCTGCTCGACCGGCTCGACGACCCGGCCCTTCCCCGGTCCGCGCGCGAGCGTGTGGAAGCGTCGATCGCCGAGGAGGTGACGGCGCTCTGGCAGACCGACGAGGTGCGCTCGCAGCGGCCGCGCGTCGTCGACGAGATCCGCCACGGCCTCTGGTTCTTCGAGCAGAGCCTGCTGGACGTGGCGCCGGCGCTCGTCGGCGACCTGCGCCGGGCGGTCCCGGCGGCGACAACGCCCCTGCGGTTCGGCAGCTGGATCGGCGGCGACCAGGACGGCAACCCGAACAGCGGCCCGCGGACGATCGAGGAGGCGCTCAACCGCGCCCGCCTGCTGGTGCTCGAGCGGTACCGGGCCGAGGTGCGCGAGCTCGCGGCCCGGCTGGGCGTCGCGGACACGCTCGTCGGCGTCTCGCCCGAGCTGCGCAGATCGATCGCGCGAGACGAACGGACGATGCCGGAGTACGCGGCGCGCATCGGCCGGACGAACGAGCACGAGCCCTACCGGCGCAAGCTCTCGCTGGTCTGGCACCGGCTGGGCGAGACGATCGCGCGCCGGGCCGACGGCTATCCCTCGCCGAGCGACCTGCTGGCCGACCTGGAGCTCGTCGACCGGAGCCTCCGCGCCAACCGCGGCGCCCGGCTCGCCGACGGCCGGCTCGCAGCGCTTCGCCGCCGGGTCGAGCTGTTCGGCTTCCAGCTCGCGCAGCTCGACGTCCGCCTGCACGCCACGGAGCTGCGCCGGCCGATCGCACGCACGCGACGCAGCTTCGCGGCCACGGCGCGCGCGCAGTCGCGGCACGGCCAGGAGGCGATCGACACACTGATCGTCTCGGGAACGGAGTCGGCCCGGGACGTTCTCGCCGGGCTCGAGCTCGCCCGCGAAGCCGGAGCCGACCTCTCGGTCGTCCCGTTGTTCGAGACGATCGACGACCTCCGCCGGGCGCCCACGATCGTCGACGAGCTGCTCGCCGACCGCCGGTTCCGCCGGCAGGTCGAGGCCCGCGGCCGCCGGCTGGAGGTGATGGTCGGCTACTCGGACTCGGGCAAGGACGGCGGCTACCTGACCGCGCAGTGGGAGATCTTCCGGGCGCAGGAGGCGCTCGCCGCCCTCGCCCGGCGCCGCCGGCTCGAGCTGACCGTCTTCCACGGCCGCGGCGGCAGCGCCGGACGAGGCGGCGGCCCCACGCACGCGGCGATCCTCGCTCAGCCGCCCGGCCACCCGCCGGGCAGACTGAAGCTGACCGAGCAGGGCGAGACGATCTCGTTCAAGTACGGCCTGCCCGGCCTCGCCTACCGGAACCTCGAGGCGGCGCTCGCGGCGACGCTGCTCTCGGCCTTCCCGGAGGTGACGCGGTCGAAGGCCCCTCCCGGCGCGGACGAGCTGATGGGCAGGCTCTCCGACCGGGCGCACGCCGCCTACCGCGCCCTCGTCTGGGACGACCCGTCGTTCGCGCCGTTCTTCCGCTCCTTCACACCCGTCGACGAGCTCTCGCTCCTCGCCCTCGGCTCACGGCCCTCGCGCCGACCTGGTGGCGACGACCTGCTGGCGTCGCTGCGCGCGATCCCGTGGGTGTTCGCGTGGACGCAGAACCGCTGTCTCCTGCCCGCCTGGTACGGCTGTGGCACGGCGCTCTCGGCGCACGGCTCGCAGCGCGAGCTGCGCCGGCTCTACCGGTCGTTCCCGTTCTTCCGCTCGCTGGTCGAGAACCTGGAGATGACGCTCGCGAAGTCGAGCCTGGAGATCGCGCGGGGCTACCTCCCGCTGGTGCCGCCCGAGGCGGACCCGGATCGCCTCTTCAGGACGATCGCCGACGAGCACCGCCGCACCACCGAGGCGGTGCTCGAGGTCGTGGAAGCCGACGCCCTCCTCGACCGCCACCCCGTCGTGCAGCGCTCGATCTCCCTGCGCAACCCCTACGTCGACCCGATGAATGCGATCCAGGTCGACCTGCTCCGACGCTACCGGGCGGCCGACGAGACCGGCCGCGGGCGGATCCGGCGGCCGCTCCTCCGCTCGATCGCCGGGATCGCCGCAGCGCTCAGGAACACGGGCTGAGCGAAACAAGGCCGGGATCGTTTCCGGCGAGAGGCTTTACCAACCCTTGACTTTCCTTTCACCACGCCGTATAAACCTCCGGAAACGTTTTAGGAAGGAGCGGAGAAATCAGCAATATCCGGGAAGTGGCGAAGGAGAGCGGGGTGTCGGTCTCGACCGTGTCCCGCGTCTTCAACGGCTACGACGACGTGAGCCCCGCGACCCGCGAGCGCGTGATGGACGTCGCCCGCAGGCTCGACTACGCGCCCAGCGCCGCCGCCCGCACGCTCGTCAAGCAGCAGTCGCAGCTGATCGGCGTCGTGCTGTTCACGGGTTACGAGCATCCGGACATCCACCACCCCTTCTTCCAGGAAGTGCTGGTCGGCCTCAAGCACGGGATCGGCGAGCTCGGGTACGACCTCCTTCTCTTCGCCACCGAGCAGCCGGGCTCGAGCAGGGGCCGACCGCACTCGTATCTCCGCCGGGCACGGCAGCATCGCGTCGACGGACTCGTCGTGATGGGCGTCGACCGCAACGACCCCGAGGTCGAGAAGCTGGTGCGGGCGGACATCCCGGTGATGGCCGTCGACCTCGACGTCGTCCACGACCACACCAGCTTCGTCGCATCGGACAACATCGGCGGCGCACGGCTGGCCGTGCGGCATCTGCACGAGCTGGGGCACACGCGGATCGCCGCCATAGCCGGCCCGAGCAACACGAAGCCTGGCGCGGACAGAACGCTCGGCTTCCGGGCCGAGATGCGCGAGCTCGGCCTGAAGATCCCGCGCGGCTTCGAGGTCGAAGGCGACTTCTATCCGGAGAGCGGCGAGCGGGCGATGCAGTCGCTGCTGCGCCTGTCGGAGCCGCCGACCGCCGTCTTCGCCGCGGCCGACATGATGGCCGTCGGAGCGATCCGGACGATGCATGCGGCGGGCTTGTCGGTGCCCGGCGACCTCGCGATCGTCGGCTTCGACGACATCCGCCTCGCAGAGCTCCTCTCCCCGCCCCTGACAACCGTTCGGCAGGACATGGTCGGCATCGGTCTCGCCGCCGGCCGCGCCCTCGTCGAGCAGATCGAGAATCCCGACGTGACGCCGCCGGTGCTGACGCTGCCGGTCGAGCTCGTCGTCCGGGCGTCCTGCGGCGCGCGCGCACGCGTCGCCGCCGACGGATAAGGAGGTGCATCGAACGTCTGACTCTTCTGCAGGACTGATTACGGAAACGTTCTCAAGAGGAGGGAGTAGGAAGTGAAATGGATTCAGACCGGGCGGCGCTGGAAAGCACTCGCCGTCGTCGGAGGAGTGACCGCCGCTGTCGCAGTCGGCCTCGTCGCCACGACCGCCTCGGCCAGGTCCCACGACGTCACCCTGAACGTCAGCTTGTTCGGCGACTTCGGCTACCACGAGCTCTACAAGCAGTACGAGGCTGCACACCCCGGCGTGACGATCAAGGAGGCGATCCAGAGCTACGCCGACCACCACACCCAACTCGCGCAGCACATCGCGACGGGTGCAGGAGCGGCGGACGTCGAGGCGATCGAGGTCGGGTTCATTCCGATCTACACGGCACAGTCCCAGAACTTCGTCGACCTGAGGCAGTACGGCGCGAGCACGCTGAAGAACCTATATCTGCCGTGGAAGTTCCAGCAGGCGGTCGGCAAGGGCGGCACGGTCGTCGGTCTGGGGACAGACGTGGGTAGCCTCGCGATCTGCTACCGGAAGGACCTCTTCGCGAAGGCCGGCCTCCCGACCAGCCGCGCCAAGTTGGCGAAGCTGTGGCCGTCGTGGCAGGCGTACCTCAATGTCGCCAAGCGCTACCAGGCGAAGGCACCGAAGGGCACGTACTTCTTCGATTCGGGCTCCAACCTCTACAACGCGATGGCCGGCCAGCTGAACCCGCTCTACTACGACGCCAAGGGCAACGTGATCGTGGCGACCAATCCGAAGATCAAGGCCGCCTACAACCTCGTGATCTCGGGCGTGCAAGCGGGCGCGGACGCAGGGCTGAACCCGTTCACCCCAGAATGGAACACCGGCTACAAGAAGGGCGTGTTCGCAACCGTGACCTGCCCTGCGTGGATGATGGGCTATATCCAGGGGCAGGCCCCGAAGACGAAGGGCAAGTGGGACATCGCCGCCACGCCCGGCACGGGCGGTAACTGGGGCGGATCGTTCCTCGCCGTTCCCAAGCAGTCCTCGCACCAGGCCGAGGCGGCGGACTTGGTCAAGTTCCTGACCTCTCCCGCCTCGCTGGCGTACATCTTCAAGCAGACCGGCAACCTGCCGAGCCAGACCGCCGTGCTGAAGAGTGCGCCTGTCCAGAACTTCAAGAACCCGTTCTTCAGCAACGCTCCGGTTGGCCAGATCTTCGCCAACTCGGCGCTGAGACTGAAGCCGCAGATCATCGGCCCGCACCAGGGCGACTACCAGAACCTCATCAACAACGCATTCCAGCGCGTCGAGAAGCACCAGTCGGGCCCAGTGAAGTCGTGGGCTCAGTTCCTCAAGGACGCCAAGGCCGTCAGCTAGGTACCCACGCCTCGCGGCGCCGGGGGGTCGACCCCCCGGCGCCGCCGGCGTCGGCGAGGATGCACGCATTCGAGCGGAGGCGGGACCATGAGCGAGGCAGTCGAACAGGCGGTGAGAGTGCGGAGGGCGGGAGCCACACGCCGCAGGCTGCACCGCCTCGACGCGGTCGTCTCCCCGTACCTCTACGTCGGGTCGTTCTTCGTCGTCTTCTGCGCCTTCGGGCTGTTTCCGCTCGGCTACACGGCGTGGATGTCGCTGACCGACCGGAATTTGCTCAATCCGACCACGCACTTCGTCGGGCTGGACAACTACACCGCGCTCATCCACGACTCGTACTTCTGGAACGCGGTCGAGAACACGCTCGGCATCTGGGTCCTCTCCACCGTCCCCCAGCTCGTTCTGGCGCTCGTCTTCGCTCACTTCCTCAACACCAGGCTCCGAGCGCGGACGTTCTTCCGCATGAGCGTCCTGCTCCCGCAGGTGACGTCCGTCGTGGCCGTGGCGCTGATCTTCACACAGCTTTTCTCCCGCGACTACGGGCTGTTCAACTGGATGCTCGGCGGAATCGGAATCAGCCCTGTGGACTGGGAGGCGGGGCGCTTCTCGTCCTGGGTCGCCATCTCGACGATGGTCACATGGCGGTGGACCGGGTACAACGCCCTGCTGTACCTGGCGGCGATGCAGGCGATCCCCGACGACCTGTACGAGTCGGCAGCGATCGACGGCGCGAGGAAATGGAAGCAGTTCTGGTACATCACCGTGCCGATGATCAGGCCGACGATCATCTTCACGGTCATCATCTCGACGATCGGGGGGCTCCAGCTCTTCACCGAGCCGTATCTGTTCGAGCCGATCAAGCAGGGTGCCCTCGGCGGGTCCGCCCGCCAGTACCAGACGGTGGCGATGTATCTGTACGAGAAGTCCTTCGGCACCACGCAGTTCAAGTTCGGCTACGCCGCGGCGATCGCTTGGTCACTGTTCCTGATCATCGTCCTGATCTCGCTCGTCAACTTCCTGCTCGTGCGCAGGATCAGGTCTGCCGAGGCATAGATGGCTGCGGTCGCGACCCCGGAAACCCGTGCCCGCAGTCGCCGGCGGCGGCGCATGACGCTGTCTCGGCGCTTCGAGTCGGCCGGCCCGCTTACCTACCTGTTCCTGCTCGGCGTGGCGATCTTCTCGTTCTTCCCGCTGTACTGGTCGGTGGTCGTCGCCTCGCACGACAACTCTGCAACCGCCGACTACCCGCCCGTGATGACACCCGGCAGCCAGCTCTTCCACAACATCAGCCGCGTCTTCAACTCGGGCGAGGTCAACATCAGCTTCTGGACGGCACTGATCAACTCGGCGATCGTCTCCGGGGCGATCGCCTTCTCGGTCGTCCTCTTCAGTACGCTGGCGGGCTTCGCGTTCGCCAAGCTCCATTTCCGAGGCAACAAGCTCCTCATGCTCGTCGTGATCGGGACGCTGATCGTCCCGGTCCAGCTCGGCGTGATCCCGCTCTACATCGAGATGAAGCACCTGGGGTGGATCAACCACCTGCAGGCGGTGATCGCCCCGTCGCTCGTCTCGGCGTTCGGAGTGTTCCTGATGCGGCAGTACATCGTCGCCGCGGTTCCGAACGAGCTGATCGACGCCTCGCGCGTCGACGGCTGCTCGACCATCCGCGTCTTCTGGCACGTCGTGCTGCCCGCCGTCCGGCCTGCCGCGGCAGTGCTCGGGCTGCTCACGTTCATGAACGCCTGGAACGACTTCTTCTGGCCACTGATCGTCCTCTCGCCACGCAACCCGACGGTCCAGGTCGCGGTCTCCGCGCTCCAGAGCGGGTACGTCCAGGACTACTCGCTCGTCTTTGCCGGCACCTTCATCTCGATCCTCCCGCTGATCGTGATCTTCCTCGTGCTCGGCAAGCAAATCATCGGCGGAATCATGAAAGGAGCCGTCAAGGGATGAAAGATGGGAACGGATTCGTGTGGGGCGCTGCCACAGCCGCCTTCCAGATCGAGGGCGCAACGACGGCCGACGGACGCGGCGAGTCGATCTGGGACCGGTTCGCATCGGTCGAGGGCAACATCGCCCACGGCGACACCGGGGATCCCGCTTGCGAGCATTACTACCTCTGGCAGGAGGATCTCGACCTGATGCGATCGCTCGGGCTCGAGGGCTACCGCTTCTCGATCGCCTGGCCACGCATCCAGCCGAGCGGCCGCGGGCCGGCCAACCAGCGCGGCCTCGACTTCTACCGCGCGCTCGTCGAGGGCATGCTCGAGCGTGACATCCGGCCGCTGGCCACCCTCTACCACTGGGACCTGCCCCAGCCGCTTCAGGACGAGGGCGGCTGGAGCTCGCGCGACGTGGTCGACCGCTTCGTCGAGTACGCGGGGATCGTGTTCGACGCGCTCGACGACCTCGTGCCCGCGTGGATCACTCACAACGAGCCGTGGGTGACGTCCTTCCTCGGCTACGGCTACGGGGCGAAGGCTCCTGGGATCCACGACTGGCCGACCGCGATCCGCGCCTCCCATCACTCGCTGCTCGCGCACGGGGCCGCCGTCCGAGCGTTCCGCCAGGCCGGCCATGCAGGGCAGATCGGGATCACGCTCGACCTGACCGTGGCGGTTCCGGCGACCGCCTCAGAGGCCGACCGCGAGGCGGCCAACCGACTCGACGGCCACCACAACCGCTGGTTCCTCGACCCCGTCTTCCGCGCCTCCTACCCGGAGGACATGGTTGCGTTCTACGAGCGCCGCTTCGGCGATCTGGACGCAATTCAGCCCGGGGACCTGGAGACGATCGCGCAGCCGCTCGACTTCCTCGGCGTCAACTTCTACCGGCCCAACTGGGCGACGGCGATCGACGACGGCGGTCTGGACGTCGGGGACGATCCACCGGAGCTCGAACGGACGTCGATGGACTGGCCGATCGCGCCCGAGTACCTGACCGACCTTCTTCTCCGGGTGCGTCGCGACTACGGCGAGATCCCGCTGCTGATCACCGAGAACGGTGCCGCGTTCGACGACCGGCTGGACGGCGCGGACGTCGTCGAGGACGACCGGCGGGTCGCCTATCTGAAAGGGCATGTCGCGGCGATGGAGCGGGCGCGCGATCAGGGAGTCGACGTGCGCGGCTACTACGTCTGGTCGCTGCTCGACAACTTCGAGTGGGAGTACGGGTACGAGAAGCGGTTCGGCATCGTCTTCATCGACTTTCCCACCCAGCGGCGGATCCCGAAGCGGAGCGCGCTCTGGTACAGGGACCTGATCGCGGCGACCAACGGGCAGAGGTGAGATGGCGAGGATCGACTTCCGAGAGCTGACGAAGACGTTCCCCGGCGGCACCAAGGCCGTCGACTCGCTCGATCTCGAGATCGCCGACGGCGAGTTCATGGTGCTCGTCGGCCCGTCGGGCTCGGGGAAGACGACCGTGCTGCGGATCGCGGCCGGTCTGGAGGAGGCGACCGCCGGCGAGGTCTGGATCGGCGACGAGATCGTCAACGACTTCCCGCCGATGGATCGCAACATCGCGATGGTCTTCCAGAGCTACGCGTTGTACCCGCACATGACCGTTTACGAGAACATGGCCTTCGGGCTCAAGCTCCATGGTCTCCGGAAGCGGGAGATCGAGCCGCGCGTGACGTCGGCGGCGACCATGCTGGGGATCGACGACCTGCTCAAGCGAAAGCCCGGGCAGCTCTCCGGCGGCCAGCGCCAGCGGGTGGCGATGGGAAGGGCGATCGTGCGCGAGCCGGCCGCCTTCCTGATGGACGAGCCGCTCTCCAACCTCGACGCGAAGCTACGAGTCGAGATGCGCGCCTACCTTGCGACGCTGCACCAGCGTCTCCAGACCACGACCCTCTACGTCACGCACGACCAGACCGAGGCGATGACGATGGGCGACCGGGTGGCGGTGATGCACCGTGGTCGCCTCCAGCAGGTCGACGTGCCACAGCGCCTCTACGACCATCCCGTGAACCTGTTCGTCGCCGGCTTCATCGGCTCGCCGGCGATGAACCTCGTTCAGTCCTCGCTGAGCGAGCGGAACGGCGGCATCGAAGCCGAGTTCGGGCCGGTGCGTCTCCGCCTGCCCGAGACCGTGCTGGCGTCGCGGCCGGCCCTGCGCGGGTACGTCGGCAAGCCCGTGGTCGTCGGCCTTCGGCCCGAGGACATCGAGGACGCCGCGTTCGTCCCCTCGGCGAACGGATCGACACTCGACGTGGACGTCTCGCTCGCGGAGCCGATGGGTGCCGAGCTGATCGCGCACTTCCCGCTCGACGCCAGCCCGGTGAGCTCCGTGGCCGGTGCAGCAGTGGTCGGCGGCGACGACGCCGATGCCGACGACACAGCCGCTCAGGCGCTGATGGCTGCGGACGCCGGCACCGACACGATCGTCACCGCCCGGCTCAGCCCGCGAAGCCGCGCGCAGAGCGGCGAGCCGCTCCGCGTGGCCCTCGACGCAGAGCGCCTGCACTTCTTCGATCCGGAGACCGAAGACTCGATCTGGTAGCGGGCCGTTTTCCGGGGACAGTCCCTTGGACTCGGCTGAAAACGGCACGCGGCCGCGTTGGCGGTTGTCCGTTCCGGCGAGGTCGAATCGTCCCCTTCGGGGGATAGGTGCAACGCCAACCGCATCGACGTTCCACCGAACGACATGCCACAGGGACAGTCCTCCGGACACGGCCCGAACGGCCCCGTCCGCCGAAGCCCATCAGCCGAGCCGCACCGCCGCCGAGCCGCGCTGGTCTACGCGAGCTCGGGCAGCGCGCGCCGCATGCCGGCCACCGCCTGCCCGATCCGCTGCGCGTTCTCGACGAGCGCGAAGCGGACATGGCCGTCGCCGCCCGGTCCGAAGCCGGCGCCGGGGCTGACCGCGACCCGCGCCTCACGCGCGAGCTTGACCGCGAACTCGAGCGAGCCGAGACGACGGTACGGCTCAGGGATCGGCGCCCAGACGAACATCGTCCCTTTCGGCCGCGCCACCTCCCAGCCGATGCGGCCGAGGCCGCCGCAGAGCGCGTCGCGTCGCGCTCGGTAGACCTCGCAGACCTCGGCCGGGAAGTCGGGCGCTTCGTTCATCGCCACGATCGCGGCGATCTGGATCGGCTGGAACGTGCCGTAGTCGAGATACGACTTCAGCCGCGCGAGCGCACCGACGACCTCGGCATTCCCGACGACGAATCCGACGCGCCAGCCGGCCATCGAGAACGACTTGGTCAGCGTGTACAGCTCGACCGCCACCTCCGGCGCCCCCTCGGCCTGCAGGATCGACGGCGGCACATGGCCGTCGAACGCGAGGTCGGCGTAGGCGAAGTCGTGGACGACGATCAGCTCCTGCTCGCGCGCGAAGTCGACGATCCGCTGCATGAACGCGGCGTCGACGACTGCGGTGGTCGGGTTGTGCGGGAACGAGAGCACCAGTACGCGCGGCCGCGGCCGGCACCGCTCGAACGCCTCGACGACGTTGCCGAACAGGTCTTCCTCCTGGCCCATCGCGATCCGCTCCACGACCGCGCCGGCGAAGACCGGTGCGAACAGGTGGATCGGATAGCTGGGGCTCGGCACCACAGCCGCGTCGCCGGGCTGGACGAGCACCCACATCAGGTGTGCGAGCCCCTCCTTCGCCCCGATCGTCGTCAGCGCCTGCGTCTCCGGGTCGAGGTCGACGCCGAACCGGCGCGCGTAGAGGTCGCAGATCGCCCGTCGTAGGTTCGGAATGCCGCGGCTGGACGAGTAGCGGTGGTTGCGCGGGTTCTCCACCGCCTCGCGCAGTTTCTCGACCGCGACCGGAGGCGAAGGCAGGTCCGGATTGCCGAAGCCGAGATCGACCACGTCCTCGCCGGCACGGCGCAGCTCGAGCTTCAGATCGTTGATCGCCGCGAAGACGTACGGCGGGAGCGCATCGACTCGACGAAGTTGCACTTCACTATGTATAGTCGGTGGCGCGGGCGGGCAATCCCCGCTCACATCGAGAGAGGCTGAGGGAACCGGCCCTGTGACGCCTCGGCAACCTGCCCCAGCTGTGTTGATCACACACAGGCGGAGCAAGGTGCCAAGCCCGGCGAGCCGCGAGGCTCGGAGGATGTCGAGCGAGAGGAAGGAGATCCGTTGTCCGCCACCGCACTTCGCTGCCGCAACTGCGAGACCGACCACGACCTCGAAGCGGTCGGCATCTGCTCGCGCTGCTGGGGGCCGCTCGACCCGGTCTACGACCGCGGCGAGCTGGCCCGGACCGTCACGCGCGAGTCGATCGCCGCCGGCCCGCCGTCGCTCTGGCGCTACGCGCCGCTGCTGCCCGTCGCGCCGCCGGCCGAGCAGCGGCTCGCACCCGGCCTGACGCCGCTCGTGCGCGCCCCCCGACTGGCCGAGGCACTGGGCCTCGGCGAGCTGCACCTCAAGCTCGACACCGCGAATCCGACGCACTCGTTCAAGGACCGGGTGGTGGCGGTCGCGACCGCCAAGGCGCAGGAGCTCGGCCTGACGACGCTGGCCTGCTCCTCGACGGGGAACCTGGCCAACGCGGTCGCGGCGCGCGCGGCCGCGGAGGGGCTCGACGCGGCCGTGTTCTGCCCCGCCGACCTCGAGCCGGAGAAGCTGACTCCGACCGCCGTCTACGGCGCGACGCTGTACGCGGTCGACGGCAACTACGACGACTGCAGCCGTCTGACGATCGAGCTGTCGTTCGAGCTGCCATGGGCGTTCGTGAACGTCGGCCTGCGGAGCTACTACGCGGAGGGCTCGAAGACGCTCGCGTACGAGATCGCCGAGCAGCTCGGCTGGGAGCTGCCCGACGTCGTCGTCGCCCCGATCGCCTCGGGCTCGCTGTACACGAAGCTCCACCAGGGCTTCGGCGACCTGCTCGAGCTCGGGCTGGTCGAGGGCGAAACCCCGCACCTCGTCGGCGGCCAGGCGGAGGGCTGCTCGCCGGTGGCGGCAGCCTTCGCGGCGGGCGAGCCCGTGAGGCCGGTCCGGCCCGACACGGTGGCGCGGTCGCTGGCGATCGGCAGCCCCGCCGACGGCGATCTCGCGGTCGCCACCGCCGAGGCTTCGGGCGGAGCGATCCACGCCGTCGCGGAGGATGCCGTCGGCGAGGGGATGGCGCTGCTGGCCGAGACGACCGGCGTTTTCGGCGAGACGGCCGCCGGGGTGACGCTCGGCGCGCTCCGCGAAGCCGTCGCGGCCGGCGGCGCGGGGCCGGACGACCGCGTCGTCCTGCTCGTCACCGGGGACGGGCTGAAGACCCCGGGGCCGGTCGCCGACCGCCTACAGCCGGTGCGGATCGCGGCCAACGCCGACGCGCTGCTCGACCGGCTCGCAGCGGCATAGACACGTAACACTTCCGTTTCGAAAGTTACTTTACTTTCTGAAGCTGACTCGCTAGGTTCCCCGGATGGCAGCCCTTCCGCGCACCCGGACACCGGCTCCGCAACCCGACTGGGAGCTCGTCTACAAGCGCAACCCGGTCGAGCGGCTCAAGCGCGACAAGAGCCCGCTCGGGATCCTCGACGAGCTGCCGGCCCTGATCGCCGCAGGTTACGAGCGGGTTCCGGAGGAGGATCTGGTGCGGCTCAAGTGGTGGGGGCTGTACCACGACAAGCCGAAGGTCGGCACGTTCATGCTGCGGATCAAGCTGCCCGGCGGCCGGGTCTCGCCGCAGGGCCTGCGGGCGATCGGCGAGATCTCGAACGAGCTCGGCCGCGGCGAGGGCGAGCTCTCCACGCGCCAGAACGTCCAGCTGCACTGGCTGGAGCTCGGCACGCTGCCCGAGGTCTTCGACCGGCTCCATGCCGCAGGGCTCACCTCGGCAGGCGGCTGCGGCGACGCCGTCCGCAACATCACCGGCTGCCCGGTCGCCGGGCTCGCGCACGACGAGCTGTTCGACGCCCAGCCGCTGGTCGACGAGGCGGCGGCGTTCTTCTACGGCAACCCGGAGTACTCCAACCTCCCGCGCAAGCACAAGATCACGATCGCCGCCTGCGCCCACCGCTGCAATGCGCCGGAGATCAACTGCATCGCGCTCGTCGGGGCCGTCCTCGAGGAGGTCGAGGGCTTCGGCGTGCTGGTCGGCGGCGGGCTCTCCTCGGTACCCCGGATCGCCCGCGACCTCGGCGTCTTCGTCCCGAAGGACGAGGCGGTCGAGGTGCTCCGCGCCCTGCTCGACGCCTGGAAGGACGACCTGCGCTACCGGGTCTCCCGGGTCAAGGCCCGCATGAAGTTCATGGTCGACGACTACGGGCCCGACGGGATGCGGGACGAGGTCGAGCGGCGGCTGGGACGCACGCTCCCGCGGTACGAGCTTCCTGCACCCGGCCCGCTCTCGGAGCACATCGGCGTCCACCCGCAGCGCGAGACCGGGTCCTCGTACGTCGGCGTTCCGGTGCATCTCGGTCTGGTCACCGGCGACCGCCTGATCGCCGTCGCCGACCTGGCGGACGAGCTCGGCGGCGACGTCCGCGTGACGAGGCAGCAGAACCTCGTCCTCGCGAACGTGCCCGACGCTCGCGTCGACGAGACCGTCGCGCGGCTCGCCGAGATCGGCTTCCCGCTCGACGTCAACCACCTGCGCGCTAGCTCGATCGCCTGCACCGGCGAGCCGCACTGCAACTTCTCCGTCACGGAAACCAAGCCGCGCCTCGACCGACTGGTGCAGCGGCTCGAGCAACGCTTCGGCGACGACATCGCCGGTCTCCGGCTCCACCTGGACGGCTGCCCGCACGCCTGCGCCCAGCACTGGGTCGGAGATCTCGGCTTCCAGGGCACCACGCTGCGCGACGAGGCCGGCAAGCGCCGCCAGGCGTTCGACGTCTTCCTGCGCGGCGGGCTCGGCCCGGACGCGGGGATCGCCCGGCCGGTGTTCCGGCGGGTCCCGACGGAGGAGCTCGACGACACGGTCGAGCGCCTCGTCGAGGGCTGGCTGGCCGGGCGGAGCGAAGGCGAGAGCTTCCGCGAGTTCAGCGACCGCACGACCGACGAGGAGCTCGGCGTTCTGGTCGGCCGCGAGCCCGCGCGCGCACGAGAGAAGGAAGCGGCGTGATGATCGACCTGATCGACGACCTCGAGGCCGGCGAGCTCTCGATCGAGTTCGAGGGGCGAGAGCCGCAGGACCTGCTCGAGTGGGCGCTGGAGCGCTTCTCGCCGCGGATCGCGCTCTCGACCGCGTTCCAGGTCGACGGCGTCGCGCTGCTCGACATGGCCTACGAGCTCGACCCCGGCGTCAAGGTGTTCAGCGTCGACACCGGCCGCCTGCCGCCCGAGACCCACGAGCTGGTCGAGCAACTGCGCGAGCGCTACCCCGGCATGGAGCTCGACCTGCTCTCCCCGAACGCGCGGCAGGTGCAGAGGATGGT
>Ga0070679_100002014_pt1 | contig 18237 bp, 15 predicted proteins | sample KBSC63BmetaG_FD_65652 | JGI IMG/M metagenome (GOLD analysis project Ga0070679, IMG submission 65652) | Corn rhizosphere microbial communities from Kellogg Biological Station, Michigan, USA - KBS C6-3B metaG | ecosystem: Host-associated > Plants > Roots > Rhizosphere | place: USA: Michigan... | reverse complement strand
CAAGCTCCAGCCGCGGTTACGCCGTCCATACCTCCGCGGCCCGCACCCACTAGCCCCGTAGCACCTCCGCCGCAGGTCAATGCTGCGGCTCCCCCCGTGGCCCCGAGTGCGCCAGCCGCGCCTCCGGTCCAGCCACAGCGTCCAGCGGCAGCGTCGCCGCCCACAACCCCTGCTCGTCCGCAAACGCCTGGGCCGCGCATGATCGTTCCGCAAACCGGACCACGTCCGGTGTATAAGGCCCCGCCGGTTCAGCCGGGACAGCCCATTGCGAATCGTCCCTCCGCCGGCCGTCCGGCGCCGGGTCGACCAGTTCCAGGACAGCCGATTTTTCAGCGCCCCCGTCCGGCAGCTCCGGGTACGCGTCCTCCGCTGCGTCCGGGAGAGCGCCGTCCGATGCATCCGACGCGCTCAGGACCTCCCGGCTCGCGTCCGATGGGAGTTGGGCCTGGCGTCCCGCCTCCTGGATCGACGCGTCCGGGCAGCCGCCCCGGCGGGCCAGCGCGCAGACCGGGCCAGCGCTACGTTCCTCGTGGTGTCAAAGAAGGCCCGATGAAGGGCTTTGTGCCGCCGCCACGGCTCTCGCTTTCAAATGAGCCGCTGCCGATCACACGCAGCATCACCATTGCGGAAGGAATCAGCGTTAAGGACCTCGCCGAGAAGCTCGAGATCCGGGCCAAGGATCTGATCGCCCGTCTGCTCGCTCGAGGAGTGTTTGCGACCATCAACCAGACGCTCGACTCAGAGCTGGCTAGCGACATGGCACGCTTCTTCGGCGCCGAGACGAACGTAATCAGCTTCGAAGAACAGGCCGCAAAGGACGTTGCCGAAACCGCTGCTGGCGAGGAAGGCACAGTAGCTGAAGGCGAGCCGCGTCCGCCGGTGGTCACCATCATGGGCCATGTCGACCACGGCAAGACCACCCTGCTCGACTCGATCCGCTCGACCAACGTTGCTGAGGGCGAGGCCGGCGGAATCACCCAGCACATCGGCGCTTACAAGGTCAGTATTCAGGACAAAGATTCTCCAGCCTACGGGCGGCAGATTGTGTTCCTTGACACGCCCGGCCACGAGGCGTTCACCCGCATGCGTTCCCGCGGGGCCAAGGCTACCGACATCGTCGTCCTGGTGGTTGCCGCTGATGATGGCGTGATGCCACAGACGCTTGAAGCCATCGATCACGCACACGCCGCCGAAGTGCCGATCATTGTAGCCGTCAACAAGATCGACAAGCCCGGAGCCATGGCGGAGCGGGTTAAGAAACAGCTTGCCGACCGCGGGCTGGTTCCCGAAGATTGGGGCGGCAAAACCGTGTTTGTCGACGTTTCCGCCAAGCAGAAGACAAATCTCAACCTGTTGATGGAAATGATCTGCCTGGTAGCCGATCTGCAGGACCTCAAGGCCATTGCCGATCGACCCGCAACCGGTGTCGTGCTCGAAGCCAAGCTCGATCGAGGGCGCGGCCCGGTGGCCACCGTGCTGGTGCAGAACGGAACGCTGCGCACAGGCGGCAACTTCGTCGTGGGGAATGTATATGGCAAAGTTCGCGCCATGTTCGACGACCGTGGAAACCCGCTGCAGGAAGCCCCGCCGTCGACCCCCGTTGAGATCCTCGGCATGGAAGGGCTGCCGCAAGCGGGCGATCAGTTCTTGGTAGTTGCCGATCGCGATAAGGCACGCGGCATCTCCGATTACCGCGAGCAGAAAGCACGTGAGGCCCAGCTGGCCAAGAGTTCCCGTGTGTCGCTTGAGGGCCTGGCCGAGCAGATGAAGAACTCGGGCGTGAAGGAACTCAACATCATCCTCAAGGGCGATGTGCAGGGTTCAGTCGAAGTGCTGAGCGACCTGCTGTCCAAGATGTCCAACGACCAGGTGCGGCTCAAGGTGCTGCGCTCAGGAGTGGGCGCCATCACCGAATCCGACGTGCTGCTCGCTTCGGCGTCAAACGCGATCATTATCGGGTTCAACGTCCGACCAGAGCGTAAAGCGCAAGAGGTAGCCGAACAGGAGAAGGTCGACATTCGCCTGCACTCGATCATTTACGAGTTGCAGGATGAGATCAAGCGCGCCATGACCGGGCTGCTTGAACCGACCATCAAAGAGATCCACCAGGGCCGCGCTCAGGTGCTTGAAACCTTCCGCATCCCCAAGGTTGGCACCGTTGCCGGCTGCCGCGTGACCGACGGCCTCATCAAGCGCGATTCCGAGGTCCGGCTGCTGCGCGACAACGTGGTCGTTTACAAAGGCAAGGTCGGATCGCTGCGCCGCTTCAAGGATGACGCGAGCGAGGTACGTAATGGGATGGAGTGCGGCATTTCTATCGCCGGTTATGGCGATGTTAAGGCCGGAGACGTGATTGAAGCCTTCGTAACCGAGCGCGTTGCGGCTGAGGTGATGGTCTAAAAGGCGCAAACGGGGCAGGATTCAGGGCTTTTGAGATGGGCCGGGGTACGCGATTGCGATCACGCTCGGCCGTTCCCGCCGGAAGGTCGTATAGGCCGAACGGCCATCCTGGGGGTCCCTGCGGCCATCCGCCCCGCCAATTTGCCTTCCTGATTTGTGCCGTTGGTGGGCCCCTATTGCCTACCGTCCGCGGGGCCCCGTGTGGCGCCTGACTCTAGGGCTCGAAGGATCCTTCGGCGCTCTCTTCCGTCTTCGCGCCGGCTCAAGGAGGGGATGAAACCGACGCCGATGCTGGGTGCCACGAAATTGTTGCATTTTTTGATTCCCCAGGCGTAAGATGAGGCTGGATGCGGCTTTGAGCGTCCGGTCTAGCCGTAAAACTGCCCTTTCTTCCTGGGTTCGAAACAACGCGTTGTCTCAAAAACCGAGGTAAGCAGGTATGCCTCTGACCAGCTTTGGAGAGACCTCTTATGTCCTGGTACGCGTACTGCCTCACTGAGCACCGGCTCTCAAACGGTACTCGCACTCGCCGCCCCTTCGTACTCGACGGCATTCAGGGCGTCAACGGCGCCCCCATCCTAAGTTATCCCAGCGGCGAGTTTGCCGTGGTCGTCAGTGAATTCGATCGAGGTACCACGAATCTCGAAGAAAAGCACGTTCTGGAGCATGCCCGAGTGGTAAGCGTGTGCTTCCGGCAGGGTACGGTGCTTCCTTTCCGGTTTGGGACGATTTTCGACAATGATGAGTCTCTGAAGCACGCCGTGCGCGCGAATCGGCGGGCTTTCGGCGAGAGCGTGGCCCGCCTGAAAGGCAAAGCCGAGATGCACGTCAAGGTGCTCGTCCGGGATGGCGCCCTGAGGGAGCTTCGGGACGTCCAGATTCCGGACACCGTAGGGGGAGAATACCTCGCGAAGCTTCGCGAAAAAGCCATGGCGGACCGCGAGCGCCAGACACGAGCCAAGGCGCTTTCGGTTCAAGTCCATAGGCTCTTCAACCCGCTCGAAGAAGAAGTTAGCTGTAAGCGGGTTGACACAGACGGAATCCTCATTGATATCGCCCACCTGATCGACACCAAATCCATTGAAAAGTATCAGAACCGTTGCAACAGCGCCGTCAAGCAGCTGAAGAACTGCGAAATCTCGGTCAGTGGGCCTTGGCCGCCGTATCACTTCTTGCCGGGGAAGCTGCGCACGGTAGCCTAAGTCTCGTCTGTCGCGGGCGCGATCCAGTTTGTTGGGGTCGGACATTTGTCCGACCCTTTTGTTCTTGAGCTAGATCCCCGGGGGAAGCCTGCGCTTGCCGTTCAGCGCTAATGAGTCGCGAACTCGCTGTGCTTGCGGCTATAAAATCGATAAATCCCCAGCCCAATCAGCAACCAGCCAAAAAAGCGGAACCAGGTCAGGATCGGCAGTCCCGACATCAGCAGGCCGCAAAACAGGACGCTCAGAATGGGAGCCAGGATTCCTCCCGGCGCGCGGAAACCGCGATGTCGTTCGGGCTCCCGATACCGCAAGATGATGACCCCTAAGGAAACCAGCACAAAGGCGAACAGGGTCCCGATATTTGACAGATCCGAAAGGGTTCCAATGTCGAGGATGCCGGCCGGAATTCCCACCACAAATCCTGCGATCCAGGTGGCCGTCGAAGGCGTCCTGAACCTCGGGTGCACGTAGCTGAACAGCTTCGGCAGCAGCCCATCCCGCGACATCGAAAACCAAACTCGCGCCTGTCCGAGTTGAAAAACCAGCAACGACGAGATCATGCCCATCATCGCGCCGAACAGAACACCTAACCGGATCCAGCGCAGGAGGGGCGATCCGGTTACCTCCGTCAGATGTTTCATGCTGTTCACCACGGGAGCAGCGTCATCGCGAACTGCCTCCCATGGAACGATACCGGTGAGCACGACGGCGACCCCGATATAGAGAATCGTGCACACGACGAGGGTGGCAATGATCCCAATGGGCAGATCTCGTTTGGGATTCCGCGCTTCCTCAGCCGCCGTCGACACCGAGTCAAATCCGATGTAGGTGAAAAAAATGATGGATCCGCCGGTTAGGACCCCCGACCACCCGTTCGGTGCAAACGGGTGCCAAAGCTCAGGGTGGATGTAGTGGGCCCCAGCAATAATGAAGGCGAGAATCGCCGCGATTTTCAGGATCACCATGGTGTTGTTGGCTTCCGCCGACTCGCGAATCCCGCGCACCAGCACCACCGTGAGGATCATCACAATTAAGAACGCCGGAACGTTAAACCCGAAGTGAAATCCAGGCGCATAAAGCATTTCGCCTTGCAGTCCACTCATGCCGGAGGGCAAATACGCCGGCGAGACCCATCTCAGCCCTGGATGCCACCCAAACCAATCGAGCATATTCACCAGGTGCTGGGCAAAGCCGACGCTGACCGCCATATTGCTGACCGCGTATTCGAGAATGAGGTCCCAACCGATGATCCAAGCGATCAGTTCCCCCATGGTGGCATAGGTGTAGGTATAGGCGCTGCCGGCAATCGGAATCATGGATGCCAGTTCCGCATAGCAAAGCGCCGTGAACGCGCAGACGATTGCCACCAGGACGAGTGAGAGTGCGAGCGCCGGTCCAGCTCCGGGCCGGCCTGCCGAAGCTGTGTGCTTGATTAGATAGTCGAGAAGCGGCGCGTTCAGGATCGAGGAGGTGTCGAACTTTTGTCCGGCGATAGCAGTCCCAATGACGGTAAAAATGCCGGAGCCGATCACAGCGCCGATGCCGAGCGCCGTCAGCGAGACCGGGCCGAGCGTCTTCTTGAGCCGCCGTTCGGCCTGCTCCGAGTCTTCGATCAGCTTGTCGATGGATTTGCAGCAGAAGATCTGGCGTTCGGAGGAGCGGGGGGTGCCAGCGATTGGTTCAGCCAAGCGGTTGATATCTCCTGGTGCCTTAGCCTGCTTTGAGGAACTGCCGGGGGAGGCTGCCCCACCCTTCGCGGCCCGGGAAGGGTGGGAGCTCGAAATGCCCAGCTAGCTTACCGCTTCGCCTGTCCGCGCGCCATCTTCTTTACCTTCGGCTTCTTCGATCCGCGCGCATACTCGCGGGGCTTTAAGGGATGTTCCAGCTTGCGCTTCTTTCGTGCCGTGCGTTTTGCTTTTTTGCGGTCTTCCTTGCTCAGTGTGCTTGTGTTGGCCATGAGTTCCTATAGGTAATTTTGTGATGGGGCAATTCTTGTCGAAATCCGGTTTGTTTCGGCTGGTGCGCTACGTTTCGAAGCCCGGGCTCCAGACTAACAATTACCCAATTACCAAGTTAACAGATTTTTGGATGGCGCCCTACCGGACCGGAGGTCAATGACAGCCAGAGCATGGTGCTTCAGCTTAGAACCAAGGGCTTCTGCTCAAGAGCTGACCTTCTCCAGCTGGGCGTACTTTTCGACCAGTTTTTTCAGTCCGAAGCGGGGGAATTGTACCGTAAGCTTGGCTTCTTCGCCCTCGCCTTCCCGTTGATAAACGGTGCCCTCGCCGTACTTGGGGTGGCGAACCTTCTGCCCTGGACGGAATCCGCGCTTCCCTTTCGGCTCTTCCAGTGGAACCTTCGGCAAGCTGAACTTTTTCCCGCGCGAGGCAAAGAACTCCGCAATGTTATCGATGGAGTTGTATTTCGGCGCCTTACTTGGGCTCTTCGCCTGCTGCTTTTTCCAAGAAACCGATTGGTCTTCGTCCTCGTAGGCATAGTGCGGTCCAGGCATGCCTGTCCTGTCTTGACGGGCATTCCCCGATCCCTGGCTACCCCAGCCTTCGCGAGCTTCATCCCCTGGGTAGGATCCGGAATGGCGGCGCTTTCTACCTGCCCCCAGTTCCTCCACCAACTCCGGGGGAATTTCCTCCAGGAACCGCGACGGCACGCTAGCCTCGGGCATGTCGGTGCCATACCGGCGACGGTAAACCGCTCGCGTAATGATCAATTGATCCATCGCTCGCGTCATTCCCACATAACACAGCCGCCGCTCTTCCTCGATGTCGTCTGGGTTGAGGAAAGTCCGCGAATGCGGAAACAGGCCCTCTTCGAGGCCACACAGGAACACCAGCGGGAACTCGAGGCCCTTCGCGGCATGGAGCGTCATCAGCGTAATTTGAGCCCGCTCATCATAGGCATCCACGTCACTCACAAGTGCAGCATGATCGAGGAACTGATCCAGGGTTTCGCCGCGATCCTTTGAGTCCATCGCGGCATTGACCAGCTCGCGAATGTTCTCAATCCGCGAGTACGCTTCCGGGGAATCTTCCGCTTCGAGAATCTTGATGTATCCCGTACGGTCGATGAGGAACTTGAGGATCTCGGCCGTGTTCGCCGCATCCCCAGGAGCTCGAAAGCCTTCGACAGCCGGTTCCGGCTCTCCGCTCGCGGTGTTTGGGCTTGAAGTATCTGCGGCAAAAACCTCGGGATCGAAAGCTGCGCCGTCATCCCCGTCTTCCGGTCGACCAATCTGCGCCGAACTCTCGGCGCGGATCTCGTGGTGTCCGCCGAAGTCAAAAGCCGCCGGTTCGAAGTCCGTCTGGTCATCCTCTTCCAGCGGAGCTTCGCTCCCCCGGAGGAACGAGGGGCCGGGAACGTCCGCGATGGATGATTGCGGCTGCGACTTCTCCTCCGCACTCTCTTTCAACCTCTGCGCATAGGTCCCTGCCGCCATGGCGCGCGCATCTTCGATCAGCTCGCGAAATGATTTCAACGCCTGCAGCGCTCGCGCTGGCAAGAGGTTCCGCTGAATTGCTTCTCCAATCGCTCCCCACAACGACAACCCAGTCTCGAGCGCCAAACGCTCGGCAACTTCCGTAGTTGTTTTTCCGATCCCCCGCGGTGGCGTGTTGATGACACGCAACAGCGAGACCGAGTCATCGGGATTGTGGATGACCTTCAGATAAGAAATCAGATCCTTGATCTCGGAGCGCTCGTAGAAGGAGAACCCGCCTACCACGTGATAGTTCAGCTGGTAACGGCGCATCGCCTCTTCAAATAGGCGCGACTGCGAGTTTGTGCGATACAGCACCGCTGCGCGCGGATCCTCGCCCCGGTCGCTTGCCTCCCGCACGTACTTGGCAATCGAATCGGCGGCAAATAGCGCTTCGTTCTCACCGTCCGGAGCTTCGTAGTACCCGACTTTGGTGCCGCCCTGTCGCGATGTCCACAGGGTTTTTCCCTTGCGCCGTACGTTGTTTGCAACCACGGCGGATGCGGCCTGCAGAATATTCTCGGTCGAGCGATAGTTTTGCTCGAGGCGAATGATCTTCGCCTCGGGAAAGTCCTTCTCAAACTCCAGAATGTTGCGAATGTCCGCACCGCGCCAGGAATAGATCGATTGGTCCTCGTCGCCAACCGCGCACACGTTGTGCCGATCGCCCGTGAGCAGCCGCATCAGCTCATACTGCGGGCGGTTCGTGTCTTGATACTCGTCCACCAAGAGGTATTGAAACTTCCGATGGTAATACTCGCGAACCGGCGCCGCCGATTTTAGCAGCCGTACCGCCTCGAGCAGCAGATCGTCGAAATCAAGGGCGTTCGCTTTGCGGAGTTCTTTTCGATACTCCTCGTAAATATGGGCGATGCGCTCCGTCTTTGGATCCGCCGAGTTAAGGTACACCTCTTGCGGATCGAGCATATGGTTCTTCGCCCAGGAAATATGCGCCAGCACCGCCCGCGGGGTGAGCTCCTTGTCGTCGATCCCGAGCCTCTTCATGATCGATTTCGTGACCTGCTGCTGGTCCGCCTCGTCGTAGATGACGAAGGCCTTGGTATGTCCGGCTGGCGGCTGGCCCGGCACCGCCGACGGAATTCGCAATGCCTCAATATCGCGCCGCAGCATTCGCACGCAGAAGGAATGGAAGGTGGAGATCACCGGCTTAGCGATGGTGGATCCTCCGACGATCTTCTCCACCCGTTCCGCCATTTCAGCTGCAGCCTTGTTGGTAAAAGTCACCGCGAGGATCGATTCCGCCATGGCACCGACCTGCTCGATGAGATAAGCGATGCGATAGGTGATGACGCGCGTCTTGCCGCTGCCAGCGCCGGCCAGGATCAAGAGCGGGCCGTCCACGGTTTCGACAGCCTCGCGCTGCTGCGGGTTCAATTGTGAGAGAAACGACAGGGAAACCGCTCCAGAGCTCCGGGGATCAGAACCTCGTATTTCGATTCTACAGTAGGGGTTTCGAAAGTTATCTCTGGAGAGATGCGCAGATAGGAATGTTGGAAATTATTTTTTTCGGTCTCTCCAGCGCGTTTCCGAATCTAACCTCGATAGCGCCTGGAGGAAGACCCACAGTCTTAAACGTTCCTCAGGTCCGGAGGTCCCTGTGTCACTGGGAAAGTCCCGCCGTGAACTGCTGCAGCAATCGGCTGCACTGGGAACCGTTGCCTTTACAGGTTTAGGAGCGATCGCAATCCCGCTGCTCGCCCAGCCAGCCGCGCAGGATTCCGAGAAGAGTGAGGGCAAAGAGCCTGAAGTTACTGCGACCGAAGACCTCATGCGCGAACATGGGGTTATCCGTCGCGCGCTGCTGGTGTATTACGAAGTCATTCCAAAACTGCGGCAAAATACGCGTGCGCTCGATGCCTCAGCATTGCAACAAACAGCCACCCTGTTCCGCACCTTTGGCGAGGACTACCATGAGCGCATGCTTGAGGAGCAGCACATCTTTCCCCGCATCCGAAAGCAGGGTGGCGAGCTCGCTCGTTATGCCGATATCCTGACCGAACAGCATCAGCGCGGGCGTGAGGTCACCGACTACGTGCTGGCTGTAACCAACGGCGGAACAATCTCATCTCTTCATGCCGAGCCGCTGGCAAAGGTCTTCGAATCATTCGTGGTTATGTATCAGAACCATGCCGCCCGCGAAGACACCATCGTTTTTCCAGCCTGGAAAAAGAACTTTTCAGACAAGCAGCTCGACGAAATCGGGGATCAATTCGAGGACATCGAGCACAAGATGTTTGGGAAAGACGGATTTGAAGAGGCAGAAAAAAAAATCAGCGACATCGAAGGAAGATTAGGCTTCGCCGACTTGGCGCAGTTCACACCAGGAAAACCGCCAAATCCGTAGATGCCGGTATCGAGCCTCGGAGCCGGGTCACAGACGATTGATCAGGGACGCCACATATCCAGCCCCAAAGCCGTTGTCAATGTTCACCACGCATACATTGGACGCGCATGAGTTCATCATGCCCAGGAGCGCGGCCATACCCTCGAATGCGGCCCCGTAGCCGACGCTTGTGGGAACGGCGACGACCGGCACTCCGACTAATCCTCCGACCACGCTCGGGAGGGCTCCCTCCATGCCGGCGCAGACAACCACCACACGCGACTTGCTAATCGCTTCGCGATGCGACAGAAGGCGATGAATTCCTGCGACCCCGACATCGTAGAGCCGCGCTACCTCGTTCCCCATCAACTCGGCCGTTACCACGGCTTCTTCTGCCACCGGAATGTCGCTGGTTCCGGCGGAGATCACCGTGATCAACCCTTTGCCATACTTTGTCTTGTCCTGCTCAAGGACAATGGCGCGAGCCTCTTCCTTATACGAAACCTTCTTTTTGACCTTCTTCTTAACGGCTAGGAATTGGACCCGGCTTGCGCGGGTTGCGAGCACGTTACTGGAATGCTTTGCCAGCTTGTCGAAGATTTCAGCAACTTGCAGCGGAGTCTTTCCCTGGCAAAAGATCACCTCGGGCATTCCGACGCGAATTGCCCGGTGATGGTCCACCTTGGCGAATCCCAGATCTTCAAACGGAAGATGACGCAGACGCGCGACTGCTTCATCGGGCGACAGCTTCCCGACACGAACCTCTTCGAACAGCTTGCGGATGGAATCGGCGTTCACGGCTCAGCGACCTCTGAGGCGAACGCATATTATCGCTGAAGAAGAATTTGCGTGCGGATCTTTGTGTAGGGCCGGATCGGCAAGCGGGTAAGGAACGGCTCCTAGAGCCACCGAATTGGCGCGTTCGCCAGCGGATTGCACAAATACCGGTTCAGAATCTTTCACTCAAAAACACCGGGAAAGCTCGTTTCCACGCTAGTTCCAGTTTCCTCCGCCTTTTCCTTTTCTTTCCACAAGGAAGTCTCAACGTCCACAGGTTTCGCACAGCGCGGGGAGGAATTCCCATTGCCGGGCAAACCGAAATGCGAGAAAGTTCACTCACTGCAAGCGTGGATGTTGCGCTGCCAGTGATCGTGAGCGGTGGTTCTGCAGCAAGTGAAAGGAACTAGCTCCCGGCGAGGCCGAAAGGTTTTGTAGGTGAGCGATCCGAGTAAATTGCTGAAGCGGTTCCCAAAGCGTGCAAGCGTTGCGGGCAACCCGGGCGTTGCGGCCTCCTCAGAAACGGTTCCGCCTAGCGGGACTGCAACCGCCGAACATGATCCATGCGAATGCGCCCAGTGCGCGGACGCGGCTCCCGTAGCTGAAACGGAGAAGCAGAATTGCTGCAAAGCGAGCTGCTGATCCGCACGAAAGCCGGGAGAAGGCAGAGGCGGGATTCACGCTTGCGAATGCGGTTCGGGTGGCTGGCCCGGACCGCATTCTTCTTTGCTAGTAAGCCGCCGGTCGGGTGACCACCGGCATTCTTGATTCGCGAAAGCCCGTTTCGCGATCTTCCGTTTTGCCCGTCTCTGGTGATTCCCGAACAAACGGAAAGACATCTTGACTTTCGCTTATCCTTCGCCTATACCGGGATCAACGGAGAAGTTCGTGGATGGCGGTGCAATCGCGTTTCCCAACAAAATGAATTTCGGATTGGTTTTCCGAAGGATGTGCTTTCCATCCACAAGCATGCTCCGCGTACTATCGCTTTTGCACCCGAACGTTTCTTCATCCAAACTCCAGCACAACCAGCCGAAGGAAGTACGTGGCGACCACTGACTACATTTCCGCACAGGCGCTTCCGGCAAATGTGGAGGCTGAGCGCTCGATCCTGGGGTCGATCCTTCTCGACAATTTGGCGTACAGCCAGGCGGCCGAGCACCTGAAGCCGGAAGACTTCTTGCTGGATTCCCACCGCCGGATCTATTCGCGGATGGTTGATTTGGCAGAGGCTTCGCATTCGATTGACCTGATTACGCTCGCCGAAGAACTCAGCCGCCACGCCGAACTGGAGCCGATTGGCGGTGTCGCCTACATCTCGGGTTTGCTCGACGGGGTGCCTGATCGCCCAAGCATCGAGCACTACATCAAAATCGTTCGCGACAAAGCTCTGCTGCGGGGGCTCATTCACGCCGCAACCGCGGCGATTGCTCGCGCCTCCGAGCAAAGCGATCCTGCCGAAGATGTGCTCAATGATGTTGAGGCACAGATCTTTCAGCTTTCTGAGAAGCGCATCGGCAGGGGCTTCATGGGCATCCAGGAGATCATCAAGGACTCTTTTGGCTCGATCGACGCCCTGCTGCAGCGCGGCCGCCGCATCACCGGACTCGAGACGCACTACCCCGACCTGGACGAGATGACCAGCGGATTGCAGCGCGCGGACCTCATCATCATTGCTGCACGCCCGTCGATGGGTAAGACGTCGTTTGCCATGAACATCGCCGAGAACGCGGCGGTTGAAGACGGCAAGACGGTGGCTGTCTTCTCGCTTGAAATGTCGAAAGAGGCGCTGCTGCAAAGAATGCTGTGCTCGGTCGCAAGAGTCGACTCTCACAAGTTCCGCACCGGCTCGCTGTGGCAGGATGACATGCGCAAAATCGCGCATGCGGTCGAAAAACTCAGCCAGGCACCGATTTTCATCGACGACACGCCTGGAATTACGCCGAGCGAAATGCGCGCCAAGGCGCGGCGGCTGCTCCAGTCCAAAGGCTCTCTCGACCTAATTCTTGTGGACTATCTTCAGCTCATGTCCGGAGGCGGAAAGCGCTACGAGAACCGTACGCAGGAAGTCTCCGCCATCTCGCGGTCTTTGAAAGCTCTGGCCAAGGAACTCAACGTTCCTGTGGTTGCGCTTTCACAGCTGAGTCGCGCGCCCGAGAGCCGCGGTTCTGGAGACCACCGTCCGCAACTCGCCGACCTTCGTGAATCAGGATCGATTGAGCAAGATGCCGACGTGGTGGCGTTCATCTTTCGCGAAGAAATGTACAAGCCTGACGACCCCGAACTCGATGGGATCGCGGAGATCATCATCCGCAAGCAGCGCAACGGCCCAACCGGCACCGTCAAGATGGCTTTCATCAAGAGTTCGACCCGCTTCGAGTCGCTCATGCAGGGTGGCGGGCCGACCGATGAAGGCTAGAGGAGCTTTGAAGCGACCCGCGGACCGGCTCGACCCCCTCGCCGGGGGCATGGAACCAATCGGCGCCCGATTACGTAGCTTCTTTTAGACCAAGGTGCGGCGGCTTGCCAAGCCGCCGAGCCTGCGAGAGTATTGCTCGATACTGTCCACCAGCCCGCCGGGGAGGCTGCCATGCAAATATTCAAACCAACGATCGTCGTCCTGGCCGCGCTTTTCGTGCTTTCGGCCTGCAGCATCAACGTAAAGAAGAACGAGGAGGGCCAGGACAAGAACGTCGATATTAAGACTCCGTTCGGCGAGATCCACGTGGATAAAGGCGCCGACGTCAAGGACACGGGATTGCCGGTGTATGCCGGTGCGAGGCTGAAGCAGAGCACCAACGACAACGACGAAAAAAGCGCCAACGTCAACATCTCCAGCTTTGGATACGGCGTGAGGGTGGTTGCGGTCAGTTACGAGTCTGACGATCCGGCTTCGAAGCTAGTCTCTTTCTATAAGGAACAGCTGAAGAGATTCGGAACCGTTCTCGAGTGCCACACTGCCAATCATCAATTTGGGCCCCCGAACTCTGGGAATGATCGCGATTCCGAGGAATTGAAGTGCGATGGCAACAACCAGGGCAAGACCATCGAGTTGAAGGCCGGCAAGAAGAGCAACCAGCACATCGTGGCGATTGATCCCAAGGACAAAGGGGCCGATTTCGCTTTGGTTTATGTGCGCCTGCGCGGAAAAGAAGACACGATCTAGCCGAACCTCACGGTTGGTCAACGCTGCTTGGGAAGCCGGTTTCGGGAACGACCAAGCGGGTTTCCTTACCGCCGCCCGGCTTTGAGATAATCAACCTACCGTGCAACATCCCTGCAGCCGCTGCGGTATGGCGGTCGATGACAATTCTCCATTTTGCCCGGCCTGCGAAGCCCCGCAAATAACCTTTGCGTCGCGCCAGTCTGACCCAGAGGTGGTGCGCCTTCATCCGGAAACGGTCCCGCCAGCGCCCCTGGCGACACCGTCCCAGGAGCTCGTTTCTTACCGCCCCACCCGGGCCTCGGACCGGGCGCGATTTCTGCGCGCTGCCATCTACGCCGGCACCATTTCCGCCCTGCTCCTCCCGATCCCTTGGGGTTTCCTGGTCGCGATTCCGCTCGCGGGAATCCTTTCCGTCCGTTTTTTCCGCAAAGGGGCATTCGATCAGCCCGTGCCTCTCCGGTTAGGCTTTCGGCTGGGCGCGCTGAGTGGGCTGATCGTGGCCGGCATGCTGGTTCTGATCTTCGCGCTCAGCATTTCCGCTCAAGGTGGAAACAATGAACTCCGCCAACGCACGCTCGAGATGTTCCGGCACTATCAAGCCACGAATCCCGACCCTCAGGCTCAGCAAATCTATCAAGCCTTCCAAACGCCCCAGGGATTTGTGTTGGTTACCTTGTTCAGCATGCTCTTGATCAGCATCCTCATCGTGGTTCTATCCGGGCTGGCTGGACTGGTATCTGCCGCCCTTTCACAACGCCCGTCAGGCCGCTGAGCTCGGCATTTCCGCCTCAGGTTCTTGCTCAACAGTGCCTCGCCCGCGTATCATGCACCGTTCATGACTAAAGCGCCGACTCGCCAGCCGCATACCCGGGAGAAAGCCCAGCTGATGTCCGCTTCCGAGATTGAGCGGACGCTGGTGAGGCTGGTTCATGAAATTATCGAGAAGAATGACGGGGCCCAAGACTTAGGTTTAGTAGGGATCCGCAGGCGGGGCGTGTTCCTTGCTCAGCGCATCGCGCAAATGATTGAGCGGATTGAGAAAATACCCATTCCAGTAGGTACGCTGGACATCACGGCGTATCGCGACGACCTATCCCCGTTGGCCAAGCCTGTGGTGCAAAAGACCGAGATTGGCTTCTCGATCACGGGCAAGAAGATTGTATTGGTGGACGACATCCTGTACACCGGCCGGACCACCAGAGCGGCGATGGATGCGCTATTCCGTCACGGGCGGCCGAAGCAGGTGCAACTTTGTGTGCTGATTGATCGTGGACACCGCGAGCTGCCGATCGAGGCAGCTTTTGTCGGCCGCAGAGTGCAGACTACGCAAGACGAGATGATCGAGCTTCTGCTCCGCGAAGTAGACGAGTCCGAGAAAGTTCTTCTCGTCGCTAAAGACTAGGCGATGCAAGCGACCAAACTACCAGAAAAGAAGACGGCTGCGCGAGGCTCCCTGCTGGGGATCGAGCAGCTTTCTGCCGGCGACATCAACGGGATCCTAGCGCTTGCGCGGAAGCTCGATCCGCGAAAGCCCCTGCCCTTGTTGCGGGGGAAACGAGTCCTGCTGCTCTTTTATGAAGCTTCGACGCGCACTCGAACGTCCTTTGAAATTGCCGCGCAGGCTTTAGGATCGACGACGACTCTGGTGCTGTCCAGTGGCTCGAGCATTGAGAAAGGCGAATCACTGCTCGACACGGCATACACGCTGCGGGCAGTCGGAGCAGACGCCATCGTAGTCCGTCACCCCAATGGCGGCGCGCCCAACTTAATGGCAAGCTACGTCGATGTGCCGGTAATCAATGCGGGAGACGGAATGCATGAGCACCCCACGCAGGCACTGCTTGACGGGTACACCATCCTGCGTCACAAGAAGAAGCTCGGCGGCTTGAACGTCACCATTGTGGGAGACATTTATCACAGCCGCGTCGCTCGCTCCGCCGTACACCTGCTCAGCAAGTTGGGTGCGCACACCACCCTGTGCGGCCCTCCCGAGCTTCTGCCGGAAGTCGCAGGCACGCTGGCCAAGGACATCAGGATTTCTCGCAGCTGCGAGGAAGCCGTGCGCGGCGCCGATGTCGTGATGATCCTACGCGTCCAGCGTGAGCGTCTGTCGGGGCTGAAAATCAGCTTGCCGGATTACATCGCGCGCTATCAGATGACGATGGCGCGCTTGCGCCTGGCCAAGCCAGGTGCACTGTTGATGCATCCTGGGCCGATCATTCGTGGTCTCGAGTTGACCTGGGAAGTAGCCGATTCACCGCAATCGGTGATCGTCGAAGAAGTGCACAATGGCGTTCCGGTGAGAATGGCAGTGTTAGCGAGGGCCCTCGGAAAAGGAACGTAATGTTCAATGCATGGCTTCATCGGATCCGATGTGCGGGCGGGTTTCATGCCACACGGCCCGATGAGTCGATGACGCAATTTGGAGAACCTTGAAACCGACGACACAATCCATTTTGATCGCAGGCGGGCGCGTCATCGATCCGGTCGCCAAAGTCGATGCTCCGATGGACGTCTTCCTGCGTGACGGCCAGGTTGTCGAAGTGGCTGCCCCCGGGAAAGTTCGCGCTAAGCCGGCTGAAACCATTGATGCTCGCGGGCTGATCGTTGCACCGGGGTTTATCGACCTCCACGTTCACCTGCGCGAACCGGGGCAGGGTTACAAAGAAACCATCGCAACTGGGACTGCGGCAGCGGCGGCTGGTGGATTCACCAGCGTTTGCTGCATGCCCAACACCACGCCCGTGCTCGATTCCCCAGAGTGGGTCACCTGGGTACGCCAGCCGCAGCGGGGCGCGGTCGTGAATGTGTTCCCGATTGCAGCCGCAACCCAGGCCTCCAAGGGCGCGGTGCTTACCGACTTTCGCGCGCTTCAGCGTGCCGGGGCGGTCGCCGTCACCGACGACGGCAAACCCATCCTTAGCGAAACCACCATGCGCGATGCCTTGCGCACGTCGGCGGAGATCAATTTTCCGATCGTTCAGCATGCCGAAGACACGCGCCTGACTCAGAACTGCTCGATGCACGAAGGCGCCAGCTCATTCCGGCTTGGTCTGCGCGGAATGACCGCGGCCGCTGAATCGAACATCGTAGACCGCGACGTTCAGCTTGCGCAGCAGTTCAACGGTGCGCGGTTGCATGTGGCGCATCTTTCAACCGCAGATGCTCTCACCGCGGTACGGCGCGGCAAGCGCAACCGGGCTCGGGTTACCTGTGAGATCACACCGCACCACTTTGCGCTCACAGATGCCGACATACGCGACTACGACGCCAACTTCAAAATGAATCCGCCGCTGCGAACCCTGGAAGATCGCGAAGCGCTCATCGCCGGTTTGGGCGATGGCACGGTGGACGCCATCGCTACCGATCACGCGCCTCACGCGCAACACGAAAAGATTGTTGAATTCGAGCGGGCGGCGTTCGGGATTACTGGTCTTGAAACGGCGCTCGGGTTGGCCATTTCTGTCCTGCATGTGGAGAACAAGATTCCACTCGCAAGAATCGTGGAACTGTTCACGGCAGGTCCGGCGCGAGTGATCGACCTGCGGGGACGCGGCACGCTCCTGCATGGCAGTCATGCCGATGTGACCATTCTTGATCCTAAGAAGCGCTGGGCCTACGATATTGCCAAGACGCGCTCAAGATCGCACAACTCGCCGTTTGGCGGCCGGCAGCTGACAGGCAAGGTTGTGGCCACCATCGTAGGCGGCAGGGTTGTATACCGCGGGTGAGCTCGGGTCGAGGAAAGTTGGTTATGAAGCTGGCTCTCACGTGGGTGCTCCTTTTTCTTTTCGCAGGTTTGGTTTCTTGCGGTCCGAATGCGCTGAGCAAAAAGGATCTGACAGAGACCGGAGAGAAATCCTCTTCTTCTAGGCGTTATCAGCTGAAGGGAAAGGTCGTCTCCGTCGACAAACGCGCCAATATGGCCGACATCAACGGCGAGGAAATCCCCGGCTTCATGGGCGCGATGGTGATGCCCTACGTAGTCAAGCCCGCGTCCGCACTCGAACAGCTCTCCCCTGGCGATGCCATCACCGCCGATGTCGTAGTGCAGGGCGATGATTCCTGGATCGAAAACGTCACGGTTACGGCGCACGCTACGGCGACACCGCCAAAGTAGTACGATTGTCGTCGGTCGTCATCCCGAAACTTTGAGAGTCGTTTCCTTGCGAGGGACTCTTACCGTCAAGGGAGCAGCGTTCGACTGTCGCTTGGTTGGGCCTCCTTCGCGTAAAGCATATGAAATACATCCTTATCCTTCTTTCTCTGATCGGCATCACCGCATCCTCCCTGGCCTTGCGCGAGCACTACCGTCCTTACGGCGAGGATGCGCCTTGTGACATTAACTCTCACTGGGATTGCGGCGTCGTGAACCGCAGCCCATTCGCCGTCATTCCGCAAGGCGCAAAGCACGGCTTGCCGGTTGCGGTAATCGGAATTGCGGGGTATCTCCTGCTCGGAGTTCTTGCTTTCAGGCGCAACTATGGCTGGATGCTCTTGTTGGCGATTCCGGCGCTAGCATTCTCGCTTTACCTGGCTCACTTTGAAGCTTCCCCAAATAAGCTCGGCGTTTGGTGCATCTACTGCGCGATTTCGCTCGGTACGATTTCCCTCATGACGTTGCTGCTGTTCATCACCTTCCTTGCCAGGAGCGTCCGTAGAGGAACTCCGCAGTCAACCTAGGCTGCCCGGGGACTCACCACACCGCCGGCTGCTTCGATTGGTTCTACCCTGGAACTTGATTCTGCCCAAACGGCATGCGCCCAAACAAAAAGGCGACCTTGGCAGGTCGCCTTGAAAACGAATTGTAAGTGGTTGATTAGACAGCCTTTACGTTCTCGGCCTGCCACCCCTT
>Ga0070679_100002012_pt1 | contig 18243 bp, 13 predicted proteins | sample KBSC63BmetaG_FD_65652 | JGI IMG/M metagenome (GOLD analysis project Ga0070679, IMG submission 65652) | Corn rhizosphere microbial communities from Kellogg Biological Station, Michigan, USA - KBS C6-3B metaG | ecosystem: Host-associated > Plants > Roots > Rhizosphere | place: USA: Michigan... | reverse complement strand
GCGCTGCAGTTGGCGGCCGCGTTGGATCGGACGAGCCTCCGAAGTTGGCGTTCAACCAATTGTTAGAGCACGGGACGAGGACGACGTCGACGGCGCGTGCCGGTGCATGCGGCGAACACCAGAGCCGCGAGCCGATGCGCATGGCGTGATGCTACACGCGTGCTCCCTACGGGAATCGGGATGCGGCGAAGTCGATGTTTCGAGTGCCACTCGAAATGATCAATACCGGGCGGCCTCAATTGCACCGCATCGCGTACTGCCCTAGGAGAGACGCGAGCCCATCAGCCACCATCGAGAATGCGGCGCCCACGTCCGGATCCGTCCGCTCGCGGTCGACCTGCGCGCACAGAAATACCGCCGAGCCCGAGCCGACGGTGATCTGCAGCGAGCTCGAGGTCTGGCAATCCGGCGTGCCGATAGGAGCCTTCGAGGCCAGCCCCGCGCTGTCGCTCGTCGATACCAGCGCGCTCGCTGCCGCGTCTGCCGGAAAACAGCAGGTGTTGCACTTCGAGAGCTGGCAGGACTGGTACTCGACCCGGCCGGCGGCGTCGATGGACAGCACGATGTTTCCGGTGACTCCGCCCGACTCCGAGCTGGCGGCGTACTGCAGGACCGCCGATTTGGCGACGTCGCAGTTGCTGCCACACCCAGGCGCGCACGCAGCGACGAGGATGAACGCCAGCAGCGCGCGCAACCGCATAGCTCAACAGTGCCTGAAGCGACGCACCACTGCAAACAGAAGGATCAGGTAGAACAGCGCCGGCATCGACGTCGCCGCCGATCCAGCCAGCGAGCACCCGCCGGCCCCGCCGCTCGTCTGCGGTCGAGGCGCGGTCGCTGCCGCCGGCGACGGTGCAACCGTCCCGAAGGGCGCCGGCCGCTGCGCTGCCGGAGCGGCCGCGAGGCAGCGTGGGTCACCGTCGGGGACGACGCGCGAGGGATCGACCGTGGCACACGATGCCTGGCCCTGGTCGTGCGGCACGAGGATGATCGCGTCGCGGCTCGTCACGTTCCCGGCGGCGTCGGTCGCCTGCACGATGACGTGATAGGTTCTGTCCGCGTTGCCGCTTCCGTCGCGCTCGGCGCGAACGCAAACGGCGCCAGAGCCAAAGACCACGTCGGTGGCGGTATTCCCCGAGCCACTGGACTGAGCCGTCTGGTCGCTGTTGGCCGCCACGATGCGAACATCGGGCGCCGGATCGCACGAATCGCTCGCTTGCACGCCGACGTCGGCGAGCGTGAAGAGGACCATGCTGTGATTCGGCGGCCAGAGGCAGCTCGGCGACGGTGCGACGAGCAGCAGCGGCGGCTGCGTGTCTTGCACCGTCACTTCCGTCTGGACGCTCACCGCCGGAAAGACGCCATCCGTGACCGCGACTCCGACAGTCGACGTACCGAGCGGGAACGTCTCTGTCGGGCTCGCGCCGGACGCCGTGCCGAACGGCCCAGTCCATGAGATCTGGAGTAGGTCGCCGTCGGGATCGCTGGCTCCCGAGCCGTCGAGCGTGACCGTGGCCGACAGGTTACCCGTGCACTCGACGGTCTGCGCGGCGATGCCGTTCACGACGGGAGGTCTGCCGAAGATCGTGCCGCGGAAGACGGTGTTGCCACTGCGGATGACCTCCATGGTGGTCGGACGCGGCGTCGCCGGATCGAAGCTCACCGGAACGCGAATTCGCCGCTCGATCGAGGAATAGTGAATGCCGGAATAGTCGACGTCGGGATAGACGACGCCATTATACGAATACGAGCTGGCGAAGGCGTCGGTGAAGATGACCGGCCCGTCGAGGTACTTCAGCTTCACGATCGTGTCTCCCGACGCGTCAGCCGGAACGAACGTCGGCCGCGAAACCTGTACTGCGTAGTCTTGGAGCACGGCGCCGCCGGCTTCCGGCAGGCTCATGGTCACGTCGAGCGCCGTGCCTTCCACCGCGCGCTGGTCGCACGCGAATTTCCCCGCGGCGATGAGGTGATCGATGCTGCGCTGATCCCAGTTCTGATTCGAGCTGGCGCCAATCGCGACTGAAACGGATTGAAGACTTGACCGGTCGCGATGCTCGATACCGTCGTCGTCTGCGCATCGCCGGCAGTGACGTCGCCGCCAGCGGCTAGCCATTCGACGAGGCCGCCCTCGGCAACGAGACCGAAGATGGCACCGTCTTCATGCGACATCAGGGTGCCGTGAATACCATGCTGCGACATGTTGTCGCAGGCTGAGGCTAACAACGCGATAACCCCGAGTACGACACTTCGCACCACAAGAGGATATCACTTTTGCGATTGACAGACGATTCGATAAAAAAAATAACGTGACGTCTATTGCGACAAATTAAATCGATTATTCGCGCGCTCTCGTCAACGCAAAAGGGGGATTCATGCGGGCTACGTCTCTCTGCCTCGCGGTCGGTATGCTGATCCTCGGCTGCCGGCAACCCGATCTTGCGAACTACAACATCTACGGAAACGCCAATACCGCGCCCTATATCCCGACGAACCCCAGCGACTCGATCCGAGATTGCCCGAGTACGTGATCACGGTAGGCGTTGCGTCGATGTTTACGGCGACAGTCAGCCCGGCGAAGTCGGCTGCGTCTGCGACAAGCACGCTGATGCCTTCATTCGTGAGAGAGAGCGAATCAGAGAGGGACGGCGGGAACGACCCGTTCGGGGGACGGATCGTGCGATTCGCGATATTCGTCGCTCCGCTGACGCGATCCTCGAGTTCGGCCATACCCGCATCATTTGCTGCATTGTCCGTCGCGAGAATCGAGACTTGGACATCTGTGTTGTTCCAGCCGTTAGAATTCGCCGGAGGAGATAGCGATATTGTCAAAGCAGGTGGGAAATCGTCGACTGAGACACACGCGTGGTCGAAGTTCGACCAGTAGGAATCAAGCTGCATCGTTCGCGGCGTTCCGCTCGCGTCGGTCCAACCGAGCGGAGACGTTGGCTGCGGGAGTTGCTGGCCGGAAGCTTCAACTTGTAACCAGTTCCGTCCATCATTCGACGGAATTTGAAAGTGGAATCCCTGGACGCCGCCGGACGTGGGGCTGTTGCAAGCATTTGGAAACCCAGCCCACAAGTGATCTGCGGGCAGGAACAGATTGATGAGCAGGTCCCGGTCGGATTCGGAACGGAGAGGCAGCCACCGTTCGCGAAACAGGGATCTGCCAGCCCGCACACGGCACATGCCGCACCGCCGGGAAGGATCTGGCTCTCGACGCCGATCGCTGTTGGGACGTCGGTGAAAGGCGCAGATTCCTCGCAGCTGGCGAAGCCTTGCGCCTGGGCGAGCGTGACAGGGTCGACGGGGTTTGGACAGGGATTCAGAAGTTGGCCGTTGTCGTGGCTGCCGGCCCAGACGAGCCGGGGAACAACATACTGGCAGGTCTTGTTGAAGTAGCCGGAATTAGTAAGGCCTGCGTAGCAGCGTCGATGTCTTTCGTGTGAAATCCAATCGAGCCCGTCGCCGGGTTGGGCTTGTGGCGCGCGACCTGATCCCAATCGTTGCCGTGCCAATAGACGTTGAATACGCGCAGATCGCGTGTGTATGCCAGAGGCGCTTGTTGCATCAGGTCAAGCGGCACGCTGTATGGGGCGGTGTACGGACACCCGTCGGCGGCGGCCGGCTGAGCCCACCACGTCATCAACGCCAATGTAGTAATCGCTGACCAAAGGCGGCGCTTGGCTATGTCAGCCCAGCCGCGTATGAGAAAGCAGCATGAACTGTGTCCACTGAATCAGGACGCGTCCAGTTCTCAGTTCGATTCTGAGAGGAGCCACCAGGATTAGGCGTCGCGGTTCTCTGCGGGCACTCGAAGTGATCTCGAATCGCGCGTCGATTCCGACGGGAGCGCTGGTCCACTTCGCGAAATAGGAAGGTTCGCGGATGGAAGCATTTCGGCTGGCACTACCGATCAACCGTTGACCGTCGAACCTCCCTCGTCGCCACGCTCGGGGACGGGCGTGAAGAGCCGCACCGCCGCGCCCGACTTCTCAGCGGAGCGACGACGCTACCAGCCGGGCGCGAGCACCGCAGTCAGGCGCTCGGGATTGCGCACGCCCTCGGCGGCCATGAAGGCGTCGCTGCGTGCCAACAGCGCCGTGCCTTCATCACCGCCGAGCAGCGCGCCGAGGCGCCGCTCGGCCGCGGCCGCCAGCAGCACCATGTCGCTCTGATGAAGGAACGTCCGCGCGAGGTGCAGGCGGTGCATCGCCTCCTCGGGCCGCCCGCGCCCGGCGGCGACGCCGGCGTGGATCAGGTTCGCGTAGCCGGAGGCCCACGCGAGTTGCTCCCCATCGAGCTTGCGCGCGACGCGATCGGCCTGAGCGAGCAGCGCGCCGCGCGACGCGGGCGGCTCGCTCGCCGCGTGCGCCAGGAGCCCGCGGCCGCGCACGTGAAGCGAGTTGATGCGCACCACCTGCACGCGCAACAGGAGCGAGCGCGCCAGCTTCGGCCACTCATCGACGAGTCGGCGGTGCGCGGCGCGCGCGTCGCCCTCATATAGATCGACGTCGGTGGCTCCGTGCAGATGGTAGTAGTGCTGCAGGTGGTAGCCCTGCTGCGACCAGCCGGCCATCGCCTGCCGCAGCTGTTCGCGCGCGAAGCTCGGCCGATCCTGGCCCACCCACACCAGGTTGGGCAGCCCGTTGCGCAGGTTGGCGGTCGCGAACAGATCGCCGCGGTCGCTAGCTTCTTGCACGTAGACCGGTAGGCGCCGCGCCAGCGTCTCGAGCGCGCCCGAATAGCCGAGCGACCAGGCCGCGAGCAGGCGCGCGTTGTTGATCTCCCACGCGACGCCGGTGCAGCGCTCGCGGAAGATCGCTTCGGCGCGATCCATCACGGCGACGCATTCGCGCCAGCGACCGACGAGGAATGCGCGATAGCCGTCGAACAGGACGGCGAGGCCGAGCGCGTGCGGGTGCTGCGTCTCCTCGGCGACCGCGCGCGCGGCGTCGAGCAGGCGCGTCGTTTGAGCCAGGCCCGGCGCGCCGACGGTGGCGAGAAAGCCGGTCTCGACGGCGAGCGCCTTGGCCACGCGGTAGGGCTCGCCCGCGCGCAGCGCGAGCAAGAGGTGCCGCGTCTGGAAATCGTTGCCGCGCACGAGGTCGGCCATGCCGAAGCCGATGCTCGCCGTCCAACAGGCGTCGATGCGCTCGAGGGTCTCGCGCGGGACCTGATCGGCAGAGCGGCGTTCGAAGCGAAGCCCGCGCAGGCGCCGCTGCGCGCGTCGCACGAGCAGCGAGAGCAGCGCGCGTCCCGGTGTCTTCGGGATGCGCATCCCGACGGCGAGGAGCGTCGCGCGCAGGACCTCGAGGCCCTGATCGAAGTGGCCGCTACGCAGGAGTTGCTCGGCGCCGCGGCGGCGCAGGTCGCGATCCTCGCTCGCGCGCAGCTCGTCGCGCACGCCGTCGCTGGCCGCCGCGGCGAGGTACGCCTCGGCCGCTTCACCGCCGCGACCGGCATTGGCCAGCGCGTCGCCCAGGCGCACCCGAAAACCGCGCGCGTCCGGGTCTGCCGGTGGTAGGAGCGCGAGCGCGTCGCGATACAGGCGCGCAGCGCGATCGAACGCGAGCGCCCGCTCTGCCCGCTCGGCGGCTTTGACGAGGTAGCGGCCGGCGCGCTCGCGCTCGCCCGCCGCGCGCCAGTGCACGGCGAGCGACTCGGGATCGGCGCCGCCGATCTCCTCGAAGGTCCGCGCCAGCTGGCGATGGCGCTCTGCCCGCGCGGTGGCGTCGAGATGCGCCACGACCGTTTCGCGGACGCGGTCGTGATAGGGCTCGATGGTGTCGGTCAACCGTCCGCCCGACGTGATGAGCAGACGGTCGGCGACGAGCGCGGCGGCGGCCCAGGCGAAACGTTCGTGATCGAACGCGCCGGCGCCGACAGCGACGGCACGCGTGACCGGACCGCCGGCGACCGCCACGAGCTCGAGGAGCGCGCGCCGGTCGGTGGCGAGCTGCTCGATGTGCGCCCACAGCGCCTCGTCGAGCCGCACCGGCCCGTGGGCCGCTCGCGCCCGGCGATATTGGAGCAGCGCCTGCAGGAACATCGGGCTGCCCTCGGCCTCCGAGACCAACCGCTCCTCGTCGAGCGCGGTGGGCCGCGCGCCGCTCACGAGGCGCGTGATGAGCGTACGAGACTGCTCGGCCGACAGCGGCGTGAGCGCCAGCCGTCGCACCGGGATTCCGAGCTCGGCAACGAGCTCTTCCGGCGTGCGCTGACCGGGGAGCGCGTCGTGGCTGGTGCGGGCCGTCGCGATGAAGAGGAGCCGCGGCTCGGAGGGCCGGCGCAATAGATCGCGCAAGAGACGCAGGCTGTCGGCGTCGGCCCAGTGCAGATCGTCGATCACGATGACGAGCGGCTGGCGCCGGGCGAAGCGCGCCAACAGCTCGCGCCAGGCGGCGAACACGCGCGCGCGCTGCTCCTGGGGATCGTTCGCCGGGCGATGCGCGGGCTCGGCCGACGCGAGGCCGCGGCAGCCCACGAGCACCGGGAACACCCGGGCGAGCAACGGGGCGTCGGGCGGGGCGAGCGCGGCCGCCTCGGCCTCGGGAATCTTGTTGAGCTGGCGGCTCAGGGCGTCGACGATCTCGTCGACCGCTTTGTACGGCACGGTCTCGCGCTCGTGACAGCGGCCCGCCAGGAACACCGTGCCGGCGGGCGCCTCATGCGCGAACTGGCGGGCGAGCGCGCTCTTGCCCAGGCCCGAGATCCCGTCGATGAGCACGGTGACGGCGGCGCCGTGGGCGCACACGTCGTCGTAGGCGGAGCGCAAGAAGGCCAGCTCCGCCTCGCGACCGACGAAGTCGCCGACGACCTCGGAGGCAATGGCCGGACGCTCATCGGTGGCGCAGCCGAGCGTCAACAGAATGTCGCGACCGTTCGGGCGCGCGTCCGGATCGATGCGCAGAAGCGCCGAGCACAGCTGGTCGAGATCCGCCGGCACCGACGGCACCAGCGCACGCGGCGGCGGGGGCTCGACGCTTCGCTTGAGCTCGAGGAGCCGCGCACCGCGCCCGGCGATGGGCAACTGGCCGGTGAGCGCGAGGTACATGAGGACGCCCACCGCGTACCAATCCGCCGCCGGACCGACGGTGGACGTCTCCGTCTGTTCGGGCGCCATGAACGCCGCGGTGCCGGCGATGAAGCTGTCCTCCGTCGACGACGTGGCGAGGCCAGGGGCGCCCGCGGTCTGGAAGTCGAGCACCAGACCAAAGTCGAGGATGGCGACGCGCCCCGCGTCGGTTACGAGCACGTTCGAGGGCTTGATGTCGCAGTGGACCTTGCGCGCGGCGTGGAGTGCCTGCAAGCCGCCGACGAGATCGGGCAGGACCGCGCGCAGTCGCGTCAGGTCGCACCCGATGGCGGAGGGTCCCGGGGCCGGCTCGCGCGTGGCGGCGTGATCGAGCCCGATCGGCAGCGTCGGCTCCTCGACGCGCTGCGGGCCGGCGACCGCCGCACGGGCGCCGACGTAGGACAGGATGTCCACGCCGTCGATGCACTCCATGGTGAAGAACCAGTTGCCGTCATGCTCGAACAGCTCGCCCAGGCTCACCAGGCTGCGGTGGCTCATGCGCTGCAACGAACGGAACTCGTTCTTGAAGCGGAGCAGCGACGGGCTGTCGAGGTGGAGCAGCGTCTTCAACGCCACGCGAGTCTGCATCTCGCGGTCGAAGGCTTCGTACACCGCGCCCATTCCGCCCGCGCCCAGGCAGCGCACGACCTCGAAGCGAGAGGTACCCGCGAACGTGGGGACCTGCGTGGGCTCAGCCGGCATGGATCGCTGCGATGAATATTGTATCACGACCGCAGCGCCGACGGCGTGCAAAGACAATGACAAACCAAATGCGATCGCCTCGGTCGGCATCGTGAGCGCCAACTCGAAATGATCAATTCTCCGTCGAAGGAACTCTCATACGCGTAAGGTTCTCAGATCGATTCTGAGAGGAGCCACCAGGACTTGGCAGCTCCCCCCGGCACGCGGAATGGCAGTCGGACACATCGTTGACCACCAGTGTCGACGGTGAACGCCCTCGTCACCTGAGCATGCTCGATGGAGCCCGCCGCTTCGGCGACGCGGGTTCTACCGCGTGCAGGCGCGCGACGCCGAGCGCGGGTGTGTCCGGCGCATCCGCACGCTCAGGGAGCGCTACCGCCTCTACGTCGACAGCGTGGCGTTCCGCGCTGCGAGCAGTCCGTGCGCTTTTCGGCCTGCCGGTGCTGGCGCTGCACTCCAAGACCTTTCGCGCCGCCGCTACTCGCTCGAGCGCAGCTCGAGCTTGTCGATGATGCGGTAGATGCTCATGCGGTCCATTCCAGCGCGCCTCGCCACGTCGGCGACGCGGCCGTCACAGGCGGCGAGGAGCGCGCCGACGTAGGCCCGCTCGACCGCGTCGATGGCGCGCTGCTTGGCGACGCGCAGCGGCACGTCGAGATCGGCGGACAGCGGCGACTGCGCGCTCGCCGACGGCAGCGGCGACGGCAGCGGCGCGTCGGGCAGCGCCACCATGCGCGTGACGTGGTTGCGCAGCTCGCGGACGTTGCCTGGCCAGTCGTAGGCGGAGAGCTGCCCGATCACCTCGGGCGTCAGCAGCGCCTGCGGCTCGGCGCCGAGGTCGCGCAGAAGGTGCGCGGCCAGAAGCGGGATGTCCTCGCGCCGGTCGCGCAACGGCGCACCTCGACGCGCACGACGGCGAGCCGGAAGTAGAGGTCCTCGCGGACCTGCGCGATTTCGCTGACGGTTGGCCCAAGCTTCTGCGCCTGCTCGAGACGCGCAGCGGTCCAGGCCGGCCGCTCGCAAGTGACGAGAACGAACGTCGAGCGCCGACGCATGAGCACGAGAAAGAACAGGACGACAAAGCCGGCGTAGCCGCCTCCATTGAAGGTTCCGCCGTGTAGCTCGGCTGCACGATCGGACTGCCTGCGGTGTACACGTACCTCGTCTTGTACAACGAGCGGCGCGCGAAGATATGGAAGGCTGTCAGCGGCACGCTGTTGCTCGTGTTTGGCCTGATGTTGCTGGCTGTCCCGCAGCTCCTCCGCCAGGTAGACGCGGACTGCGCATTGCATCTTCGCGAGTGCGTGGGAGGAGTGCCGCTACATCCGGCAATCGTTCATATGCCGATCGGCTTGGCGCTCGTCATGCCGCTAATCGCTTTCGCAGTCGCTGTTGCCATTCAACGGGGAGCGTTCGCTCGAAGAGTGTGGACGCTCGTGGTCGGCTTGCAGGTAACCGTCGTGGCGTCTGCGCTCGTGGCCACGTGGAGCGGCGATGCGGCAGGCCGAGCAGGTGGAGGCTACCCCAGGCGAGGCGTTGGTCGAGCACCACGAGGAGGCGCGCGAGACGCTCGCTTGGGCGGCCGGCGTCGTGCTCGGCGTTGCTGCTGTCGCGCTGTTCTTTCGCGACCGAACCGCGAAATGGGCGCGGCTCGTGACGGTCATTGGAACGTTGGTCGTGTTGGCGATCGCGTTCCAGGCGGGCCATTGGGCGGCGTGCTGGTGTTCACGAAAGGCGCGAACGTGATGCGCACGACTGGGGTGAGAGGAGGTCCGTGATGTCGAAGATGATGCCTCGATTGGCGCTCGTCGCTGCGGCTGTTCTGGGCGCCGGGGTCGCGCATGCGCGGGGCGGGGGCGCCTCGCCGTACCACGCGAACGTGGCACAGGAAGCGCGCGACAATGACAACTATCGGCGCGTGCTGTTCACGGGGGACAAGTCGCAGCTCGTGGTGATGAGCATCGCGCCGGGCGAGGATATCGGACAAGAAACGCATGCGCGCGTCGAGCAGACGATCGTGTGCGTGAGCGGCAGTGGGCGTCTTTCGCTCAACGGAGTCGAGAGCAACTTCGGGCCCGGCGACGTCGTCGTGATCACGCCGGGCACCAAGCACGATGTCCGTAACGTCGGAACCGCGCCGCTCAAGCTCTACACGATCTACGTGCCGCCGAATCACATCGATCAGCGCGTGCAGGCGACCAGGGCCGACGCTGAAGCGGACCAGGCGGACGAAGCGTTTGGCCGCCGCGTCGAGTGACTGATCCGCGACGCGCTCAGCGCGAGGCCGCACCGGACAAGCGCCAGGAACTGCAGCCGCCGGAAGCGCGTTTCCGCCGAGACCGCCTCGAGGCTCTCGTCGATGCGTCGGAGCGCTTGATGCGCTGCGTCCTCCCGAATGGCTCGGCCATCACGCGCGGGCCAACGACGCTCGCAGCGCCCTCCGATCGCGCCACACATCCTCGGCTGCGACCGCGACGTCGCCGAACTTCGCAGGGGCGCCTTCTGCTGGATTGTGGCGACCTGGCGCGAAAGCGGACTCGCAGCGCGGGCCAGGCGGTCCGCGGCCTCACAGCGCCGCACCGATCCCGCTCGTCTTTGTGAGAAACGGCTCCTGCAATTCCCGGCCCTGCGAGCGGCACGACAAACGGCGAAACCTTCGCGTTGCGCCCACAGACGAGCTGAAAGACCATGACGATTTTACGTTGGATGTTGGTCGTTACGTTTGCGCTCGTATCTCCACTTGCCTTGGCCCAACCGGCGGGACACTGCCCGGCCGATTGCCCGATGAACTGCCCGCTCATGGAAGGCACTCAGCAGGGTCGCGGAGCCGCTCATGTAGCCTCCGAATCGGGATGCGAGTGGGTCATCGCCGCGATGTAGCGACGCGAATCGAACTTCTTCGACGTCGAGCGTAGGGTCATGGCGCGCACCTGACCGAACACCGGGCGCTCGGGCCAGGGGCGATCGTGCTTGCCGCCGACGGCCCAGGCGATGCCGGCGTAGCCGTTGGGATCGCGCCCGTCGAGCAGCCAGCGGTCGTTCCACGCGACCGCGAGCGCGAATGCGGCAGCGGGTGACTCCGCCCATTCGAGAATCTTCTTCGCCCAGTACATGCGCAGGTAGTTGTGCATGTAGCCGTGCTCGAGGAGCTGGCGCTGGGCGGCGTTCCACAACGGATCGGGCGAGTCGCCTGCGACTGCGCGCGCTTCGTCGAGCCGCCAGGGACGACGATCGCGCGCGTGCGCTGCCAACGTGCGTCGTGCCCACGGCGAGCAACCGTCCAGCCGGTCATAGGCGTCGTTGCTGCGCACGAAGTTGATGGCGAGCTCGCGACGCACGAGCAGTTGCTCGAGAAACGCCTGTTTGTCCTCCGCCGGCGCCGCCGACGCGCGCACCGCCAGCGCCACCTCGCGCGGGCCCAGTTGGCCGAAGTGCAAGTAGGCCGAGAGTCGGCTGGTCGCGTCGAGCTCGGGCCGATTGCGATCGCGCGCGTAACCGCGCAGCCGCTCGCCGAGGAACGAGCGCAACGCTGCTTCGGCGGTCCCGCGTCCGCCGCGCACTGCCACGGGCGCCACGCTGCGGTCGATCGCCAGCTCGTCGAGAAACGGCGCGCGCGGATCGATCCGGGGCAGCGAGGCCGGGGCGGCGAAGCGCTGACGTGCAATCGGGCGCAGCGATGGGTGCAAGAATTGGGGGAGCGCCGCGCGCAGCTTGCGCCGCAGCGTGTAGGCGCCCGCCTCCTCGCGCGGAAAGAGCCGCGCAGGAACGACCACGTCGGCGTCGACCGTGGCACACAGGACGCGCAGGCGCGACGCCACCCTGCGCCGCCACGACTCCGGCTCGCGCAGCGGGTTCTCGTCGCCGACGACGAGACAGGGCCGCACCTCGTCCACGAAGCGAAAGAGCGAGTGGTCGGGATGACGGCGCAGCACGAAGCCGACGCGCCGTGCGGCCAACCCGGCGGCGAGCTCGGTGAGGCCGTCGGCGAGGAAACGATAGTGGCGCCCGTTGCCGTGCGGGTAGAAGGGCACCACACCGAGAAAGGCCACTACCGGCTTGCCGAGCAGGTTGGCGACGTCGATGGCGAGGTCGAGCGCGGCGTTGTCCTCGGCGCGCTGCGCCCGCTGCATCCAGTAGACGACGGCGTCGCCGGTGACATCGATGGTGCCCTGGTTGCGCACGAACACGCGCGGATCGGAAACGAGCCGCTGCAGATCGTCCATGGATCGAAGGTGTGAACGTTTTGGTCGAGTGTCAAGCTGCGCGCCTTGACAAAACGACCAAACCGTCCAGATTGAGATCATGGACCCTGGAGAGCGGTTGCGCATCGGCGTCTCGGCCTGCCTCGCCGGATCGGCGGTGCGGTTCGACGGTGGCCACTGTCGCAACGAGCTCGTGGCCGCGCTCGGACGCTTCGCCGAGCTGGTGCCGGTCTGCCCGGAGGTCGAGCTCGGCCTCGGCGTACCGCGGGAGACGCTGCGGCTCGAGCGCGGAGACGGCCTCGTGCGCCTGCGCGCGTCGCGCACCGGCCGCGACCTGACGGCGCCCATGCAGCACTGGGCCGCCGCGCGGGCGAGCGGGCTGTGCGCGGAGAGGCTCGACGGCTTCGTCGGCAAGCGCGCATCGCCGAGCTGCGGCTTCGAGCGCGTGCGCGTGCACGACCTCCGCGGATCGTCGACGCGCGACGGCCGGGGGCTGTTCGTAACGGCGCTCCTCGCGGCCGACCCGCTGCTCGTCGTGGAGGAGGAGGGGCGGCTGCGCGACGCGAGCCTGCGCGAGAATTTCCTGGTACGTCTCGTCATCGGGCGGCGACTGCGGCGATTGTTTACGCGGCCGTGGCGTCGCGGCGAGCTGGTTGCGCTGCACACCTCGATCAAGCTCGAGCTCCTGGCGCATTCACCCGCGGCGTATCGCGCGCTCGGACGGCTCGTCGCCGCAGCCAAGGATCATGCACCGGTCGACCTGGCGCGCGCGTACTGCCACGCCGTGACGGAGGCGCTGGCGATCGTGCCGACGCGCGGGCGGCACGTGAACGTGCTCGAGCACATGGCCGGCCACGTGTCGTCGGAGCTTGCCGAGGACGATCGCCGCGAGCTCGGCGAGCTCATCGAACACTATCGGCGCGGTCGCGAGCCACGCACGACGCCGCTCGCGCTCATCCGCCATCACGTGCGCCGGCAGCAGATCGTGTATCTGGCACAGCAGAGCTATCTCGACGCGATGCCGCGTCACGCGCTCGAAGGAGTCGCATGAGCCTGGTGTTGGCAATCATCGTTTGTCTCGCCGTCGGTGCTGGCGGTGCGCTGTTGACGCGGCCGCACCTCCGGTCGTGGTATCGCCCGCTGCGCAAGCCGCGCTGGAACCCGCCCGATGCGCTGTTCGCGCCGGTGTGGACCGCGCTCTACGTCACGATGGCGGTGGCGGTGTGGCTGGTTTGGCGAGCAGGCGCTTCGTGGTGGCGGCTCGTGCCGTTCGCCGTTCAGCTCGCCTTGAACCTCGGCTGGTCGGGGCTGTTCTTCGCGCTGCGACGTCCAGACCTCGCCCTCGTGGAGATCGTCGTCTTGTGGGTGTCGATCGCGCTCACCATCGTCGTGTTCGCGCCGGTGAGCAGCGCGGCAGCACTGCTGCTCGTGCCGTATCTTTCGTGGGTGACGTTTGCCGGTGGGCTCAATCTGCGCATCTGGTCGCTCAACCGATGACGCCGCCGATTGCGGCGATGGCCGCCGACGAGCTCCTCAGCAGCGCCGAGGCAGCCGCGCTCCTCGGCGTCAGCGCTTCGACGGTCAAGCGCTGGGTCGACGAGGGCGAGCTCGCGGCCGCGCGCACCGCCGGTGGCCATCGACGCATCCGTCGCGCGACGCTGGAGCGGTTGCGCGAACGTTTGCAGGCGCCGGCAGCAGTGGACGCGGTGGGACGCTTCGTCGACCTCCTCCTGGAAAGTGGGCCGCAGCAGCGGATCGAAGCGCGCCTTCTGGCGCTGCGCGCCGAGGGCGGGAGCGCCGTCGTCTTGGCGCGAGCGATCGCCGCGTCGTTGGCCGAGCTCGGACAGCGCTGGCAAGACGGGCGGATCTCGGTCGTGCAGGAGCACCTCGCCTCGGAGCGGCTGGCGCGGGCGCTGGCGCGGCTCGTCGAATGGACGCCGCTCGCCGCGGGTGCGCCGCGCGCGCTCTTGGCGATGGCGTCTGGCGATGACCACACGCTCGGGCTGTCGCTGCTCGAGTTGGTGTTGCGTGAAGCGGGCTGGGAGACGCTGTGGTCGGGTCGCAGCGCGCCGGCGTCGGATGTGGTGCGCGCCATCGAGGACCCGGCACAGGATGTCGCGCTCGTGGCGATGTCGGCCTCCGTCACGTCGCGCGACCGGCGGCGGCTCGCCCGGGAGGAGAGCACGATCGGCCGCGCCTGCGCGCGCGTCGGAGCGCGTTTCGTCGTCGGCGGTGCTGGCGCGTGGCCCGATCCGCCGCGACACGCGCTTCTGATTCGCGACTTCGCGGAGGCCGACGCGCTGTTGCGCCAGTCGCGACGGGGATGATGGCGTCGTTGTCGACGGTACCCCTCGCATCTTGCGACGTGATCTTTCTTCGCCGTGTTAGCGGAGCTCGGAGATCTCGACGGCGTTGTCGCTCGCGGCGCCGGGATCGCCGCCGAGGACGTAGATCTTGTTCTCGAGGTTGACGACCCGGTGCAACTCGCGCGCGGTGGTGAGGACCGCGCCGTTCGGATCGGCGCCCGGGGCGGAGATGGCCCCGCTCGACGGATCGATCGTCAACAGGGACACCGCGTTCGAGTAGCTGTTATTGCCGACGCCCGCCGAGGAGTGGCCGCCGAAGGCGAGCCAATTGCTGCCGAGGACGATCGAGGCGGTGGCGGCGCCGGAGAACGCGGTCGCGCCGTAGGCGGCGAACGACGCGGTGAAGCCGCCGGTGGTCGAATCGAGCGTCGCCTGCGACATGGTCGACGGGCTGGTGGTGCCGTAGGCGGCAGTGACCGCGCTGCCGAGGAGCACGGCTTCGGGCGGCGTGCGCGTGCTGTTCATGGCGCCGGCCGCGGCGGTCAGGTTTCCGGCGAGCGTGAAGTCGCTGTTGACGGCGGCGCAGTCGATCTCGGTCGTGCCGCCGAGCGCGCACAAGATGGGCGCGGCCGCCGTGCCGACGACGAGGAGGCGCAGGCCGGAGCGCGCGGTGGCGAGCGTGACGGCGGCGCCGGTGCCGTTGGCGTGCGCGGCGGCGAAGGTGCCGAGCGTGCCGTCGCTGGCGATGGGGGCGACCTCGACGGTGTTGAGCGTGGTACCGCCGGCGCTGGTGCCGCCGGCGATGTAGAGCTTGTTGCCGACGACGGCGGCGCCGAAGCCCGCGCGCTGGGTGACGAGCGAGACGCCGCTGACGTTGGCGAACGTGCCGATGACGCCGCTGCCGTCGAGGGTAGCGGCCTCGACGTCGGGCTTGGCGAAGTCCGCCTGGCCGCCGATGGCGTAGAGCGTCTCGCCGGAGACGACGGCGGCGAAGGACTCGCGCGCCTCCTGCATGCCTTGGGTGCGCTGCGCGAAGGTGGCGAGGTCGCCGCCGCTCTGCAAGGACATGCGTCCGACGGCGCCGGAGAAGCGAAGCATCAGGACGCACGAGAGGGTGCCGCCGCCGAACTGGTAGGCGTAGTGGCCGATCACCGCGACGGGGGCGATGCCGCTGAGTGTGCCCGTCGCCGCGGCGCCGCTCGAAAAGGTGCCGATGGCGCCGTTGGCCGTGTAGGTCGCGCTGCCGGCGGTGTTGCTGCCGAAGTTGCCGAATTCGTAGACGCTGCCGCCCCAGGTGAAGCCGGCGTAGACGCTTGCCGCCCCCGAGCCGCCGCCGCTGGCCGCGAAGGCGCCGATCGTGCCGTCGGCGGCGATGGTGGCGCTGACGGCGCCGCTGCCGCCGAGGACGTAGAGCGTGTTGCCCGCGACGGCGGCGGCGAGGTTGCCTCCCGCCGTCGGCAGCGCGACGCCGGCGTCGACGAAGGCGCCGAGGCTGCCGTCGGCGTTGATGGGCGCGCGCTCGACGGTAGCGATGGGCGTGCCGGCCGGGTTGCAGATCTTGCCCTGCACACCGCCGAGCACGTACAGCCAGCCGCCGGCGACGGCGGTGGCGAAGCTGTAGCGGCTGCCGTCGGTGCTGGTGCCGTTGCCGTTGTCGATGTCGAGCGACACGCCGGCGTCGGCGAAGGTGCCGAGGGTGCCGTCGGCGTTGATGGGCGCGCGCTCCACCGTTGCGCTCGACGTGGTGTTGACCACCCCGCCGATGACGTAGACCCAGTTGCCGATGCGCACGCCCGACGGAAAGACGCGGCCGCTCGACAGCGACGGCCTCATCGTGAAGGTGCCGAGCGTGCCGTCGGCGTTGATGCGCGCCTGCTCGACGAGGGCGTCGTTGCCACTGCTGTTGTCCCAGCCGCCGAGGACCCAGACGTACTTGTCGCCGACGACGGCGGTGGCGCCGAAGCGCGGCGTGATGCTCGGGATGAGATGGCCGTACTCGGCCTGCTCGAAGCTTGCGCGCAGCGGGTTGACCCCGACGTTGAACGACGCGCGCCGAAAGGGCATCGCGTTGGAGCTGTTGCCGTTCTGCAAGACCGTGACCGCGCCTGTCCCTGCCGTCGCCGGCACCGTCACCGTCAGGCGCTCGGGCGAGAGGACCGTCGCGGCGACCGCGACGTTGCCGGGAAAGACAACCTCGGCGCCGGCGAGGAAGCCGCTGCCCTCGATGCCGAGAAGGTCGCCGCTCTTGGCGAGCGGCTCGTCGACGGAGTAGACGACGGGGCAGGAGCAGTCCATGGGCTGCCCGCAGACGGTGAGCATGCCGCACTGGCCGGCGGGGCAGACCGGCGCGCATCGCAGGTCGGCGCCTTGGAGATCATCGCTGCCGAGGTCGCTGGCGCTCGCGCCGACGGCGATGTCGAGGTGTGCACAGCCGGCCGACAGCGTGACGCTGCCTTGCCCGCTGCCGACCACGGTGCCCGCCGACGTGGCGGTGAGCATGACGGTGACCGACTGCCCGCTCGGATAGCCGTGAGGGAAGTCGATCTCGATCGAGCCCGAGGTGGTACCGCTCGTCAGCGACACGGTCTCGTCGACGGGTGAGTCGCTGCCGGTCGTGATGCTGACGTCGAGCATGTCAGCGGGCGCCGCGAGAGTGAGCTCGACGAAGAGCGTGCCCGGCGCGCACGGCTTCGTGCGCTTGCCGCAACCGGCGACGAGCACGACGGCGACGAGGATGCTGAGCCTAGTTGCCATTGAGCTTCCCCAGCGTCGGCATCGGGTTGGCGGGCGACTTCGTGCCCTCGACGACGCCGACGGCGACGGCGACGCCCGCGACCACCACCGCGCCACCGATGACGGCCCAGAACCACGGTTTCCTCGTGAGCGGGCGATCGTCGCGCCGGGACACGACCGCCGTCGTCGTCACGGGCGGTGGCACCAGCTGTGGCGGCGGCGGCTCGTTGGTCGTCGTCGCCGGCGACTCGGGCGGCACGGTCCCCTCCGGCGGGATCTGGCGGTTTTGCTTCTCCGTCTCGAGCGTCTTCTCCAGCCGCGCGATCAGCTGCCGCACTTCCTCGGCATTCGGCGGATTCTGTGCATTGCGCAGGTAGCTGCGATAGACGCGCAGTGCCTCTTCGGTCTGCCCGAGCTGGCGATGGCACTGCGCGATGTTGAAGAGGAAGCTCGGATCCTCGTAGGCTGTGTACGCCTCTTTGAACGACTCGAGCGCCTTGTCGTACTCGCCGAAGTCGTAGAAGTGCGTGGCCTGACGGAAGGCGTCGCGCGCGCGCGCCTTGTCGTGCTCGGTCTTGGCGGTCGCGGCTGGAGCCTGGGCGTGGCCGGTCGCCGAGAGCAGGAGCAGCGCGGTTAGGCAGATCCGAGTCAGCCACATAGCTCGATCCTCCTCGACGGTCATCGCCGACGGCGTAGTGATGTTATCACTTGTCGGCCCGCTGCGCCGAGTAGGTCCTCGGGCAGCGGCACGGGGAGCCCGGCCAGGCGCGACGTAGTGCCGCGACGTCGTCGCGCGTTCTTCGTGCGACAGGTGGTCGGCGATGCGATCGGCTAGCTCGCCGGTCTGCGCGAGGAGGGTCGCGGCCGTTCCCTTGTCCGAGAGGAGTCAGCCGTAGCTAGCCGCTCGTTTTTTTCGCTCGATCCGCTGGCGGAGGCGATGTCGCCGAAAGAGCCTGCAAGAGATCCGTAGGCAGCTGCAACGTCGCCGCTGCCAGGTTCTCACGCAGATGCTCGAGCGACGACGTGCCCGGGATGACGAGGATGTTCGGTGAGCGGTGCAAGAGCCAAGCGAGCGCGACCTGCATCGGCGTCGCGCCGAGACGCTTGGCGGCGTCGGACAGTGTCGCCGACTGCAGCGGCGAAAAGCCGCCGAGCGGGAAGAACGGCACGTAGGCGATCCCGTCGGACGCGAGTCGATCGATGAAGGCGTCGTCGCGGCGAT
>Ga0070679_100002011_pt1 | contig 18247 bp, 21 predicted proteins | sample KBSC63BmetaG_FD_65652 | JGI IMG/M metagenome (GOLD analysis project Ga0070679, IMG submission 65652) | Corn rhizosphere microbial communities from Kellogg Biological Station, Michigan, USA - KBS C6-3B metaG | ecosystem: Host-associated > Plants > Roots > Rhizosphere | place: USA: Michigan... | reverse complement strand
CGGCACGTGTTCGGCGAGGCTGTCGGACACTTTCGCCGGGGCTGGCGAGCCGGTCCAGAAGCGCCCTTCGCTGCCTTGTTCGGGCACCCCCAGTGGGGCCTTGGCATCGCGTCCGAGCACTGCGGCGAGCGCGCGCTCGTAGCCCCTCTCGGCGGTGACCTTGTCGAGTGCCGCGGGCAAGCCATGGCGATTGGCCGCCTGCTTCGCGCGCGCCTCGCGGTCGCGGGCGAGGGCGCCGTATTCCCGCTCGACCCCGGCCAGCTCGGCCCGCGCCGCCGCCAGTGCGCTGGCGGCTTCGTCGCGCGCTTCGGCGAGCGTCTCCTTGCGCGCCTGCATCGCTTCGAGATCGGCGCGCTTGCGGGTCAGCAGAGTGGCCGCTTCGGTTGCGGCGTTCTGCGCGTGGGTGAGTTCACTTTCGAGGTCGCCCTGCTGCGTCAGCGCCTGACGCGCTTCGTCCTGCCGGCGCATCTCGCCGAGCGCGCGGTCGAGCCGCGTGCGGGCTTGCGCGAGTTCGGCTTCGGCCACGCGCCATTCGGCTTCCACCCCGGCCTGGTCCGCCGTCGCCTTGGCCAGGGCCAGCTCGGCGGCGCGGCCGGCGCGTTCCATGTCCTCGGCGCGCGCGGTGAACTCGGGCCGCCGCGCTTCCTCGGCGGCGAGGGCCTTCTCGCCCGCTTCGACGTCCGCCTGCAGGCGCTTGAGCGCGTCGGCGGCATCGGCGGTCATGCGGTCGGCATCGCCGCGATCGGCTTCGAGCCGCTCCTTCTGCCGGTCGAGATCGGCCAGCCGCTGCTCGGCGGCTTCGAGCTGATGGCTCAGCGCCGCCATGCGGTGGCCGTGCGCGCTGGCGTCGTCACGCCGGTCGGCGAGCTCGTCGCGCGCTTCGGCCAGCTTTTCGGCCAGCGCGGCTTGCGCTTTCTGGGCCGCGTCGGCTGCCTGCTTCGCCGCTTCGACCCGCGCGTCCGAAGCTTTCGCCTGCTCGCGGGCCGCATCGGCGGCCGCGGCCGCATCGCGCCAGCGAGCGAACAGCAGGCGCGCCTCGGCGACACGGATCTGCTCGGACAAGGCGATGTAGCGCTCGGCCTGCTTGGCCTGCCGCCGCAGCGTGGCAATCTGAGCGTCGAGCCCGGCCATCAGATCCTCGAGCCGCGCGAGGTTGGCTTCGGTCTGCTTGAGCTTGCCCTCGGCGTCGCGCCGGCGGACGTGGAGGCCGGCGATGCCCGCTGCCTCTTCCAGCATCATCCGCCGCTCCGCCGGCTTGGCGGCGATCACCGCGGCGATCCTGCCCTGGCTGACGAGCGCCGGCGAGTGCGCGCCGGTGGCGGCGTCGGCGAACACCAGCGCCACGTCCTTCGCGCGCACGTCGCGGCCGTTGACGCGATAGGCGCTGCCCGCCCCGCGTTCGATCCGGCGCGTGACTTGCAGCTCCTCGCCATCCGTCTCGACCGCGTCGAGCACCACTTCGGCGAAGTCGCGCGGCGGCCGCTGGGCGGTGCCGGCGAAGATCACGTCATCCATCCCGCCCGAACGCAGCGACTTGGGCGAGTTCTCGCCCATCACCCAGCGGATCGCTTCGAGAAGGTTGGACTTGCCGCAGCCGTTAGGTCCGACGACGCCGGTCAGCCCCGGCTCGATGCGCAGTTCGGCCGGTTCGACGAAGCTTTTGAAGCCCGACAGGCGGAGCTTGCGGAAGAGCATTGTCGCCAGCCCCGCCGTTCCGGCGCTACCTGGCGCCGGCGTTCTGCAGCGCGGCGTTGAGCGCGTCCCACGGCTCGGTGCCGGCGGGGACTTCGAGCTTGCTGCCGTTGATGAACAGGGTCGGCGTGGAGTCGATGCCCTGGTCCTGGTACCACTTCTGGGTCCGCGCGGCGATCGCCTGCGCGTTCTCCGGCTTGGACAAGCAGGCATGAGCCTGGTCCTTCGAAAGCCCGCGGGCGGCGAACCAGTCGGTCAGGCCATAGGCATCCGCGAGGCCGGCGAAGCGCTGCGCCGGCGGCAGATTGCCCGCCGCCTGGGCCTGCGCGCCGGCTTTCTCGGCGACGGCGATCCACTGGTCCTGCGTGGCATAGATCTGCTGGACGAGCGGGAAGAACGCGCTCTTGTCGGCGCATTGCACCAGCATCGTCAGCACAACGTCGATCGAGCCGTGGATGATATAGCTGCGGAACTCGTAGCTCACGCGCCCGCTGTTGACGTACTTGTCGACCAGGGTCTTGTCGCCATCGTTGGACAGCTTGGCGCAGTGCGGGCAGGACAGCGCGCCGTATTCGATTACCTTGATCGGCGCGTTCGGGTTGCCCATGCGCATGCCGCCGTCGGGCGTGGCGGAAACAACGTCCGACCACATCTGCCCCGCCGGAGCGGCGACCGCCGCGACAGGCGCCGCCTTGGCAAGGCCGCTCGCGGTACTGTCCTTGGAGCCGCACGAAGCCAGCGCGAGCGCGGTGGAAGAGGCAAGCACGGTGAAAGCAAAGCGGCGAAACGCGGTCATGATCGTCTTCCCGGCGAGTGGAGAGGGCAGGCTAGCGGAGCGCGCGCCCCGGTCAAATCGCGTTAACCGCGAGGCGCATCCTTTTGCACAGGCTTGTTACTTCGCGGGCGGGAGAACCTTCTGCAGCTCTTCCCATGAATGGATGTCGAGCACTTTGCCGTTGATCGCGAAGCTCGGCGTGCTGTTGACGCCGAATTGCTTGCCGTCGCTCTGCGATTGCTTGAGCAGCGCATCGATCTTCTTCGTGTCGTTGAGGCAGGCAGTGACCTGGACGCGCGAATAGCCGCGGCTCTCCATCATGTCGTAAAAGCCGGCGTCGGCGGCGATGGCTCGCAGGCGCTGCGGGATCGGGCCGTTGTACCAGCGGTCCTGCTGCGCCTTGCTGGCGCCTTGCAGCTTGTCGAGCCAGGTGTCCTGCCGGGCGAAGAACATGTCGTGATTGCCGAAGAACTTCCGCGGATCGCCGCATTCGGCGAGCACGACCGCGGTGTAATCGATCGGATCGCGGATCACGTGGCGAACCTCGACCGAGACTTTGCCCGGCTGGATGTAGGCGAGCTTGATCGCCCCGTCGGCTTCCTTGAAGAAATGGCCGCAGTGCGGGCAGGTGTAGCTGACGAACTCGATCAGCTTGGTCGGCGCGGCGGGGTTGCCGAGGCGGTGGCCGCCGGGCGTAACCACGGCGGTGGCGAGCCAGTTATGGCCGGCGGCGGCGGCCATCGCCAGCGGCGCGGCGGCGAGCAAAACGGCGGCCCATGCGAACTTCTTCATCCCTGTTCTTCCTCCTGCCCATTGCCCAGGCTGCGCGCGAGCGATTCGAGCACCGTGCGCAGCTCCGGATCGCCGATATCGCGCAAGCTGTCCCCGAGTTCCATCGGGATCGGCTTCAATGACGGCGGCGCCTTGGGCGGCTCAACAGCATGCAGCGGCTTAACCGCGCCTTGCCGCATCTTGACGCGCGCGACGGCCTTGTAGCCGAAGAAGCGGTTCACCCGCTCCATGATCTCGGGGATCACGTGCTGGATCAGCGGCGCGTGGGCCGGCAGCACGACGAGCTGGAGGATGCCGTCGCATTTCTCTCCCGGCGGGAAGCGGATCGATTCCGGCATGCACACTTGCGCGTGGCGCTCGCCGACGATCTCCGGCCAGCGAGTGACGACCGAGCTTTGCACGAAGCCGAAGCGGCGGAAGGCCTGGCGGCCGATCTGCGGCATAAGGTCGGCGATCGGCTTGGCTGGGCCGCCGCGAGGCCTCGAATATTCACGGCCGACCGCACCGCCGCTTGAGGCCCTGGGGGCCTTTGGCTTGGGCGATTTCGCAGAGGGGGAGTCGTCCCGTTCCATGATCGCTGTGGCCATGCCATAGCCGGGCTGTGACCGCCACCCGCCCGATCCCGGAAATGCTTCTGGAATGGTACGACCGCAACGCGCGGCGGCTACCGTGGCGCGTGCCGCCGGGCGCGAGCGACATCGGCAGCGCCGCCGACCCTTACCGCGTATGGCTGTCCGAGGTCATGCTGCAGCAGACTACGACTGCCCACGCAGCGCCCTATTTCAGCGCTTTTCTCGATCGCTGGCCGACGGTCGCGGAGCTCGCCGCGGCGCCTGAGGAAGACGTCATGGCGGCGTGGGCCGGGCTCGGTTACTATTCCCGCGCGCGCAATCTTATCGCTTGCGCGCGAGCCGTCGCCGAAATGGGCGGCTTTCCCAGCGACGAGCAAGCGCTGCGCAAGCTGCCGGGCCTCGGCGCCTACACCGCCGCGGCGGTCGCCGCGATCGCGTTCGGCCGGCGAGCGGTGGTGATCGACGCGAACGTCGAGCGCGTCGTCGCGCGGTTGTTTGCGGTCGCGGAACCGTTGCCCGGAGGAAAGGTCGCTATTCGCGCGGCGGCCGACCGGATTACGCCGGACCTGCGTGCCGGCGACTTCGCGCAGGCGATGATGGACCTCGGTGCGACGATCTGCACGCCGCGCGACCCCAAGTGCCTGCTGTGCCCGCTCGCCGCCGAATGCGCCGGCCGGGCAAGCGGCGATCCGGCGCGCTTCCCGGTGAAGGCCGCCAAGAAGCCGCGCCCGAGCCGCGTGGGCACCGCCTTCTGGATCGAGCGCGCGGCTAAGGTCTGGCTCGTCCGCCGCCCGAGCAAAGGCATGCTGGGCGGGATGCGCGCGCTACCCGACGACGGTTGGAGCGCCCGCGCCAACGGTTCGGGCAACGCGCCGCTTCCGGGCTCGTGGCTGGCCGGCGGCGTTGTGCGCCACAGCTTCACCCATTTCGATCTCGAGCTGGGCCTGGCGATCTACTCCGGCGAGCGCTGGCGCGAACTCGCCGGGGAGGGTGAGTGGTGGCCGGTCAGGGCAATCGAGGATGCCGGTTTGCCGACACTGTTCGTCAAAGCGGCGAAGCTGGCCGCCGCACGGTAGGGGCCGCCCCACGACGGAGCGGCCCTTCGGATTTAGAACCGCACACCCAGGCCGGCAACCACCTGGTTGGTCGTCGCGTCGCCGTAAGTGCCGGAATTGACGTCCTTGTAGCGCGAATGGCGGTATTCCACGCGCCCTTCCAGCGGCCCGGGCAGCTTGACCTGCAATCCGCCGCCGAAGCGGAAGCCGCTGGTGTTCTCCTTGAGTTCGCCGAGCGACCCCGACGAGGTGAACGCCTTCGTATGGAGCGAAGTGTAGCCGGCCTTGCCATAGGCTGCGATGCCGGGCGTCAGGGCCACGCCGGCGCGGGCGCCGACGTAATACTGACCGTTGGCCTTGAGCCCGTCGTAAGCGGCCGCGGGGCTGTTCGGGAACCGGGTCGAACCGCCGCTGCTGGTCGAGAGTTCACCCTCGACGCCGACGAATGCGCTGCCGAGGCTGAGATCGTAGCCCGCATCGACGCCGTAAACCGCCGAATCCGCTTTGGCGGTCACCGAGCCGTCGGCCGATTTCACATGCAGGCCCTGGTATCCGCCTTCGGCCCCGACGTAGAAGCCGCCGGGGGCGCTGCCGCTCGCCAGCGCGGGGGTGGCCGCGAAGCCGGCGGTCAGCGCGGCCAGCAGAAGATACTTCCTCATTTCAATCACCTTTCACGTACGTTCGAAAGCCCCGGGGCGGGTGTTCCCGGGGGCTTGCTTGCGGGCAGGTGAACGGTGGGATGGCGCGCTCGCCCGGTGCGACGGGCCGCACGCGAAGCTAGAAAATTCCTCCGCCCAGCATCAGCCGCACGACCGCGAGGGCGAACACGATCAGGCAGAAGTTGCGCCCGCCATTGGAGCGCGACAGGGCGCCGATGCCGGCGCCGACCAGGGCGATCGGCAGGACGAACCAGTTGCCCCAGCCGAGCAGGGGGATGGTCGAAGGGATCGCCAGCAGCAGGGCGACGAAGCCGACGAAGATCGAGATCAGGTTGAACATGTGTGTTACATGGGCAGCACGGTGGCCCCGTGCAAGCCGCTTTATCTGTTCGTGCCAGCCGCTAAGGTATGGCCGACGCCGCGGATGTAACGAAGGGCCGCCGATGATTTCGCCATCCTTGAACCGCCGCCAGTGGCTGGCAGGCGCCGCGGCCGCTGGCGCCGCCACCGCGCTGGGCGGCTTCCCGGCACGCGCTCAGGCCGGCTTCGCCTGGCCCACCGTGGGCAAGCTGCTCGACAGCTACGTCGACGCCCGCAAAGTCTCGGGGATGGTCGCGGCGCTCGGCTTTCGTCAGCGTGAGCCGGCATTCATCGCTCGCGGCCACGACACCTTCGCCAAGCCGCGCCTGTCCGACGGCGACAGCCTTTACCGTATCTACTCGATGACCAAGCCGGTCACCGGCATGGCGGCGATGATGCTGATCGACGAAGGCAAGCTGGGCCTCGACCAGCCGCTTTACGAAATCCTGCCCGCCTTCAAGGACATGATGGTGCAGAAGGTTTACGACGGGCCGATCACCGCCGACAACCTCGAGCCCGCGGCCCGGCCGATCACCATTCGCATGCTGCTGACCCACACCTCCGGCCTCGGCTACGGCATCGTCCAGACGGGGCCGATCGTCGAAGCCTACAGGAAGCGCGGCGTCGTTCCCGCCCTCGTCACCAAGCTGCAGAACCTCCCCGCCTTCAACGGCACCGCGGTGCCCAGCCTCAAGCTGTTCGCCGACCGCCTCGCAGAATTCCCGCTGGTCTATCAGCCGGGCACGCGGTGGAGCTATTCGATGGGCGCGGACCTGATGGGCCGGGTGATCGAGGTCATCTCCGGGCAGACATTCGACGCCTTTCTGCAGCACCGCCTGTTCGACCCGCTGGGGATGAAGGACACGCATTTCCAGGTGCCCGGGCAGGACGCCGACCGGCTGACGACCAACTATTACCTGTTGAACGGGACACTGCTGCCGATCGACCTCGGTAGCCAGTCCATCTTCCTCGATCCGCCGCCGTTTCCGATGGGCGGCTCGGGCCTGGTCAGCTCGCCGCGCGATTACGACAAGTTCCTGGCGATGATCGCCGGCATGGGCGAGTACAAGGGTCAGCTCGTGATGAACGAGTCCGCGGTGCGGATGGGCACTTCGAACCTGCTGCCCGCCAGCGTGCGAGCGGATCCGAGCCAGAAGGGCCTCACGCTCGACCTGACGAAATATGGCTTCGGCGCGTTCGGCCGCGTCGGCAAGGGACAGCAGGCGGGCATTTACGGCTGGGCCGGCGCCGCCGGCACGATCGGCTTCGTCGATACCCGCAGCGGCCTGCGCGCCGGGCTTTACACCCAATATATGCCCTCGGAGGCCTACCCCCTGATCGAGGAGTTTCCCGCCGCGATCCTCGGCGACATGCCCCGCCTGCTGGGCAGCGTATGAGCCTCGTCACGCCGTTTGCCGGGCATCGGCTCGACCGCGCCGATCCGATCCGCCACGATGCCGAGAGGCTCGCGGAGCTGAGGCAGCCGAATGCACGGCTGCTGCGGCTCGAAGGATTGATCCCGCGCCTCGGCCCGGACCAGCGCGTGCAGTGGGACCGGCTCGGCGATGCGCCGGAAGGGGCGGACGTGGTGTTTCTCGGCCTGCTCGACGGCGAGCCCCTGTTCGCCGCCGTGCCGACCGATGGCGACCCCGATCCGGCCTACACCCGGCGCGAGACCTGGGCCGCGATCGCCGACCTGCCGGCGGACGAGCTGGCGCTTTACGGCGGCGCGCGCAGCCTGCTCGACTGGCACGCGCGGCATCGTTTCTGCGCCAATTGCGGTCAGCCTACCATGCTCGCCAAGGGTGGCTGGCAGCGCGATTGCCTGGCCTGTGGCGCGGCCCATTTTCCGCGCACCGATCCGGTGACGATCATGCTCGTGGAGCATCGGGGGCCAAAAGGCAGCAGGGTCCTCCTCGGCCGCAACGCCCGCTTTCCGGGGCGCAGCTATTCGGCGCTCGCCGGGTTCATCGAGCCGGGCGAGACGATCGAGGAGGCGGTCGCCCGCGAGGTGTTCGAGGAAGCCGGAGTGCGCGTGCGCGACGTGAGCTACATTGCCAGCCAGCCGTGGCCGTTTCCCAGCCAGCTGATGATCGCCTGCCACGCCTATGCGGACGACGACGCGCTGACGCTCGATGCGACCGAGCTCGAAGACGCGCAGTGGTTCACCCGCGGACAAGTGATCGAGGCTTTCGAGAAGGGGCAGGAGAGTGCCAGCTTCGTGCCCCCTTTCCCCTTGGCCATCGCACACCATATGCTGCGCTGGTGGTTGGAGACGAACGATGGCTAAGCCCCAGGTGGACGTGCAGATCTGGTCCGACGTGATGTGCCCGTGGTGCGCGATCGGTTACGCGCAGTATGCAAAGGCGCTCGAGGAGCTGGGCGGCGAGGTCGAGGTGACCACGCGGTGGATGCCGTTCGAGCTCAACCCCGACCTGCCGCCCGAGGGCAAGGATCAGGGCAAGCATCTCGCCGAAGTTTATAACCGCTCGCCGGAGGAAGTCGCCGCCATGCGCGCGCAGCTTCAGCAGCGCGCAGCGAGCGCCGGTTTCCCGATGGAGTGGACCGGCGAGAGCGAAGAGCCCGCTTCCTGGATGTGGAACACTTTCGACGCGCACAAGCTGCTTCGCTGGGCGCTGGCGGTGCATGGGCCGGAGGCGCAAAGCCGCCTCAGCCAGGCGCTGTTCGTCGCCCATTTCCAGCAGCGACGTCCGGTCGGCGACCGCGATGTGCTGCTCGACGTTGCGGAGGAGCAGGGCTTTGCCCGCGCCGAAGCGGCGGCGGCGCTCGACGAAGAAGCGCTCGCCATCGCTACCCGCATGGAAGAGCAGCGCGGGCGCGAGATGGGCATCAACTCGGTGCCCAGCTTCATCGTCAACGGCCGCTACCTGATCCCCGGCGCGCAGGAGCCGGCGGTCTACGCCGCCGCGCTGCGCAAGGTGGCGGAGATGCCCCCGGCGGAGGGCGTCACCGCCTCCTGATGAAGACAAGGTAGCAGAGCGCGAACGCGGCGACGATGGCGACATTCGCGATCAGCCGGGCGGTCGGACGGTTCTTGAAGATCATCACGTCGGCGCCGACGATCAGAACGATCATTGCCCCTACATAGAGCGCGACAACGAGGTTCCGCGGCATTTAGCCGTTCTGCTGGCCCTTCGCGATCTTGTCGTGGGCCTTGTCGCCCATGCGGTCGTTCTGCTCCGGGTTGTCGCTGCCGGTGGCGCGTTCGACTTCCTCGCCCACGAGCGTCCCTTCGACTTGTTGCAGGTCGGCGCGGGTGCCGACGGTGCGGGCGACGTTGCCGCCGGACATGCTGCCTTGCGCGGTCGGCATGGAATCCTGCTGCATCTGGTCGATCAGCGCGTTGTCGGGGTGCGGCTTGCGTTCGGTCATCGCGGGTCTCCTTTCCCGGTCAACGGGGAAGGGCCGAGCGATGTTCCGGCCTCAGACGAGACCCAGCTTGCTCAGGTCACGGACCATCCTGCCGGGCAAGGCGTCGCCCGCTTCCTCGCCCTCGGCCAGGTCGGGCGGAGCGCTCCTGTCGGTCAGATAGCGCCAGCCCTGGTGCGCGCGCTTGGCCTTGGGGTGGACGAGGATCAGCTTGCCCTGCAGGCGGATCGTCCAGCGACCGTCGGGCCGTTGCTCGAAGCCGAGGATCTGGCAGCGGGCGACGATCGCGTGGGCGATGATCCAGTAGAGCGATCCGCCGATCATCTCGGCGTGACGCTTGGGGCAATAGCGCGTGGTCATCAGCGCCTCGGGCTCGGCCTCGACCCATTCGCGCAGCACCTCGATGCTCTTCGAGGTGTAGGCGATCTTGGTCATGTGCAGCGGCATGGCATCAATGCAGATTGAACAGCGCGGCCAACCCCAAGAAGCTGAAGAAGCCCATTACGTCGGTCATGGTCGTGACGAACACCGTGGATGTCACCGCGGGGTCGAGACGGAACTTGTCGAGGATCACCGGTATCACCACGCCGGAAAGCCCTGCCGTCACGCTGTTGATGACCATCGCCGCCAGCAAGACCATGGACAGCGCCCAATCGCCATAGATGACCTGGCAGCCCGCCGCCATGAGGAACCCGAGGCCGAAGCCGTTGGCAAGGGCGATCCACAGCTCGCGGCCGATCACGCGCCAGGTGTTGCTGCTCGTCAGCTGGTTGGTGGCCAGAGCACGCACCACGACCGCCATCGTCTGCGTGGCGGCATTGCCGCCCATGCCGGCGACGATAGGCATCAACACCGCCAGGGTCACGAGGCGGGAAATGGTGTCCTGGAAGGCGGATACGACCGCCGCCGCGAGAATCGCGGTCCATAGGTTGACGAACAGCCACCACATCCGGCTGCGGATGGTGCGCGGCAGCGGCTCGTTGATGTCCCCTTCGCCGGCGCCGGACAGGCGCAGGATGTCCTCCCCGGCTTCCTCGGAGATGATGTGGACGATGTCGTCGACCGTCAGCTGGCCGACCAGGCGGCCGGCCTCGTCCACCACCGCGGCGCTTATCAGCGCGTACTTTTGGAAGCGGAGGGCGACTTCCTCCTGGTCCATAGTCACCGGGATCAGCGTCTGGTCGCGCTTCATCACGTCGGCCAGCGCGACATTGCGCGGGGTGCGCAGGATCCACGAGAGCGCGCATGTGCCGAGCGGCTTGTGCAGCGCATCGACGACGAAGACTTCCCAGAACTCGGTCGGCAGCTCGTCGTGCTCGCGCATGTAATCGATCAGGCCGCCGACGGTCATGTGCTCGGGCACCGCGACGAACTCGCGCTGCATCAGGCGGCCGGCGGTCTCCTCCGGATAGGCCAGCGCGCGCTCGATCGCCGCGCGGTCCTCCGGCCCCATCTCGGCGAGAATGGCGCGCTGGTCCGCTGGCTCGAGATCCTCGATCAGCTGGACCGCATCGTCGGTATCGAGCTGTTCGGCGATGTCGGCCACCGCGCCGTGCGGCAGCGCCTCCATCATGTCCTCGCGGACATAGTCGTTGAGCTCGGCGATGACCTCGGGGCTGAGCAGGTCGGTGATCGCCTTGGCGAGCGCCGTCCGGTCCTCGTGATCGAGCAGCTCGAACAAGTCGGCGATGTCGGCCGGATGGAGCGGCTCCACCAGCTCGTAGGCGCGGGTCTCGTCGCCGGCCTCGATCGCGTCGGCCACCGCGCGCACGAACTCGGGCTTCAGCCGGTTCTCCTCGTCGAGCTCCGCGCCCTCCTCGGGCGGGGCGGCGTCGGGCGCCAGCTCTTCGATCTCGGTTTCGGCCATCGCGGCTTCCCTATGCCCCTCCTAAGCAAAAGCAAGCTGGGCGTGACAATCGCCGACCCGGGCTTATATCGGCGCCTCCCACCCAAGGAGACTCGCGATGGCCGACGATACGCTCACCCTCACGCTCGATGCCGGCAACGGGCAAGGCGGCGACGTCGTCATCAAGCTGCGCCCCGACCTCGCGCCCGGCCACGTGGCCCGGATCACCGAGCTCGCCAGCGACGGGTTCTACGACGGCGTGGTGTTCCACCGGGTGATCCCCGGCTTCATGGCCCAGGGCGGCGATCCGACGGGCACAGGCATGAGCGGCAGCGACAAGCCCGATCTCAAGGCCGAGTTCAACGCCGAACCGCACGTTCGCGGCACCTGCTCGATGGCCCGCACCCAGGTGCCTGACAGCGCCAACAGCCAGTTCTTCATCTGCCTGGACGATGCGCGCTTCCTCGACAGGCAATATACCGTGTGGGGCAACGTGATCAGCGGCATGGAGCACGTCGACGCCCTGCCCAAGGGCGAGCCGCCCCGCGAACCGGGCAAGATCGTCAAGGCCACCGTGGGCTAAAGCCCCGCGTTCACCAGCCAATCGTGGAAGATGCGCACCGGCCGGTTCTCGAGATCGGCCGGGCGGCACACGAACCAGTAGCTGTACGGGCTTTCGACCTCGATATCGAACAACAGCGCCAGCCGCGGATCGTGGGCGCGCTTCAGGTGATCGTCATGCATCATCGCGATGCCGAGTCCCTGGGCGGCGGCCTCGAGGATCAATTGCCCTGAATCGAGATGGTCGATCGCCGCCGGTTGCAGGGCCGGCATGCCGATCGCCGTCTTCCACGCATCGAAGCTCTGCGTCAGGTCGCTGTGCAACAGGAACGTCTGCTTCTCGAGCACGTCGAGGCCGGGGTTCGTACCGAGTTCCTCGGCGAGCTGGCGGCTGCAGATCGCGTGAACAGTGTTGTGGTCCAGCTGGACCGCGTGGAAACCGGCCTCGGGGCGGGTCGTCAGCAGGATCGCGGCGTCGAGCGTATCGCCCACCCGGTCGATCAGGTGCGGCCCGGTGTCGATGTCGATGTGCAGCCGCGGATGCAACTTGCGCAACTCGGGCAGGCGGGGAAACAGCCGCTGAGAACCGAACAATGGCAGGACGCCGAGCCGCAGACGCAACAGCTGGAGCTTCTCCGACTGGTTCTCGACCGCGGTAGCCAGCGCGTCCAGGTGCGGCTGGACAGCCTCGTAGAACGCGCGGCCTTCGTCGGTCAGCTTCATCGTCTGGCCCGAGCGCGAGAACATCTTCTTGCCGGTGAAATCCTCGAGATTGCCGATGCGCCGCGATAGCGCGGAGGGGCTCAGCCCCAGCTCCGCCGCAGCGGAGCGCGCGGAGCCCAGGCGGACGGTGCGCATGAACGCTTCGAGCGCGCGGAGCGGGGGCAGTCGACGGATGGCCATCGGCAAGCCTGTTGCGAATTATGCAATAGGTGTCCAGTCGAATGGTGCGTTGCACACAACTTTGTCGCCAGCTGGCCGACCGGGTTATTCATTGCCGCCGGGCTCTGGCTCCGGACCATGTAGCCGAAGCCGGGTGACATGAGTCTCGTCGCCCGCGGTGACCTCGATTCGCCATCCGCTGGGGTGAGTCAGCATCGCGCCGGGCCGGGGGACTTGCCCCGCGAGGACGAACGCCAGGCCGCCGAGGGTGTCGACAGCTTCCTCGACCTCGCTTAGCCGCGCATCGCCGACGATCGTGGCGACGTCCTCAAGTTCGGCGCGGGCGTCGGCGTCCCACATACCTTCGCCGATCGGCGTCACCAATGCCACCGGCGCGTCGTCGTGCTCATCCTCGATGTTGCCGACAATCTCTTCGACCAGGTCCTCGATCGTGATGATCCCATCGGTGCCGGAGAACTCATCCACCACGATGGCGAGGTGGGTGCGCTGGGTCCGCATGTCGGCGAGCACGTCGAGCGCGCCGCGCGCCTGCGGCACGTAAAGCGGCTGGCGCATCAGAACGGTCCAGTCTTCGGGCGCTGCGGTCCCGCTGGCCAGGTACGGGAACACGTCCTTGATGTGCATCATGCCGACCACTTCGTCGAGCGTGCCGCGGTAAACGGGCAGGCGCGAATGGCCATGCTCGGCGAACAGGGCAACCAACTCGTCCCAGCTGGCGTCGGCTGAGACCGCAACGATTGCGCCGCGCGGGATCGCCACATCGTCGGCATCGTGCTCGCTGAAGTGCAGCAGGTTGCGCAGCATGGTAAGCTCTTGCGGCGAGAGGTCGCCCGCCGCCTGAGCTTGCTCGGCGGACGAGTGATCGTCCTCGTGCTCGTCGATCGCCTCTTCGAGCTGGGCGCGCAGCGAGGTATCGCCTTCGTCGCTGTCGAACAGCTTGCGGATCGCCTTCAGCAGGCCGCCGCTACTGTCCGCGTCTCCATGCTGGGAGTCGCCGGATTTCGAATGGTCGGGCATCGCCCTGGTCTCTTCCCCGTTGTCTAGTCGCCCGGCCCATATGGGTCCGCGATGCCCAGTTTCGCAAGCGCCTTAACTTCGAGCGCTTCCATCGCCTCGGCTTCGCTGGCGCCCAGTTCATGGTCATGCCCGGCGAGATGGAGCAGGCCATGGACGATGAGATGCGCGGCGTGATCGGCGAGCGGGACGGCCTTCTCGTTCGCCTCGCGGGCGCATGTTTCATACGCCAGCGCGATGTCGCCGAGTAATTCGGGCGGACCATCCGCCGGCAACCGCAGCAGCTCCTCGCGCCCTAGCATGGGGAACGACAGGACGTTGGTTGGCTTGTCGCGCTGGCGCCACTCGCGGTTAAGCGCGTGGACCTCCTCGTCGGAAGTGAACAGCAGGCTTGCCGACAGGCGTGGATTGGCCAGTTCCGGGGCAACGGCCGCCAGCGCTTCCGCCGCCTTGTCGGCCAGCTCCGCCCACTCGGCGGCCGGCCACGGGCCCTCTATATCTACCTCGAGCTGCACCTCGGCTCAGGCGTCCTTGCCCTCGTACGCCTCGACGATGCGGCCGACGATCGGGTGGCGCACCACGTCGGCGACGCTGAATCGCGTCACCGCAATCCCCTCGACCCCCGACAGGCGGCCGACCGCATCGGCGAGGCCGCTCATCTCGATACCGCCGGGGATGTCGACCTGCTTGGGGTCGCCGCAAACCACCATCCGGCTGCCCTGGCCGAAGCGGGTGAGGAACATCTTCATCTGCTCGCGGGTGGTGTTCTGCGCTTCGTCGAGGATCACGAACGCGTCGCTCAGCGTGCGGCCGCGCATGAAGGCGATCGGGGCGATCTCGATCTCGCCACTGGCGATGCGCCGATCGACCTGCTCGGGGGGCATGCAATCGTAGAGCGCGTCGTAGAGCGGGCGCAGGTACGGATCGACCTTCTCCTTCATGTCGCCGGGCAGGAAGCCGAGGCGTTCGCCGGCCTCGACCGCCGGGCGCGAGAGGATCAGGCGCTGCACGCTGCCGGTGATCAGCTGGCTCACCGCCTGCGCCACAGCGACATAAGTCTTGCCGGTGCCCGCGGGGCCGAGCGCGAAGATCATGTCCTTGCTGGCGAGCTGGCGCATGTATTCGGCCTGCATCGCCGTGCGCGGCACGATGGTCTTGCGGCGGGTGCGGATCATGATCGGCGGATGCTGCGCCTCGCCATTAATGATCCCGTCCAAGGTCGGTTCGCCGCACATCGCGATAAGCGATTCGATCAAGCCGGAATCCAGCTCCTGGCCGGTGAGCAGGCGTTCGTGCATCGCCTTGAGCACATCGCGCGCGCAGGCGACGTCGTCGGTCGGGCCTTCGACGATGATCTTGTTGCCACGCGCGCCGATATAGACGCCGAGGCGGTTTTCGAGCTGCACCAGGTTGGCGTCGAACTCTCCGAACAACGCACCGAGCACCCCTTGCTCGTCGAAGGCTATTTCGGCCCGGGCGCGCCGCGCGCCGCGGCGATCCTCCGGGTGAGCCAACGCCGCCTGGCTGTCGGCGCGTTCGGGTTTGCGGGCCATGCGCTCCTTTCATCGGCACGACCGGGTTCGATCGGCCATTCGAAGATAGGCCCCATCCGGCAACGCGCAAGGCACTCGCCGACAAACCGATGCCGGCCCGCAGCGCTTTCCACAGTCACCGCCGGCGGCCCCAGATGGCCCCTGACTGTCGCTATCGTTGTCAACTGTTCATGAAACCAGGCCGTAAGATAAACGTTGGAGTGCCGTTGGACTGAGGAAAGGACTTTTGATGCGTAAGCTTTTGTATGCCGCGCTGGCGGCCACCGTTATCGTTCCCGTTGGAGCCAGCGCCCAGAGCGCTCGCGAGGTCAGGCACGACCAGCGCGAGGTCAGGCACGACCAGCGCGAGGTCAATCGCGACGTTCGCAAGGGCCATTACCGGGAAGCGCGCGAGGACGCCCGCGAGACCCGGCGCGACCGCCGCGAAACACGGAGCGACTGGCGCGATTACCGGCGGACTCACCGCCACGTCTATACCCGTCCGGCGTTCGTCTGGCCGCGCGGCTACCGCTATCGTCCGCTGAGCATCGGCGCCGTTCTCGACCGGATGTTCTGGGGCTCGAACTACCGGATCAGCAACTACGCGACTTACCGCTTGCCCTATCCGGGCCGCAATCGCGCTTGGGTGCGCTACGGCAACGACGCGCTGCTGATCAATGTCCGCAACGGACGGGTGATCACCGTTTACAATAACTTCTTCTATTAAGCCCGACGCCCCGGCCGGCGGCCGCCGTTCACGCGGCCGCCGGCACGAGGAGCTCGCCGGCCAGCGAGTTCGGGCCGGCCGCCGCCAGGGCGACTTCGGCCATCTCGCCGATCCCGCTTGCCCCTTCGAAAAACACGGATTGCAGCCACGGCGACTTGCCGAGCCATTGCCCCGGCCGCTTGCCCTTGCGCTCGACCAGCACCGTGCATCGGCGGCCGACCGAGCGCTGGTTGAAGGCGAACTGGTCGCGGTTGATCGCATCCTGCAGGCGCTGCAAGCGTTCGTCCATCACTTCGCGGGCGACGTGCCCGGTCATCGTCGCCGCGGGCGTACCGGGCCGGGGCGAATACTTGAAGCTGAACGCCTGCGCATAGCCGACCGCGTCGACCAGCCGCAGCGTCTCGGTGAACTCGGCCTCGGTCTCGCCCGGAAAACCGACGATGAAATCCCCGCTCAGGGCGATGTCCGCCCGCGCGGCGCGGAAACGGTCGAGCAGCTTGAGATAGCTTGCGGCCGTGTGGCTGCGGTTCATCGCCTTGAGCACGCGGTCGGAGCCGCTCTGCACCGGTAGGTGCAGGTAGGGCATCAGCTTGGCGACTTCGCCGTGCGCGGCGATCAGGCCGTCGGTGACGTCGTTCGGGTGGCTCGTGGTGTAGCGAATACGCGCCAGGTCGGGCAGCGCGGCCAGCTGGCGGATCAGACCGTCGAGGCCGATGGAGCGGCCTTTCGCGTCCTCGCCGGTCCAGGCGTTGACGTTCTGGCCCAGCAGGGTGATCTCGCGCGCGCCGGCTTCGACCAGTCTTTGCGCTTCGCGCAGCAAATCTTTGAACGACCGGGATATTTCCGCGCCGCGCGTATAAGGCACGACGCAATACGTGCAGAACTTGTCGCATCCTTCCTGGATGGTGAGGAAAGCGCTCGGTGCCGCGCGGCGGCGCGCTGGCAACGCGGCGAACTTGGCGTCCGCCGGCATCTCGGTATCGACCGCGCGCTCGCCGCGCACCGCGCGGTCGATCAACTCGGGCAGGCGGTGATAGGCCTGCGGACCGACGACCATGCCGACGGCGGGCGCGCGGGCCATGATCTCCTCGCCCTCGGCCTGCGCCACGCAACCGGCGACGGCGATCATCGGCGGGCGCTCGCCACCGGCCTTCACCAGCCGGCCGATGTCGGAATAGACCTTCTCCGCTGCCTTCTCGCGGATGTGGCAGGTGTTCAGCACCACCAGGTCCGCTTCCTCGCCATCGGGCGCGGGGGCGATACCCTTGTCGGCGAGCAACTCGGCCATTCGTTCGCCGTCATAGACGTTCATCTGGCAGCCGAAGCTCTTGACCCTGAAGGTCTTTGGGGATTCGCGTGTGTGCATGGAGCGGGCGCTGTAGATTATCGAACGGACGGTTTCAAACCGGGTCTCGGGTCAACTCTGACGTGCAACGCAGCCGCGATCGCGGAGGATGCGGCGGCCGCGATCGCCTTTCGGTCGGTGAGGGCGGCACCGCTCAAGGGGGGCAAGAAGCACAGCGTCAGATGCACCGGCCGGGTGCGGGCAAGAATCTTGCAGGCGTTGGTCAAGCCGGGCTCGCCCCCGACCCAGGCGATCTCTTCAGCTTCGTCGTAACCCAGCGCCACCGGCTGCACGGGCAGGCCAGCAGGCAATCGGTCGACGGCCGAGATCAGCGCGCTCTTGAACGGCAGCAGCGCGCGCCCGTCGCCGGTCGTTCCTTCCGGGAAGATCGTCAGCCTCCGCCCGCCGAGCGCCGCGCGAACCTGGTCGACTTGCCGCGTGACCGTGTGGCGCTGGTCCCGGGTAATGAACAGTGTGCCGTTCTGCTCGCACAGCCATTTGAGGGCCGGCGATACGGCAAGCCCGGAATGGGCGACGAACGCGGTGCGCGAGGCGCTCGCCAGCGCCAGGATGTCGAGCCAGCTCAGGTGATTGGCCAGCAGCAATGCGTGGTTGCGCGGCTTGCCCTCGACGGTGAAGCGCAGGCCGGCGATCCAGCCGATGCCGCACAGGTAGGTCGGCGGGATCAGCGCGGGCCGCCCCGCCAGCCGCACGACCACGTGGATCGGGATCACCGCGAACGACCACGCCAGCATCGCCGCCACCCGCGCCACCACGAGCAGCCAGCGCCAGCCGAGCGCCCCTTCGAGACGGGCCTTCGACTTCGCCCCTGGCGGGGCTGCGCTCAGTCCCTCCTCAGGCTGGGCGGGATTATGGGTTTCGCTCATCCTGAGGAGCCGCCGGAATGCTGAGCTTGTCGAAGCATGGAGGGGGCGTCTCGAAGGACGGCTCAGTCTTCGCGATCGAGGCGGACGCCGTAGAGCTCCATCCGATGGTCGACCAGGCGATAGCCGAGCTTCTCGGC
>Ga0070679_100002010_pt1 | contig 18257 bp, 13 predicted proteins | sample KBSC63BmetaG_FD_65652 | JGI IMG/M metagenome (GOLD analysis project Ga0070679, IMG submission 65652) | Corn rhizosphere microbial communities from Kellogg Biological Station, Michigan, USA - KBS C6-3B metaG | ecosystem: Host-associated > Plants > Roots > Rhizosphere | place: USA: Michigan... | reverse complement strand
AACTGCACGAACTCCATGTCGGCGAGCGTCACGCCGGCGCGGTGTGCGATCGCGAACCCGTCGCCGGTCGCGACGACCGGGTTGGTCGTGTAGCGATAGATCTGCCCGCAGCCGCCCGTGGCGAGCACCGTCGCGTCCGCGATGATCTCCGTCGGGTGGCCGGCGATGCTCGCGCGAACGCCGATCGCCTCGCCGCGACGAAGGATGAGGTCGAGCACGCGGGCTTTTTCGAGAACTCTGATCTTCCTCGTCTCGCGGACGCGGGCGACCAGCGTCCGCGCGACTTCTGCGCCCGTCTGGTCGCCGTGCGCATGGACGATGCGATTCTTCGAGTGCGCGGCTTCGCGTCCGAGCTTGAGCTTCCCTCTCGGGTCGAGATCGAAGTTTGCGCCGGCCGTCTGAAGCTCCCGCACACGCGCAGGCCCCTCCTCCACGAGGACCTGCACCGCGGCGGCGTCACAGAGCGCGGCACCGGCGGCGAGCGTGTCCTGCCGATGCAGCTCCGGCGAGTCGCCCGCTCCGAGCGCGGCGGCGATGCCGCCCTGGGCATAGGCCGTCGCGCTGTCGAAGAGCGAACGCTTGGTCAGCAGGAGCACGCTGCCGTGCTCCGAGGCGCGCCACGCGGTGTGAAGGCCGGCGACGCCGCTGCCGACGACGAGAAAGCGAGTGCGAAGTTGTTCGGGCATTGATCGAGTCCGTAAATCTAGGAACTCCGACCGGAGGTGCGAAGCGCCGGAGGAAGGAGCGATCGTGCAACGGCGGCCTCGTGCCTTGCCCGAGCTTTGTCGCATCGGCCAGATTTTGTCATGCGAAAGCTGCTCATCCTCGTGGCCGCGCTCGTCGTGGTGCACGTGGCCCTCCTCTTCGTCCATGTCTCCGGCGCCGCGCAGACCACTGCGCACGACGCCGTCAACGTCGGCATCGTGCTGGACGTGGGCGGGCTGGGCGACAAGTCGTTCAACGACGGCGCCTACCGCGGCGCCATGATGGCCGAAAAACAGCTCGGCGCGCGCATTCGTCTCATCGAGCCGGGCGAAGGCACCGATCGCGAAGCCGGCCTCCGTCTGCTCGCGGCCGAGCACATGGATCTCGTCATCGGTGTGGGGTTCATCTTCACGGACGACATCACGCAGCTCGCGAAGGAATATCCGCACACCAACTTCGCCGGCGTCGACTACTCACTCTCGACGGACGCCGCAGGCAACGTGCTTCCACCACCGCCCAACGTCGCCGCGCTCAAGTTCAAGGAGGAAGAAGGCTCGTTTCTCGTTGGCGCGCTCGCGGCAATGGTCGGCAAGTCCAAGAAAGTGGGATTCGTCGGTGGCATGGACGTGCCGCTCATCCAGAAGTTCGAGGCGGGCTACAAGGCCGGCGTGAAAGCCGTGTGTCCCGACTGCACCGTCATCGCACAGTACGCGGGCGTCACGCCCGATGCATTCCGAAATCCCGGCAAGGGCAAGGAGCTCGCGCTCAACCAGTATCAACAAGGCGTGAACGTCATCTACCACGCGTCCGGCTCGACCGGACTCGGCGTATTCGAGGCGGCGCGTCAGACCGGCAAGTACGCCATCGGCGTCGACGCCGATCAGTACAGCGAAGCACCGGGACGCGTCATCACTTCCATGGTCAAGGGCGTCGACGTCGCCGTGTTCGACATGATCAAACGAGTGAAGGAAGGTACCTTCAAGGGCGGCATCTACACCTTCGGGCTCGCGCAGAACGGTGTCGGCTACGTGTACGACGAGCATAACAAAGCTCTGATCCCCGACAGCGTGCGCGCCAAGCTCGAATCACTCAAGGCAGACATCATCTCGGGCAAGATCGTCGTGCCGAGTACGCGATGACGGGAGCGACATCCGGCGCGGCGACGTCGCCAGCCGCCATTCGCCTCACCGACATTCACAAGTCGTTCGGACCGGTGCAGGCCAACCGCGGCGCCGCGCTCGAGGTGGCACGCGGCGAGATTCACGCGCTCGTCGGCGAGAACGGCGCCGGCAAATCGACGCTCATGCGCGTGCTGAGCGGCATGTACGCGCCCGAGCAGGGCCGCATGGAAGTCGAGGGACGCGACGTCACCGGATGGTCGACGGCCGACGCGATCGACGCCGGCGTCGGCATGGTGCATCAGCACTTCATGCTCGTGCCGACGCTCACCGTCGCCGAGAACGTGATGCTCGGACGCGAGCTGACGTCGGGCTTGCAGCTCGATCGCACCCGCGCCGAGCGCGACGTCACGGAGTTGAGTCGTACGACGGGGCTCGCCGTGCACGCCGATCGCCGCGTCGCAGACCTCTCCGTCGGTGAAGCGCAGCGCGTAGAAATTCTCAAGACGCTCTATCGCGGCGCGCGCATGCTCATCCTCGACGAGCCCACGGCCGTGCTCTCGCCGCCAGAGATCGAGGAACTGTGGCAGGTCCTGCGCGGTATTCGCGCCCGCGGCGAGACGATCGTGCTCATCACGCACAAGCTCGACGAGGTGATGGAGATCTCGGACACCATCACCGTGATGCGGCATGGGCGCACCGTCGATCGGCTGAAGACGGCGAACACCACGCCGGCCGAGATCGCGAAAGCCATGGTGGGACGCGACGTACAGCTCGCGATGAATTACCTCGCCGAGGATCGCGGCGAAACGCAGAGCGAAGCGCAGCCCACCGCGGCCGCCGTGACCGGACCTCTCCTCGACGTACACGATCTCGTCGTGCTCGATTCGCGAAAGCTCACGGCCGTGAACGGCGTGAGCTTCAGGGTGAACGCCGGTGAGATCCTTGGCATCGCCGGTGTCGAAGGGAACGGACAGACGGAGCTGCTCGAGGCGCTCGCCGGACTTCGCGCGGCTCGATCGGGCAGCGTTCGTCTCGGCAAGCGCGAGCTCACCACGCTCGACGTGAAAGCCCGCGGTGACGCCGGCCTCTCGCACATCCCCGAAGATCGCCACGCGCGCGGATTGATCCTCGATTACTCCATCGCCGAGAATCTGATCCTCGGCCAGCAGCATCGATTCACGCGAGGCGTGCGCATCGATCAAGAGCACGTCGCCGAGAACGCCGTGCGACAGATCCGCGAGTTCGACATCCGTCCTCCCGATCCCAGGCAAGCGGCGCGCGCGTTGTCCGGCGGCAATCAACAGAAGATCGTGATCGCGCGCGAGATGAGTCGCGCATTTCAGGTCTTGCTCGCCGCCCAGCCCACGCGCGGTGTGGACGTCGGCGCGATCGAGTTCATTCACGCACGATTGCGCGACGCGCGCGATGCCGGAAAGGCGATTCTGCTCGTCTCCGCCGACCTCGCCGAGATTCTCGCGTTGTCCGATCGCGTGGGAGTGATGTACGGCGGGAAGCTCGTGGCGGTGCTGCCTCGCGCGCAGGCCAACGAAGAGATCCTCGGACCCTACATGACCGGCGCCGCGACGGAGCCCGCCGCATGACGTCAGCAACCGAAACACAGACGACTCCTCCGCCGCAGACGACGACCAACGTGCTGCGCACCGACGGCTCGGCGCGATGGGCCGCGCTCGAGGAGGCGGTGCTGCCCGGCATCGTCGGCCTGCTCGTCGCCGCGATCGTCGGCGACTTTCTGATTCTCTCATTCGGCCAGAGCCCGGGCACCGTCTATCGCCTGCTGTTCGAGGGCACGTGGGGGAACGCGTACGGGTTCGGGCAGGTGCTCTACAAGACGACGACCCTGACGTTCACCGGACTCGCGGTTGCCGTCGGCCTGCGCGCTGGTCTGTTTAACATCGGCGCGGAAAGCCAGCTCGCGGCGGGAGGATTCATGGCCGCGGTCGTCGGGCTCGCGCTGCCGCCTGGACTTCCGTCGCTGCTCACGCTGCCGGTGTATCTCGTCGCGGCCGCACTCGGCGGCGGCATCGTGGGCGGGATTCCAGGAATACTCAAGGCGAAGTTCGGCGCGCACGAGGTGATCACCACGATCATGCTGAACTTCATCGTGCTCGCGCTGCTCAACTACATCGTCGCCGAGCATCTCAAGGTGCCGGGGTCGCTGCATACGTCGGAGATTCACGGCGGCGGATTGCCACGCCTCTCCAACTACATCGGCGGCTTCCATGGGTCCGCGGCGAACGTGGTGATCTTCATCGCGCTCGCGGTTGCGCTCGCGACGGGTTGGTTTCTCTTCCGGACGCGCCGTGGATTCGAGCTGCGCGCGGTCGGCCTTCAGCCGGAAGCCGCCGAATATGGCGGCGTGAACGTCGGATCGGTGTGGTGGCGTGCGATGGCACTCTCGGGCGCGATCGCCGGTCTTGGCGGATTGAACTTCGTGCTCGGCTACAAGCTCTACTATGAAGACGCGTTCGCGTCCGGTGCCGGGTTCCTCGGAATCGCCGTCGCGATCGTGGGACGCAACCATCCACTCGGCGTCGTGCTGGCAGCGCTCGTGTTCGCGACGATCTCGCAGGGTGGCCTCGCGGTGAATGCAGTCGTGCCGAAGCAGATGGTCGACGTGCTTCAGGCGGTCGTGATCATCGCGGTCGCGGCATCCGTTCCCGAGGTACGTCGCATGCTGCGGCGAGGCGCGCGATGATTCTCTTCGCTTTTCTCGCGCAGACACTGCGCATCGCGATCCCGTATCTCTTCGCGGCGAGCGGTGGTGTCGTCTCCGAGCGGTCGGGGCTCATCGGCCTCGGCCTCGAGGGATACATGCTCGGCGGCGCGTTCTGCGGTGCGCTTGCGAGCTACTACAGCGGCAGCCCGTGGGTTGGTCTGATCGGCGCCATCGCCGGCGGCGTGGCGATCGCGCTGCTGTACGCCGTGACCGCGATCCGGTTCCGCGCGGATCAGGTCGTCGTCGGGATCGCGATCAATCTGCTCGTCACCGGGGCGACGCGATTCTTCCTGCGGCTCGCGTTTCACAGCTCGGCCAATTCGCCGCGCGTGCCGGGCTTTGGCGCGGAGCAGTCGGGCACCGGCGTCGGATCATTGCTTGCGAATCCGCTCATCTGGCTCGGCATTCTCGCCGTCGCCGTGATCGCGTGGCTCATCCATCGCACGCCGTTCGGCCTTCGAATTCGTGCGGTGGGTGAACATCCCGCGGCGGCGACGTCGGTGGGCATCAACGTCGCGCGCGTCAGGTATGGCGCCGCGGCACTCTCCGGCGCGCTTGCCGCGCTCGGCGGCGCTTATCTGGCGCTCGACCAGCATCAGTTCAGCGCGGAGATGACGGCGGGCCGCGGCTTCATCGCGCTCGCGGCGACGATCTTTGGACGATGGGATCCTGTGCGCGCCGCGCTCGCCTGTGTCCTCTTCGCAGCGGCCGAGACGTTACAGATCCAGTTGCAGGGCGCGCAGGTCATCCCGTCGCAGTTCGTGGAGATGATCCCGTACGCGCTGACCATCATCGCGCTCGCGGGCGTCGTCGGCCGCGCGGTCGCGCCAGCCGCGCTCGGCCGGCCCGCGGAGTGAAATCGCGGAAGTTCGGATTTGGTCAAGCGCATGGGAGACCGGCGGCCGGCCGTACACGGCTGGCCGAATCCTTCTATCCTTCGAGTGGCACGCCGTCCACGAAGTTGGTGGCGTGCCCTTGGTATTCATCTCCTCGTCTAGCTCCAGCGTCTCACCTGCCTTTCGACTGCCTTGATCTAGCGCCTGGCGTCTGTTCGTCGCCTGGCGGCTAGTGTCCAGCGACTCCCGACCGACTTAGTGCCTCGCTCCCAATCCGTTGGCAAGCTCGTAGTTCTGATGATCACCGCGTTCATCGACATGGTCGGGACGCTGATGATCATTCCCCTGCTGCCGTTCTACGCCAAGTCGTTCGGCGCGAACGGGCTTGTCGTGGGCTTGCTGGTTTCCTCATTCTCGATCGCACAGCTCCTGAGTGCGCCGATGTGGGGGCGGTTCTCGGATCGATATGGTCGTCGCCCCGCGCTGATGGTCGGCCTGACGGCCTCGGCGATCGCGTACGTCATCTTCGCCTACTCGAACTCGCTGTGGCTGCTCTTTCTGTCGCGCCTCGTGCAAGGGTCGGGCGGCGGCACGGTGAGCGTGATTCAGGCCTACGTCGCCGACGCGCTCGAGCCCGAGGAGCGCGCGAAGGGACTGGGCTGGCTGTCGGCGGCGACGAACGCCGGCGTCGCTCTTGGCCCGGTGCTCGGCTCGTACCTCCTCGCCGCCGGAGCGCACGCGCCGGGGCTGGGCGCCGCCGCGCTCTGCGTGCTCAACATCGGCTTCGCGTTCAAGTTCCTCGTCGAGTCGCGCGACATGACCGAAGCGCGCGCGTCGAAACACAAGCGCGGCCGCTCGCGCGACGCCCTGACGCACGTCCTGACGCACACGAATGAGCCGGCCTCGCGCCTCGTCTGGATCTACGCCATCGGCATCGGCGCGTTCCAGGGGATGAACGCGATCCTCGCGCTGTTCCTCGCGGCGCGGTTCGGCGTGACGTCGCATACCATCGGATACTTCTACACGTACATCGGCTGCATCTCCGTGCTCGCGCGCGCACTGGTCCTCGGGCCGGCGGTCGACAAGTTCGGTGAAGCGCGACTTTCGCGAATAGGACAGACGCTGCTCGCCGCCGGCCTGGCCGCGATGCCGTTCATGCATCGCCTGGCCGATCCAGCCGCTCTCGCCGACAAGCTGGGGGGGATGCTTCCCGTCTCGGCAATTGCGTTCCTGCCGTTCTTGCCGCTGGCGCTCGCCGTAGCGCTTCTGCCGCTGGGAACCGCGTTCACGTTCCCGTGCGTGACAGCCCTGCTCTCGCGTGTCATTCCCAGTAGTGAGCGCGGATTGTATATGGGTGTGCAGCAGACGTTCGGCGGGACCGCTCGCGTGTTGTTCCCCATCCTTGCGGGGTGGGCGTTCGATCGGTTTCCGGAGCTACCTTTCCTGATGTCTGCCGCACTGGTCGCTGGCACGATTCTGCTAGGCCTGGGTATGGAGGAATACACCAAGCCCAAGCGTGAACCGAACACCGTGCCTGCGGCTTGATGGTCCACCCCGTGCGACGATCTGCGCGGCGCAGGGCGAACTAGGTCATCATCGCAAGGAGGCTGCATGCTCGCTCCCCGCTTTCGCGGAGCGTTGTCGGTGTTCGCAGTTGCCGTTCTCTCCGCGTGCGGTAGCTCGGACACGGGGCCCAACTCGAAGACACCGACCGCGGTCGCCATCGTCTCGGGCAACAATCAGTCGCAGATCGTCGGCGCAGCGCTCTCCAGTCCTCTCGTCGTCAAGGTGACGGCGAATGGAACGGCGGTTTCCGGCGTGAGCGTGACATTCGCCGTCACCAGCGGCTCGGCTTCCGTGAATCCCGCATCGACGACGACGGACGCGAATGGGCAGGCAAAGACGCAGGTCACGCTGGGATCCTCGCCCGGCACGGTCACGATCACCGCGACTGTCGCGGGAACGGGCCTCACCGCCGCGTTCACCGCGGTTGCGGGAACCGGGTCCACGACCGTGGCGTGCAACACGTCGAGTCCGCAATCACCGGCCGTCGGCGGCGTCCTTCCGGGCGTCAGCGGCACGGGCATCTGCCTGAGCGGCGGAGCAAGTGGCGCGGAGTACGCGATCGTCGCGTTCAACAGCAATCCCGACAGCTCGACGACGGCTTCGGTCACGGTGCAGGCGCGCGGCGCGACGCCCGTCGCGACGGCGTCGCTCGCGCCGGTGTTCGATCAGGCCGCGCAGGCCGCCGTCGTGAAGGTCCACGAGAATGCGGCGCAACTGGCGTTCGAGCAGGCGCTGCGCACGCAGTCGAAGCGGCTGTTACAGCCGTTGATTCCGGCCGCTCGCGCCGCGTTCCGCCGGCGAGCCGCGTTCGCGGCGGTTCCCGCGAATCCGACGATCGGATCGCTCTACCAGTTCAACACGCAGGCGGCGCCGACGCATCCATGCGACGCGCCGATCAACATCACCGCGCGGGTGGCGGCCGTCTCGAGTCAGGCCATCGTCGTGGCGGACACGGCGAATCCGGCCGGCGGCTTCACCGACACCGAATACGATTCGCTCGCCCGGGTGTTCGACACCGTGATCAATCCGATCGACGTCAACAACTTCGGCGCCCCGTCCGACATCGACAACAACGGAAAGATCATCATCCTGTTCACGAAGGAAGTGAACAAGCTCACGCCGAAGGGCAGCAACGGTGTGATCGGCGGATTCACGCACGAGCGCGACCTCTTCCCGAAGACGGACACGCCGGCACTGCAGGGCTGCGCCGGCAGCAACGTCGCCGAGATGTACTACGCGCTGGTGCCGGATCCCACGGGCCGCTTCAGCGACGTGCGCAGCAAGGACGACGTCCGCAATGACACGCCCGGTACGCTGGTGCACGAGTATCAGCATTTGATCAACGCGGGCCGCCGCATCTACGTGAACGACGCCAACGATTTCGAGGATGTGTATCTCAACGAAGGCCTGAGCCACATCGCCGAGGAGCTGCTGTTCTATCACGAGACGAATCTCGCTCCCCTGCAGAACATCACGACGAGCATCTTCAGAGACTCGGCGGCCGTGGCCGCGTTCAACAACGTGCAGGGCGCGAACTTCAATCGCTTCCAGGTTTTCCTATCGCGACCGACGCGTACGTCGGTGTACGCGGGCAACGATTCGCTCGAGGTGCGCGGCGCGATCTGGTATCTGCTGCGCTATCTCGCGGATCATCATGGCCAGCCGCAGTCGAACACGTGGCAGGCGCTCGTGAACAGCAAGACGGAAGGCAAGGCGAATCTCGCGGGCGTGTTCGGCAGCGATTTCATGACGCAGATTCGCGATTGGGCCACGGCCGTCTTCGCGGATGACATTCCGGGCGTGACGGACTCGCGCTTCCTCGAGCAGAGTTGGAACATGCGACAGATCTGGCCGCGGCTGGTCAACGGCTCCGGTCAGGCGCTTGGCGTGTATCCGTTGTCGGTGGTGCCGCTCGGTGATGCGTCGCCGGCGAGCCTGAGCGTCATCGCTGGAGGCGAAGCGTATCTGCGATTCTCGGTGGCGGCGAATTCGCAGGCGTCGATTGATTGGTCGACGGGCGGCGTGCCGGTTTCGCCGTCGATGCAGTTCACGGTGGTGCGAACGAAGTAGCACCTCGGCCTATGCAGGGCGGCGTCGCCGCCCTGCATAGGCGGCTCGCGTCAGGGAGCCCGCCGCCCAGCGAGCCGCGGGCGAGCGCTCCCGCGCATCAGGGCTTCTCCTTCGCCGCCTCCTGAAAGCCCGGCTCGCTCGCCAGCACGGCGCGAGCAATCTCCACCATCGGAACCGAGCGATCCTGGCTCGTCCGCTGGAGAATCCGATATGCCTCCTGCTCCGACGAGCCGGTGCGGCGCATGAGAATTCCCTTGGCGCGCTCGATCGTTTTACGATTCTCTAATGCCGTGCGCGCCGACTCCGCATCCTGTCGCGCGGCCATCAACTCCTTCGCGCGCGTCGCGGCCAGACGAATCGTCGAGTCGAGCACGCGCGGTGGCGCGGGCTTTGGGAGAAAGGCGATCGCCGCGGTCGCCGTCACATCGCGATCGCTCAGCGTCAGCGTGTGATCGCCGCTGAACAACACCACCGCCACACCCGGCACCGTCTGCGTGATCCGCTCGGCGGCCTCGATGCCCGAGCCGTCGGGCATGTGCACGTCGAGCAGCACCACGTCAGGCACGACGTCCTTCGCTCGCTCGAATGCCTCACGGCCCGTCGAGACTTCGGCCACGATCGTGTGGCCGAGCGTGCCGAGCAGATCGCTGAGCAGCGAGCGTGCGTTGTCGTCGTCCTCAGCAATGAGAACACGGATGCGCGAAACTGATTCTGTCATCATAGTGAATCTGAACCCCCGCCGCCGCGGATGCCAGCGGCGAGCCGTCCGGTCAGGCGTCGCCCGCGACTTGCGCCAGCAACTCCGCCGTTCGCACTGGTTTTCGGAGAATGAAATCGCCGTCCGCGCCTGCGCCGGCACGAGGCTCCCACCCGGTAACGACGCCGAGTCGCATCGATGGCCACCGCTCGCGCGCGAACGCGATCAGATCCCATCCACTTCCATCTGCGAGTCCGATGTCCGTCACCAACACTTGATACGGGGGAGTGGCGCTTTCCAGAAGCGCCATGGCGTCCTGCACACCGCCCGCTGTGTCGACGTGATGTCCATCCGACTCCAGCAAGGCCTGCATGAACTCCCGACTGTCGGGATGATCTTCTACTAGAAGGACCGTTCGCGCAACCCGCTGTTTCGGCGCCTCGGTCACTTCAGTCGTTTGTTGTTGCGCCGAACGCGGGAAGACCAGGCGAATCGTCGTGCCGACGCCGGGCATCGACTCGATCTCCGCATGTCCACGATGCCGCTTCACGATGCCATACACCTCAGCGAGGCCGAGCCCCGTGCCCAACCGGCCTTTCGTCGTGAAGAACGGTTCAAACGCACGTTCACGCACCTCGGCCGACATGCCGATGCCCGAGTCGCGCACCTCGAGACGAACTTCATTGTCCGTCACGATCGTCCGAAGTCCGAGCGTCCCGCCGCCCGCCATCGCGTCGAGCGCGTTCTGCACGAGATTGAGCAACGCCTCGCGCAGCTCTCCGGCGATGCCGCGCACGGTTGCCGCGCCGCCTTCGGCGAGGTCGCGCTCGAGATGCACCGTGCCGCCGCGCGCACGCTCCGCCCAGAGCGGACGCGTCATCGCGACGACTTCGTCGCAGACCGCGGAGAGATCGACCGGCTCCTCGCGCTCCGCCTGCAGCGGCTCCTGGCGAATGAATCGACCGACGCGCGCGGCCGTCGCTGCACCTGTTTCCGCGGCTTTCGCGATGCGCACCGCGTAGTCCCGCACGGCGGTTGGATTCTCCGCGTTCGCCTCGAGCAGATACGCGGCGGCCATGATGGGATTGAGCGCGTTGTTCACATCGTGCATGACACCGGCGGCGAGTTGTCCGACTGCGGCGAGTCGCCGCTCGCGTGCTCGTGCTTCCTGAAGCGCGAGCAGTTCCTGCGTGCGCTCCTGTACCATCCGCTCGAGGCGTTCCGCTTCCGTCGACACACGCTCGTACAGCTCCGCGGTGCGGCGCGCTTCTTCCTCGAGCGCTTTGGCGAGTTGCGTCTTCACCGTCACGTCGCGCTCGACGGTGACCGCGCCGCGAATCTTTCCGTGCTCGTCGTACAGCGGATTCGAGTTCACCTCGATGATGACCGGCGCACCCTCGGCGCCGCGACGCACCGCGAGCGTTTCGCCGCGCACGCGCTCGCCGCGCAGCGCGCGCGCCGTCGGATGCTCGTGCATGAAGAGACTCGTGCCGTCGACCGTGCGTGGGCGATCGAGCTGCCACAGCTCGCGCAGCGTCGTCGGCTGACCCGCCGGATGATCCTGCAGCGCCTGCGTGTTCGACCGCACCGTGCGTCCCTCGGTGTCGAACACGCGCACGGAGTCCGGAATGACGTCGAAGATGGACTCGAGCTGGGCGACGTTGCGGCTGAGGGTTTCACGCAGCTCTTCACGTTCGCTGACGTCGTTGCCGGCGAACAGGATGCCTCGCCGGCCGGCTTCGTCGGTGAGTGTCGCGAACGTCGTCTCGATGAGACGTCGTCCGCCGCGCTGCTGGAACGGGACGCGGACCGCCGCGCCCGTGGAGGTGCCGCGCAGCGCGCTGTCGATCTGATCGGTGAGGTCGGCGAGCGCGTTCGGAAATGCGTCGTAGATCGAGACCTTGGTTCGTGGCGACGCGGCGACCCCCGTGAGCTCGCGATACTGCACGTTCGCGTTCACGAGACGCAGCTCGCCGTCGAAGACTGCCAGGGCGAGCGGAACGGCCTCGAACAACGCCTCGAGCTGCACGCCCGAGATGCCGATGCGAGTGAAGTCCGGGCCGATGGAAGGCTGCGTCACGGAGAAACCAGAGTGAGGCTAGTCGAAGCGTCGCGCGACGATTCGCGCGCCACATTCTTCTTAGACGGAGAGAGCGAGCGAGCGCAACACCGAGCCACGCGGGCAGCGGACCGCGTCACCGGGCCGAGTCGCGCCTGCACCGGCGGACTCTGCGGCGGCTCACCAACGACGACGAGCCCACCACATTCGTGCGTGAGGAATGAATAGCTCCGCGTCCGCGCCACGCTCAAGCGCTTGCGGAATCACGCGCGATCACTGATCGTCGCGACGCCGGTCCATGCCCGAGCGCCGATCGGAACGTCTCTCCCGCTGCGTCATCCGTTCCTCGAACTTCGACCAGATGTGCTCCAGCTCGTCCGGGGAGACGTAGGCCGGCATGCCCGACATGATCCCGGTGACGTTCCGGAACGCCGGGCCCAGATGCATGCCCTGGCCGTCGATCGTGAACTCGCGGATCGCCTTGTCGTGCACCGATCCGCGCATTTTGAGAACTGTAATACCACGTTTCATCTCGCCGAACATCTCGACGTACCGCAAGAGCACGATCGAGTCGGTGAGCGTGGAGATGTGCCCTTCCGTGATCGACGTGCCGCCCATCAGCGACGGCGTCGTCGACGTGAAGAGCCCCGTGATCTCCTGGTGCTTGATGAACGACGTGAGTCCGATCACGAACTCGCGAAAGGCCTTGATCGTCCCGACGCGCTCGAGCGCGGACAGACTGTCGAGCGCGACGCGATTCGGCCTGAACTCCTCGATCATCCGCTGCGTCGCCAGCAGGCGATCCTCGAGTCCTTCCGTCTCGGGATACTCGCAGACTACGCGGAGCTGTCCGTCGCGCTCCATGCGCTCGAAGTCGATGCCCCATCCGATCGCGTTGCGGAACAATTGCTCGCGGCTCTCCTCGAACGCCAGGAGGAGACACCGGTCGCCCACGTCCGCGCCGCCCTTGAGGAATTGCGCAACGTTGAGCGTCTTTCCCGTGCCCGTCGCGCCGGAGATCAGAATCACGGAATCGCGGAAGAATCCCCCGCCGCACATCTGGTCCAGATCCGCATTGCCCGACGAGATGCGCACGTCGGAGGATTTCTGTCGGAGCTGCATCGCCGAGAGCGGAATGACCACGATGCCCATCGCCGGGACGATCGTGAGCGGCACTTCGCCTTTCTGGTGGTCGGTGCCGCGAAATTTCAGAATCTCGATCGTCCTGCGGCGATTCTCGCCCTCGAGCACGTTTCGAAGAATCATCACGTTGTCCGCGATGAACTCCTCGACGCCGAACCTCGCCACCGGTCCGTAGTCGGCCGTGCGCTCGGCTGTCAGAACGGCCGTGACGTCCATCGACTTCAGCGCCCACGCAATCCGGAACAGCTCGCGCCGCACGGTCGACTGATCCGTGAATTGCGAGAACACCGCGCCGAGCGAATCGACGGCAACGCGTGTCGCGCCGACGCGCCTGACCGCGTGCTCGACGCGCGCGAGAAGCGCACCGAGGTCGAAGCTTCCGCTCTCGATCGTCTCGACGCTCGGATCGGGCGACGCGTCGACGATGTACAGCTTGCCGTCCTTTTCCCACTGCGCGAGATCCCACCCGAATCCATGCATGTTCTGGCGAATGTCGGCCGACGATTCCTCGAACGTCACCAACACGCCAGCTTCGCCCGCGCGAATGCCCGCGGCAAGAAACTGCACGGCGAAGACCGTCTTTCCACTTCCAGCCGTGCCCGAGACCAGCGTCGTGCGATTTTTCGGGAGTCCGCCCTTCGCGATGACATCGAACGTCTCGATGCCCGTCGGCAGTTTGACGACCTGGCGATCGTCACGATCGGTGGTCACGATCCGCTGGACTCCCCGGTTTGAGTGTCGCGTCGCGCGCGCAGTTCGAGACCGAGAAGAACTTTCTCACGATCCGACAGATCGCCGATGATGCGGCGCAGCGGCGGCGGAAGCATCTTGATGAGCGTGGGCGTCGCAAGCACGCGCGCGGCTTCGGCCGCATCGGGCTGCTCGAGCACGTCGATCACTTCGAGCTCGTACTTCCCGTCGAGATCCTCGTCGCAGATCCGGCGCAGATTGGCTACCGCAGCCGACGCGCGTGGCGTCTTGCCGGTGACGAACAGTCTCAGAACGAATCGTGGATCGGACTCGGGCATCTGCGCCGCGTTCACTACGGGCGCTCCGGGACAAGCGATGATTTCGTCATGACGTGGGAAACGTGCGAGTCCGAGCGCCGTCGCGCGAGAGGGGGCGCGAACAAAATGCCCCTCGGGTTTGCGCGCAGCGCCACCACGACGCCGCCCCGGAACGTGTGGAACACACACGAAGGACGGATCGCGCAATGAAGCATTCCCCATGCCGCGCCCGGCTCGGGTGCCGACTCCGTGCCCCAATGTTTATCGCACGATCCGACAACGAGTTGCCGAACCGGATGGCCCCGCTGAACGGCACGAAGATTGACTGATGATCGATTCGTCATGGAGGACACGGCCGACAAGGGCCCAGGGGTCGCACCGTGAAAGACAGCCACCGATCCGGAAAATCACGCACGAACCAGAGCCGCCTCGAATCAATCGTCGAGCGCATGGCCGACGGCGTGGTCGTCGTGGATCGGAGCGGACTCATTCTGTTCACCAATCCGGCGGCCGAACAGCTCTTCGGCCGCTCCTCGGCGGATCTCGTGGGCCGAGAGCTCGGCTTTCCGGTCGTCGTAGGCGACACGGCAGGCGTCGAAGTCGTGCGTCCCACGCACGACACCGTCACCGCCGAGCTGCGTGTGGTCGACACCGATTGGGATGGCGAGCCCGCGCTCCTCGTCTCGCTCCGGGACGTCACCGATCGCAAACGGGCCGAGGAGCGCGCTGCACAGCTCGAGCGTGAGCGGCGCGCGCGCGCCGAAGCAGAAGCCGCGAGCCAGGCGAAATCCGAATTCCTCGCGCTCATGAGCCACGAGCTTCGCACGCCGCTCAACGCCGTCATCGGCTATGCGGATCTGCTCGACCTCGGCGTGAGCGGACCACTGTCGAGTGCGCAGCACGAACAGGTCTCGCGCATTCGGTCGAGCGGACACCACCTGCTGTCGCTCGTGAACGAGGTCCTCGATCTCGCGCGAGTGGAGGCGGGACGCCTGACCTTGCATCACGGCACCGGGCACGCCCGCCAGACGATCGACGCCGCGATGACGCTCGTGCATCCGATGGCGGAGGCGCGCGGCATCCAGACGGGGATCCGCGCTCCCGCGGACTGCGAGCTGATCTTCGAGGGAGACGAGGATCGCGTCCGTCAGATTCTCGTGAATCTGCTCAACAACGCGATCAAGTTCACGGAACCGGGCGGCCGCGTCGAGATCGAGTGTGGTGAGGCGACGCGCCCGCCCGACCGCGCGAAGCTCATGGGCTCGGGGCCATGGATGTTCTTCCGCGTCGCCGACACGGGCCGCGGCATTCCCGCGGAGCAGCTCACGTCGATCTTCGATCCGTTCGTGCAGGTCGAATCGGGCAAGACGCGAAGCCGCGACGGCTCGGGACTCGGGCTCACGATCAGCCGTCGGCTCGCGCGTCTGATGAAGGGCGATCTCGTCGTGCAGAGCACGCTCGGCACGGGGTCGACGTTCACGCTCTGGCTCGTGAACGCGACGACCACGGCGAGCAACTACGCCAGGTGGCGCGAGCGCTCCCCGGAGATCGCGGACCGGCTGCACGGTCTGGGCGACGTTGGCAAAGTGCTCATTCGAGAGCTCGAAACACTGCTCGAGGCATTCGTCAACCGCCTGCGCGACGAGCCGATCGTCAACAACGCGAGATCGCTGCGCACCTGTCAGCTCGCCAACCACGTCTGCGAGTACGTGGCGGGGATCGCGACGACGTTCGTGTCGGTCGAGGACATGCGCGGCGCACCGTCCGCCATCATCACGGACGGCGCGCGCATTCACAACACCATTGCCGAGTGCCACGGCGTGCAGCGGGGAGAGCTTGGCTGGACGAGCGAGCTGCTGCGTCGCGAGTGGGCGATTCTGCGCGAGGAGATGGAGCGCCTGCTGCAGCGTCATCGGCGCGAGCTGCTCGATCCCGCCCTCGCCGAAGCGATGGTGGTGATCGAGCGCATGATCACACAGGCGATCGATACGAGCTGTCGCGCGCTGAATCGTGCCCGGGTGGAGTCAGGACCGGCACCGCTGCTCCGGGAGGAGTCGGCTCCGACGACCGGCTGAACACGCTGAGGAGCATGCCGACGGCCACGACCGTCGTCGCGCCAACCACGTTGTGCCAGAGAAACGACACGGACGGCGCGCCGAAGTTCACCGCACCGACGGCGATCATGCCCGTGATCAGCCCGACGAACGCCCCCAGGGCGCGCGCGCGCGGCATCATCGCCAGCAGAAACACGCCGAGAATCGAGCCATAAAAGAACGATCCGAAGCGGTTGACGACCTCGATCAACGATCCGAGGCTCACGGCGTACGTCGCCACGATGCAGGCGAAGATGCCCCAGATCCCGGTTGCCGCGCGCGACACCATCAGGAAGTGTGCATCGGTGGCGTCGGCCCGGACCCATCGTCGATAGAAGTCGATCACTGTCGTGGTCGACAGCGAGTTCAGCTCACCCGAGATCGCGTTCATCGCCGCCGCGATGACGGCCGCGATGAACAGGCCCGCGAGCCCGATCGGCAGATGATCGAGCACGAAGCGCGGGATGATGTAATTCACGTCCTTCGCCGGCTGGTGCGTGACGAGCGCCGCCATGTCGAGCGCCTGGCCGCGCAGCGCATTCCGCTCGGCGAGGAGATGCGACGCGTTGAACCGCGCCTCGAGGTCCGCGTACTCGGCCGGCATCGCCGCCTTGACCGCCCGCTCGTGGGCGGGATTGAACAGCAGCGGCTGCGGATGATATTGATAGAACACGAATACGAGAACACCAACGAGCAGCACCAGCGCCTGGAGCGGGATCTTCCAGTAGGCGCTGATGAGCAGCGAGGTCCGGGCCTGGTCGACGGACTTGGCCGCGAGATAGCGTTGCACCTGGCTCTGGTCGGTGCCGAAGTACGAGAGCATGAGGAAGGCGCCGCCGATCAGGCCCGACCAGAACGTGTAGGTGTTCGAGAGGCTGAAGGAGAAGTCGAATACGTGCAGGCGGCCCGCTCCCGCGGCGACGCGCAGCGCGTCACCCACGGGAACGGGGATCTGCACGAGCAGCGTGATGACGACGGCGAGCAGCGCGCCGACGATGAGGAACATCTGCTTGACGTCCACCCACGTGACGGCCTGCACACCGCCGATCATCGTGTAAGCAACCGCCGGCAATCCGATCACCGCGCAGGACACGCCGATCGGCCACCCGAAGATGGCGGAGAACACGACGGCCGGCGCCGCGATGATCGTTCCGCACGACATGCCGCGCGAGACGAGGAACAGGAACGCGGTGAGGGCGCGCGTCTTCGCGTCGAAGCGCCGCTCGAGATACTCGTACGCCGTGTACACGTGCGCGCGATGCAGAAACGGCACGAGCGTGACGCCGAGGATCACCATCGCGACCGGCAGCCCGAAGTAGAACTGGACGAATCGCATGCCGTCCGTCGCGCCCTGGCCCGTCGTGCCGATCATCGTCACCGCGGAGAGCTGCGTCGCCATCACGGACAGCCCCACCGCCCACCACGGCAAGCTGCGGTTCGCGAGGAAATAGCCTTCGATCTCCTTCGTCCCCGTCGACCGGCGAAGGCCCGTGATCACCACGTAGCCCAGCCAACCGATGATGATCACCCAATTCAAGGGATGCATGCGCCGCCGTCGAGAGTCAGGACGAGAATGCGTGCTGGAGCAGCCAGAGCAACAGAAGCGTGACGACCTGCACCGACATCACGCGGATGAGCGTCACGCGGAAACGACGCCGCAGCTCCCCGCGCGTTGGCTCGTGCTCCGTCGCGTCGTCCGTCATCGGCGTGCCCAGGCAAGCCGAACACCGAGCGCGATCAACAGCGCGCCGGTCGTGCGCTCGAGCCACGCCTTCACGCGGGGACGCGTGAGCACCGCGCCGAGCTGATCGACGAACCACGCGTACGCCGTGAGCCAGACGAAGCCCATGGCGATGTGAAGCGCCGCGAGAAAGAGGCTTCGCTTCAGGACGGGCTCGCCCGGCGAGATGAACTGCGGCAGGAACGTGAGATAGAAGATGGCGACCTTGGGATTCAGCAGGTTCGTGAGGAATCCCTGAAGGAACGGTCCTGCTCCCGCGTGCCTGGTTTCAGTGGTCGCCGAAACGGTCTTCCCCGTCGTCGCATCGCGAATCGACTGCACGCCGAGCCATACGAGGTACGCGGCGCCGAGCGTCTTCACCACGTTGAACGCGGCGGCGGACGTCGCCAGAATCGCCGACAATCCGAGGGCCGACGCAGTCGCGTGAATCACGCAGCCCGCGCTGATGCCCACGATGGTGAGCGTCGTTCGCTGCCGGCCGA
>Ga0070679_100002008_pt1 | contig 18263 bp, 17 predicted proteins | sample KBSC63BmetaG_FD_65652 | JGI IMG/M metagenome (GOLD analysis project Ga0070679, IMG submission 65652) | Corn rhizosphere microbial communities from Kellogg Biological Station, Michigan, USA - KBS C6-3B metaG | ecosystem: Host-associated > Plants > Roots > Rhizosphere | place: USA: Michigan... | reverse complement strand
TGGCGCGCGTAGTTGGCGCGCGTAGTTGGCGCGCGTAGTTGGCGCGCGTAGTTGGCGCGCGTAGTTGGCGCGCGTAGTTGGCGCGCGTAGTTGGCGCGCGTAGTTCGCACGCGTAGTTCGCACGCGTAGTTCGCACGCGTAGTTCGCACGCGTAGTTCGCACGCGTAGTTCGCACGCGTAGTTCGCCGGCACCTGATGTCCGGGGTGTGTCCCTATGTCATGGACACCATCCCCAGACGATGCCAACCGCCCCACCACTCACACTCGCGTCGGGCCTCACCCGCGACTTTCTGCTCCATCATCGCATCTGTCCGCGCGCGATGGGCGACGACGGCATGCTCGTCGTCGCCATGGCGGACGACGCGCTGCGCTCCGGCGTCGACGACCTCGCGCTCGCCTATCGTCTCCCCGTGCGCCTCGAGACGGTCGCGCAGTCGGACGTCGAACGGCTCATCGAACGTCTCGCGACGCGCTCGGAGCGCACCATCGAGCTCGCGCGGCCCGATGACGGCGCCGAAGATCTCGCGACCGACGTCCGCGATCTGGCAAATCAGCCGCCCGTCATTCGCTATGTGAATCTTCTCGTCCGCGACGCGTACGACGCGGGCGCGAGCGACATCCATCTCGAGGCTGCGCGGTCCGGCCTCGCCGCGCGCTTTCGTGTCGACGGCGTGCTGACGCCGGCGCCCGAGCCGCCCAGCCATCTCCACCATGCGATCGTCTCGCGAATCAAGCTGCTCGCGGAGCTCGACATCGCGGAGCGCCGCCGGCCGCAGGATGGGCGCATTCGCGTGCGGCTCGAGGCGCGCGAGCTCGATCTTCGTGTGTCGACGGTGCCGACGATGTTCGGTGAGAGCGTCGTCCTCCGATTGCTCGACCATGGCGGGCGCCCCGTCACGCTCGAGGAGCTTGGAATGAGTGTGAGTGTCTTGGAGCAGGTCTCCGTGCTGTCGCGGCGGCCGCACGGCATCGTGCTCGTCACGGGACCAACCGGCAGCGGCAAGACCACCACGCTCTACGCCGCGCTCCAACGCCGCAACGCCTCGGCAGAGAAGGTCATCACGGTCGAAGATCCCATCGAATACCAGCTCCCAGGCATCACGCAGATGCCGGTGCACGGTCAGGCAGGCGTGACGTTTGGCAGCGCGTTGCGCGCCATTCTGCGCCAGGATCCCGATGTCGTGATGATCGGCGAGATGCGTGATCGGGAGACCGCGGAGATCGCCGTGCAGGCCGCCATGACGGGCCATCTGGTCTTCAGCACGCTGCACACGAACGACGCGATCAGCGCGGTCCCACGGCTCATCGACCTCGGGATTCCCGAGTATCTGCTCGCCGCCACGCTCGAGGGTGTCCTGGCGCAGCGTCTGGTGCGGCGGGTTTGCGAGATGTGCCGCGAATCCTATCGTCCCTCGCCCGATGTGATCGGGTTCGTCAGCGGAGGCGATCCTGTATGTGAAGTGACACACGGCGCAGGCTGTCGCGACTGTCGGGGCACCGGCTATCGCGGCCGCATCGGCCTCTTCGAGCTCCTCACCGCGAACGACGCTTGCCGCGATGCCATCGCGCGCCGGGCATCGCGGGCTGAGTTGCGAGCGCTTGCGCAGAGCGGGGGATTCGTCCCGCTGCGTGCGGCCGGCTGGACCAAGGTCGTCGCGGGGCTCACGACCGTCGAAGAGGTGGCGCGTGTCATCCAGAGTTGATCGCACTCGGTCACCGCGCGCGCGACGCGGATTCACGCTCATCGAGCTCCTCGTCACCATCGCCATCATCGCGACGCTCGCCGCCATCGTCGCGCCAAGTCTGTTCAGCAACGTCGGCCAGGCACGCGAGAATGCGGCAAAGAGTCAAATTCAGATTCTTTCATTGGCGCTCGATGCGTATCGCGTGGACAACGACGTGTATCCCACCACCGAGCAGGGGCTCGAAGCGTTGCGGAGCGTTCCGCTCGCCGCGGACGCGCCCACGAACTGGCGCGGACCGTATCTGCGCCAGATCGTACCCGCCGATCCCTGGGGGCATCCCTACGTGTACGTGGCACCCGGGACGGCCAATCCGAACGCGTACGACCTCTACACGCTCGGCAAGGATGGCAAACCGGGCGGCGAAGGCGAGGACGCCGACATCACTTCGTGGAACGGGCCCGTCCGCCAATGAGCGCCACGCAGCAGATCTTCGAGTATCGAGCGCTGACCGCGGCCGGCGCGCGCCAGCGTGGAACGCTCGACGCGCCGTCCGCCGAGGATGCACGAGATGTCTTACGGCGACGCGGGTTGTTCGTCGTGGGCGTCGTGTCGCGTGGTGCCCGTCGTGAACGGCGCAGCCCCATGCCGGGTGGAGAGCTCGCGCTCGGACTCCGGGTCCTTGCGGACCTGCTCGAGTCGGGGCTGCCCCTCGTTCGCGCGCTGCACGTGTTCGACGAGCTCGCGCCGCGCGCGTGGAAGATGGCGCTTCCGTTCATTCGCGAGCAGGTACGTGAAGGGAAAGGACTCGCCGCGGCGCTGTCGGACGCGCCGGTGCGCGTTCCGCCACTCGTCATCGGAATCATTCAAGCCGGCGAAGCGGGAACGGGAGTCGGCGCGGCAGTGCGACGCGCCGCCGACCTCACCGACTCCGCCGCGCAGATGCGCTCCGCATTCGGGTCCGCGCTTGCATATCCGCTCATCGTCGCGCTGGCCGGCGTGTGCGCCATCGTGGTTCTCATCACGTTCGTCCTGCCTCGCTTCGCGAAGATTCTCGCGGACCTCGGACAGACACTTCCCGCATCCACTCAGCTCGTCCTTCGTGGCGCGGCCGCGGCACACTCGGCATTTCTGCCGGCCGTGGTCGGCATTGCGATCGTGCTCGTCTCCTGGCGGGCGTGGGTGAATACGCCAGAAGGTGCCGTGCGCTGGCATCAGTTGCTGTTTCGTGTTCCGGGACTGGGCCGCGTCCGCGCACGTCTTGCCACCGCCCGGGTCGGGTACTCGCTCTCGGCGCTGCTCGACAGCGGCATTCCGATGAGCGCGGCCCTGGCCCTGGCCGCTCGCGCAGCCGGCGATGCCGAGTGCGAAGCACGTATTGGTGCCGCGCGATCGCTGGTGGTGTCAGGAGTGTCCCTGTCGGCGGCGCTGGAGCGCACGAAGGCGGTCACGCCGACCGCCATCAAGCTCGCACGCGCGGGCGAAGAGGCCGGCCGGCTCGGCACGATGCTGTCACACGCCGCGCGCATCGAGCAGCAGGCGGCCGATCAGACGGTGCGTGTGGCCATTCGCATGCTCGAGCCCGTGCTGCTGCTTGGCTTCGCGTGCGCGGTCGCCCTCATCGCCGCGGCGCTCCTCCAGGCCATCTACAGCATTCGACCAGTCGCATGAGACACGCACGCTTCGTTCGGCGCGGTATGACGTTGCTCGAGTTGTTGATCGTGCTCGCGCTCGTGGGGATTCTTGCCGGCGTGGCAGCAATGGCGGCTCGCCGCGTCGATCCGATCGACCACACCGATCCGGTCGTGATGGTCGAAGACTCGCTGCGGCGAGCCGTGGCCGAAGCTCACGCAATCACCCTCGATGCGGTGATCGATGGCGAACCGGCGTCGGCGACCGCCAATCCCGACGGAAGCGTGGTCGCGGACTCCGCTTTCGCCATCGATCGATTCTCCGGCACGTCGACGCATGCGCGCTAGCCACATTCGCGAAGCGAGCATTGGCATCGCCGTGCATTCCGACGAGCTCGCGGCTGTTGTGGTCCGCGTGGGCCGTGTGCAGGCGATCGCGCGACATCATCGCTGCGCCGCCAATCTCGAGGACGACGTTGCCTCCGTCATGGCGCTCGTTCCTCGCCGGCGGTGGTTGCGCTACCGCGCCACGATCGCCGCGGGTTTCGAGTACTGCCGCGTGAAGGAGCTCGAGGGCCTGCCGCACACCGGCGATCTCCGCATGCTGACTCGTATCGTGCGAGAGAACGCCGCCTCGTTCTTTCTCCGGCGCGGCCAACGACTCAGCGTCGGCAGCATCGTGCGGGAGGCGAACGGACGACTCTGGGCCGCCGCATTCGAGCACACGGCGCTCACGGAGATCGCCGGCGCGCTTGCCGCGAGTGGATGCATACGTGTTCGCGCGATTCCGAGTGCTGCGGCGATCGCCAGCGTCGTCGCTGCCGGAACGCACGTCTGGCTCGACGGTGACACCGCCATCGAGATGACGGTCGACACATCAGGATTGCATCGTGTTCGCGCGTTCGATGGACGTGGCGTGCAATCCTCGCTCGCCACGCCGGAACACTTCGGCGCGATGGGGCTCGAGTCGGCGGCTGTCGTCGCGGCGTTCGGCGCCGCTATCGCGAAGCATCGAGCGTCCCACGTCTGGGAGCCTGAGCGGCCCACGCGCGTCGCGACGCGATGGACGCGCGTCAGGCTTGCGGTGTCGATCGTGCTCGTCGTGCTCTCGAGCCTCGCGGCGCTTCTCGCACCGGGCATCCACGCCAGGCTGTTCGTCGCACGCCTGCGCGGGGACGCGTCGCGGTTGCGATCCGTCAGCGTTCAGGAAGCTCGTGAGAATGCTGAACTGTCGCGAGCGTGGCTCATCATTCGCCAGGTGGACGCCGTCCGTGCTCGTCGAGGCCGGATCACTCGCCAGCTTGGCGCACTGAGTCAGGCGCTACCCGAGTCCACGGCATTCGTGACGATCCGCATCGATTCCGCGGGAGGAAGCTTCACTGCATTGTCGCAGCACGCCGCCGACGTTCTTCCACAACTGGCGGACATCGAGGATATGGCCGGCGCTCGCATTGCGGGGACGATCACGCGCGAGAACGTCGGCGGCGCTCAGCTCGAGCGCGCAACCTTCCGGTTCGAGCGACGAGGCGCTGCGCCGCGACGGCCGTCGCGCACCAAAGTCGCGGGCGCCGAGTGACGATGCTCGACGTATCGGCGCGCGATCGGCGAGTGCTTGCCTGTGGTGCGCTCGCGGTCGCCGCCATCGCCGCCTTCGGACGCGGGCTGCCTGCCGCTCGCGCATGGAATGCCGCGCTCGTCGACAGTGCGGCGTCGCTGGCCGTCGATCTCGCGTCCGCCGGTCTCGCGCACCGGCGGGTGCAGCTCACGCGTGCGTCGCTCGCATCCGTTCAAGCTCGCTTGGCGTCGGTCGATTCCAGTATACTCATCGCGCCATCGCCTACGGCCGGCGCGGCCCGGCTTGCGTCGCTCATCGCAGACGCGGCGGACTCCTCGCGGGTCAAGCTCATTGCGACGCAGCTTCGCGCGGACAGTGCGAGAGCCGTTTCGCTCGCGCGTGTCTCTGTTCGGATCACCGCGCTGGCCGACGTGGCCGGCCTGCTGGCGTTCCTCCGGGCACTCGAGGAGAACGACGTGCTCATGGCGGTCGAAGAGCTCGCGATCTCACCGTCCGATCCGGCGGCAGCCGACGATCGGCCCGAGGTCCTGCGCGTGGAAGTCGTCGTCGCGGGCCTGACGCACGCACAAAGTAGCAAACTCTGATGTCGCCACACCAACTCCCGCGATGGCTCCTGGCGGTTGCAGCGGCGTGCTCGGTGCTTGCGAGCCTGCGCTGGCGAAGCGCGCTGCCGGCCGTCGTGCCATCGGCGTCGAGGGTGCCCGCTCCACCCGCGGAGGTGCCGGTCGTTACCGATTCCGCCCTCGCGGATGCGGAATCTCTCATCGTGGAGAACGATCCGTTTCGCCTGGCGAATGTGCCGGCGCGCGTCGAGTATGATCCGCGCGTGGACGGTGCGCCGGCGAATAGTCATCTGCCCTCGCCTGCGCGTGCCCGTCCGTCGTTCGTGTTGCGCGCCATCGTCGGCGGCCCGCCCTGGCAAGCGGTGATCGACGGGATTCCCGCCCAGCCGCCAGGAAGCGTCGTACGGGCCGGCGCGACCTTCGATCGGCTGGTCGTGCGCGCCGTGACTCGTGACAGCGTGGTCATCCAGGGGCCGGACACGACATGGGTGCTCGCGTTCGGCAGGCGGCCATGAGTAGTTGCACATGGATTGGAGTGCTGGCAATGAGCGCGGCCTTCACTCGGCCGGCCGCGGCGCAGAGTGATCGCGCCACGGCGAGATCGACGGCGCCGTCAACCGCGTCCGCCCGTGCAGAGCCCGAGAGCGTCACCATTCGCATCGCCGCGACCGAGCTGCGGTCGGCCGTGCAGATCATGCAGCAGTACCTCGACCGGCCCGTCATCTTCACGGGCCCGGGCGGTGGCCCGCAGGTCACCCTCGAGACTCCGCGCCCGATTGCGCGCGCCGATGTCAGCCGCCTCCTGCGCGGGGTGCTCGAGGCGAACGGTTACGAGCTCGTCGCTGACTCTGCGGGTGGTCTGTATCGTGCTCGACCCAGGGAGATCGTGCGCCCGACGTCACCGATTGCAGGGCCGCCGCCGACCGTGCAGGACGTAGCTCGACGAAACGGCCCGTCAACGCCCGAGTTGTTCGTCATCCCGCTACGCCACGCACGCGCCGCGGATGTCGCCAGCACGGTGAATGCATTGTTCGGTCGCGGCACGGGTCAGGCGCCGACGCCGCCGGTGAACAGGACGCCGATGAGCAATCTCTCATACCCGTCGCCCGCGCAGGCGGAGTCGCCGTCGCCGCAGAACATCCTCGGGGCGCCGGGCAGGCCGGCAACCCTCACCGGAGAGCTCACCGTCGTTGCGGACGCACGCGCCAACAGCTTGCTCATTCGCGCCAATCGTCCGGACTTCGAGCTCGTGCAGGCAGCGGTCAACCAGATCGACGTGCGCCCCGCGCAGGCGCTCATCGAGGTGCTCATCGTCGAAGCGCGTCGCGACCGGAGCTTCGCCCTCGGCATCAACGGGGCGGTGAAGGACCAGCACGTTCATCGCACGGAGAACACGACCGTCGGCGGAGACTTCACACCCGGCCAGGGCGGGCTCGGCGACTTCACGCTTCGCGTCATGGGCGTCGCCGGCATCGACATCGATGCCACCATCTCCGCGGCTGCAGGGCGAGGCGATGTGCACGTCGTCAGCCGTCCGGTCGTGCTGACGTCCAATGATGAAGAAGCCGAGGTGGTCGTGGGAACGCAGCGGCCGTTCGTTCAGGTCTCGAGGTCGCTCCCAACGAGCGACGCGGTGCGCGACCAGATCGTCGAATACAAGGACGTGGGAACGAAGCTGATCGTCCGGCCCACCATCAGCGTCGACGGCACCGTGCAGTTGCACGTCGCGCAGGAAGTGAGCAACGCAACCACGGAGACGCAGTTCAACGCGCCTGTGATCTCCACGCGCTCGATTCGCACCGACCTGCTCGTCCAGGACGGCCAGACCATCGTCCTCGGCGGGCTCACGGATCGACAGCACGACGTGGAGGCGGAAGGCATCCCGTTGCTGTCGTCCATACCACTCCTCGGCGGGCTCTTCGGGCGCCAATCGCGCAACACGACCGAAACGGAGCTCTTCATCTTTCTCACGCCGCGCGTCATCCGCACCGACGACGATGCCGAGCGATTGACGAATCCGTTGCGCAAACGGGCGGAGAAGGTGGGGCCGCCTTGATGAGAGCGGAGAGCCGGCTGCGGGAAGAGGTTCGGCCACGCGACCAACTCGGGCCCCGAGCGCTCGAACGCCCGTGGCCCGAACTGGCCTATCCATTGAATTCGAATCGGCTGCCCGAGGAGTATGTCCTCAACCCTCGATTGAAGACGCACCACGCGAGACCGCTGTAGACCACCGCCGCCGCAGCCAGTTCGAACGTCACCGCGAGTGACGGTGCGCGAGCCAGACGCGCCGGCAGATATCCGACGAACCCCGCCGGCAGCAGCGTGAACAACAGCAACCGCATCGCTCCCCCGAACAACGGCTCGGGATACAGCGAGAACGTGATCACCGACTCGACCAGTTGTCGAGACGCTGTCTCGATCCGCCCGAGCCAGAACGCGATGCTGTTGAACAACACGCACGAGGCGACGAAGATCGTCGCGCCCGCAACGATTGCCACGATCACGACCGGAACGCGCGACAGACTCACGATGCCAGACAACGCGATCATCGCGATACCCGAGCCGACGTCGCCGATTCCCGACGCGACGGTGCGGCGGCCGAGCACGTAGAGGAGCGTCGGCTTGGGTTGCGAGAGCACCGCGTCGAGCTCGCCCTCGTGAATGAATCGCGCCAGGTGCGGCCCACCACCGGCGACCGACACAGCGAGACCCACGGCGATGGCGACGACGCCGTACAGCACGGCGACATCGCTCAGCGCGTAACCACGAATCCGCGACACGCGGCTGAACAGCACGATCCAGAACGTGAAGAAAATCGCGTTGTTGAGCGCCATCAACGCCACCTGCATGAGGAAGGCGCCGCGCTGCGCCATCGCGGACGCACTGCTCGTCGCGAAGAGCGCTCCGCTGAACCGAAGCACGGATCGTGTCGACTTTATATAAGTTGTCATCGACCTCACCCGCCGTTGATCTGAAGACGACGCGCGATCGAGTGGAACGTCGTCACCGCAATGAGTGCGGCGGCAACAGCCCACGCGATCAGCGCCAGCCCGAGCGTCTGGCCATCGAAGAACGGCCGGCCAAGCACGAACGACGCGGGACCGGCGAGGATTGCGGAGAACGGCGTGAGCCGCGCGATGCGAACCACGAGATCGGGATACAGCGTGAGCGGCAGCAGCAGCCCGCCGAGCACGAACGTCAGCTTCTGCCAGATCCAGTAGACCGGCGCGATGTCGCCGAGCCAGAATGCGGTGAGACCCAACAGGACGTTGTAGCTCGTGAGCACGAGCGCCGCGCCGCATCCGAACGCGATCGCGCGACCCACGGCGAGCGGCCGCGCCGGCGCGCCGCCGAAGACCCACGCGCCTGTGCACGCACCGGCAAGCAGGACCGGCGCGCGCGCCACGAGCGCGCCAACGCCCTCGGCGAAGTGCGCCGCCAGGTACGACACCGGCCTCACGATCTGGTACGCCACGTCCCCTCGACGAACGTCGTCCTCGATGCGAAAGTGGACGTGCGGAGCGCTCATCAGCACCCACTCGGTCATCGCGAGATACCAGACGAACGTGTGCGGATCGCCGCCCACGTCCGCGCCGGTCGCCGCGACGGCACGCCATAGCGAGGAGAATACGCCGAGAATGACGAGGAGAAACAGCACACGTGCGTAGTGCTCCGCGGGCTCGGCGCGGGCGCGCGCGAACCCGATGCGGACGAACGCGAGATACTTGAACGGACGAGGCATGAGCACAGAACGAAAAGGTCACCGCGATGAAATGGCGTCGCGCTGCTCGACCGTGCCTCTGGAGGAGCTCGCACTCGCATAGAGATTCCGAATCACGTCGTCCAGCGGCGGATCGTCGACGATGAGGTCACGCAGCTCGGTGTGCGCCACGACCGCGGCGACGAGCGAACCGATGGCCGCGTCCGCGGCATCGACTTCGACCGTCAGCCGGTGCGGCGCCGTCGCGACTACTCTTGCCCCATCGAGCTGCGTCGCATCGAACCGCTCGGCGGCGGTCACCATCGTCACCCGCCGCTGCCGGAGGTAACGCCGCTTCACCTCGTCGACGGGCGCGTCGAGCAGAATCGTGCCTCGATGGATGATCACCACGCGGTCGCACACCTGCTCGATGTCGCCGGTGTCGTGCGACGTGAGCAGCAGCGTCGTACCGGCCGTTCTCGACTGATCGCGCAACAGCTCGCGAATCGTCGCCTTCGCCGAGACGTCGAGACCGATCGTGGGCTCGTCGAGAAAGAGCAATCCGGGCGCGTGCAACAGACTCGCCGCGACTTCGCAGCGCATCCGCTCGCCGAGCGATAGTTGTCGCACGGGACGATCGAGCAGCGGCTCGAGGGCGAACGCCGCGATGAGCGTGTCGAGCGTCTGTTTTCGCGTCGCTCGCGGCAGCTCGTACACGTGGGCCAGCAGCTCGAAGGTCGCGCGCGGGGGCAGTTGATACCACAACTGTGATCGCTGCCCGAACACCGTGCCGATGCGAAAGCCGAGCGCGTGGCGATCGCGCCATGGCACGAGCCCGTCGACGAGGACGGTGCCGGAATCCGGGTAGAGAATACCCGCGAGGATCTTGAGCGTGGTCGACTTGCCCGCGCCGTTCGGTCCGATGAACGCGACGCGTTCACCGCGCTCGATGCGCAACGACACGCCGTCGACGGCGCACACCTGGTGCGACCGGGGCACGAACAGATCGGCGACGCGCGCGCGGAGTCCCGGCCCGCGTCTCACGCGGGCCGCGAACGTCTTGCGGAGATCGTGCAGCTCGACAGCAGGAGTGGACATGGCGCGCTCGATGAGTGAGATCGCGCCTCCACGGACTCCCAGAAACTGAAAACGCCCTTCCGGGATCATCCGGAAGGGCGCGAGGATTGCTCGTCTCCTACCGGTCTACGAATACACCTCGACGACGCCGACGTACATGACGGCGGCCGACGGAATGATCGTGGACGGAAGGAGGAAGCAGGTGCTCATGGTCGCAACATGTGAGGAGTTTCGTGAACTGTCAAGCATCAAATAGGAGGTCACCGGGATCAATTTAGAATCTCCTATGAGGGACCGTTCGCGCCCCGGCCGCTCAGCCGGCTGTCGCGGTCGGGATGACGCGCGTTACGGTCTCCGTCCGCCGCCGCTGCGTCCGCCGCCGCCCCGTGGCCGGCCAGCCGGCCCATGCCCCACAGGCTGGCTCGGTGGACGAACGCCATTGGGACGAACGAACGACTGCCCGTGATGAATCCCCACCGGCCCGACGTTTCTCACTTTGCTCCGCACGATGAACGAGTATGGCGCGAAGCCCAGGGAATACGGCGAGTACGGATATGGGCTCATATAGGGATTCATATATGGATTGTAGGATCCATCGCCGTTGTACGCCGAGTATTGAGGCTGCGGATAGCAGCCGTCGGGCGGGCACACGTACATCGTCTGCATCTGCGTCGGCTGCTGCTGCGTCGGCGCGCCGTTCGCCGCGTAGCCGTTGCCGTAGTCGCTCTGCGCCTGGCTCGACGCCAACATCGCGCGAACCACCGATTCCGGAACACCGGCGTTCATCAGCGACGCGATCTGCTGGCTGTTCGCGTCGAACGTCTGCCCGCTCACGGAGACCCACGAGCTCACGACGTCCGCGTCGAGGTGGCGCGCCGCGTCGAGAATCTCATCCGTCGTGATCGGCGCCGCCGCAGCCGCGCGAGCCATCTCGATCGCTCGGCGTTGGCGCTCGATGGCGCGCGTCTCGTCGGACGAGAGTGCGTCGTCCGCGGACACCGGCCGGAAGTGCTCGACATTGACGATCTGTCCGCTGCCCGATCGCACCCGCTCGATGCGCAACCATCCGCCGCCCGGTGCGGCCGCGAGCAGCGTCGCCGACGAGCCGGCCGTGATTCCGCCGCACGTGTAGCCGGCGTGCACGAAGGCCTGACGGCCGCTCGCGGACCAGTTCACGGTCTGCGTGCCCTGGCAACCCTGTCCGCTCACGTCGTTCGGCTTGCCGCTGGGGTCGAGCCGGTCTCGTTCGATGACCTTGCCGCGTGCGACCGTCAGCATCTCGACGTCGCGCGATCCGGCCACCGGCACGATACACGTCGCGCTCGCGCTCGACGTGCCGACATTGTCGGGCGCCCAACAGCCGAGCCACGGGTACCAGCGCGGATCGGTGCCGGTGGATCGAGTCTGGGCCTGAGCCCGAACGCCGCACGCAGAAATTAACGCGAGCGCGGCGGTGGCGACCGTGGCGGCCGCTCGGATATGACGCAACATTGGATCACCCACGCGTAGAGCCGTCTTTGATGCATACTGCCAGGACCGGGCCGACGCCAGCACTGCGTATTGAGAAGGGACGAAACACGCGTGGGATCAACGGCGTAGGTCGAGCCAGCCCTGCCATCACAACTCAGGAGACGTATGCTGTCCCTTCGACGAGCTGTCTCTTCCTCGCTGGGCCTGTTGTCGGTTGCGGTGCTGTCCACCGTCGTTCAGGCGCAGACAGTCGGCTGGACGTTCACCACGAACATGACCATCGATTCCGCCCCCGGTCATCGCTCGTCGATGGCGATGCGAACGCAGGCGACCGCGGACAAGGTTCGGATGGAGTTCGTTCAGATCTCCGGCGGCGGCGACATCGGACAGGCCGAGGGCATGTACATGGTGCTGAGTCCCCGCGATAGCACGATGCTGATGGTGATGCCCCAGCAGCACATGGCGACCATCACCGGAACGGGACTCCTGGGCATGGTCAAGCCTGCAACGGCTGCGTTCAAACACCACGTCACGCGAAAGTCGTTCGTCGACCTGGGGCCGGGTGAACGTCTCCTCGGACACGCCACGCATCGCTATCGGGTGATGACGACCGAAACGAGCGACATCACGATCGGCGGTCAGACCTGCACACAAGCGAGCGACAACGATACAGAGGTCTGGATCGCACCTGACGTCGACATGCAGCCCGCGGTTCAGGCCGTCGCCTCGCAATACGGAATGGCGGGTATCGGCGGCGCCGGGATCGACACGACGGGCAACGGTCCTTCGCTACCCAAGGGAACGGCGCTCCGGACCGTCATGATACTGACGAGGCAACACGCTGGTGCGCCCATGACCATGACCATGAAATTCGAGATCGTCGAGCTCTCCCACGGCCCGATCGACAACGCGCTCTTCTCGGTTCCGGCGGACTACAAGACGATGGACACGCGCGCGATGATGGCCGACGTTCCCGCCGGGATGATGGATTCCATCATGAACGCGCAAGGATCGAACATGGCGAAGAAGCTCTGCGACTCACAATGAATCGACCGGCGTGAACAATCCGAGAAACCGGCGCGTCCACCACGCGCCGGTGTTCTTTTTCGTGGCGGGATCGGCGAACCAGTATTGCCAGAGCACGGCGCGAACCCTCGGCGGCGGCTTGCCCTCGAACGGATCGCGCTTGAACAACGCGAGCACGCTCGGGCTTCCTTCGATCAATCGCTGCTGCGTGGCGAGCACCCACGGCGACTGCTGCCACGGCGCCAGCGACGCGAACCACAGATTCCACTCGAACCTCGGCTGATACGGCGCGTAGATGCCCGGACGCTTCATCGGATCCTGCGGCTTGTAGCGGAACGGATAGGGCGTCCACGTCGCGCCGTTGTCCTTCGAGCCCTGGAATTCGATCTCGTAGCGATTGTCAGTCATCGTCGCGAACAGGCCATACGCGTTGGCGACGCGGAACGGCTCGAGAATGCGCGCGGGCAGAAGCAGTGGCGTCTCCGAGCCCGGAGCGAACGCCATGATCGTCGCGTAGAACAGCCACGCCAGGATCGCCGTCGGAATCCAGCCACGCCAGATCCGCTCCGCGCCGGTGGCCGGTTGCGGCTCGCCGGCCGGCGCGCGGAGCCCCACACGCTCGAGCGCGCGGTCGTCGAGCAGCAGGACGCCGAGAACGAGCACCAGATAATTCAGGAACGCATAATTCGCGGTGACGATGATTCCGAGCTGGAGCGGCGTGACGATGAGCGCACAGGCGATCCGGAAGCGTCGCGGCAGGAAGAGCATCCAGACGATCACGAGCTCGATGACCAGCGTCGCGAGCGCCGTTGCCGCATGAAACGCGTGCGGGAGATGCTCCTGCACGTACCAGCCGGGCCACGCTGGCAGCGGTCCGTTCTGGTAGTAGTCATCCATCGCGGTGAGATACCGCCAGTGCGGATCGCCGCTGGCGAGCTTCACGACGCCCGACTCGAAGTAGATGCGAAACCACTCCCACCGCAGCATGAAGAGGCTCGGGAACGACGGCGGATGTTCCGCGGCGAGCCCCGGGCGAACGCCGGGCGGCGCGAAGAAGAGCGACAGCAGGCCGGCCTCGAGCAGCATCCCATCAGACTGGTATGATGAGAAATCTTGAAGGGTCGAGATGCAGGAGAGGAAGAGGAGCGTGCAGCAGGCGATGGTGAGGCGCGGCCAGATGTTGGCGACGACGAGCACGGACGCGACGAGCCCGGCGGCGACGACGGCCATGAGGGCGCGGTCGCTCGCGTCGAACCAGAAGAGCGTCGGCGCATACCACCAGCGCGCCGGCATCGGCACCGCGCTCGCGATGCGCGCGAGGTATTCGCCGGCGGGAAGCATCCCGCGTGCGCCGATCAATCCACGAATCTGAAACGCGAGCGAATAGAACGCCGAGAAGAAGATGAGACCGAGGGCGCGGAGGAAGAGCCAGCGCGGCCACAGCGCGTCCTGTGCCGGACCCAACCAGCGAAACTCGTTCACAGATCGCATGCGCTGTCGTGTCGGGTTCGCGATGGTGCGGTGTATCACACTGTCTTCGCGGCCCGGCGGAACGTGCGTGGCTTCGCGCCGGTCCGTTCATTATAGATAGAGCGGGCGCCGTGGCCCGCCGCTCGTCCCGTTTCCCCGAGGTTTTCTTGCCGAAGCATCTTCTGCGCACGACCGTGCGCATGAGCGCGGCTGTTGCCGCGACGGCGCTCGCGACGCTCGCCGCGGGCTGCGGCTCCGACGCGCCAACCACGCCGTCCAGCTCGAGCAATCCGCTCGACCTCACGTCCGTCTTCGCGCAGATGTCGTCCGCGGATGCGTCGTCGCTCGGGAGCGCGCGTTCACTGCTCGGCGTCCCGGCGCTGGTGGTTCCGACCACTCTGCCGTCGGCGTGCAGCTTCTCGTCGACCGTGCAGGGATTCGTCTGTCCGTCGAAGACGTCGGCGGGCCTGACGGTCGGCTTCACGTACTTTCTCTACGATGCCGCCGGACATACGCAGAGCTCGGCCGATGCGACGACGACCGATGCCGTTCGTGCCGTGGCGGATGTGAAGGGCACCGTTGCGACGCAGTTCAATGCCATCAACGCCACGATGGCGGTCGACGATCACTCCGACATGACCTTGAAGGGTCTGTTGAGCGCGAACCGTACGCTGAACGGCACCTCGACGTCGCACCTCGATCTGACGACGACAGGCAGCGCGAGCACGCATTCGACGTTCGATCTCGCGACGACGACCGCGAACGTGGTGCTCCCGAAAGCGGCGGGTTCATGGCCGGCGTCGGGCACTGTCACGAGCGATGGGACCGCGAAGACGAATGTCGGCGCGAACGCGGTCACGCTGGATTTGCATCAGGTCGTCACGTTCAACGGCACGAGCATCGTGACCGTCACGACGACGGTTGCCGGCCACACGAGCACCTGCAAGATCGATCTGTCGGGGAAGACGGCGCCCGTCTGTTGACCGACCCGCGCCCGGCGTGCGGCGAGCGTACGCGAGCGCGTTAATCGAATCGTCATCCAAATCCCACGAAATCCTCAACCGCGCGTGCTTGATCCGCGCGGCCGGCGCGAGAAATTCCGGCGAAGCTACTAACTGAATAGTATTCGCCGGAGGAATGTATGCGTCGTCCGTCGTGGATTCGCCGCACTGCGTCCTGCCTCTCGCTCCCGCTGCTCGTGATCGCGATGCCGCTTCGTGCGCAGTCACGCGGCGCCGCGGCGCTTCGCGAGCGCGTCGACGGCATCACCACGACCGGACGCGTGCTGCTGATCGGCGTTCATCCCGATGACGACGACCCGCTGCTTATCGCCGCGCTCGCGCGCGGGCATCACGTCCAGACCGCGTATCTGTCACTGACGCGCGGAGAAGCGGGCGACAACTTCATCGGCAACGGCGGCACCATCTCGCTTGGCGCCATTCGCACGAAAGAGCTGCTCGCCGCGCGCCGCGTCGACGGCGGCATCTCGTACTTCACGCGCGCGATCGACTTCGGCGTCGCCCGCAACGCCGACGAAGCACTCGAGCACTGGCCGCACGACTCGCTGCTCGGCGACATCGTCACGGTGATTCGATCCTTCCGGCCGCAGGTGATCGTCGCGGGATATCCGGAACATCGCTCCGACGAGAACGGCCAGCATCAGCTCATCGGGCCAATCGTGCGCGAAGCGTTCGACGCCGCGGCGGACTCCACGCGCTATCCAGTTGCGCGATATGGAGCGCTGTGGACGCCCGCGAAGCTCTATCGTCCCGGCCGCGGTCTCACCATCGACGTCTCGGGCTACGACCTCGTGCTCGGTCAGACGTACAACGAGCTGGCTCGCGACAGCCGGTCGGAGCATCGGTCTGAGGGTTTTCTGAATTTCAGGGAGCCGCCGTATCCGCAGACCAACGTGAGCTTGCAGCGCGTCGCGGCGCACGTTGCCGACTCGACGTTGCTCGCGCACGAGACGACGATCTTCGACGGCGCGGACACTTCGTTCGCGCGGTTCGCGCGCGATGCGTCTCCGGCGATTGCCGCCTCGCTGCGCTCACTCGCCGCCGCTGCGGATTCCGTTCGCGCCGCGCTGGATCTCTCTCGACCCGCGCGGGTCGTGCAGCAACTCGCGCACGTCGCGAGCGAGGCGGCAAGCATTCGCCACACGACGGCGTGGTGTGGCCATCCGTCGCTCGACGCCGCGACGCCGGCGGGACCTGCGCGCGCATGTACGCAGGCGTCCGCGGATCTCGATGCATCGATCGACCTCGTGCTGCGTCGCGCGAACGAGGCGCTGCTCGACGCCGCGGGCGTCGTCGTCGACGCGACCGCATTCCGCGATCTCCTCGCGTGGACGAACCTCTCGCCAGTGACGATCGCGGTATCGAATCACGGCGAGACACCGATCACGCTGACCGACGTCGACGTCGCCGGCGCGGTGCACAAGGAGATGACGGCGGCCACGATCGCGCCGGATAGCTCGCTTCGCGTCACGCGGGTCGTCGCCAATCTTCCAGAGCCGAGGCTGTGGTGGGTCGACAATCACACCGGTGATCTGTTTCCGAACAGTCCATCGAGCGTCGACGGCCTGGCGCATCCGGCGGACGCGCCGCCGCTCGTGACCCTGCCGGGCGTGGCCATTCCCGAAGAACTGCGCCGCACGAGCGATGCGACCGTCTCGCTGACGGTCGCCGGAGCGAACGTGACGCTGAGCCTCGGTCCCGTCGTACATCGTGCAGCCTCTCCTGCGTTCGGCTTGCAGGAGCGTCCGGTCGCCGGCGTCCCGTCGGTGACGATGGCCTTCGAGCACGGCCTCGAGTGGATTCCAACGAACAAGCCGCTCGATCGAAAGCTTCGCGTCGCCTTGCGCTCGCATTCGACCGAGCCGCGCGCGTTCTCGCTGCGAGTCGTGTCGCCCGCGGGCGTGAAGGTCGACAGCCTGCCGACGACGATCACGCTCGAGCCATTCGAGCAGAAGGACATCTTCCTGCACTTGCGCGGGAAGCTCGAGCCGGGGCGCTACGAATTCGGTGTGAAGGGCGTGGGTCCCGGCGGCGAGATCTACATCGACGGCTTTCAGCCGCTCGAATATTCGCACATCGATCCGGTGTACGTCTTTCACAGCTCGGCGATCTATCTGCAAGCGGTGAATGTGAACGTGCCGCCGGCGCTGGTCGTCGCGTACATCGAGGGCGTGGGCGATGCGTCGTCGGTCGCGCTTCGGCAGATCGGTCTTCCGTTCGTGTACGACGTGAGCGCCGATGACGTCGGCAACCTCGATCTCTCGCGCTTCGCGGCCGTGGTCGTGGGCCCGCGCGCGTACGAAGCGCATCCGAGCCTCCTCGCACAGAACAGCCGCTTGCTCGACTTCGCGCGGAACGGCGGAACGCTCGTGGTCCTGAACGGGCAATACGTGACGACATCGTCGGGCGCGCTCGCGTATCCGGCGGTGTTGTCGCGTCCCGCGCCGGAGTTCGTCACGCAGCCCGGCGCGCCCGTGACCGTGCTCGACCCGAGGGCCCGCGTGCTGAACTGGCCGAACAAGATCGGCCCGAAGGATTGGCAGGAGTGGGTCCGGGAGCGCGCCCTGTTCGTTCCCACCGAGGCGGACGCGCACTACGCGCACGTCGTCGAGATGCACGATCCCGGGCAGCGCGAGAACCGCAATGCGATTCTCGTGGCGCCGCTGGGGAAGGGGACCTACGTGTACTCGACGCTCACGTTCTACCAGCAGATTCCGGGTGGTGTGCCCGGCGCGCTGCGGTTGTTCGTGAATCTGTTGAGCGCCGGGTGTCGGCCTGGCGGAGCTCCGGCGGTCGGAAAGTGCTGATCGTTGGGGCATTGGCGTTGAAGAACCAGACTGCAACTTCTTTGGAGCACGGGCACAAACGGGTTGGAACGGGCTCTTGACCGGAGTGCCTTTGGCTGGACAGCGGCGTCTTGGCCGGGACTTGATTGTTTTGTGAACTGCCGCTTCTATGAGGCCGGTTTTGTCAACTCCTTCGTCTGTAACAGGGCGTGCTTAGTCGGACGTCGGCAACGGTGTGTGCTGGCCGCTCTCGGTTCTCGATG
>Ga0070679_100002006_pt1 | contig 18266 bp, 14 predicted proteins | sample KBSC63BmetaG_FD_65652 | JGI IMG/M metagenome (GOLD analysis project Ga0070679, IMG submission 65652) | Corn rhizosphere microbial communities from Kellogg Biological Station, Michigan, USA - KBS C6-3B metaG | ecosystem: Host-associated > Plants > Roots > Rhizosphere | place: USA: Michigan... | reverse complement strand
TTTTCCGCAGATCGGCAGACACCACGAGGTCGTCCCACGTGTAGGGGCACTTCAGCGCATGCAGCAGTTGCCCACCATGCGGAACGGCCCGGCGCAACGCGGCCTGCACGGCCATCTCGCCCAGAGGAGCGGCTTCCGCCGCCAGCTTTACTTCAGCGGGCGTCAGGCGTTGCGTGCGCACAATCGCCGGAGGCTCCTCATCGCTGTAGTAGTTCCAGACATCCAGCCGTTGCGCCGTCGGCAGCGGCTTCAACGTAATCTGCCGCGCGGTCGGCGTCGTTGCGGGAGCGGTCTTCGTCCCGCGCAAACTCCACGGCGCAAGCTCCAGCAACTCCGCCCAGTCCGCCGCAGCCACGTCATCCGCATCGCGCAGATACAGCACAGCGTTGGTCGCATGGGCCAGCCGTGCCGCCGCAATTAGACCGTCTACCGGTGCCGGGAACTCGCGGCCCGGTGCAGCTAACCCAATTAACGTTGCGGTCTTCACCACCAACAGAGGCCGTCCCCGCTCCGCCGCATAGGCCGCCGCCAGCGTCTCGCGCCCGGAGCCATCCGGCCCGACCAAGGTCGTCTCGGGCAACTCCGTCGCCACCGGCAAGCCGTCCTCGCTGGCCATGCGCAACATTTCCAGCAGCAGCCCCGGATACACGCAGGGCTTCTGTCGCGCTTCCTCCGGGCGGATCATGCGTGTCACGCGGTCCAGTGCAGGATCAGCCCATGCTTCCGCCGCGACCGACAACCGCACTGCGCGGTCGAGCTGCCATCCCGTCTTCGCCTGCCACGCCGGCTCGCCATTCACCGGATGCGCCAGCCGCCAACGCAGCAGCGACGGCAACAGCACCGGCTCGCCCGGCTCCCAGCCGAACATCGCAGCCGCAACTTGCAGCGTCGGCTGCGTGGCCCGCGTGTCGTCGGAGACATACGCCAGCACCCGCCCCAATTGCGGCTCCATCTCGGCCGCAACCAGCAGGCTAAGCAGGTCGCTTTCCATCGGCGAGAGCCCAAAGATATTCGAGAACCGGTCCCAGAAGGAGTCCGCCATCAGCAGCGCGTCGGTTTGGTCTACCGCCGCCACTAACTCGGACGAACCTTCCTCGTTCAAAAAGCGTTGCCGGTGCGCCGCGGCTTCTTCCGGCTCCATCAGGATGCGCCGCACTTCTCCCGGGGTAATCGCCAAACCCTGGTCGTGGCTGGTCTGGCCTTCGCTCCACAGCCGCTCGGTCCACGCCGCCAGCAGCCGCGCACGCGCACGCACCCGCGCTGCAATGGCTTCCGTCGTCCGCATTGTGGTTGTCTCCATCATGGCGTCGTAATCCACCATCCCGGGAGTGCTTCAATCCCGTTTACCACCACCCGCACCCGCACGTTGGTCTGCGGCGGAAACGCAACCGGCGAAGGCAGCGTCAGCGCAATGGAATTCGTCGCCACATCCACCACGTAGTTCGCCGGGGCGAGCACCACGTCGTTCAGCAGCACATCTGTCTGGCCGGCAATCAACCCGGCAACCGGCACGGTGTAGGTTTCCGTCACGTCGGGCGCCAGCACCGGCGGCAGTGGCGCAATCTCGTTGATCCCCGTCATGCACGGCGCAATTGTGATCGGCAGCGCATTGCTGCGGAACGCCGAACCCAGGTTTCCAACCCTCAGCTCGTACTGCCCCGGCAGCGGCGTTCCGCTCAGCACGGTTCCGCTCGCAGGCGTCGCTGCATACCCAACCGGCAGCCGGACCAGTAGTTCGTCCGCATCGCCAACTGTCCCCGACGCATTCGTTCCAAAGATGCGCGCCGTTGGATCCAGCGGCCACTCTGTCGCCGTCGCCGGGATACCCAGGAACACCGTCAGCGCATCCGCCGTATCGAGCGCCAACCCGCGCACGCGCACGCTCTGCCCGGCAACGATCACCGGATCGCCCGGCACCTTGGCAATGTCGCCGGGAACCTTCGCGTCCGGATCGACGCTGAAGGCTTCCTCGAACATCAGTTCGAACAGCAGCGGCTCCGGCACAACCGGCGGCGGCGTGTTCAGGTCGGTGCCTACGGTCACCGTCACTTCGACCGGCGTACGTACTGGAGGATCGGGATTCCTGGCCGGGTCGAGGAAGACCACCGCCACGCGGAACATCGCGGACAGCCGGATCGGCACGGTGATCGCCTGCCACAACCGGCTCATCTCCTCGATGGAGTCCGCCTCAACGGTGATGGAGAATTCTTCGGTTCCCGTTTTATAAATCGGATGCGCATGGAAGTACGACAGCGCCACGCTCATCAGGTACTGCTCCATGTGCCAGTGCTTGGCATAACTGGTCAGCAGGTATGAAAGGTTCAAGCTCAACGGCTGCGAAATGTTCGGCTGCCCGCGCTGTCCTACCACCGGCGTATTCCGCCAGTACGGATCGCGGCTCACATGCAGCAGATAGAAGCTCATCACGTTGTCGGTGCCGTCGGTGCGCGACACCGCCGGCATCTGCCCCGACACTTCAAACTGAAACGGCGTCGCCACGTAGCGCGGCGACGAGGTCACCGCCGTATGCAGCGCCTTGGTCAGCGTTTCAGTAATGCTCGCGAGATCGTTGACACTCCATGCCATGGCCGTTTACCCCTGCACCAGGCCGTAGTTCCAGGCCAGTGAACGCGCCAGCGATGGCGCGGGTGTGGGAGGGCCCAGCCGCGCAGGCTGGCTCTCCATCGTTCGTTGGGGCATGGGTGCCGGAGCAGGCGGCGCTGGTGTCACCACCCGCACCTCCACCGTCCCAATATGTATGCTGGCGCGCTGTTCGGCTGGCTTCGGTTCCGCTTGCGGCGCGAAATGGGCCGCAGCCTGCGGCTCGCGCTGAGGCTTCGCTTCGAGCATCCGCAGCTCGCTTTCGACCACCCTCTCGCGCTCGGTGCGTTCAACACGCAACACTTCGCGGTGCATGTCCACAACAGCATCCTTCTGTTCCACGGCCCGCTTCTCGGCAGACTGCGCGACAGCAACCGCTTCCATCGGTGAAGGTATCGGCTGCATGCTCCGCAGGTCGTTCTGTTGAACCGCTTCCGGCTTCACCGGACGCTCGCGTTCCCCGCGCACATCCTGGCCAGCTTCTTCCATCCGCCGCTGCAACGGCGCAACAGCCGCAGCCTCTTCACGAGGAACAACAGCCGTCTTCGTTCTCGGCTTCGACTCCAGCCTGACTTCAGTATTCTTTTCGACCGCGGCAGCCGGCCGGCTCGCCTCGACCCGCCTGGTTACAACACGCCGTGGAGCAGGCCCCGCAGCTTCAACTTCTGCAACTACCGGCTTCGACGCAGCCTGTCGCGTCGCACTCACTGCAACCGGCACATGCCGCGACATCAACGGCGCCGCAATCGTTTCTTCCGCATCCTGGATGACCGGCACGCCGGCCAGCCCAAACTTCTCGCTGACCCTGCCCCGCGCGCGTCGCGGCACAGACAGCACCGCTCCGCCCGCCGGCACGGGCTGGGCGAGTTGCCGCAGATAGCTTGGCACTTTGCTCTTCATCCCGCCATCCTTGCGTGCTGTTGGGCGTGCTGCTGAATCGTCTCGACGTAAGCCTGCCGCCGCACCTGCGGCAGTGCGAGAATCGACCGCTCATCCCAGTGGTAGGCCGCGGCAATCGCATGGATCTCTTCATGCACACCTGCCGCCGCAAAGCGCAGCTCGTTCATCACCAGCTCCGGTACATACAGCAGCATCTTCAGCGCCGCCCCGCATGCCGGACATATGCCTTCCATCACACGCGACACTCGCGGAGCCATCGCCGCCATCGCGCGCTCCACCTGCGCCAACGCTCGCGCGTTCAGGCTCTTGCCTTCAATGCACCGCGAAGCCAGCTCCTCATACCCTCGCGGCTCATCCACAACGTTCACCTGGTCGCCCACGGTCGGCAACCGAAAGCGCACGTCGCCGCTGCTCAGGCTGAACCAGCCTTCCGCCTGGTCCGCGCGCGCCACCTGTTTCGGCAGCGAGGGCTGCACGTCGTCCAACAGGTCCGAGATGGAAAACTCCGGTTCCATGCGTTCTCCACAACCTTCCGCGGGGCAGCGAAACAGACAACTCATCGAGTCTCCGAAGAGGAACCGCCGCAACCGCAGCAGCGCCACTTCGAAGTCCGTCACCGTCAGTTCGGGCCACGACGGGCCTGTATTCGTTTCCGCAACAGCCCGGCCTTCCACCACGGCAAGCCGGTCCAGCGCTACGAGGGCGCGTTCCACCACGCTGCCCCCTGCTTCCAGCATGGCGAGGTCGTCGTTTCCATCGGGCGTGCGAAACCGCACCTCCATCCCGCTCACCGGCAACCTGGCCATGGCTATTTCTCCGTTGGCTCAGTCAGGGTCGTGTCCTGCTCCCATCCTTCGTTCTCCAGCTTGATGTGCTCGATCGCCACCGCGTTCGCGCCGGCGTCGAGGTCAGGCAGAGCCTGGTACTCCGACACCCAGCAGCGATGCACAAAGAAGCGCCATACCGGCTGGCCCTCTTCGTTCAGCAGGTCGATGCGCACTTCCTTGCGCAGGTTCTTCAGCGACTGGCTCGGTGAGCCTTTGTCGAGCACCTGCGCCGCATTTGCCCAGGTCACGAAGTCCATGTCCTCGGTGAGGCCGCGCTCCAGCGTGATGGGTTCATACTTCGTACGGCCCAGCCCCTTGCGGCTGATCGGGTCGCCGCCCGACTTGTACTCGATCACGTCCGAAGACCGTTTCAACGCGCCAATTTTGCTCACCGCGGCTACCGGCGAGGTCGAGGTCCCAAAGTACACCAAGAAGCGATAGCTCTTGTAAGGATCGAACCGGTTCACATTCACTGTAAAAGGCTTGCCCATGATATTCCGTCTCCTTCCAGGCGGTTAGTGCTTCGCGGGGATATTAGTTCGTCTGCCCGGCAAGCTGAGAAATGGTGATGATCACGAACTCTGCCGGCTTCAGCAGCGCCACAGCGATAACGATGTTGACGATGCCGTTCTGCTGGTCGGCCGCCGTCGTCGTCGTCGAGTCGCACTTCACCTGGAACGCAGAGCTGGGCGTCGAGCCCTGCAACGCTCCCTGGTTGAACAGCGACAGCAGGAACGCCTCAATCGAGCTGCGCAGCGCCAACCACAGCGGCTCATCGTTGGGCTCGAACACGGCCCACTTCAGGTTCGCCAGCAGCGTCTGCTCGATGAACAGCGTCATGCGCCGCACCGGAACATACTTCGACTGCGCGAAGGCCGTGTTGGCGTCCGCGCCGACCAGCGTCCTCGCACCGAAGACCACGGTTCCTGTGCCCGAGAACGTCCTCATGCAGTTGATCGCCTTCTGGTTCAGCACGCCCTGCTGCATGTCGTTCATCACGCCCGTCTGCACCGGACCAACTGTTCCCAGCAGGCTCGTCGCCAGGCCCGCGGGGGCTTTCCACACGCCACGCGCCGTATCGGTCGCCGCATAAATGCCGGCGACATAGCCGCTGGGGGCCTGCGCCATCGGCATGCCGCTCACCGGGTCCGTGGTTTGCAGCCAGGGGAAGTACAGCGCACCGTTCTGGCTTGTCGGCACCGTCGCCGCCAGCGTCTGGATGCTTTGCGGACCGTTGCCCGAAGCCGTTGCCTGCAGCGGTGCGTCGACAATCATGAATGCGCGCTTGCGCTCGGCAAACTCCAGCGCCGCGCTCAGCACGGAATTGTCCGTGTTTCCCGGTACCAGCAGGATGTTGAAGATCTCCACGTTGTCCAGCGACGTGTTCGCCTGGAACTGCGCGATAAAGTCGCTGGCTGCATACGCCGTCGTCACCGTCGGCGCGGCGCCTGTACCCACGACTTCCAGTTGAAACACCTGCACGGCAGGAGCGGCGGTAAATTTCGCTCCGTAGGAAGTACCGCTCATCGGCGCAACCGTTACCAGCGCCGACGCCTTATTGATCACCGTATCCAGGCTGCCTGTGGTTCCCGCAGCGGCCGACAGGTTCAGGCTGCGGAACACTTCCACGCGCGTGCCGTACGTGATGATCAGGTCGAACGTGTCGTTGCCGCTTACCGAAGTCGATGCGCGCAGGTTCGTTACCGAGGCCGCCATCGTTATCTGGTCTGCCGGTTCGCGCGCCGTCAGTTGTATACCTACCGTCGGGGCCGCGCTGTCGGGCACGATGGTCGCGCCATAAGCCAGGTAGTCTGCCGTCAGCCCGTCGGGGCCTGGCCCAACCGGCCACACGTCTCCCGGGTTCGGTCCGGTGGCATCCGCCGACAACCCCACCACGTAGCAGTTGGTGCCGCCATTCAGAAAGAACGCGTACACCGCTCGTGCCACATCCGAAACCATCAGGCCGCTGGTGTACAGCCCGCCGAAGTTCGCTTCATAGTCGCTGAAGCTGAAGAGTTGAATCGCCGTGTTGAAGAGCACCGTCTTCCACGGGTGGGTGTAGCCGACAAAGGCCGCAATGGAGGTAGGAGTTGGAGTGATGGTGTGAGTGCTGAGCGGCAGTTCCTGGATGTAGATACCGGGATAGCTATAGGCGACAGACATGCTGATACCTCGTAGACGAGATGTGAAGAACAGGAAACGTGTAGAGCAGACCCGAAGAACAAGCGCGAACCAACCACCGGTCGCGCCCAGGACGTGGCGTAAGACGTAGCTAGGACGTTACGACAGTGATCTTTGCCGGCGTTGCCGGAATCGTAGGTGGCGTGGTGGCTGCTGTGCCGCCCTTCAGCGTCACCGTTCCGGCAGGAGGCAACAGCGTATCCACCGGCCCGCTGAACGTCACCACCGGGCTGAACGGATTACCCGATCCAACCAGGTCGGCGATCTTGACGCCTGTCGCCGTCTTTGAATACGTAGCCGTAATCGTGAATTGCGGGTCGGTATTCAGTGCGATCGCAACCTGCACCACTGCCGGGGTTGCCGATTCATCCGCTTCCTTCAATGTGAACAGCAACGTATCCGTGTCGTCGTCCACTTCCAGGCCGCTGGCTCCGACCGTGGTCGCAGGCAATGCCTTCGGCTTGCCGGTTGCCGGCTCCGTTCCATCGAGATAGATCAGGCCTGCGGAAGTCGCCGCATCTGTCCCCAGCGTCGACGCAAGCATCGTCACATCCATGGGACCAAAGGTCTGCGTGGTTTCCACTTTCACGGTCATGGTGTCCGTGACGGGATCGGGCGTAAAGGTCACCTTGATGTCGTTACCGCTCACACCCGGCTGTACGGCCGTGATGGTCAGCGGCGCGGTGACGGAGGCACCTGCCACCAGGAATCCCTGCGCCAGCATCGATGCCAGGATGCCGTCGATAATCGCCGAAGAAGCCGCATAGCCCGGCCATTGCGAGGCGTCGATCTTGTTGGAGTCCAGAGACAGCGCCGAAAGCGGTATCTCATGCTGACTGGAGTGTGCGTCGAGAAATGCTACCGGTCCTGTTCCAATGACTGAGTACGCCATCGTTACTCCTTCTTCTCGGCCCTTTTAGTCACGGGAGGGCCGACCCTTGCGATGCAGAGGCGAGCTCGGTTTTGCGATGTAAATGAGTCAAAGGGGTAGAACGATGCTGCACCCTGTTAGCCGGCTGCCCTCTTTCAAAAGGGTCTATTCCGGTTGCGATATTTGTACCACGGGATATCAATCTACGCCCCGAGTTTTAACACAAAAATCGCATATTAATTTTTCGCGGATTTCTCCACATCGTACGGCGATACTTAACTTCTTTTCCGACAGACACTGCGCGATAAATGCCTGCGCCACAGCTACATGACACAGCATCCGACCTCGAAGGCTGACCTTGTGCGCAGGACGACATAGCAGGCCAGGAATCGAGAACTTGTCACGAGGTAAAGCGGAATCACTCCGTCGATTTTGCAGAAGCAGCGTATTATTTTTTTAGTCGAGCCGATCTTCGCTGCGTGGTCCCCGCTCGCCACCTCTCTCTGCCCTTTTTGCACCTCTCTAAAACCTGATCGGAAACCTCGGAGCGGCGATGCAGGTCGATGAACCCGTCACAAAAGCGCTGCAAGACCTCGCAAACGGCGACGCCTCTGCCATAGACCGCGTGATGCCTCTGGTTTACAGCGAACTGCGGCGGCTCGCAGGGTCTTATCTTCGCCGCGAGCGCGACGGTCACACGCTGCAGCCAACCGCCCTGGTCCACGAAGCCTATTTCCGCCTGATCGGCGACCACCAGCCGCAGTTCCAGAACCGCGCTCACTTCCTCGGTGTGGCCGCGCAGGCCATGCGCCAGATCCTTGTCGACCACGCCCGTGCTCGCAACGCCGACAAACGCGGCGGTGGCCAGGCTTCCTTCTCGCTTGATGAGTGCATGGATACTCCCATCGCGCGATCGGAAGTGCTCATCCAGGTGGACGACGCTCTGCGGACCCTCGCCACAGAGGACCCCCACAAAGCGCAACTCATCGAGATGCGTTTCTTCGCCGGCATGACGGCGGAGGAGTCCGCCGAAGCGTTGCAGTTGCCCGTGCAAAAAGTCCGCGCCCAATTGCGCATTGCACAGGCCTGGTTGAAGCGCGAGTTGGACAACCGGACTTCGCCCTCGCAGTAGACTGCAAAAAACGCCGCCGCTTTTCGCTTTACTTTCCAGCAGTTTTTTTCAAGATTTCGTTCTGTTCCCGATGGTGAACCATGCAGGACCGCCAGCGCATCGATAATCTGTTTCTCGCGGCCGTCGAGCTCCCGTCGGAGGAGCGGTCCGCATTTCTGCGAGCAAACTGCGGTGGCGATGTACTGCTCCAGATGGAGGTCGAGTCCCTCCTCGCCTCCGATGTCGGTGATGACTCCGATATCGAAGACGTTGTCCGCACGGTCGCCGCCAGCCTGTTCGATACGCAGGACCTCATCGGCCAGCGCCTGGGGCTCTACCGCATCATTCGGGAGATCGGCCGCGGCGGCATGGGTTCGGTCTACCTTGCCGTGCGCGATGACGCCGAATACCACAAGGAAGTCGCGATCAAGATCGTTCGCCGCGGCTTCGACACCGCCGATGTGCTGGAGCGCTTCCGCTACGAGCGCCAGATCCTCGCGCACCTCGAACACCCCTACATCGCGCGCCTCTTCGACGGAGGCACCACACCCGCCGGCGTTCCCTTCTTCGTCATGGAGTACATCGAAGGCCGGCCTGTCGACCTCTATTGCCGCGAACATGCGCTGTCATGCGAAGCCGTGTGCCGGCTCTTTCTCCTGGTCCTCGAAGCAGTCTCTTTTGCGCATCGCAGTCTCGTTATCCACCGCGACCTGAAACCGGCGAACATCCTGATCACCTCCGACGGCCTGCCGAAGCTGCTCGACTTCGGCGTTGCAAAGCTCATTGGCGGCACGGACGATTCCGCCCACACCCTCATGGCGCAGCAGCGGCCCTTCACGCCGGAGTACGCCAGCCCCGAGCAGGTGCAGGGCCGCCCCTTTACCACCTCCACCGACATCTATTCGCTCGGCACCATTCTCTACGAGTTGCTCATCGGGAAGCGTGCTCAGCACATCGAGACCCACACACCGCTGCAAATCGAACGCATCGTCTGCAACACGGAAGTGGCGCGTCCACGCCTGCAGGACCGCAGCCTCGCGTCCGATCTCGACAACATCGTGATGAAGGCGCTGCAGAAAGACCCGAAGCGCCGTTATCACTCCGCCGACCAGTTTGCGGAAGACATACGCCGCTATCTGGAGCGGCGGCCGGTGACCGCCCGCCAGGACTCGATCCCCTATCGCTGCAAGAAATTCCTTTCCCGCAACTGGCCGCAGGTGGCCGGCGCAACGGTCGTTGCCGTGTCTCTCATCGTGGGGCTGGTCATCTCCATCGGCCAGACGCACCGTGCCAACGTACAGCGCACGATCGCCCAGCATCAGACTGCCCTGGCCGTCGCCGCGCGCAACGACGAAGCCCGCCAGAAGATTGTCGCCGACGATCTCCGCAGTCTCGCGGACAAACAGCGTGACCTCGTCGAAATACAACGCGACCAGGCAGACCGCCAGAAAGCCCTCGCCGAGCAGCGCCTGAACGACATCCTTCAGCTCGCAGACAGCGCCCTGTTCGATGTCCACGACTCTATCGCGACGCTTCCTGGCTCCATGACCGCGCGCCGCACGCTGGTGACGACGACGTTGGACTATCTCAGTCATCTGGAACACCAGGTTGGACTGGACGACAAGATGCGCACCGCGCTGTCGGGGGCGTACTACAAAATTGCCATGATCGAGGGCAATCCCGGCGGCGCCAGTCTTCAGGACTTCGATGGCGCCAAGGTAAACCTCGCCAAGGCCAAAGAACTTCTGCTTCCGGTGTATAAGCAACATCCCAGCGACCCGGTGGTGATGATGCGCTGGCTCGAAGTGCAATCCGGCATCGCCGACCTGATGTTTCAATCGGGCCAGCGCGAAGCGGCGGTGCAAATGTACGCCCAGCTTCTCCCAATCGCCCACAGGCTCGGCACAACCAGCCACTGCGACGCCGACTGCGACAGCCAGGAGATGAACATTGAAAATGGCCTCGCGATCAAGCTGCAGCCACTCGACCCGGTAAAGGCCCTCCAACATGCCGATCTCGGCATCGCCCTGGCGCACGCCGTCCTGAGCAGACATCCCACCAACCTGACGGTCCGGCAATCGTTAGGCTCGGTCACAGCGGCCGCTGCCGGCGCCTACAGAACGATGGGGAACCTGGAGCAGGCGGGCGAGTATTACAAGGAATCGATTGCCACCCGCGAAGAACTGCTGCGCAACGATCCGCAGAACAATCTGCTGCGCCGCAATCTGCTGATCGTTTATGGAAATTACACGATGCTGCTCGGCGTTCCGGCCTCGCCGAACCTCGGCCGTCCCGACCAGGCGCGCACCTACGCCGCTAAGGGCGTCGCGCTCGCCCGCGAGACCGTCGCCGCCGACGCCAGCGACGCCACCGGCAGACGCGACCTCGCGATGATCCTCGGCAGGCTGGGCATGATCGAGCCTGCACCCAACAGCATCGAGGAGTCTCTTCATCATCTGGAGGAAGCCGACGCTCTCTTCGGACCCATCCTTGCCGCGAATCCAAAGGCTGCGGAAACCGCAGTCCAGTTCGCCGCTATCGTGGAGTACGAAGGTCACCGGCAGAACGCTCTTGGCCACAAAGACCAGGCGGAAGCCTCGTATCGCCGCTCGATGGACATGGTCCAGCCCTTCATCGAAACCCAGCGCCTGGCAGCCTCTCAGCGTATCGCCGATGAGCGCGACCTTGCCCTGCTGTACGCATCGCGAGGAGAATCCGCTAAAGCGCTGGCGCTCTCCGCCAAAGCGCTCTCCGAAACGGAAGCCTTCAGCACGCTGACACCGCACACCAACTCGCAAGTACTGGCACTGGCCGAAAGCTGGCGTATCCATGCCAAAATTCAAGCCATCGTGGGGAGCACGGAGAGTGCCAGACAATCCGCCGCTAACGCCCTGAAGTTCTGGAACAGCATGAAAAACCCCGGCGTCCTCAGCCAATATCGCGTCGAGATCGCGGAGATGAAAACAATTTCCCCCGATACCGCAGTGGAGCCTTGATCCAATGCGGTAGTAATGCATTTTTGCATTACAATATAGGTGAGTGTTTTGAGGATTCTGTCATGTCAACTTTAACCGTCACAGCCCGGGGCCAGGTCACATTCCGCAAGGATGTCCTGCAACATCTCGGCATCGAGCCGGGAGAAAAGATTGAGTTGCGCAAGCTCCCCAATGGACGGGTAGCTCTCGAGGCTGCGCGGCCCGCCGGAACCATTGACGATTTCATCGGTCTGCTGGCGGGCAAGACGCGAAAGGTAGTGACCCTCGATGAAATGAACGAGGCCGCCGCGTCGGGCTGGGCCGGACGGAAATGAAAATCACTCCGGACACGAACGTCCTGGTCCGCGCTGTGGTGCGTGACGACATAAAGCAAGCTGAAGAGGCCAGCAAACTCCTCAGGGACGCCGAGGTCATTGCCATTTCCCTGCCATCCTTGTGCGAGTTCGTTTGGGTTCTTCACAGGGCTTACAAGTTTGCACCGCAAGAGATTTCTCTTGCCATCAAAGCTCTGCTCAATGCTGCCAACGTTGTCGTCAATCGACCAGCAGTGGAAGCCGGGCTGGCGGTCCTCAACGCGGGTGGAGATTTCGCCGATGGCCTCATTGCGTATGAGGGTATCTGGTTAGGGGCCGAGACATTCGTTTCCTTCGACAGGAAAGCTGTTTCGCTCATCGCGAAGCAAGGAACTAAGACTCGGCTCTTAGCTTAGCCTCGACGCTCCTAGTCAAACGTCAGGCACATCGACCGAAAATCCACCGTCAACACATGTCCGCGGAACAGCGCATCTCCCACCGTCGCGTCGAACACATCGCCCGGCAGATGCACCTTCGGCCCGGCGAAATAAAGCGCTCCGTCCTTCTCCAGCATCCGGCCACCAAACCCGACTGTCTTCGCCTTCGCCCGCATCATCTCGACGCTGCCATCGGTATACGGGAACGTCACCGCATCCGTGCTCTTGCTCTCGGCCTCGAGGCCTAGCTTCGCAACCGATGTCGGATACACCAGCAGCGTCCCCGAGTACAGTGTGTCTACCTGCGCCGTCACCGGCTTGCCGTTCACCTCGAAGCCAGTCGCCACCACAATCGGCGGCCCTTTCTCACCAAAGTGGATCAGCGAAACCTTCGACTCCTTACACGCCTGCCCCGCCGCGGGCGCGGGTGAAACCATCATGCGATGGCGCACATAATCGAGCGTCAACACGCTGTCCTTGAACGCCGAATATCCCAGCGAGCCGTCGACATGCGGCATCTGTCCCGCTGCCACCATCTTCTTCAGGTCCTCCGTGACGAAATTCACGGGTGCAAACGCGCCTGATCCCACTTTCAAATTGCTCACCGCCGCCCGGCTATACCCCGCAACCGGCTTCCCATCCGGCCCTGTCACCGGGACCAGCGTCGCTCCTATCCTGCGCGCCACATCCTCATCCAGAAACGACGGCGGATCGCCCAGATCGATTGCCAGCCGCACTGTTCCCTTTGGCGTCGTTACATCGACACACGGCAAGCCGTCGCATTGCAGCAGCGGAGCGTCAATTGTCTGCCCGCGCATCATCCCACCGCCGGCCAACAGCGCGGCACTTAAGATCAGACCCAAAATCTTCATGTAACCCTCAAGGCAAATCCGCCATACGAGATGGTATCCAGAACGCGGCGGCACAGTGCCCTGGTTCGTCACAAATCCACGCCCTTCCAAAAATTTCCACAACCCCCAACCTACTCTGCTAACTAATTCATTAGTTCCCCGTCAAACCCTCCAGGACGGGACTTTCGGATGCCTCCAAAGAAGTCGAACACCCTTACCGAAGCCGAGCTCAGGCTCATGAAGATCCTCTGGGAGCGGGGAGAATCGGGGGTTGCCGATCTCGTGGCCGCTATGCCGGAGGGCGAGACGCTGGCGTATACGTCAGTCCTGACCACCATCCGCATCCTCGAAAGCAAGGGTTACGTCCGCCATCGGCAGGAAGGCCGTGCGTTCCTATACACGCCGTGCGTCGTGGAGCAGGAGGCCGGCCGGTCCGAGGTCCGCCACATGATGCAGCGCTTCTTCGGCAATTCCCGCGAACGCCTGCTGCTCTCCCTGCTCGGCGACGACACCATCGACCCCGCCGAGCTCCAGCGCCTCAAAGACCTCATCGCATCCAGCCGCTTCGCCGGCGAGGAGGGCCAGCAATAATGCCTACCCTTGTCCCGGCCTTAGTGCCTTCCGTCATCACGGACGTCTGCCGCATCTCCGCCAGCCTCCTTGTTTCCGCGACCGTCGAAGCCACCCTCCTGACGCTCGGACTGGCGCTCACGCTACGCCTCTTCCCGCGCATCCCGGCGATGCTCCGCTTCACCCTGTGGATCGCCGTCCTGCTCGCATCCGTCACGCTTCCCTTCCTTCCACTCCTGCATCACTCGACCGCTGTAACCACGCCTCAAACCGTGCTCCACGCCGACGTCCGATGGAGCTTTGCGATCGCCGGACTCTGGGCGCTGATGAGCACCGTCCGCGGCGCGCAACTCGGCTACAGCATGGTGCGCTTGCGCGCCATTGCCCGGCGTTCGGTTCCCATCGAGAGCGCGCCCGATCTCCCCGGAGCACGGCCCGTGGTCCTCTGCACCTCCGACGACGTCCAGCAGCCCAGCGTCATCGGCTTTCTGACGCCCCGCATCCTCATCCCGACCGGCCTCTACCCGCGCCTTTCGACTGCGGAACTGGAGCAGATCGTGCTCCACGAACGCGAGCACCTGCGCCGCCACGACGACTGGATCAATCTTCTGCAGAAAGTCGTCCTCGTCCTATTCCCTCTGAATCCGGTCCTTTTCTGGGTCGAGCGGCGCCTCTGCCTGGAGCGCGAGCTGGCCTGCGACGACAGCGTGCTCGCGGCCACCAACATGCCCCGCAGCTATGCCACTTGCCTGGTCCATCTCGCCGAAGAGCGCCTCTTCAGCCAACAGTTTCCGCTCGCTCTCGGGGCCTGGGGCCGCAAGTCCGAGCTGACCCGCCGCGTCCATCACATACTCGAACCCACCCGCAAGCGCCTCACCCAGCCACAGGCCGCGCTGGCCGTCGCCTTTATCGGCACCGGCCTCCTCGCGGGCGCCACGCTTCTCTCGCACACGCCCCAACTCATTTCCTTTGAACCCACCGCGGCCGCCCCTGTCATGGCCGCCGTCCACACTGCTCTGCCATTGCATGACGTCAGCATGCCCACCACCTTCACCACACCCTATCCAACGCTGGTGAAAGCCGTCATGCCTTCACCGCCGCGGCAGGTGCGCCACCGTAAACCCACACCGGCGCCTCCGCAGCCTGAACAGCAGCAACCGCAGCGGCAACAGCAGTGGATGGTGACCACCTGGACGCAAACCCAAACCATCGCGACCCCGGTGATGGTCTCCTACCCCGAAGACGGCCAGCGCTTCACGATCATCCAGACCCGTCAACAAGTTTCGTCGTACGCCGCCGTCGCCACCGCGAACGGCTGGCTGATTTTTCAACTCTAACCAACACCAACTCCAGTCGAGGTCTCAACATGTCTGAAGTAACTAATAAACTAGTTGCAATCATGCGGAAGTACATCGTTCCCGCCGGATCGCTCTCCGCCCTGGTCATCGCAGGCGGCCTCTTCCTCCAGCAAAACAAGGTCCACGCCGCCAGTCTCGGCGCCGGTGCGCTCGACGACCAGAGCGTCTCCTCGCTCGAAGCGCTCGATAAGGCTGTGGAAGCCGTCGCATCGCGCGTCACTCCCGCCGTCGTCAACGTCGCCGTCACATCGCGCGGAAACGAAGACGACCAGCAGTCCCAGCTACAAGGCCTGCCCCCGGGCTTTGCCCAGTTCTTCGGCCAAGGCCGTCCGCAGCAGCCCCAGATCGAGCACGGCATCGGCAGCGGCATCATCATCTCGCCCGATGGCTACATCGTCACCAACAACCACGTCATCGACGGCGCGCTGAACATCAAGGTCACGCTCAACGACCGCCGCATCATGAACGCCAAACTCATCGGACGCGACAAACTCACCGACCTCGCCGTCATCAAGGTCGACGCAACCGGCCTGCCCAGCATCCCGTGGGGCGACTCCACCAAGCTGCACCCGGGACAGACGGTGCTTGCGTTCGGCAGCCCGTTCGGCTACTTCCAGTTCTCGGTGACGCGCGGCATCGTCAGCGCGCTCGACCGCCCCAACCCCTACTCCGATGACGCACGTAAACCCGGCGGCTACATCCAGACCGACGCCGCCATCAATCCCGGCAACTCCGGCGGCGCGCTGGTCAATGCTCATGGAGAGCTTGTCGGCATCAACACCTTCATCATCTCCAACAACGGATCGTTCGCCGGCGCCGGCTTCGCGATCCCGGCACAGATCGCCCGCGCCACCACCGAGCAGATCATCAAGCACGGCTCCGCGCAGCACGGCTACCTTGGCATCAGCATGAACGATGTCACCCCCGCCAACGCCCACTTCTTCAAGCTGCAGGATGCCACCGGCGCGATCGTCGCGCAGGTTACGCCTGATTCGCCCGCCAGCAAGGCTGACCTCCGCGCCGGCGACGTCATCACGTCTCTCAACGGCGACAAGATCGTCAACGGCAGCGCACTGCAGGTCGCCATCAGCCAGGACGCCCCCGGCACCAAGATCGCTCTCGGTGTTCTACGCGATGGCACGCCTCACACGCTGAACCTCACCGTCGGCGAGTTCCACTCCAACACCGAAACCGCCAGCAACGATGACGCAGAGGGCGGCTCAAAGAACGGCAAGCTGGGCCTCGCGGTCGCCAACATCACACCCGATGTTCGCCAGCAGTTGCATCTCCCCGACCAACTGCACGGAGTGGCCGTCTCCAACGTCCGCCCGGCAAGCCCTGCGGAGGACGCCGGCCTTGCGCCCGGCGACGTCATCCTTGAAGTCGACCGCCACCCCACCACCTCCGCGGACCAGTTCGTCAGTCAGGTCCACGGCAACCCCACGGACCGCGACATTCTGCTGCTCGTCTGGTCCAAGGGCAACGCCAGCTACCGCATCGTCCACACCGACCAGAACAACCAGAACGGCATGTAAGACTGCATAAGCATGTCGCAAAGAGAGGGGCGCTCCGCGGAGCGCCCTTCTCCTTTTGATCTGTCATTCCGGAGGGATCTGCTTCTTCCTTGCAGTTGCCGCAACCTCTGAGGAGGCGTGCAACACTGCTCAGGAAGACTCATTTGTGGTGGTGTCGGAAGTGCTACTTTTTATCTTTTTTCTTACCCGACGCCTTTTTCGAAACCGGCTTGACTGGAGCATGAACCGGCACACTCTCAGCCTCGGCCTCAGCCACAACCGGCACAATCTCAGGCTCAATCAACACCGCAACCAGCATCCCGCGAAACTCACGAACCTTGTAGCCAGCCTGGAGCGAAATATCGCGAACATGCTCCATCCGCTTTTCGATCCTGGCAAGAGCGTTCGCATCAGCGTCGAGCAACGCCGGCAGTTGCAGCCACGCAAAAAGTTCTTCAAACTGTTCCTTGTTGAAATAGGTCACACCGGAGGCCTCGCTTACACCCGCAAGCCACCGCACATCCGGGTCCGCCCAGAAGCGCTCCCCATCGATAGCCTCCGCAGCCGATTCACCATGATGCGCCAACAACACACGCACGCGAGCGGCGGCCCGCCACGCATCCTCGCCTTGCAATCCAACCGTAGAAAAGATCTCCGCAAGACACGACCGCAAATCCAGTTCATCGAATACCGCAACCGCATCATGCGAATCCGGGAAACTCGTCAGCACGCTCCAGGCCAGCACTGGCGCCCAAACCATATCGGGTCGGACACGCTGTTCAGCGCATGGCAAAAGCTCGCAGACTTTCAACGGCCAGTCCGCCGAAAAGTCTTCTTCAAGGCGCGGAAGACCAGTGATCGCCCGCACCAGTTTCTGGAGATCTTCCGATTCCTTGTCCGTGGTCGAGAGTGGCCCCACAGCATCCGTCACCGCCAAACCCGCACTCTTGACAATGCCTTTAGGACGGCCCTCCGGAAGCACCTTCAGCGCCTCGGCGTAGAAAGTATCTGCGGCTTCAAAGATGGCGTTCAGTCGAGAATCATCGATGCCGTCTGCGTCAGCAGCCACAGCCGTACGCTCCTCGACAGCCTCGCTCTCCATCGGCCCTGCGGGAACTTCTTCCGCTACCACCGGCAAAGCAGGCGCCGCGAGTTCTCCTCCCGCACTCGCCAGAGCAGCCAGATTGTCCGCCGACAAGACACTCCGCAAAGCCTGATGCACCGGACGGAACCGCAGCTTGGCGAGCGCGTGATCCAGGCTGACCACACCCTCACCACGCAACGCCTCATGCAGCCTGTCCCACGGACGCTCTTGCGTCGAAAGCAGCTCGCGCCAGTGCCGCAGTATCAGGTACTGATATCCCTGAAGGTCGAACGTTAGCCCCTGCTTCCTTATGTCGGTAGAGCGATGCAGATACTCAAGGTTGCGAATCGGGTCGCGATACGCCACGAAAACTCCGTCATCGATCCACAACCCCAGAGCATCCGACAGGCTCCTCTGCCGAAGCTCACCGCTGCCTTTATCCATCGACGCCGCGGAGATATGGATCGTCCCGCGCGTACCCTGATACACGTTGTTGTAGAGAATCACAGCGCGCTCACCACCCGAGCGATTGGAGTAAGCAAACACATTCTCATCCACCCCGCCGTGCTCGTTCCAGAAGTCGTACAGCACAAAGTGCGCGCTCTCCGCGAACAGGTAGCGGTCCTTCAGCAGCGGTGTAATCTCGCGCTGATAGCGGTCCATCAGGCCCTG
>Ga0070679_100002003_pt1 | contig 18279 bp, 15 predicted proteins | sample KBSC63BmetaG_FD_65652 | JGI IMG/M metagenome (GOLD analysis project Ga0070679, IMG submission 65652) | Corn rhizosphere microbial communities from Kellogg Biological Station, Michigan, USA - KBS C6-3B metaG | ecosystem: Host-associated > Plants > Roots > Rhizosphere | place: USA: Michigan... | reverse complement strand
CCGTCGCCGACTCCGTCCCCGCGACCGGGTCGACGGCGCGCTCGGCGCGGGCGCCGACCTCGCTCAGCTCGCGGCAGAGCCGGAGCAGGACAGGGACGTCAGCAGCGACCGCGGCGCGGGTCACGACAGGCGTACGCGGCAAAACCGACTCCTTGTCCGGCCGCGGACGGTTGCTGGGGGTAACCGCGGCGTCACGATCATGCACCCTCCGGTGCCCGGCTGTCCCCCCCACCCCTGCAATCGGCCCCCCGGGCGCCCAGGGGCGACGACACCCTGGCGTCACCGTGACACTTCCCCCGTTGACCCGTTGCGGCGCCGGTCCTACTTTGGGGACTTCCGGCCCGGCACCGAGTAGACAACATCCACGACCGGGGAAGGCGTGGATGGCCCCAAAGGTGCCGGGCCGCCACCGTTTCGGTGATGTGGAGCGGTCAGCCGGCGCCTTCGCCGAGGTATGCCGCGCGGACGCGGTCGTTGGTGAGCAGCGCGCCGGCCGCGTCGGTCATGACGATCTCGCCGGTCTCGAGCACATAGCCGCGGGTCGCAAGCTTCAGCGCCTGCGCGGCGTTCTGCTCGACGAGCAGCACCGTCGTTCCGTTGTCGTTGATCTCGCGGATGATCTCGAAGATGCGCAGCACGATCAGCGGCGCGAGACCCATCGACGGCTCGTCGAGCAGCAGCAGGCGCGGCCGGCTCATCAACGCGCGGCCGATCGCGAGCATCTGCTGCTCACCGCCCGACAGCGTGCCGCCGTCCTGCTGGCTGCGCTCGCGCAGCACGGGGAACAGGTCGTAGACGCGCTCGAGGTCCGACGTGAGGTCGCCGCGACGACGGTAGGCGCCCATCAGCAGGTTCTCGTAGACGCTCATGCGCGGGAAGATGCGACGGCCTTCCGGCACGTGGCCGATGCCGGCGTCGACGATGTCGTGGGCCGCCGTGCCGATGAGCGACCGTCCGTTGAACGTGATCGTGCCGGCACGCGGCCGCAACAGGCCGGAGATCGTGCGCAGCGTCGTCGTCTTGCCCGCGCCGTTGGCGCCGAGCAGCGTGACGATCTCGCCTTCCTCGACCTCGAAGCTGACGCCGCGTAGTGCCTCGATCGCGCCATAGGCGACCCGGAGCCCCTCAGCCTTCAGAAGCATCGTCGCCTCCGTCCTCGTCGGAGCGGCCGAGGTAGGCCTCGATGACGGCCGGGTTGTGCTGCACGTCGGCGGGTGTGCCGGCGGCGATCATGCGTCCGAAGTTGAGGACTGCAACGCGACTCGCCAGCGACATCACGAGCCGCATGTCGTGCTCGATGAGCAGCACGCTGACGTCGAGCTCGGTGTTGATCCGACGGATCAACCTCTCCAGGTCGGCCTTCTCGGCCGGGTTCGTGCCGGCGGCGGGTTCGTCGAGCAGCAACAGCTGCGGGTCGGTGGCGAGTGCGCGCGCGATCTCGAGGCGACGTTGCTCGCCGTACGCGAGACCGGCTGCGATGCGGTTGGCGTTGCGGCGCAGGCCTACGAACTCGAGCAGGTCGAGCGCGCGCTTGTCACTGTCGCGGTCCTCACGTCGAGCGCGTGGGATGCGCAGCATCGCGCCGATGGGGCCGGTGTGCTGTCGCGACTCGACACCGATCTTCACGTTCTCCAACGCAGTGAGCGCGTTGAACAAGCGGATGTTCTGGAACGTGCGAGCAATCCCGAGGTTGGTGATCCGATGCGGCTTGCGCCCGGCGAGAGGGACAGCGGTGCCCTCGCGGTCACGGAAGGCGATCTCGCCCTCCTGTGGCACGTAGACCCCGGTGAGGCAGTTGAACAACGACGTCTTGCCGGCGCCGTTGGGACCGATGACGGCGAGGATCTCGCCGCGCTGCACGGCTACGGACACGCCGGCGAGGCTGGTGACGCCACCGAAGCGAAGGGTGACGCCTTCTGCGCTGACGACGGGATCCTCGACGCCGGCGCTGGCATCGACGGTCTCAACGGGCTGCGTCGTCATCATGCAGCTCCGGGCTCGGAACCGCCGAGTGCGTCCGCCCCACCGACGCCCGCCTCCGCCAGCCCGAGCTCCCTCGCGCGCCGACGGGACGGGATGACGCCCTGCGGCCGGAAGATCATCATGACCACCAGCAGCGCACCGAAGTAGATGAACCGGTCCTGCGGCGGCACGTGGTCACGCAACACGTTCGGCAGCCAGATCAGGAAGCTCGCGCCGATCACCGCGCCGGGCAACGACCCCATGCCGCCGAAGATGACGTAAACCAGCACCAGCAACGAGTTGATCAGGATGAAGTTGTCGGGCGCCACGAAGCCGATCTCGCTGGCGAAGATGACGCCGGCGAGCCCTGACGTCGAGGCCCCGATGGCGAACGCCATCAGCTTGTACTTCAGCGTCGGGATCCCGGTCGCAGCGGCTGCCACCTCGTCCTCGCGGATCGCCGTCCAGGCGCGGCCGACCCGGGAGTTCTCCAGTTGCCGGAACAGGATCAGCGTGATGACGATGACCGTCAACAACAGGTACCAGTAGGGGATCAGACTGAGCGTCCAGTGGTAGCCGAACGCCGAGAAGTGCGGAATGCCGAAAGCTCCACGCGGGCCGTTCGTGACGCTCTCGCTGTTGTTGATGGTGATGCGGACGATCTCACCGAAGCCGAGGGTGACGATCGCGAGGTAGTCACCACGCAGCCGCAGCGTCGGCGTACCAAGCAGGACGCCCGCGATGATGCAGGCGATGACCGCCAGCGGGAAGACGAGGAACGGGTTCAGATGGAAGGGCGGGTGGACCGGCAACGGCGAGATGTGTCCGGGCTTGCTGTCGGGATATCCGGTGAAGTAGGCCGCTGTGTAGGCGCCGATCGCGTAGAAGGCGATGTAACCGAGGTCGAGCAGACCGGCGAAGCCGACGACGACGTTGAGGCCGATGGTGAGCAGCACGAAGATGCCGATCTGACTGACCAGCACCTGCTGCCAGAACACCGACAGCTGCGGCGGCACCAGGATGGCGATGAGCAACGCGACCGCATAGCCGGCGTAGATCACCGGCTTGGAGACGAGTGCCCGCTCCCGGACGCCCGCGATGACCTCGGTGACCGGCTGAACGCGGCCGCGTAGCCGGGAGCCGCTGATGATCAGCAGCCACAGCACCACGCCGAAGATGAGGAAGCCGATGACGTGGGTGCTGAGCCACGACCCACGGACGCCCGCTGTCAGGTGTTGCGCACTTCCCGACGGGCCGGTCATCAGCGCGAGGACCAACGCGCCGAACAAACAGGCACCGAGCACCCGGCCGTTGCGGGTGCGGCTCCACGCCATGACGGCGTTCGTCCTCGACGGCCCCTGTTCGCTCCCCGTCATCGGGGTCGGCTCGGTGGTCACGCCGACCGCCCGAGCCGCTCGCCGAGAATCCCTGTCGGCCGGAACAGCAGCACGAGAACGAGGATGCCGAAGGCGATGACGTCGCGCCATGCGGACTGGACGCACGAGACGCCGAGGTTCTCGACGACGCCTAGCACGAGCCCGCCCAGAACAGCACCGCGGATGTTGCCGATGCCGCCGAGGACCGCGGCGGTGAAGGCCTTGATGCCCGGTGTGAAACCCATGTTGTACTGCACGTTGAAGACCAGGCCGAACAAGAATCCGGCGGCACCGCCGAGCAGACCACCGACGACGAAGGTCTGCGAGATCACCCGGTCGATGTTCACGCCCATGAGGCTCGCCGTGTCGGCGTCCTGAGCGACCGCCCGGATGCCCTGGCCGAGCCGTGTCTGCGCGACGAGGCGGTCGAGGAAGACGAGCATGATCGCGGCGGCGATCGCGATGACGACGAAGTTCGTCTGCACGTCAGCGCCGAAGACGCTGAAGACGTTGCCGTTCGTGTAGAGGTCCGGCATGGGGATGGCCAGCCGGCCGAACTGCTTGCCCGCGATGTTGACGAGGAACAGTGACGCACCGATCGCGCTGATGAGGAACGCGAGCTTGGGGGCGTTACGGCGTCGCAGCGGCCGGTAGGCGACGCGTTCGAGGATGAACGCGATCGAGCCACCCACCAGTGCGCCGACGATGACCCCGAGCAGGACCAACATGACGGACGAGGCGCCGTGCGGCGTCTTGCTGCCGACGAGGGCCTGTACGACGAACAGGCCGCCGAAGCCGCCGGACATGAACACTTCGCTGTGCGCGAAGTTGATCAGTTGCAGGACGCCGTACACGAGCGTGTAGCCCAGCGCGATCAGCGCGTACAGCATCCCGTCCGACAGCCCGGAGATCGTGAGCTGCCAGAAGGAGTGGGTGAAGCACATCGGCGCCCCCTGGTCCCGTCTGATACGAGCGGCCGGGACGCCGCCTTGATAGGCAGCGTCCCGGCCGTCGTCCGTGCGTCAGCCCTTGACGAGATCCGCCGTGGTGCCGAGGACCGCGATCTTTCCGTTCTTCACCTGGTAGATGAAGATCGTGGTCCCGGCCACCTCACCGTTCGGCGAGAACTTGATCTCCTTCGTGATGCCCTGGAAGTCGACGCTCTTGTAGGCGTCGGCGACCTTCTGGCGGGTCGCGCCGGCGCCCACCTGCTTCAGGATGCTGATCACCGAGTTGGCAGCGTCGTACGCCTCCGGCGAATAGGTGCCGGGGTCGGCGTTGAACATCGCCTTGTAGGCCTGGGCGAAGTCCGCGGCCTTCGGGTCGACGGTCGCGTCGGCACACGGGCAGCTGAAGATTGTGCCCTCGGCGTTCTTCGCGCCGGCCTGGACGACGTACTGCTGGTCCTTGTCACCGTCGCCGCCCATCAGGTTGCCCTTGTAGCCGGCGGCCTTGAGGGCCTTGGTGAACAGCGCGAACTCGGCGAAGTAGCCGCTGTAGTAGACGGTGTCGACGTGCGCGCCGACGACCTTCTGCGCCTCGGCGCTGTAGTCCTTCGTCGGCGGGATGCCGTCGTGGATCACGGAGACGCCGAGGCCCTTGAGAGCCGGCTCGAGAACGCCGGACAGGCCCACGCCGTACTCACTCTTGTCGTCGATCGAGTAGGTCTTCTTCGAGTTGAGCGTCTTGGCGATGTACTTCGCGGCCTCCTTGCCCTGCGCGTCGTCCGGCGGGACCACGCGGTAGAAGGTCGAGAAGCCGTAGCTGGTCAGCTGCGGGTTGGTAGCCGACGGGCTGACCGACAGCAGGTGCGCCTGCGAGAACAGCGGCTCGGACGCCTTGGTCGCGCCGGAGAACGCCGGACCCACGACCGCGAGGACGTCGGACTGAGCGATCAGCTTCTGCGCCGCCGGCGGGCCGCCGTCGGGCGTGCCCTGGTCGTCGGCGTCGACGAACTTGAGTGTGAACGGCAGGTCGCCCTTGTCGTTCGCCTGCTTCACCGCCAACTTCACGGCGTTGTCCATGTTGATGCCGAGCTGGGCGTTGTCACCGGACAGCGGCCCCTGGTAGGCGAGGGCGATCGTCTTCTTGCCACCGCCGCTGCTACCACCGCTGCTGCTGCCCCCGCAGCCGCTCAAGACGACCGCACCTACAGCGATCGGAGCGGCCACGTGGACAAGAAGCTTCCTGTTCACGCAGATCCTCCTTGTGGACTCCCCGACGCCATTGCGCCGGCCGGAACGGGCTTACGTTCCGGGCGAGGGCAACCTAGCGCGTTCCGGCCCCCGATGTGGCCATCGTTGCCGTGTCGTGACGGGCGTTTTGGTCACGAGGTGGCCGGTTCAGCCCCGTTGAGGACCTCCTCGGCGACCGCCCGCATCGACGTACGTCGATCCATGGAGGTCTTCTGGATCCACCGGAACGCCTCGGGCTCGGTCATTCCCTGGTCGGTCTGGAGCCTGCTCTTGGCCCGGTCGAGGAGCTTGCGGGTCTCCAGCCGGTCGGTCAGGTCGGCCACCTCCTTCTCAAGAGCGGCCACCTGGGCGTGGCGGCTCACCGCCACCTCGATCGTGGGCAGCAGGTCGCTCTTCGCGAACGGCTTGACGAGGTAGGCCATCGCCCCGGCCTCGACGGCCCGCTCGACGAGCTCGCGCTGGGAGAAGGCGGTGAGCATGACGACCGGCGCGATCCGCTCCGCGACGATCTGCTCGGCGGCGGAGATGCCGTCGAGGACGGGCATCTTCACGTCGAGGATGACGAGGTCGGGGCTGAGCTCGCGCGCGAGCCGGACGGCCTGCTCGCCGTCGCCGGCCTCACCGACGACGTCGTAGCCCTCCTCCTCGAGCATCTCCTTCAGGTCGAGGCGGATGAGCGCCTCGTCCTCGGCGACGAGAACGCGGCGCGGCCGAGTCGACGTCGTCACGGTCGCAGATGCTAGCGACCCCCACATATTGTGGTCATGAAGCCCCGGTAGCCCAACGGCAGAGGCCATAGATTCAAAACCTATTCAGTGTCGGTTCGAATCCGACCCGGGGCACAGCCTGAGAGAAACTGTCGTACCTCGCGTCGACCATCAGCAGATGTACGACGCCGACGTCCGAACCATCGCACTGGCGCGTATCCGGGCAGGCGACAGTCTGCGGTCCGTCTCGATCGCGACAGGCATCAACCGCTCAACCTTGCGCGAGTGGCGAGAGCGCAACGGGGCGTTCGCTCCGAAGCTCGACTGCCCGTGCCCTCGCTGCCAGGGCGAGCAGCCGCCTCTTCGGCCGTACGTGTACCTGCTTGGTCAGTACCTCGGTGACGGCTGCATCTCGCGGATGGGCCGAACTTGGGTCTTGCGGGTCACGACATGCGACGCCTATCCAGGCATCCGCAACGAAGTGGTGGCAGCGATCCAGCAGCTGGTCGCGAACCCCGTCCATTTCGTCTCCACGGACGGTTGCACCAACGTGCAGTGCATCACGAAGCAGTGGCTGCACCTGCTCCCGCAGCACGGGCCCGGGCGCAAGCACGAACGCTCCATCGTGTTAGAGCCGTGGCAGCAGGAGCTGATCGCTCAGGACCCGCGACCACTCGTTCGCGGGCTGATTCATTCCGACGGCTGGCGCGGCACCAACTGGACCAAACGCTCGGTCGGCGGCACGACGAAGAAATACACCTATCCGCGCTACATGTTCAGCAATCGCAGCGATGACATTCGCGGGATCTTCACGGACGCTCTCGACCTGCTGGGCATCGCCTGGAAGCAGAACAACCGCTGGTCGATCTCGGTCGCGCGACGGGAGGCGGTGGCTGCGCTCGACGAGTTCGTCGGACCGAAGACCTGAGGCAACCCGCAACCCGTGATGAGGTGACGACATGACCGAGGAGTGGACCGCACCGGACGTCGAACGACCCGACCCCGATCGCATCGCCGACGAACGAACAGCGCTGGAGCAGTGGCTCGACTACCACCGCCTGACGCTGTTGTGGAAGTGCGCCGGCCTGACCGCCGAACAGCTCAAGCGCCGTGCCGTGCCGCCATCCACGCTCTCCCTCCTCGGCCTGGTGCGGCACATGACCGAGGTCGAGCAGTGGTGGTTCCGGATGCATGCCGCCGGCCAGGAACTCACGTTCCCGTACGACCCCGACCTGACCGGTGCCGACATCAACGAGGTCGACGACGCCGACGCGGCGGCGAACCTGGAGGCCTACCGGCGGGAGATCGAGGCCTGCCGCGCCGCGACCGCCGAGCTACCTCTCGACCACGTCGTACCGAGCCGCGGCGACCATCCTGAGCGGACCCGCGACGTGCGCTGGATCTACCTGCACATGATCGAGGAGTACGCCCGGCACAACGGCCACGCCGACCTGCTGCGTGAGCAGATCGACGGCGCGACCGGCGACTAGCCGGAGAAGCGGTCGACCAGCTCCTGGCAGAACGCCTTCAGGTCGTCCGGCTTGCGGCTGGAGATGATCACGCCGGGACCGTTGTCGTCGACGTGCACCTCCTCGTCGACCCACGTGCCACCGGCGTTGCGGATGTCGGTCTGCACGCTCGGCCAGCTCGTGAGCGTGCGCCCCTTCACGACGCCCGCCTCCACCAGCGTCCACGGGCCGTGGCAGATCACCGCGATCGGCTTGCCGGCCTCGGCGAACCCCTTCGCGAGCTTCACCGCGGCCGGGATCGTGCGCAGCTGGTCCGGGTTGGCGACGCCGCCCGGCAGCACGAGACCGTCGTACGCCGACACGTCCGCCGACTCGACCGTCTCGTCCACGTCGAAGGTGTCGGCCTTGTCGAGGTGGTTGTAGGCCTGGACCTTGCCCTTTTCTGGGCCGGATTCGGGTGCGATGAGCTTGGGCGTGCCGCCCGCGGCCTCCACGGCCTTCCACGGCTCGGTCAGCTCGACCTGCTCGATGCCCTCGGTCGCAACGAGGAACGCGATCGTCTTGCCGGAGAGTTCGTTGGCCATGTAACTAGCGTTGCCGGTGACCGTCACGCTAAACGGTCACCGGCAACGCACGGGGTCTCAGCGCGCGTGCCTCAGTGCGAGGCCGCGATCAGCGATCGATGTGTCGCGACCGCTTCGGCTTCCGGCCGCGCGATCATCGTGGCGCCGGCGACGATCGACCACGCCGCCATCCCGAGAATGCTCGCCAACGGAATCACCGACCAGGTTGCGCTGTAGCTACTGACCGTGAGCAACGCGACGCCCGAAACAAGGCATCCGGCAGCCACGATCGCGGCGAACCAGCCGAGACCTGCGGTGGCGACCTCACCACGCACCATTCCTACGGCGATCGCACCGAGGAAGAGCGCCGCGAACATGAATGTCACGCCGTTGCCGACATAGGTGAGGTCGTAGAGAGCACGTGCGACGCCACCGTCGATGAGGTCACCCGGCTGCGCCGTCGTGAACGCCAGCGTCGTCTGCAACATCCCCGACAGCGACGCGGCGACGACCGTCACGATGCCCGCGGCGTAGATGACCGTCGACAGCCCCTCGATGCCGTTCTCGACGCGATCGAAGATGTGCCGCAGATGAGCGACGAAAAGTACAGCCGCCAACGCGGAGAAGACGCCGAACACGCCCGCCACCTCGACCGCCCGCCGGTGGTCGGTGAAGTAGGTCAGGATCTTCTGGCCGCTCGCGTCGATGTGCGGCGGCGGTGGTGCGACGAAGATCGCTACTACCAGCAGCAGGCCGAACGCGATGCCGGTCGCTGCGCCGTACTTCTCCCAGGTCCGCTCCGACACAGGGCACCCCCAACGGGCGTAGTCGGCCGGTCCGGACGGACCGGCCTCTCGCCAGCAGGGTGCGCCATCGAACGCGCGCGCGTCATGACACGGCCGGGCTAGTCCGGCCGTGTCCGGAAAGGACCCGGCTACGCGATCGGTCGATCGGTGGGCAGCACCGGCGCGGGCAGCTGCGTGTCGCCCATCAGCCAGCGGTCGACCGCAGCCGCGCAGGCCCGGCCCTCGGCGATCGCCCACACGATCAGCGACTGGCCGCGGCCCATGTCGCCGCAGCTGAACACGCCCGGCACGTTGGTCTGCCACTCACCGTCGCGGGCGACGTTGCCGCGCTGGTCGAACGCGACCCCCAGGCCGTCGAGCAGCGGGCTCTTCTCGGAACCGACGAAACCCATGGCGAGCAGCACCAGCTGCGCCGGAATCTCACGCTCGGTGCCGGCGATCGGCTGGAACTTCTCGTCGACCTCTGCCACTACGAGCGCCCGGACCCGGCCCGACCCGTCATCGAGGAACTTCTGCGTCGACACGGCGAAGACCCGCTCGCCGCCCTCCTCGTGCGCCGACGAGATGCGGTAGATCATCGGGTACGTCGGCCACGGCATCCTGTCGTCGCGGTCCCGCGGAGGCTCCGGCAGGATCTCGAGCTGGGTGACCGACCGCGCGCCTTGCCGGTGCGCCGTGCCGAGGCAGTCGGCGCCGGTGTCACCGCCGCCGATGATGACGACATCCTTGCCGCGCGCGTCGATCGGCAGCCGGCCGCCGTCGTCGGCGACCGCGTCGCCCTCCTGCAGGCGGTTGGCCCACGGCAGGTAGTCCATCGCGTAGTGCACACCGTCGAGCTCTCGACCGGGCACGGGCAGGTCGCGGGGCGCGGTCGCTCCCCCGGCCAGCACGATCACGTCGTAGCGCTTGCGCAGCTGGTCCGCGGTGATGTCCACGCCGACGTTGACGCCCGGCCGGAACTTCGTGCCCTCGTCGCGCATCTGCTGCAGGCGCAGATCGAGGTGCTTCTTCTCCATCTTGAACTCGGGGATGCCGTAGCGCAGCAGGCCACCGATGCGGTCGGCCCGCTCGAACACCGCGACGGTGTGGCCGGCGCGGGTCAGCTGCTGCGCGGCGGCGAGACCCGCCGGGCCGGACCCGACGACTGCAACGGTCTTGCCGGACAGCCGCTCGGGTGCCTGCGGGCTGATCCAGCCCTCCGCCCACGCCCGGTCGACGATCTCGACCTCGACCTGCTTGATCGTCACGGGGTCCTGATTGATGCCCAGGACGCACGCCGTCTCGCACGGCGCAGGGCACAACCGGCCGGTGAACTCCGGGAAGTTGTTCGTCGCGTGCAACCGCTCGATCGCCTCGCGCCAGTCGTCGCGCCAGACGAGGTCGTTCCACTCGGGGATGAGGTTGCCGAGCGGGCAGCCCTGGTGGCAGAACGGGATGCCGCAGTCCATGCAGCGGCCGGCCTGCTGCTGCAACCGGTCGTTGGCGAAGTCCTCGTAGACCTCGTTCCAGTCGAGGATGCGCACGTCGACGGGTCGCCGCTTCGGCGTCTCCCGTGGCGTGGTCAGGAAGCCCTTGGGGTCAGCCATGTGCTGCCGCCATGATCGCCTCGTTCACGTCGATGCCGTCCCTCTCGGCCGCCTGCGCCGCCGCCAGCACGCGCTTGTAGTCCCGTGGCATCACCTTGCTGAACCGCGGCACCGTCTCGTCCCATGTCGCCAACAGGTTGGCCGCGACGGTCGAACCGGTCTCCGCCGCATGCCGAGTGATGACCTCCCGCAGGAATGCGACGTCGTCGTCATCGAGCGGGTCGAGGTCGACCATCTCGCCGTTGAGCCGCTGCTCCACCAGGTCGAGCACGTAGGCCACGCCGCCCGACATCCCCGCCGCGACGTTGCGCCCGGTCGGGCCGAGGATGACGACGCGCCCGCCGGTCATGTACTCGCACGCGTGGTCGCCGACGCCCTCGACCACTGCGGTCGCGCCGGAGTTGCGCACGCAGAACCGCTCACCCACGACCCCGCGGACGAACACGTCACCACCGGTGGCGCCGTAGAGGATGACGTTGCCCGCGATGATGTTGTCCTCGGCGCGGAAAGGCGCGTCCGGATGCGGCCGTACGACGAGGCGGCCGCCGGACAAACCCTTGCCGAGGTAGTCGTTCGCGTCGCCCAGCAGGCGCATCGTGACGCCGCGCGGCACGAACGCGCCGAACGACTGCCCGGCCGAGCCGGTGAACGTCAGGTCGATCGTGTCGTCCGGCAGGCCGTCGGCGCCGTGGCGCAGTGTCACCTCGTGCCCGAGCATCGTGCCGACCGTGCGGTTGACGTTGCGGATCGGCAGCTCCAGCGTGACCGGCGAACCGTCATCGATTGCGCCCTCGCACAGCTGGATCAGCGTGTTGTCCAGCGCCTTGTCCAGCCCGTGGTCCTGCTTGGTCACACAGTGCAGCGCCGACTCGGTCTCCGGTTGGTGCAGGATCGGCGTGAGGTCGAGACCGCCCGCCTTCCAGTGCGACACAGCCTTCGTCGTGTCGAGCATCTCGACGTGCCCGATCGCCTCCTCGAGTGAACGGAAGCCGAGCGCCGCGAGATGCTCGCGCACCTCCTCGGCGATGAACTCGAAGAAGTTGACGACGAACTCCGGCTTACCGGTGAACCGCTTGCGCAGCTCCGGGTTCTGCGTCGCGACGCCGACCGGACACGTGTCGAGATGACAGACGCGCATCATGATGCAGCCGCTGACCACCAGCGGTGCGGTCGCGAAACCGAACTCCTCCGCACCGAGCAAGGCGCCGATGACGACGTCGCGACCGGTCTTCATCTGCCCGTCGACCTGCACGACGATGCGGTCACGCAGCCCGTTGAGCAGCAGCGTCTGCTGCGTCTCTGCCAGGCCGAGCTCCCACGGCGCGCCGGCGTGCTTCAACGACGTGAGCGGCGAGGCGCCGGTGCCGCCGTCGTGTCCGGAGATCAGTACGACGTCGGCATGCGCCTTGCTCACCCCGGCGGCGACGGTCCCGACCCCGACCTCGGCGACGAGCTTGACGTGGATCCGCGCGTCCGGGTTCGCGTTCTTCAGGTCGTGGATGAGCTGCTTGAGGTCTTCGATCGAGTAGATGTCGTGGTGCGGCGGCGGTGAGATCAGGCCGACACCCGGCGTGGAGTGCCGGGTCTTGGCCACCCAGGGGTAGACCTTGTGGCCGGGCAGCTGACCGCCCTCACCGGGCTTCGCACCCTGCGCCATCTTGATCTGGATGTCGTCCGCGTGCGTGAGGTAGGCCGACGTCACGCCGAACCGGCCGGACGCGACCTGCTTGATCGCGCTGCGCCGGCGCGGGTCGAGCAGCCGGTCGAGATCCTCTCCGCCTTCGCCGGTGTTGCTCTTGCCACCGAGCGCGTTCATCGCGATCGCCAGAGTTTCGTGCGCCTCCTGCGAGATCGAGCCGTAGGACATTGCACCGGTCGAGAACCGTCGCACGATCGACGAGACCGGCTCGACCTCCTCGATCGGCACCGCCGGCCGGTCGCCGTACCGCAGCTCGAACAGCCCGCGCAGGGTCATCAGCTTGCGCGACTGGTCATCCACCGCCGACGTGTAGTCCTTGAACACGTCGTAGCGGCCGGCGCGGGTCGCGTGCTGCAGCTTGAACACCGTCTGCGGGTTGAACAGGTGCAGCTCGCCCTCACGCCGCCACTGGTACTCGCCGCCGATCCAGAGCCGACGGTGCTTGTGCGGCACCCGCGGGTAGGCGTGGCGGTGGCGCTGCGCGACCTCCTCGGCGAGCTGGTCCAGCCCGACGCCACCGAGCCGTGACGTCGTACCGGTGAAGAACTCGTCGACGACCTCCTGCGACAGGCCGATCGCCTCGAAGATCTGCGCACCGGTGTAGGACGCGACCGTGGAGACGCCCATCTTGGACATCACCTTGAGCACGCCCTTGCCGAGCGCCTTGACGTAGTTGCGCACGGCCTTCTCGGCCGGCAGGTCGAGCACCCTGTCGCGGACGAGGTCCTCGACGGTCTCCATCGCGAGATAGGGGTTGATCGCAGCGGCGCCGAAGCCCACGAGCAGCGCGACATGGTGCACCTCGCGCACGTCGCCGGTCTCGACGATCAGCCCGACCTTCGTCCGCGTCTTCTCGCGGATCAGGTGGTGGTGCACCGCGCTGGTGAGCAGAAGGGACGGGATGGGCGCAAGGTCGTCGTCGCTGTCACGGTCGGACAGCACGATCAGCCGCGCGCCGTCCTCGATCGCCGCGCTCACCTCCGCGCGGATGCGGTCGAGCGCCTCGCGCAACGCCGCACCGCCGCCGTCGACGTGGTAGAGCCCCTTGACGACGACCGAGGCGAAGCCCGGCAGGTCGCCGTCGTCGTTGATGTGGATGATCTTCGCGAGCTCGTCGTTGTCGATCACCGGGAACGACAGCGTGATCTGCCGGCACGACGCCGGGGTCGGGTCGAGCAGGTTGCCCTCGGGGCCGATCGTCGTCGACAGCGACGTCACCAGCTCCTCGCGGATCGCGTCGAGCGGCGGGTTGGTGACCTGCGCGAACAGCTGGCTGAAGTAGTCGAAAAGCAACCGCGGCCGGTCCGACAGCGCCGCGATCGGGGTGTCGGTGCCCATCGAGCCGATCGGCTCCGCACCCGTGCGCGCCATCGGCGTGACGAGGATGCGCAGCTCCTCCTCGGTGTAGCCGAACGTCTGCTGGCGGCGCAGCACCGACTCGTGCGTGTGTACGACGTGCTCGCGCTCGGGCAGGTCGTCGAGGTGCATCAGGCCGGCGTGCAGCCAGTCGGCGTACGGGTTCTCCGCGGCCAGCTCGCTCTTGAGCTCCTCGTCGTCGACGATGCGCCCGGCGGCGGTGTCGACGAGGAACATCCGGCCCGGCTGCAGCCGTCCCTTGCGCACGACCCGGTCGGCAGGGATGTCGAGCACACCGACCTCGGACGCCAGCACCACGCGGCCGTCGTCGGTCACCCAGTAGCGGGAAGGGCGCAGCCCGTTGCGGTCGAGCACGGCGCCGACGACGGTGCCGTCGGTGAACGTCACGCAGGCCGGGCCGTCCCACGGCTCCATGACGCACGAGTGGAACGCGTAGAACGCGCGCCTCGCCTCGTCCATCTCGGCGTGGTTCTCCCACGCCTCCGGGATCATCATGAGCACCGCATGCGGCAGCGACCTGCCGCCGAGGTGCAGCAGCTCGAGCACCTCGTCGAACGACGCGGAGTCGGACGCATCGGGCGTGATGATCGGGAACAGCCGCTTCAGCTCGCCCGGGATGACGTCGGAGCCGAGCAGCGCCTCACGGGCACGCATCCAGTTGCGGTTGCCCTTGACCGTGTTGATCTCGCCGTTGTGGGCGATGTAGCGGTAGGGGTGCGCCAGCGGCCACGACGGGAACGTGTTGGTCGAGAACCTCGAGTGCACCAGCGCGATCGCGCTCTCGATTCGCTCATCGTGCAGGTCGAGGAAGAACGCCGGCAGCTGGTCGGTCGTGAGCATGCCCTTGTAGACGAGCGTCCGGCAGGACAGCGACGCAAGGTAGAGACCCACCTCGCGCTCGACCCGCTTGCGCAGGCAGAAGGCGCGCCGCTCCAGCCCGAGCCCGACCTCGCCCTTCGTGCCGCAGACGAACAGCTGCCGGAACCGCGGCATCACCGAAAGCGCGGTCGCGCCAAGGTCGGTCGGGTCGGTCGGCACATCGCGCCAGCCGATGACGCGCAGCTCCTCCTCCGCGGCGATCCGCTCGATCGCGTCCGCCGCCTCGGCCGCGCGCGCGTCGTCTTCCGGGAGGAACGCCAGCCCGACGGCGTAGGCCCCCGCCTTGGGCAGCTCGAGCCCCGAGACCGCCCGCAGGAACGCGTCCGGGATCTGCAGGAGGATGCCGGCGCCGTCGCCGGTGTTGGGCTCGGCGCCGGAGGCGCCGCGGTGGTCGAGGTTGTGCAGCGCAGTGAGGGCGTCCCGGACGATGGCGTTGCTGCGCCGGCCGTGCATGTCGGCGACGAAGGCGACACCGCACGCGTCGTGCTCGTGCTGACCGTCGTACAACCCCTGAGCCGAATAGGGGCGAAGCCCTGGTGGCTGTGTCACCGGAGAGCGTGGCGCAGCAGACATCAGATACCGGTCCCGTCGTCTCGGAAAAGATGATGTGGCGGCGGGACGACGTCGGCCCTGCACCGCAAAGATTACACGAGCGTTACGAAAGCCCCACGCCAAACGCGCTTCCCACGCCGTACGTGATCGCGGCGGCGCCGGCGCCCAGCGCGAGCTGCTCGAGCGCCCCGCGCCAGGGCGGCCGCGCGGTGAACCGCGCCGTGCTCGCCCCGAGCGCCACGAGGGCCAGCCCGGCGAGCACCAGCGAGAGCCAGAGGTGCCGGAACCCGAGCAGGTAGGGCAGCAGCGGGATCAGCGCGCCCGTCGCGAACGAACCGAGTGAGGACCCGCCTGCGACGTAGGGCGACGGCAGGTCGTCGGGGTCGACGCCGAGCTCCTCGCGCACGTGGATCCGCCAGGCGATCTCCGGGTCGCGGGACAGCTCCTTCGCAACCTGCGTCGCGAGCGTGCGGGGCAGGCCCCGGCTGCGGTAGAGACCGGCGAGCTCGGCCTCCTCGGCATCGGGCCGGACGACCAGCTCGTGGCGCTCCTTCGCGATCTCCGCGGCGACAAGGTGCCGCTGCGAGCGCACCGAGGTCCACTCCCCGACCGCCATCGACAGCGAACCGGCAAGCAGGCCGGCGAGGCCGGTGAGCGCGACGACGTGCACGCGCGCTCCGGCGGCGGCGACACCGGTGATCAACGCGACGTTGCTGACCAGGCCGTCCATAGCTCCGAACACGGCCGGTCGCAACCAGCCGCCGGCGACGTCGCGGTGGGAGTGGTGGACCTCTGCACCCCGCCCGGTCGCCGTCGTGGTCACGTTGCCAGCGTACGGTCCGGCTCGTCGGGCAGCCCGTTGTCACCCGGCGTCTCGGTGTCGTCCGGCGACTCGGCGTCATCCGTGGTGTCGTCGGTGCCGGGCCGACGCAGGAAGAAGAACGCGACCGCAGCGGCGAACACCAGGATGCTGACCCAGTCGTTGAGCCGCAGGCCGAAGAACTTGTGCGCGCTGTCGATGCGCAGCGACTCGATCCAGAACCGGCCGAAGGTGTAGAGCGCGACGTAGAGCGCGAACACGCGACCGTTGCGCAGCCGCCAGCGGCGGTCGGCCCAGATGATCAGCAGCGCAACGGCGATGTCCCACAGTGACTCGTAGAGAAAGGTCGGATGAAACGTCGTCGCGTGCTCGTAGCCCGCCGGTCGGTTCGCCGGCGAGATCTGCAACCCCCACGGCAGCGACGTCGGCCGTCCGAACAGCTCCTGGTTGAAGTAGTTGCCCCAGCGGCCGACCGCCTGCGCGAGCACCAGGCCGGGAGCGAGCGCGTCCGCGAACGTGGCGTAGTCGACGTTGTGGCGCCGGCAGCCGATCCACGCGCCGAGCGCACCGCCCGCGACACCGCCCCAGATGCCGAGGCCGCCGTGCCAGACCTCGAACGCCGCCCACGTTCCCTGGCCGTTCTTGCCCCAGTAGAGCTCAGGGTCGGTGATCACGTGGTAGAGCCGGGCGCCGACCAGCCCGAACGGCACCGCCCATGTCGCGATCTCGGCCGTGACGCCGTGCGGGTAGTCGCCGCGCGCCTGCAGCCGCCGGTCGCAGACCATCACCGCGACGACGATGCCGAGGATGATGCACAGCGCGTAGGCGCGGATGGGCAGTGGCCCGAGGTGGACGACCCCGCTGGACGGACTCGGGATCGACGCGAGGATCACCGCAAAACCCTAACCCCGTCGGCGTACGCCGGCCGCGAGGTCGGCCGCGAGCGCGGCCACAGCCTTCACACCGGTCGCGCCCGCATCGTCGAGCAGCGGTCGCACGAATGCCGAGCCGACGATCACCCCGTCGGCGTAGGACGCGACCTCCGCCGCCTGCGCGCCGTTCGACACGCCCAGACCGACACCGACCGGCAGGTCCGAGACCGCCCGCACCCGCTCGACCAGGCCGGGAGCGACCGACGACGTCGCCTCGCGCGCGCCGGTCACCCCCATGGTCGAGGCGGCGTAGATCCAGCCGCGGCACGCTTCCGCCGTGCTCTGCACGCGGGCCGGCGTCGACGACGGCGCGACCAGGAAGATGCGTTCCAGCGACGCGGCGTCCGAGACCTCGATCCACTCCCCTGCCTCGTCGGGGATGAGGTCCGGCGTGATCAGCCCGGAGCCACCGGCAGCGACGAGGTCCCGGGCGAAGGTGTCGATGCCGTAGTGCAGCACAGGGTTCCAGTAGGTCATGACCATGACGGGGACGCCGGTCGCGGCCACCGCCTCGACGGTGCGCAGAACGTGAGCGGTTCCGGTCCCGTTGCGCAGCGCGATTTCGGCGGCGGCCTGGATCGTCGGGCCGTCGATGACGGGATCCGAGTAGGGCAGTCCCAGCTCGACGATGTCGACGCCGGCGTCGACCATGGCGGTGAGCGCCTCGATGCACCCGTCGTACGACGGGAACCCCGCCGGCAGGTAGCCGACGAGCGCGGCTCGGCCCTCGGCCTTCGCGCGTGCGTAGGCCTCTGCGCTGCTCGTCACTGCAGGTTCTCGCCGGCACCCTCGGCGTCGGCCTCACCGAGCAGGCCGAACCAGCGCCCGGCAGTCGCGACGTCCTTGTCGCCGCGCCCGGACAGGTTGACGAGCAACGTCGCGTCCGACCCGAGCTCGCCGACCACGCGGTGTACGCCGGCGAGCGCGTGCGCCGACTCGATCGCCGGGATGATGCCCTCGGTGCGGCACAACAGCTCGAACGCCTCCATCGCTTCGGCGTCCGTAACCGGGCTGTACGTCGCCCGGCCGCTGTCGTGCAGCCACGCGTGCTCGGGCCCGACACCGGGATAGTCCAGACCGGCCGAGATGGAGTGCGACTCCATCGTCTGGCCGTTCTCGTCCTGCAGCAGGTAGGACCGCGCGCCGTGCAGCACTCCGGGGGATCCACCGGTCAACGTCGCCGCGTGGCGTCCGGTCGACACGCCCTCGCCGCCGGCCTCGAAGCCGTAGAGACGCACGTCCGCGTCCGGGACGAACGCATGGAAGATGCCGAGTGCGTTGGACCCGCCGCCGACGCACGCGATCACGGCGTGCGGCAACCGGCCGAGCAGATCGAGGGTCTGCTCGCGGGCTTCG
>Ga0070679_100001997_pt1 | contig 18319 bp, 17 predicted proteins | sample KBSC63BmetaG_FD_65652 | JGI IMG/M metagenome (GOLD analysis project Ga0070679, IMG submission 65652) | Corn rhizosphere microbial communities from Kellogg Biological Station, Michigan, USA - KBS C6-3B metaG | ecosystem: Host-associated > Plants > Roots > Rhizosphere | place: USA: Michigan... | reverse complement strand
GCATTGCAGTGGAAGATCAGCGCGTCGCCGGGCTCCAACTCGCAATACTCGACCGGGCAGGTGTCGAGGATATGCGGCATGCGCGCAGGGTCCACCTCGTTCTGGGTCGGCGACAGCGGCGTGTGGTCGATGCGGCCCAGGCGATGCGAGCCGGTGGCGATCTGCAGGCAGCCGTTGGTGCGGTCGGTCTTGTCCAGCGCCACCATCACCGACAGCAGGTCGGGACGCAGGCAGCCGTTGTAGTACCAGTAGCCGTAGTCCTGATGCCATTCCCAGGCGCCGCCGACCTCGGGCTCCTTGGCCGTGAGTTTTGATTGATAGTGATAGACGTCGCCGCCCAGAAGATGCGCGGACGTGTCGACCATGCGCTGGCTGCGCGCGGCGAGACCGTAGACCGAGTCGCCGGCACGGTTCCACAGCGCGATGCGCGTCGAGCGGCCCTCGCCGTCGCGGCGGTCGAGGATCGAGCCGCGCACCGCTGGATCTTTCTCCATCGCCTCGGTCAGCAGCTTCACCTCGTCGGGCGCGAACAGCCCGCGCGCGTAGGTAAACCCCTTGTCATTGAACTCGGCCGTCTGCGCGGCGTTCAGCACGTTGGGCATGGTTCCCTCGGTCCCTAGAGCGGGCGGAAGACGTTGCGTCCGTCCTGTTGGCTGACCGTTACCTTACGCCCAAGCTGCTCATTCGTCAGCATGTCGGCCAGCAGGGCGGGATCGTTCGGTGTCATGGCCACGAAGCGGTCGCCCGAGGTGTCGAGGCGGCCGAAGATGTAGCCCTTCTCGGGCGCGTCCTTGCCGTAGGCCACACAGTAGGTCTCGATCGTGCCACTGCCGCTCGGGGCAATGTCGACCCGCTGCCGGGGCCGGGCATCGAGTTCGGCCTGGAATTTCTTCGGGTCTTCGCGCCGCCACGGGCCCTTGGTCGGCTCGGTCGAATAGAGGCCGGCCGAGTGCTTGGTGAGGTAGTTGCCGTTGGCCGTCACCATGCCGAACGAGCCGGGTTTGGTGCGCACGACGTTCATCATCTCGGCGATCGAATGGGTGACGTAGTTGTTGCCCGGACCGCCGAAGAACGGCAGGCCGCCGGTGACGCTGATCGGGCGTGGGTCTTCGTCGGCCAGGCCGATCTCCTTCATCGCCACTTCGACCGCCGACGGGAAGCAGCTGTAGAGATCGAAGGCCGCCACGTCGGCGACCTCCTTGCCGGCCATGTCGAGCGCGATCCGGGCGCAGCCGCGGATGGCGGGCGAGGCGTCGAGCCGGTCGCGCTCCGAGACCACCCAGGTGTCGGTGCCGTCGGCGCAGCCGTGCAGGAACACCCAGCGATCTTCCGGAATGCCCCATTCACGCGCCTTCTCGACCGAAGTCATCAGCACGGCGGCGGCCTGGTCGATGATGGCGTTGGCGTTCATCAGCCGCGGATAGGGAAAGCAGATCCAGCGGTTGTCGTCGGAGATGGTCGCCAGCTGCTCGGCGCTGTAGCCCTCGCGCCGCGTGGCCAGTGGATTGTCCCTGGCCACGACGGCCAGTCGATGAAACAGCTTGCCCATGGCCGTCATGTGGCCCGCGACGTCGCGCTTCAGCCCGCCACGGATGGCGTTCTCCAGCAGCGGATAGAAATGGATCGCCGCGCGCAGCTCGTGGCGTGCTTCTTCCTCGGAGAAGCCGAAGCGCTTGTCGCCGACCCGTTCGGGGTCGCCGCCGTAATCCTCGTTCCAGTCGATCTTGAGACCGGCCTTGCGCGCGATCTGGGTGGCCCGCAGCAACTCGGCGCCGCAAATCAGCGCCAGCTTCGTTTCGCCGTTGGCGATCTCCTCGGCGAAGCGGTTCACCAGATACTGCGGCATGTTCCCGCCGGAGTGGCTGTAGAGCAGCTTGCGCGGCGAGGCGTGCAGGCGGCGCGCGACGCTCTTGGGCGGATTGGTCGAGCGGCCGAACGGCGAGGCGAATCGCGGGCTGATGTCGGAGAAGAACTCCATCACCGCCAACGCGTCGACGTGGTGACCCAGCATGTGGCCGCCGATCTTCGCGCCGGCATCCTTCAGCGCCGCGTTCGCCGCCTCGGCGCAGAACGCCACCCGCGAGCGCTCGCTCGACGGCGCACCGGTGTCGGTGATCTGGCCGCAGCCGATGAGGATAGGCGTGCGCGGATCGATCACCTGACCACCACTCATTTTACAAGGGCCGCGATCTCGTCGGCCCCGAGACCGGCTTCGACCAGCACGCTCCTGGTGTGCTCGCCAAGACTCGCGACCTTGGGACCGCTCTTCAGCGCCGAGCCGGAGAAGCGGAACGGCGGGGCGGGCGAGAGGAAGGTGCCGGCGCTGTCCTCGATCGGGCACAGCGAGCCGCGATGGGCGACCTGCGGATCCTTCAGCGCCTCGGTCACGGTGAGATAGGGCGAGCAGGGCACGCCGTGCTTCTCGAGGGCGGCGATGCACTCCTTGACCGTGAGGGTGCGCGACCAGCGCTCGAACTCGTCGACGAAGTCGCCCCAGTTCATGCGCCGGTCGGCGTACTTCTCGAAGCGTGGGTCGGTCAGCCAGTCGCGGCGGCCGGCGGCGGTCGCCATATCCTGGAAGGTGCGCTCGCTGGCGGTCGCCAGCATGACGTAGCCGTCCCTGGCCTCGACCGGGCCGTACATCGGCCGCGCCGGCATCTGGTAGTCGAACTGCGCCTTGTTGACCTCGCCCAGCAGCATGCCGACCAGGGTTTCGAACATCGACACGTCGACCATCTGGCCCTTGCCGGTGACGGTGCGCTGGTGGACGGCGGCCATGATCGCGCCCATCGCATAGGCGCCGGAGGCATAGTCGGCGACGAAGATGCCGCAATTGTCCGGCCGTTCGCGGCCCTGCTGGTAGTTGGCGTGCGCCATGTCGTAGCCGGTCGAGGCGTGGATCACCGGCGCGTAGGCCGGCCGGCCCGACGCGGGCCCGGTCTGGCCATAGCCCGAGATGGCGCCGTAGACGATCCGCGGATTGATCTTCGCCAGCTCCGGGTAATCGAGGCCGAGGCGCTTCATCACGCCCGGGCGATAGTTCTCCAGGACGATGTCGGCGGCTTTCACCAGGGTCTTCACCGCGGCGATCGCCTCGGGCTTCTTGAGGTCGAGCACGATCGAGCGCTTGCCGGCGTTGAGCTGGCCGAACATCGTCCCGGCGCCGTCGCGCTGCACGGGGCGGCTGCGCATCAGGTCGCCCTCCGGCGATTCGATCTTGATCACGTCGGCGCCCATGTCGGCCATCAGCCGGCTGCAATGCGGACCGGCGATGGTCGTCGAGAAATCGAGGACGCGCAGGCCGGTGAGCGGGCGGGGCTGGTCGGGCTGGTCGGTCATGGGGAGGGCTACCGTTCGATGAGGATGAGGACCACGCCGCCGACGACGAGCAGGCTGCCGAACCATTCGCCGGCAGACGGCCGCTCCTTCAGCACGACGTGGGACGCGATGAAGGTGAAGACCAGCTCGATCTGGCCGACGGCGCGCACGAGGGCCGCGTTCTCCAGGGTCATGGCGAGCGCCCAGCCGGCCGAACCCAGCACGCTGAACACGCCGACCCAGATCGACGAGCGCCAGTTGGTGCCGATCTTGCCGAACTGCGAGGGATCGCGCTTGGCCAGGTAAGCCAGCATCAGCACGATCTGGATGGAGTTCATGCAGGCCAGCGTCGTGATACCGCGGATCATGAAGTCGCCGGTCGTCAGTTCCTTGGAGGCGAGGCGAATGCAGCCTGCGGCGAGCGCGAAGAACACGCCGGACAGCAGGCCATAGAGCGCGCCCTTGTGGGTGAGATCGGCCAGCACGTTGCGGATGTTGGTGAAGGAGCCGCGCACGCTCAGGATCGCCACGCCGCCCAGGCAGACCAGGATGCCGGCCCATGAGCCCAAGGTCAGCGGTTCGGAGGCGATGAAGGTGGCGAACAGGGCCACGAACACGGTCTCGGTCTTGGAGTAGACCGTGCCGACGGCGTAGTTGCGGAGCGTGAAGGCATGGATCATCAGCGAGGTGGCGATGATCTGGCCAAGACCCGCGATCGTCACCAGGCCGAGGAAGCCCGGTGAGAGGGCGGGCATGGTCCGCCCCGTGCCCCAGATGAGGAAAGCCAGCATGGCCAGCGCCAGTGGCGCGCCATAGAGGTAACGGATGAAGTTGGCACCATCGACGCTCAGCACATGGCGAATCTTCTGCTGCATCGTGGTTCGGATGTTCTGAAACAACGCGGCAGCGACGGTGATCGGTATCCAGAGCGGCACGATTTTCCCCTTTGGCGCCAGTCTAGGACGGGATCGGCGGCGCGTCTGCCGGGCAATTTTCCGCGATGCAGGCGGGGCGTGGCCTTCAGCTCAGGTCGGCTCCCACGGCGGCGTTGATCGACGCGAACCCGTCGCGTTGCAACAGTGCCGCCAGCTCGTCCTTGATTCGCCTGATGAGCGACGGGCCGTCATAGACCATCGCCGAGTAGAGCTGCACCAGGGTGGCCCCCGCGCGGACCTTCGCGTAGGCGTCGGCCCCCGAGCCCACTCCGCCACAGCCGATCAACGGAAATTGCCGTTCGACCCGTTGTGCTGCCTTGCGCAGCACGTCGGTCGACAGGCGCGTGAGCGGCGCGCCAGAGAGCCCGCCGGCCTCGTCCTTGCGCGACGAGCGCAGCGAGGCCGGCCGCGAGAGCGTGGTGTTGCCGATGATGATGCCGTCCATGTGGAGGTCGCGGCAGACGGTCACGATGTCGTCGAGATCGTCGTCGGTCGCGTCGGGCGCAATCTTGACCAACAGCGGCACTGGCGTGGACGCGATCGCGTCCTGGACGCGCTTCAGCAGGTCGCGCAGCTGCTCGCGGCCCTGCAGGGTGCGCAGGCCGGGCGTGTTGGGCGAGGAGACGTTGCAGACGAGATAGTCGGCGTGTGCCGCCAGTGCCGCGGCACAAGTGACGTAGTCGGCCGTGCGATCCTCGCTGTCCTTGTTGGCACCGACGTTGACGCCCACGAAGCCGCGCCGCGAGCGCGCCGCGAGCCGGCGACGGGCGGCGTCGAGGCCTTGTCCATTGAAGCCCATGCGGTTGATGACGCCGCGGTCCTCCGGCAGCCGGAACAGGCGCGGCCGCGGATTGCCGGGTTGCGGGCGCGGCGTGACGCTGCCGATCTCGACCAGGCCGAAGCCGACGTCGAGCATCGCGTCCGGCACTTCGGCGTTCTTGTCGAAGCCGGCGGCGAGGCCGATCGGGTTGGGCAGGCGGCGGCCCCAGATCTCGACGCCGAGCACGGCCGGGGCGGGGCGGCGATCGCGGGGGACGAGTCCGCTCTTCAGCGCGCGGACAGCCAGCCCATGCGCGGTTTCAGCATCGAGGCGTGCGAGGACGGAATCGACGAGCGCGTACCAGACGGTCATGCCCGTCTGGTTAGCAGAGGATGCCTGTGGAGCGCTTTACCGGAAGTCCACCTTGCCATGCTGCGGCAGGAAGGCGGGCGACGGATCGAACAGGGTGGCAAAGAGGTCCTTGAACAGGTTGCCCACCGCAGGATCCTCCGGAGTGGCGGCAACCACCCAGCCGGTGGTCTGCGACAGCGCCTGGTCGTTGCGGCAATAGATTCCGAACAGGTAGACCTTGCCCGGCGTCTGCGGCTTGTGCCGCACCTGGCCGGTGGCACAGACGCCGTCGGCCCCGAGATCGTTGGCCGGATCGAAGATCACCACGACGCGATAGTCGGGGTGCGGCTTCTCCGCCGGCACGGCATAGGTGAAGGTGAGCGGCGGGATTGGCTTGTTGGCCTGCATCACGGGCAACAGCCGCTGCGCGGTGTCCTCGGGCGTCAGCCCGGGGAAGGGGTTGCCCCGAAGATCGGCGCGGAAGGTCTTGTGGTCGACCGCGGTGTAGAACTCGCGATAGTCGTACTGCGTGGCGTAGTCGATGCCCCCCAAGGTGGCCGCGACCGCAGTGGCGGCGGGAAGCGATGTGGCGGCAAGCAGGGCAATCGCGATCTTCTTGATGGGGCGCATGAGTCCTCCTCCAAGCATGTTATCGCGCCATGATAGGCCCACGCTCCACCACAGGCATGTCACGATGTCGCGCGCGGGCTGTCAGCCGGGTGTAAGCAAGGCTAGACGTCGAGGTCGCGCGCGAACTTGGCGTTTTCCTGGATGAAGGCATAGCGCTTCTCGGGCTTGCGGCCCATCAGGTCCTCGACCAGCGTGCGGGTGCGCATCTCCTCGCGCCGCCCGTCGGTGCCTTCGGGGGCATTGGCCAGGGTCGGCACGTCGACCTGGAGCAGCACGCGCTTGGTCGGGTCCATCGTCGTCTCGCGCAGGTGCACAGACTGCATCTCGCCCAGGCCCTTGAAGCGGGTGATGTCGGCCTTGCCGCCGAACACGGTCTTCACCAGCTCGTCCTTCTGCGCGTCGTCCTGCGCGTACTCGGTCTTGCCGCCCTTGCTGATGCGGAACAGCGGCGGCTGGGCCAGGAAGAGGTGGCCGTTCTCGATCAGCTTGGGCATCTCGCGGTAGAAGAACGTCATCAGCAGCGAGGCGATGTGGGCGCCGTCGACGTCGGCGTCGGTCATGATGATGACGCGCTCGTAGCGCAGCCGGTCGTCGCTATATTGCGCGCCGGCGCCGCAACCCAGCGCCTGGATCAGGTCCTGGATCTCCTGGTTCTCGCGCATCTTCTCGGAGGTGGCGCTGGCGACGTTGAGGATCTTGCCGCGCAACGGCAGGATGGCCTGCGTCTCGCGGTTGCGCGCGGCCTTGGCCGAGCCGCCGGCCGAATCGCCCTCGACAAGGAAGATTTCCGTGCCGATCGAGGCCGAGCTCGAGCAGTCGGCGAGCTTGCCGGGCAGGCGCAGCTTGCGCGTTGCGGTCTTGCGCTGCTGCTCGCGATCCTGCTTGCGGCGCACGCGCTCTTCGGCCTTGGCGATCACATGCTCGAGCAGCACGTTGCCGGCTTCCTTGTCGCCGGTGAGCCAGTGCTCGAAATTGTCACCAACGATGGTCTCGACCAGCTTGGTCGCCTCGACGCTGACCAGCCGCTCCTTGGTCTGGCCCTGGAACTGCGGCTGCTCGATGAAGATCGAGACCAGCCCGGCGGAACCATCGATCACGTCGTCGGCCGTGATGATCGAGCCCTTGCGATTGCCCGTGAGGTCGGCATAGCGCTTGAGGCCGCGCACCAGGGCGCTGCGGAAGCCCGACTCGTGCGTGCCACCCTCGGCGGTCGGCACGGTATTGCAGTACGAGCGGATGAAGCCTTCCTCGTCGTTCGGCCACCACACCGCCCACTCGACCTTGCCGCCAGCCGTGCCATTGGTCTCGCTCTTGGCCTCGCCGGCGAAGGGCTGCGGCACCACGGTCGGCCGTGTACCGATCTCCGACACCAGGTAATCCTTCAGGCCGCCCGCGAAGTGGAAGGATTCCTCGGGCGGAATCGAGCCGTCCTTGGGCAGGAGGCTCTTGTCGCACTTCCAGCGGATCTCGACGCCGCGGAACAGGTACGACTTGGAACGCGCCATGCGATAGAGCCGCTCGGGCACGAACTGCTGTTTGCTGAAGATTTCCGGATCGGGATGGAAGGTGATCGTCGTGCCCCGCCGGTTGATCGCCGGGCCATTCGGCACCAGCTTGCCCTTGGGCTTGCCGCGCGAGAACTTCTGCGTCCATGACTTGCGGTCGCGCGCGACCTCGACCTCGAGATCGTCCGACAGCGCGTTGACCACCGACACGCCCACGCCATGCAGGCCGCCCGAGGTAGCGTAGACCTTGCCGTTGAACTTGCCGCCCGAGTGGAGCGTGGTGAGGATGACCTCGAGCGCCGACTTGGTCTTGAACTTGGGATGCGGGTCGACCGGGATGCCGCGGCCGTTGTCGCGCACCAGGATCTTGTTGCCGGGCAGCATCTCGAGATGAATCGTGTCGGCGTGGCCGGCGACGGCTTCGTCCATCGAGTTATCGAGCACCTCGGCCACGAGATGGTGCATGGCGCGCTCGTCGGTGCCGCCGATGTACATGCCGGGGCGCTTGCGGACGGGCTCCAACCCTTCCAGCACCTCGATGTCGCGCGCCGTATAGGAGTTGTCCTTGGGCGCTGCCTGACGCTTGCCGCCCGACGGGCCGAAAAGATCGCCGCTTTTTGCCATGCTTCTTGTTTCTTTCTGCAGCCGCGCGAGGGGATCGCGTGATGGCCGGTTGGTCATCGGTATGGTAGGAAAATCGCCGAAAATCAACAATATCCGGTGTGGACCAGATGCCAGAACAGGAACCAGCCGGCCGGCGCGACCCCATCGTGCGCACGATCCCACAGCCGGCCGACATGAACGGCAATGGCGACATTTTCGGCGGCTGGGTGCTCTCCCAGATGGACATGGCCGGCGGCACCCTGGCTGCCCGCGTGGCCAAGGGCCGCGTGGCGACCGTCGCCATCACCGCCATGACCTTCGTCCAGCCGATCAAGGTCGGCGACCTGGTGTCGATCTATGGCGAGATCGCCAAGGTCGGCCGGACCTCGATCACCATCGCGCTGGAGACCGTCGTTCAGCGCCGCCTCGATCCGACGCCGATCCAGGTGACGCACGGCACCTTCGTCTTCGTGGCGATCGACGACGACGGCAAGCCGCGCACGGTGCCGGTGCCGTGAAGACGCTTGCGGGAACGCTCGCCGCGATCGTGATGCTGGCGCCGGGAATCGCCTCGGCCCACCCGCACATCTGGATCTCCCAGCACGTGCGCGCGATCGAGCAGGGCGGCCAGTACACCCATGTCGAGATCGAATGGCACTTCGATCCGGAAGCCAGCGAAGGCGAGATCCCGCCGATCGACGAGGATCGCGACGGCAAGATCTCGATGGCCGAGACCAAGTCCCTGGCCGACGACATGCTGCCGGAGTTGCAGAAGGCGGGCTTCCTGACCTGGCTCAACACCGGCATGACCGACTTCCGGCCGCCGCAGCTGCCGACACTCGTGGCGCGCATCGACGATCCCGCGACGTTCACGCCACCCGACTGGAACCACGATGACGGCGACGACAAGTCGGCCAAGGGCGGCATGCCGATGCCCGAGAACAAGCGGGTGACGCAACCCGACCGGCACGCCGGGCCGCGCAACCTGGTCTATGTCATGCGCTTTGCGCTGCCGCAGCCGGTCAAGGCGTTCACGATCACCACCCAGGACGCCGAGGATTTCATCCGCATCGAGGTCGACAAGGACTCGTTGCCCAAGGGCTGCACCCTGGACAAGCATCCGACCTACAAGTCGGAGTTCGTTCCCGGCAAGCCGGTGTTCGCCGACAGGGTCTCGTGCAAGCTTCGCTGAATCCGCCGCCCCGCACCTATCGGCCGTGGCTCGGGATACTCTTCATCTGCCTGGCATCGGCACTGTTCCCGGTGATGAACGGGTTGGTGAAGCTGCTGACCGTGACTTACCCGTTCCAGGAAGTCGTGTGGGCGCGCGTCACGTCGCATCTGGTGCTGGTCGCCGCGATCTTCCTGCCCCGTCGCGGGCTGGCGCTGCTGCGCGCCCGCCAGCCGGTATCGCAACTCGTCTGCTCGCTCACGCTGCTGGCCTCGACCTTCCTGTTTTTCGGCGCAGTGAAGTACGTGGGCGTCGCCGAGGCGATCTCGATCTCCTTCGTGGCGCCGCTGGCCGTGGTGTTCCTGGCGTGGCCGCTGCTGGGCGAGCGAATCACGGCGATGCGCCTTGCCTCGGTGGCGTTGGGCTTCGCGGGGGTGCTGGTGGTGATCCGGCCCGGCAGCTCGGTCTTCCAATGGGCGTCGCTGATGATCGTGGGCAGTGCCGTGGCCTATGCCGTCTACCAGATATTCATTCGCCGCGTCGCCGGCGTCGACCATCCGTCGACCACGGTGTTCTACAGCGCCCTCGGCAGCACAATCGTCATGTCGGTCGTCGTGCCCTTCGACTGGAAGACGCCGGACAACTGGGGCGATGTCGCGCTCCTGTGCTCGCTCGGCGTGTTCGGCGGCCTCGGGCACTACTGCGTAGCGCGGGCGATGACCTACGCGCCGGCCAATTTCGTGGCGCCTTTCAACTACACGCAGATGATCGGCTCGGTGATCGTGGGCTACTGGCTCTTCGCCGAGGTCCCGGACATCTATACGTGGCTTGGCAGCGCGCTTATCGTCGCCGCCGGGCTGATGGTCATGTGGCAAGGCAAGAAGAAAGCGTAAGGAGGATTGCGATGCCGTATCTCGTCGCCAACGACCTGCCGGCCGAACCGGCAGGCCAGCGCTTCCGGGCGCTGATCGAGAAAGGCGGCATCCTGCGGATGCCCGGTACCCACAACGGCATGGCCTCGCTGCAGGCCCGCGACGCTGGATTCGCGGCGCTTTATCTCTCGGGCGCCGGCATGTCGGCGTCGATGGGACTGCCCGACCTCGGCGTCATCACGGTCGACGAGGTCTGCTTCTTCATCCGCCAGGTCGCGCGGGCGTCGGGCCTGCCGGTGCTGGTCGACGGCGACACCGGCTACGGCGAGGCGCTGAACGTCATGCACATGGTGCGGGCGTTCGAGGAGGCGGGCGCCGGCGCGGTGCACATCGAGGATCAGCTTCTGCCCAAGAAGTGCGGACACCTGAACGACAAGAAGCTCGCCGACCCGCAGGACATGGCGGCCAAGGTGCACGCCGCGTCAAGGGCGCGCCGGCATCTCTACGTCATCGCCCGTACCGACGCCGCCGCCAGCGAAGGCATCGACGGCGCCGTCGCGCGCGCCCGGCGCTACATCGAGGCCGGCGCCGACGCGATCTTCCCCGAGGCGCTGGTCAATGCCGACATGTTCCGCGCCTTCGCCAAGGCGATGCCGGGCGTGAAGCTGCTGGCCAACATGACCGAGTTCGGCCGCACGCCGTTCTTCACCGCGTCGGAGTTCGAGGCCATGGGCTATTCCATGGTGATCTGGCCGGTCTCGGCGCTGCGCGTGGCCAACAAGGCACAGGAACGGCTCTACGACGCCATCAAGCGCGACGGCGGCACGCAGAAGATGGTCGACCAGATGCAGACGCGGGCCGAACTCTACAAGACGATCGGCTACCACGCGTACGAGGCGCTCGACTCGTCGATCGTGCAGACCATCATCCCGCAGGGTATGCCGCAGCGTTAAGGAAAAGGCTCTCGCCAACCGTCGAGCGCGTTGAGCTGGTCGTGCCAGCGGCGCATCTCGGGGAAGTCGTCGAGCGGCATCTTCGCCTGCTCGGCGTAGGGCAAGGCCACGGCGACCGAGAAATCGGCGACGGTGAGCGTGTCGGCCACCAGCCATTTTCGTCCCGCGAGGTGATCGTCCAGCACCTTGCCGTAGCGGCGAAACTCCGCGACGGCCTGACTGACGGCCACCGGATCGGGCGCGCCGATCCCGAAGCGCGGCTTGATGATGTACTCGAAGTAGAGACTTCCTGTGGCGCGCGTGAAGTGCTGCGCGTTCCAGCTGAACCAGGCGATGATGTCGAGCTGCTGCCGTCGTTCGTGCGGCCACAGGTCCGCCCCGGCCTTGTCGGAGAGGTAGCAGATGATTGCATCGGCCTCCGTGACGACCCGCTCGCCGTCGACCAAAGTTGGGACCTTGCCGCTGGGATTGAGGGCAAGATAGTCCGCGGTCCGCTGCTCACCCTTGGCGAGATTGACGTAGGTGTGGTCGATCGGGAGCTTGAGATATTTCGCGACGGCGCACGCCTTGCGCGGCGAGAGCACGTCGCAATAGTAGAGATTCACAGTCCCAGTTCCTTGAGGTCGGGCACGCGGCGGTTGAAGTCCGTCGCGTCCTGGAAGGCCTTGCCGATGCGCAGCACGTCGCGCTCGGCGTAGGGCTTGCCGAGGATCTGGACGCCGAGTGGCAGGCCGCCGGAGAAACCACTGGGCATCGCCAGGCCGCACAGGCCGAGATAGTTGCCGGGCCGGGTGAGATACCCCGGGATCGGCGACAACTCGTCGACTTCCGACACCGGGATCGCCGGCACCGCGACCGTCGGCACGAGTAGCGCATCGTAGGGCCGCATCCATTCGTTGAACTCGACGCGGCGCAGTTTCATGTTGCGCAGCTCCTCGGCGTAGGCGCCCGGCACGAAGGCCTTGCCGAGAAGGGCGCGCGCCCGCACGCCGTCGCCGATCGCCTTACTCTTGTCCTCGATCCACTTGCGGTGCAGCGAGAACAGCTCGGACGTCGAGATCGTGCCGGCGCCGCGCTGCATCTCGAAGAACCACTCGGGCAGGCGCACGGCCTCGACGGTCGCGCCGAGGCTCTCGAAGGTCCGCGCCGCCGACTGCCAGGCCTGGATGACAGCGGGGTCCATGAACTCCGGAAGCTGGTCGGCGTCGGGCAGGGCGATGCGCAGGCCCTCGATGGTGCCGCCCCTGATGGCGGCGGCGAAGTCCTCGAGCGGCTGGTCGAGCGTCGTGGGGTCGCGCGGGTCCGGCCCGGCCAGAGCGTTCAGCATCAGGGCGCAATCCTCGACGCTGCGCGCCATCGGCCCGATCGAATCGAGGGTCCAGCTCAGCAGCATCGTGCCGTGCAGGCTGATGCGCCCGAAGGTGACCTTGAGACCGACCAGTCCGTTGAAGGCCGCGGGAATGCGCACCGAGCCGCCGGTGTCGCTGCCGATGCCCGCGGGCGCGAGGCGCGCGGCGACCGCGGCGCCGGTGCCGCTCGACGAGCCGCCGGGCACGCGGTGGGTCTTGAGGTCCCACGGATTCCACGGCGCGCCCATCAGCGGGTTGGTGCCCCAACCGCCGAAGGCGAACTCGACCATGTGAGCCTTGCCGAGCGGCACCATGCCGGCGGCGGTCAGGCGCTCGACCGTGGCCGAGGTCTCCGTCGCGATGCGCTTCTCCCACATGCGCGAGCCGCCGGTGCCGACCCTGCCCTTGATGTCGCACAGGTCCTTGTAGACGACGGGCAGGCCGTGCAGCGGCCCGAGCGGGAAGCCCGAGCTGCGCGCGGTGTCGGCGGCATCGGCCAGCGCGCGCGCCTCCTTGGCATAGACTTCCGTGAAGGCATGCAGCTTCTTGTCGGCCTTGGCGATGCGCGCCAGAAGCGCGTCGACGATCTCGCGCGAGGAGAACTTCCTGGCGGAGAGGCCGGCGCCGAGCTCCGTCAGGGTCATGTCATGCAGGTTGGCCATCAGTAGGTCGCCCTTCCGCCGGAGAGATCGAACACCGAAGCGGTGCTGAAGGTGCAGAGCGGCGAGGCCAGCCATGACACCAGCTCGGCCACTTCCTCGACTTCGCCGAAGCGGTTCATCGGGATCTTGGAGAGCATGTACTGGATGTGCTGCTCGGTCATCTGGCTGAACAGCTCGGTCTTCACCACCGCCGGCGCCACGCAGTTCACCAGCACACCGGTCGTGGCCAGTTCCTTGCCGAGCGATTTGGTGAAGCCGATCACGCCGGCCTTGGAGGCGGAGTAGGCCGAGGCGTTGGGATTGCCTTCCTTGCCGGCGACCGATGCGATGTTGACGATGCGACCCCAGCCGCGCCCAGCCATGCCCGCGGCGACGGCGCGGTTGCACAGGAACACGCCGGTCAGGTTGATGTCGATCACCTGGCGCCAGGCGTCGACCGGATACTGCACGACGGTGGCGTTTGGCCCGGTGATACCCGCACTGGCAACGAGGATGTCCGGCGGCGCGAGCTGCTTCTCCGTCGTGGCGAGCGCGGCCGCGAGCGATTTGTCGCTGGTGACGTCGACCTCGACGGCGATGGCGTCGCCCAGAGCGGCGGCAGACTGCCGGGCGCGGTCCAGGTCGCGATCCCACAGGGCGACGCGGCCGCCGCCGCCGGCGATTTTCGCTGCGCAAGCGAGGCCGATGCCGCGCGCGCCGCCGGTCACGATCGCGGTCCGACCCTTGAACACACCGTCCGCCATGGTTACCTCTCAATTCCTTGAAATATCTGCGGATTCCCACCATACCGGCGCGTCGCCGCATCCGCTACACTCTGTATTCACGAGTTCCGGGAGTTACATGTCCTCGCCCACGCCGGCGTCCATCGACGCCACCGTCGACCTTCTGAAGAACGGCGACTACATCGCGGACCGCAGCCTTGCGACCGTTCTCTATCTCGCGCTGAAGCTCGGCCGTCCGCTATTCTGCGAAGGCGAGGCCGGCGTCGGCAAGACCGAGATCGCCAAGGTGCTGGCGCAGACGCTGAAGCGACCGCTGATCCGCCTGCAGTGCTACGAGGGCCTCGACGTGTCGTCGGCGGTCTATGAGTGGAACTATGCGCGCCAGATGATCGAGATCCGGCTCGCCGAGGCGCAGGGCGTGCACGACCGCGGCCAGATCGCCAGCGACATCTTCAACGAGCAGTTCCTGATTCGCCGTCCGCTGCTCGAGGCGCTGCAGCCCCATCCCGGCGGCGCGCCGATCCTGCTGATCGACGAGCTCGACCGCACCGACGAACCGTTCGAGGCCTACCTGCTCGAACTGCTGTCCGACTTCCAGGTAACGATCCCGGAGCTGGGCACGGTGAAGGCGGCGCAAACGCCGATCGTCATCATCACATCGAACCGCACGCGCGAGATCCACGACGCGCTGAAGCGCCGCTGCTTCTACCACTGGGTCGACTATCCCGACCTCAAGCGCGAGCTCGAGATCCTGAAAGTGAAGGCGCCGGAGGCGAGCGAGCGCCTGTCGCGCCAGGTCGTGGGCTTCGTGCAGGAACTGCGCAAGCTTGACCTCTTCAAGTCGCCGGGCGTCGCCGAGTCAATCGACTGGGCGAGTGCGCTGTCGGAGCTCAACACGCTCGATCTCGATCCCAGGACGATCAACGACACGCTGGGCGTGCTGCTGAAGTACCAGGACGACATCGCCCGCATGCAGGGCTCCGAGGCGGCCGACATCCTGCGCAAGGTGAAGGCCGACATCGCCGCCCAGCCGCTGGGCTGATCGCGCGATGGACGCGCTGCCCGAACAGACCGGCGGTCCCGATCCGCGCAAGGGCAGGTTGGCCACCAATATCGTGCACTTCGCGCGGACCTTGCGCACGGCCGGCCTGCGGGTCGGCCCGGGCCAGATCCTGCGCGCCGTCGAGGCGGTCGAGGCGGCGGGCCTGAAGAAGCGCGACGACTTTTACTGGACACTTCATTCGGTGTTCGTGAACCGACGCGACCAGCGCGAGATCTTCGATCAGGCCTTCCACGTCTATTGGCGCAATCCGCGCCTGCTCGAGAAGATGATGGAGATGCTGCTGCCGCAGGTCGGCATGCCGGCGGACATGGACAAGGGCAAGCAGCTCAGCCGCCGCCTGCAGGACGCGCTCCAGCCCGGCCACGGCGAGGCACCCAAGGAGGAGAACGAGCCGCCCGAAGTCGAGATCGAGGCGACGTTCACCGTCTCCGACCGCGAGGTCCTGCAGCAGAAAGACTTCGAGCAGATGAGCCAGGCCGAGATCGATGCCGCGCTGCGCGCCATCGCCAGGCTGCGACTGCCCGTGCCCGAGCGCAGGACGCGACGCTACCGGGCGGCGCGCCGCGGCCCGAGGATCGACTTCCGCTCGACCTTGCGTCGTGCGCTGCGGCCGGAGGGACTGACCGAACTGCGCAAGCGCGAGCCACGCCACCGGCCGCCGCCGCTCGTCATCCTGTGCGACATCTCGGGCTCGATGGCGCGATACACCCGCATGTTCCTGCATTTCATGCACGCGATTACCAACGATCGCGACAGGGTCTATTGCTTCACTTTCGGCACGCGGCTCAACAATGTCACACGCGCCCTGCGTTATAAGGATGTGGATATAGCGCTGGCAAAAGCCTCGACTCAAGTAGAGGATTGGTCCGGCGGCACACGCATCGGCCAGACGCTCCACGAATTCAACAACAAGTGGTCGCGCCGGGTCCTCGGGCAGGGCGCCGTGGTACTGCTGATCACCGACGGGCTGGATCGCGAGGGTGCATCGGGCCTGGCGGAGGAGATGGAACGGTTGGGCAAGTCCTGCAATCGGCTGATCTGGCTCAATCCGCTCTTGAGATACGGCGGCTACGAGCCCAAATCCCAGGGCAACAAGGCGATGCTGCCGTATGTCGACGAATTCCGGCCGGTGCACAATCTCGATAGCCTGGCCAGCTTGATCGCGGCATTGCACACCAGCTTGCACGGCGCCGACCGGCGCCTGGCGGGATGGCAGACCGAACTGCGCAAGGAGTAGGCCATGAGCGACGCGCTGGAAGTTCTGGATCAGGTCGGCAAATGGAAAGAGGCGGGCAAGGGCGTGGCCGTGGCCACCGTCATCACCACCTGGGGATCCTCGCCGCGCCCTGTCGGCAGCCAGCTCGGCGTCGACGACAGCGGCGCCATGGTGGGCTCGGTCTCGGGCGGCTGCATCGAAGGCGCCGTCGTCAAGGAAGCGCTCGACGCGATCAAGGACGGCAAGCCGCGGCTGCTCGACTTCGGTGTGAGCGACGAGCAGGCGTGGGACGTCGGCCTCGCCTGTGGCGGCAAGGTCCAGGTCTTCGTCGAGAAAGTGAGCTGAGCGATGCAGGCCAGGACACTCGCCGCCCTCCAGCAGGCCCGCACCGCCCGCAAACCCCTCGTGCTGGCGACGCGCCTCGGCGACGCCGCCGAGACGCTGATCTATCCCGACAGGGTCGAAGGTGCCCAGGCGGGCGACGCGACGCTGGTCGCCGCCGCGCGCCGCGCGCTCGGGACCGGCAAGAGCGAGACGATCGACGTCGGCGCCGAGAAGGTGTTCCTGAACGTATACGTGCCGCCGCCGCGCCTCGTGATCGTGGGCGCCGTGCACATCGCCCAGAGCCTGGCGCCGATGGCCACGATGCTCGAGTTCGACGTGACGGTGGTCGATCCGCGTGGCGCATGGGCCACAAGCGCGCGCTTTCCCGGCGTGAAGGTGATCAAGGAATGGGCCGACGAAGCCTTCCAGGAGATGGGACTCGACGTGTCGACGGCGGTGGTCACGCTCACCCATGATCCCAAGCTCGACGATCCTGCGCTCGAGTCGGCGCTCAAGTCCGACGCGTTCTATATCGGCGCGCTCGGCAGCCGGAAGACCCACGCCAAGCGCAAGGAGCGGCTGGCAGGGGTCGGCATCACCGAGGAGATGTTCGCCCGCGTGCATGGCCCGGTCGGGCTGAACATCGGTGCCAAGTCGCCGGCGGAGATCGCCATCTCCATCCTCGGCCAGATCGTCGAAGTGCGGGCACGCCGTCTGGAGGCGCTCGCCGCGCCCAAGGTCGCGGCGTGAAATTCGGCGACACCCCGATCGACCAGGCCACGGGAGCGATCCTCGGGCACAGCTGGCGCACCGGCGGGATCAACTTCTCCAAGGGCCGCGTGCTGTCCGGCGACGACGTCGCCAAGCTGAAGGCTGCCGGCGCGGCCAGCATCGTGGCCGCGCGTCTCGATCCCGAGGACGTGCACGAGGACGAGGCGGCCGCAACGGTGGCCAAGGCGTTGGCCGGGAAGGGCATCGAGATCACGGCCCCGTTCACCGGCCGCTGCAACCACTTCGCCATCGAGGCCGGACTTGCCGTCATCGATCGCGAGCGCATCGATGCGCTGAACGAACTGGACGAATCCGTGACCGTGGCGACCCTGGCGCCGTTCGCGCGCGTGACGCCGCGGCAGATGGTGGCGACGGTCAAGGTCATCCCCTATGCCGCGCCGCGCCCGGCCGTGAGCCGGGCCGTCGAGCTGGCCAAGTCGGCCAACCAGCCGCTGGTCTCGGTGGCGCCGTTCCGGCCGATGCGCGCGGGCCTGGTGCAGACGATGCTGCCGGGCACGCGCGACAAGGTCCTCGACAAGGCCGTCGGCACCACCGGCAAGCGTCTCACGTCGCTCGGCAGCACCCTGGTGGGCGAGCGTCGCTGCGCGCACGATGCCACGGCCATTGCCTCGGCGCTCGAGGAACTGAAGAAGGAAGGCTGCGACATCTACCTGATCGCCGGCGCCTCGGCGATCGTCGACCGGCACGACGTGGTGCCGTCGGGCATCGAGCAGGCGGGCGGGGTGGTCACGCATTTCGGCATGCCGGTCGATCCCGGCAACCTGCTGCTGACGGGCGAACTGGGCGGCAAGCCGGTGCTCGGCCTGCCGGGCTGCGCCAAGTCGCCCAAGTACAATGGCTTCGACATGGTGCTTGAGCGTCTCGCCGCCGGCCTGCCGGTGCGGCGCGCCGAGATCGTGCGCCTGGGCGCGGGCGGCCTGCTGGCCGAGATCCCGACGCGGCCGCAGCCGCGCGACGACAGCGAGGACGAAGGCGATGGCCCGCAGCAGGCGCCGAAGGTCGCCGTGGTGCTGCTGGCGGCCGGGCGCTCCACGCGCATGGGCGGTCCGAACAAGATGCTCGCCGAGGCCAACGGCCAGCCGCTGGTCGTTCA
>Ga0070679_100001995_pt1 | contig 18331 bp, 18 predicted proteins | sample KBSC63BmetaG_FD_65652 | JGI IMG/M metagenome (GOLD analysis project Ga0070679, IMG submission 65652) | Corn rhizosphere microbial communities from Kellogg Biological Station, Michigan, USA - KBS C6-3B metaG | ecosystem: Host-associated > Plants > Roots > Rhizosphere | place: USA: Michigan... | reverse complement strand
TCTCGGAGAACTTCGAGTACCACGCCGCGAAGAACGAGCAGGGCCTGCTCGAGGCGCGCATCCGCACGCTGCGCGCGCGCCTCGACGGCGCGGAGATCGTCGAGCAGGCAGCTGCCGACGAGGTCGGCGTCGGCTCGGTCGTGGACATCGAGCGCGACGACGGCCAGAAGCTGACGGTCGAGATCAGCGCGGTTGGCGGTGCCGGGACGGTCTCACCGACCTCGCCGCTCGGCTCGGTGCTGCTCGGCAAGAAGGTCGGCGACACGGTCGACGTCTCGGCGCCGAAGGGCGCCTGGCGCGCGACGATCGCGAACATCCACTAGATCCGCAACACTTGGGCTGTGGCTGTGCGGCCCAAGCAGCGGAATCTGGGGCGCCTGAGCGAGATCGCCCAGGTGGCGGTGCGCCACGGCTTCGGCTACCTGGTCGAGGGCCGGAAGCACAGTGAGCTCGAGGGCTCGGCGCGCGGACGACATCTGCGCGACATGCTCGACGAGCTCGGCCCGACGTTCGTGAAGTTCGGCCAGCTGCTCTCGACGCGGCCGGACGTCGTGCCGCCCGACATCGTCGCCGAGCTCCGCAGCCTGCAGGACGACGTCCGCCCGTTCCCGTTCGCGGACGTCGAGCAGACGATCCGCGAGGATCTCGGTCAGCCGATCGAGCGTCTCTTCACCGAGTTCGACGCGACGCCGCTCGCGGCCGCATCGATCGGCCAGGTGCACCGTGCGACGCTTCCGAACGGCCGTGACGTCGTCGTCAAGGTGCAGCGGCCGAACGCACCGAAGCAGATCGAGGCCGACCTTTCGCTGCTCTATCAGGCGGCGCGTCTCGCGAAGGAGCGCATCCGCGCGCTCGACTTCATCGACACGAACGACATCGTCGACGAGTTCGCGCGTTCGATCCGCCAGGAGCTCGACTACCGCATGGAAGGCCGCCACGCGGACGCGTTCCACAAGGACTTCGCCGGCCATCCGCACGTCGCGATCCCGCGCGTGTACTGGACGTACACGCGATCGCGCGTGCTCACCCTCGAGCGTCTCGACGGTGTGCAACTCGGCGACCTCGATTTCGAGCATTGGTCGCCCGATCAACGGCGCAAGCTCGCGTACCTGATGACCGAGACGTGGATGACGATGATCTTCCGTAACGGCTACTTCCACGGCGATCCGCATCCGGCGAACATCCTGGTGCTCGCGCCCGACCGCATCGGGCTCGTCGACTTCGGGCTCACCGGCAAGCTCACCGACGACGACATGTCGAAGCTGACGCGGCTCTTCATCGACGCGGCGTCGGAGAACATCGAGATGCTGCCGAAGCGGCTGGCCGATCTCGGCGTCCGCTACCCGAAGGAGCGCGAGGAGCAGTTCGTCGGCGAGCTCCGCGAGATGTACTACCGCTACTACGGCGCGACGCTCCAGGAGATCGACCCGATCCAGGTCATCCGCGAGGCGTTCACGTTGATCTACACGATGAACCTGCGGCTCCCGACTCGCTTCGTGATGCTCGACAAGGCGATCGCGACGCTCGGATCGGTCGGCGTCGAGCTGTACCCGGACTTCAACGTGTTCGAGGTCGCGAAACCGTACGCGCGCGACCTGATGCTCGAGCGGTTCACGCCTCGCCGTATCGCAGCGCGGGCGCGTCGGGAGACGTTCAAGCTGAGCATGATCGCGGCCGATCTGCCGCACCAGATCCACGACACGCTCGAACAGGTGCGGGACGGGCAGATCGAGGTCGGGTTCGTGCACAAGGGGCTCGACGACCTGCTCGCGAAGCTCGACACGCTGTTCAACCGGCTCGTGATCGCGCTGATCGTGACCGGCGGCCTGATCGGCTCGAGCCTGATCGGCATCTTCGCGAAGACGGGCCCGCACATCCTCGGCCTACACGTCGTCGCCGCGTTCGGCTTCTTCCTGTCGGCCGTGCTCGGCGTGTGGCTGCTCTGGGGTGTTGTCCGCTCCGGGCGGCTCTGAGGACGGTTCGTCGCAGAATCGTGCGAAAGGACAACTGGTCGGTGAGCCGGGGTGGGGCTAGGTTCGTCCTATGTCAGCCGCGTTGCTCCTCGCCGCGACCGAGCCTGAGCTCGAGCGCCACCTGCCGGAAGACGGCTTCCGGCTCGTCTCGCCGGGCGGACGGTTCGACCTCGTGCTCGCCGGCGACATCGACGACGTCGACCGGTTCGCGCAGCACGCGCCGGTGATCGTGATCGGCCGGGCCGAGGCCGACGCGGTCGATCGAGTCCACGCGTTCCGGAAGGGCTGCGACGACTACGTCCCGAGGCCGTTCGACTATCAGGAGCTCGTCGAGCGGATCCATGCCGTGCTGCGCCGCTCACGGCCGGCGGCGGCTGAGGTGCTCGAGGCGGGGCCGGTGCGCATCGACACGCGTACGCGCGACGTGCGTGTTGGCGGGCGCCGGATCCACCTCTCGCAGAAGGAGTACGAGCTGCTCGTCCAGCTCGCGCGCGAGCCCGAGCGCGTGTTCACGAAGGCGGAGCTGCTGTACGAGGTCTGGGAGTACCGCGCGCCGGCGCGGACGCGGACGCTCGACTCGCACGCGTCGCGCCTGCGGCGCAAGCTCCGCGTAGCCGGCACGCGCGCGGCGCTCGTCGAGAACGTCTGGGGCGTGGGGTACCGGCTGCTCGGGGAGCTGCCGGAGATGTGACCGTGACTACGACGACGGCTCAGGCCCGATGTAGCGGGCGCTCGGGCGCAGGATCGCGTTGTTCCGCGTCTGCTCGACGATGTGGGCGGTCCAGCCGATCACGCGGCTCACCGCGAACGTCGGGGTGAAGAGCGCGCGCGGCAGGCCGATCGCATCCAGGACGATCGACGCGTAGAACTCGACGTTCGCGTACAGCGGATGGTCGGGCCGACGTTCGCGCAGCAGGCGCTCGGCCGTCCCTTCGACATGGGCGGCGAAATCGAGGCGCTCGCTGCCGAGATCCGAGGCGACCTCCTTGAGCATGACGTTCCGTGGGTCGGTCGTCCGGTAGACGGGATGGCCGAAGCCCATCAGCTTGTCGCCGCGCTCGAGCGCGGCGCGCAGCCACGCCTCCGCGCCGGCAGGCTCGCCGATCGCGTCCAGCATGTCGAGCACCCGTGACGGCGCGCCGCCGTGCAGCGGTCCCGAGAGCGCACCGATCGCGGCGATCACCGCCGACGCGACGTCGGCTCCGGTCGACGCGACGACGCGCGCGGTGAACGTCGATGCGTTGAAGCCGTGATCGATCGTCGAGATGAGGTACGCCTCGAGAGCGCGCACCCGCTCGGCGCTCGGCTCGCGGCCCTCCAGCATGTACAGGTAGTTCGCGGCGTGGCCGAGGTCGGCCCGGGGCGCGATCGGCTCCTCGCCGCGCGCGAGCCGGTGCAGCGCGACCACGATCGGCGCGAAGACCGCTGCGGTCTCGAGCGCCTGCTCGTCGAGCGTCTCGGCGTCGAGGTCGAGCCACGGCCGGTAGCGCTTGGCGAGCGCGAACAGCTCGTACGCCGCGCGGAGCGCTTCGAGCGGCTGCTCGTCGGATGCGAGGCGGGTGACGGTCGGCAGCGCAGCGACCACGTCCTGGGGGATGGCGCGGTGCGCGGCGACCGACTGCGTGAACGCCGCGAGCTCCGCCGCGTCCGGGAGCCGACCGGTGCGGACGAGGAACCACGTCTCCTCGAGCGTCCGTTCGCGGGCCAGGCGCGTCGCGTTGTACGCGCCGTAGTGGTAGAAGCCCTCGCCGCCGCGGACGTCGCCGATGCGCGTCTCGGCAGCCGCGACGCCTTTGAGGCCGCGAGGGACGTCGATGAGAGTCGTCATGCCCTGCACTCTACATATCGTCATCAACGTTGATTAAGATCAACCTTATGGATGATCGGACAGCGGCCTTTCTCCGCCAGACCGGCCTGATCCCGACCTCGGCAGCGGCGCGCACGCTCGGCGTCAAGACCGAGACGCTGTACGCGTACGTGAGTCGCGGCCAGCTGACGGCGCACCGCGCGAGCGACTCGCGGGAGAGCTTCTTCGCGCCGGCCGACCTCCGGCGGCTGCAGGCGCGCCCGCGCCGCGCCGCGCCGTCTACGCCCGTCTCGTCGGCGATCACGCTGTCGCGCGACGACGGGATCTTCTACCGCGGCGAGAACGTGCTCGACCTTGCGCGAACCGCGTCCTTCGAGCAGGCCGCCGAGAAGCTCTGGCAGATCGAGCCGGGGGAGGAGCTGCGCTGGGTCGCCGCGCCGGGCGCCGTCAACGCGGCGCGTACCGCCCAGGCGCGGCTTCCGGAGGCGACGCTGCCGCTCGACCGCTTCGCCGCGATGATCCCGTTCGTCGCTGCGCACGACCCGTTCCGCAACGACCTGTCGCCGCGCACCGTGCGCCGAGCCGCCGCCGCGCTGATCACGACGCTCGTCGAGGCGCTGCCTTCCGTCGCCGGGACCGGACGCGCGCACGGCATCGCCGCCCAGCTCGCGCGCCGGCTCTCGAAGCGGCCGAACGCGCGGCTCGTCGAGGGCCTCGACCTCGCGCTCGTGCTCGTTGCCGACCACGGCCTCGCCGCGTCGACGCTCGCGGCACGCGTCGCGGCGAACACGCGCGCGCCGATCTACTCGTCGGTGCAGGCGGCGATCGCCGCACTCCAAGGCCCGCGGCACGGCTTCGCGACTCCGTGGGCGGAGGAGCTGCTCGCCGAGGTCGCGACGGGACGGTCGGTCGAGATCGTCGTCGAGGAGCATCTGAGGCGCGGCGAGTCGCTCTGGTACTCGGGCTACGAGGCAGGCGGCGATCCGCGCGCGAAGCTGCTGCTCGAAGAGACGCTCCGCCTCGCTCCGGCTTCGCGGACGCGGACGATCGCCACGCTGCTCGACTTCGCGGAGGCCCACTCGATGCCGCCGGCCGGCGCGGAGTTCGCATTCGCGGCGTTCGCGCACGGGTTCGGGCTCGTCCGCGGCGGCGGCCAGGCGATCTTTGCCGTCGGGCGGACGGCCGGGTGGGTCGCGCACGCGATCGAGGAGCATGCGTCGCCGTCGCCGCTGCGCATGCGCGCCACCTACGTGGGGCCCGACCCTCACGAGGCTGCGTAGGCTTGCGGCATGGACCAGCACGAGAAGGCGCAGGCGTTCCGGCGCATGCATGTCGAGCCGCCGATTCTCGTGCTGCCGAACGCCTGGGACGTCACCAGCGCGAAGGCGCTCGCGGCGATCGACGGCTGTCGCGCGCTTGCGACATCGAGCGCCGCGGTCGCGCGGTCGCTCGGGTTCGAGGACGGCGAGCGCGCGCCGGGTGCCTTGATGGTCGAGGCCGCCGGCCGTATCGCGCAGGCGGTGCCTATTCCCGTGACCGGGGATCTCGAGCGCGGATACGGCGATCCCGTCGGCACCGCGCGCGCCGCCTGGGAGGCGGGCCTGGTCGGGATCAACTTCGAGGACTCGACCCGCGCCGGGCTCGTCGACGTCGAGGAGCAGGCGGCGGCGATCCGCGCGATTCGGGAAGCCGTTCCCGACCTCGTGATCAACGCGCGCGTCGACATCTTCGTGCGCATCGGCAGCGGCGACGTCCCCGAGGCGGCCGCGCGCGGGAACGCGTACCTCGCCGCGGGAGCCGACTGCGTCTACCCGATCCTCGCGCCGGTCAGCTCGATCGACGCGCTCGTGCACCGGATCAAAGGGCCGATCAACGTGATCGCGGAGCCGGAGACGCCGCCGCCGGCCGAGCTCGACGAGCTCGGTGTCGCCCGGATGACGTGGGGCTCGAACCTCGCGGCGGCCGCGTACGCCGAGGCCGTGCGCATCGCCGCGTCTGCTCTCGGCTAACCGCGGTGGATCACGCGCGCGCCGCGGCCGCGCGTCACGTAGGCGAACGCCCAGCGGGTGAGCACCACGAGGCGGTTCTGCAGTCCGACGAGATACACGATGTGGATCCCGAGCCACATCGCCCACGCGATGAATCCGGTGACACGCAGCCCCTTGACCCGTCCGACCGCCCGCGCACGGCCGATCGTCGCGAGCTCGCCTTTGTCGTTGTAGGAGAACGGCGTGCGCGCGTCGCGGCTGATCGATCTGCCCACATGGCGGCCCTGCTGCATCGCGACCGGCGCGACGCCGTGCAACGCGAGACCCCGCACGACGACCATGTCACCGAACGCGAACACCTCGCGGTGGCCCGGCAGCGTCAGATCCGGCTCGACGGTGATCCGCCCTGCCTGGTCGACCTCGAGCCCCGCAGCGTCGGCCAGCAGTCGCGCGAGCTCCGATGCGGCAACACCCGCCGCCCAGATCTTCGTCCGGGCGGGGATGTGCTCTCCCGTCGCGAGCGTGATTCCGCCCGCGTCGATCTCGGTGACTCTGCTCTCGAGCTGCGGCGTGACACCGAGGGACCGGAGCTGCCGCTCCGCGCTGGCGGACAGCTTGTCGCCGTACGCCGGGAGGACGCGGTCGCCCGCCTCGACGAGCAGCACGCGCGCCCGGCGCGTGTCGATGTCGCGGTACTCGCGCGGCAGCACGTCGCGCGCGAGCTCGGCGATCTGACCGGCCATCTCGACGCCAGTCGTGCCTGCGCCGACGACCACGAACGTCAACCACGCCTCGCGTGCAGCGTCGTCCTGCTCGACCTCGGCGGCCTCGAACGCGAGCAGGATCCGGTCGCGCAGCTCGAGCGCGCCGTCGAGCGTCTTCAGCTCCGGCGCGTGCTCCTGCCAGTCGTCGCGTCCGAAGTATGAGTAGTGCGATCCGCCTGCGACCGCGAGCACGTCGTACGGCACCGTCTCGCCGCCGCCGGTCGGCAGGTCGCCGACGGTCACCGTGCGCGCGTCGAGGTCGACGGCGGTCACCTCGCCGAGCACGACGCGCGCGTTCTTCTGCCGGCGCAGCGTGTTGCGCAGCGGGATCGCGACCTCGACCGAGGACAGCGACCCGGTCGCGACCTGATAGGCCAGCGGCTGGAAGAGGAAGAAGTTCTGCCGGTCGATCAGCGTCAGGTCGACGTCGGCCCGGCGGAGCTTGCGGGCCGCGGCCAAACCGCCGAAGCCTCCGCCGACGATCACGACGCGCGTCATGCCTTGAACATTGCACCCTCGAGCTCGAGGAGGCGTCGCTTCACCTCGAGACCGCCTGCATACCCGGTCAGGGCGCCACTCGCGCCCACGATCCGGTGGCACGGCAGCACGATCGGGATCGGGTTCCGGTTCATGATCGTGCCGACGGCGCGCGCAGCACGCGGCCGGCCGGCGCGGGCGGCGAGCTTGCCGTAGGTGTCGGTCTGTCCGTACGGCACCCGCGCGAGCTCGTGCAGGACGGCCGCCGGGAACTCGGCGACGCGGAGGTCGAGCGGCAGGTCGAACGAGCGGCGCCGGCCCTCGAAGTACTCGTCGAGCTCGCGCCGCACGTCGTCGAGCGGCGAGCGCAGCACGCGAACGCCGAAGCCGCGTGCGAGCTCCTCCTGCCAGTTGTCGTCCCGATACGAGATGCGGCAGAGCCCGCGGCCGGTCGCGGCGACGTGCAGCTCGCCGACCGGGGATGCCACGACGTCGTAGCGGACGTCGACGAGCCCTTCGGCGACGGCTGCGGCGCGGAACTGCGCGTCGAGTTCAGTGGTCACGTTCATGTGTCCTCCTCAATCGTCGGACGCCGGACGATGCCGCGGCACGCGCGGCCTCCTCGGACGATCCGAGTGCGTCGGCGATCTGGGCGTAGGGGAGGTCGTAGCCGTAGCGAAGCACCACGGCGGCCCGCTCGGTCGGCGGCAGGGCGCCCGTCAGATGCTCCAGCTCGCGAAACGCGTCGCGCTGCAGCTCCACGGCCGGTTCCAGGTCGACCTGCGGGACCGTGCGCTTCGTCACGCGCAGCTCGTCGAGCGCGACGTTCGTCGCGATCGTGAACACCCACGCACGCAGGTGGCGCCCATGTTCGAGGCGTCCGTATGCGCGCAGGGCGCGCAGGAACGTCTCCTGCCATGCGTCTTCGGCACGCGCGCCGAGCAGCCGCCGCAGATAGCCGAGCACCTCGTCGCGATGCATGAGGTAGAAGCGCTCGAACGGTGGGACCTGCGGCGTGGCCATCGTCCCCATGATCGTGAAACGTGGCAAGGTCTGGAATCGTGAGATGCGCAGTCGTCGGCCACGTCGAATGGGTGGAGTTCGCCCGCGTCCCACGCATGCCGGCCGCAGGCGAGATCGTCCATGCCGATCGCGTGTGGGAGGAGCCGGCGGGCGGCGGCGCGGTCGTGGCGCGCCAGCTCGCGCTGCTCGCCGGACGTTGCGAGCTCTTCACGGCGCTCGGCGACGATGCGCTCGGGCGTGCGTCGGCAGAGCGGCTGGCCGAGCTCGGCATCGACGTGCACGTGAAGTGGGGTGGGGCGACGCGGCGCGCGTGGACGCATGTCGACGGCGCGGGCGAGCGCACGATCACCGTGCTCGGCGACAAGCTCCTCCCCGCGGCGTCGCTGCCGCTCGACGGGTACGACCTCGTCTTCTTCGTCGCCGGCGAGCCCGCCGCGCTGCGATCGGCGCGCGGCGCGCGCTTCGTCGCCGGCACCGTGCGCGAGCTACCGACGCTGCAGAACGGCGACGTGGAGCTCGACCTGCTCGTCGCGAGCGCGGACGATCCGGGCGAGCGCTACGACGGCTCCCTCCGTGTACGTCACGTCGCCCTGACCGACGGCGCGAACGGCGGCACGCTCGACGGCACGCCGTATGCCGCGGTCACCGCTCCGCGCATCGTCGACACGTACGGCGCCGGTGACTCGTTCGCCGCCGCGCTGGCGTTCGCGCTGGCCCGCGGCGACGACCCGCAATCCGCGGCCGAGCTGGCGGCCCGCGCGGGCGCGGCAGTGATCGGCGGAGCCGGGCCGTACGAGGCGCAGCTAGCGTTCCGTGCGTGACCGCCCGTGTTTCGTGGATCTCGCTCACGCCGGTGAAGGCGACGATGCTCCACCTCGTCGACGAAGCGGACCTGCTCGAGTCGGGCGTGCGCGGCGACCGTCGCTTCTACTTCGTCACTGACCGCGGCCGGCTCGTCAGCAACAAGGATCACGGCCAGCTGCAGCTCGTGCGCGCGGAGTACGACTCCGCCGCGGACGCGCTGTCGTTTCGCTTCGCCGGCGGTGACGTCGTCGCCGGCGAGGTCGCGCGCGGCGAGGAGGTCGACACCACGTTCCACAAGCGGCCGCGCCCGGCCCGCGTGATCGTGGGGCCGTGGGCGGACGCCGTCTCGGAGCTGATGGGGCAGCCGGTTCGCCTCGTCGAGCCCGAGGTGCCCGCGCAGGACCGCGGCCGCGGCGGCGCGGCGAGCCTCCTCGCGGCCTCGTCGCTCGGCCGGCTCGCGCAGCAGCTGGGCGTCGACGCGATCGACGGCCGCCGCTTCCGCATGAACTTCGGCGTCGAAGGCATCGACGCGCACGCGGAGGACGCGTGGCGCGGCCGCCGTGTCCAGGTCGGCGACGCCGTCGTCGTCCCGCAGGGCCACGTCGGCCGGTGCGTGATCACCACCCAGAACCCCGACACGGGCTGCACCGACCTCGACACGCTCAAAGGCCTCGCCGCCTACCGCAGCACCGCCGAGACGACCGAGCCGCTGCCGTTCGGGATCCACGCGGCGGTCGCCGAGCCGGGCCAGGTCCGGGTCGGCGACCCGGTAACACCGCTCTAAGGCCCCTCCGCGACTGGGAAAGCCTCGGTCGCGGCGTGCCCGTTCAGGGGTTTACAGGTGGGATAAAGTGGGGTAGAGTGGTCCGAAGTGGACCATGCTGCTGGGTGAGCACGAGCATGCGCTGGACGAGAAGAACCGCCTCACACTCCCGTCGAAGCTCCGAAGCGCCTTCGGAGACGGGGTCGTCGTGACGCGCGGTCTCGATGGCTGCCTCCTGGCGTGGCCGGTCGGCGCCTGGGAGACGATGGCCGGCCGGCTGCAGGCGGTCGACCAGCTCTCGGCCGACGGCCGCAAGATCCGCCGCCACTTCTTCGCCGGCGCGAGCCGCGGCGAGCTCGACAAGCAAGGGCGGCTCGTGATCCCCGCGACGCTCCTCGTGGCCGCCGGGATCACGCGCGAGGTGACGGTGGCCGGCGTGTCCGACCACCTGGAGATCTGGGATCGCGCCGCGTGGCGCCAACAGCTGCACGAGGTCGAAGGGAGCGCGGAAGATGTTGCCGAGCGTCTTGCCAACTGAGACCGATCACATCCCTGTCCTCGCCGAGGAGGTGGTGTCGAACCTCGACCCGCGCCCGGGCGAGACGATCGTCGACGCCACGTTCGGCGCGGGCGGCCATGCCGGTCTGCTCGCGCAGAGACTGCGCGGCGACGGGCGCCTGATCGCGATCGATCGCGACCCGACCGTCGCGCCGTTCTTCGAGCGCTTCCGCCGCGAGCACGGCGTCAAAGCGCGCCTGCATCACGGCGAGTTCTCGACGGTGCTGCAGCGCCTCGCGTCGAACGGCGTGCAGGCAGACGTCGTCCTGCTCGACCTCGGCGTGTCGTCGATGCAGATCGACCGCCCCGAGCGCGGTTTCTCCTATGCGGTCGATGCGCCGCTCGACATGCGCATGGATCCGGGTGCCGGAATCTCCGCCGAGGACGTGGTCAACGACCTGGGCGAGCGCGAGCTCGCGGACATCTTCAAGCGGTACGGGGAGGAGCGGTACGCGCGGCCGATCGCCCGGGCGATCGCGAAGCGCCGCCGCGAGCAGCGCTTCGAGCGGACCGGCGACCTCGTCGACGTGATCAAGGCTGCGATCCCCGCGCCCGCGCGGTTCGGCGAAGGCCATCCCGCGAAGCGCGTCTTCCAGGCGCTCCGCATCGAGGTGAACGACGAGCTCGGCGCGGTCGAGCGCGCGCTGCCGGCGGCACTCGAGATGCTGCGTCCCGGGGGCCGTCTCGGCGTGATCTCGTTCCACTCCCTCGAGGATCGGCTCGTCAAGCAGTTCCTGCGCCGCGAGGAACAGGGTTGCACGTGCCCGCCCGACTTCCCGGTCTGCGTCTGCGGATCGGAGCCCACGATGCGCGCGACGCCGCGCCGCGCGGTTCGCCCCACGGCGGCAGAAGTGGCGCGCAACCCGCGTGCGCAGTCGGCGCGGCTCCGCGTGGGGACGAAGGCCTGATGGCCGCTGTCACACAACCACTCGCACGTCCGCGCATCCGCGCCCGGAAGGCGCGGGCACGTGGCGGGATCCTGTGGATCGCGATCGGCGGGATTCTCCTTGCCGGCGTCGTATTCGTGAACGTGGCCGTCCTCCAGCTGAACCTGCGCCTCGACTCCGCGAACGCCGACCGGACGAAGCTGCTGGCCGACAACGCCGCTCTCCAGACGGAGTACTCGCGCCTCATCTCCTCGCCGCGCGTCACTGCGGCGGCGAAGAAGCAGTTCGGGCTCGTGTACCGGGATCCGTCGGGTTACGTCGACCTCGCGAAGAAGTGACGTCCGACCGGCGCGCCAACCGCCGTATCCGCTTGATCCTCGCGACGTTCATCGTCGTGTTCGGGTTGGCGCTCGGGCGCGCCGCGTGGCTGCAGGTCGTGCACGCCGCCACGTATGGCAAGCAGGCGCAGCGCATGCACGAGGAGACGACGACGACGCCGGCGGGACGCGGCTCGATCCTCGACCGCACCGGTGTCCAGCTCGCGATCGGCGAGCAGGACATCACGGTGTACGCCGACCCGCGGATGGTCACCGACGCGCGCAGCGTCGCGCTCGCCGCGAAGCACCTCTTCGGCGCCGACGCGAACAAGCTCTACCCACAGCTCCTCCGCAAGGACACGCGCTTCGTCTACGTCGCGCGCTTCGCGGACCCGAAAGCCGCGAATGCCTTCCTCGCGAAGCACTTCACCGGGATCGGCTCCTATCCGGAAGAGCGCCGCGCCTATCCGCAGAACACCGTCGCGGCGCCGGTGATCGGCTACGCCGGCATCGACAACAAGGGGCTCGGCGGGCTCGAGCTGCAGTACAACAGCAAGCTCGCAGGCCGTGCCGGGAAGCAGACGATCATCCGCGACGCGACCGGGCAGGCGATCGACACGCTCAGCTCCACGCCCGAGCGCCAGGGCCAGAACCTCTTCACGACGATCGACAGCCGCATCCAGGCGAACGCCGAAGCGGTGCTCCGCAAGACGGTGACGCAGTTCCGCGCGACCTCGGCGAGCGCGATCGTTCTCGACCCACGCACCGGCGCGATCCTCGCGATGGCGCAGGCGCCCGTCTACGACGCGAACAACGCGGCCGATGTCCCGTACGCCGTCCAGCGCAACCGTGCCGTCACCGACACGTACGAGCCCGGCTCGACCTTCAAGCTCGTCACGATCGCCGGCGCGCTGTCACAGGGGATCGTCACGCCGTCCACCAAGTTCCACCTGCCGTACTCCATTCACGTCGCCGACCGCGTCATCCACGACGCGGAGTACCGGCCGACGGAGTGGCTGACCACATCCGAGATCCTGTCGCACTCGTCGAACGTCGGCGCCGTGACGATCGCGGAGAAGCTGGGGCGCGTGTCGCTCATGAACTGGATCGAGAAGTTCGGCTACGGCAAGAAGACCGGGATCGACTTCCCCGGCGAGAGCCCCGGGTTCGTGCTGCCGCTCGAGAAGTGGTACGGATCGACGATCGGTAACGTGCCGATCGGCCAGGGGATCTCGGTCACACCCATTCAGATGGCGGCCGCGTACGCAGCGATCGCAAACGGCGGCGTGTGGGTGCAGCCGCATCTCGTGGAGCGCGTCGGCGGCCAGCTGTACAACGACCACAAGCGCCGCCGCGTCGTCTCCCCGACGATCGACGAGGTGCTGAAGAAGATGCTGACCGGCGTCGTCGACGAGCACGGTGCGACCGGCAACGCGGCCGCGATCCCCGGGTACACCGTCGCCGGCAAGACCGGTACCGCGCAGGTGCCGGGACCGCACGGCTACACGACCGGCAAGTACGTCGCATCGTTCGTCGGCATGGTTCCCGTCAAGAAGCCGCGGCTCGTCGTCCTCGTGGTCGTGAACGAGCCGACACGCGGGATCTTTGGCGGTACCGTCGCCGCACCGGCGTTTGCGGAGATCGCGAAGTTCGACCTGCAGTACCTTGGCGTGGCGCCGGACCATCGCGTCACGCCGGCGCCGTAACCTTGCGGCTGACGATCCTTCACACGAACGACATCCACGGTCACCAGGACCGACTCGCGCAGATCGCGACGCTCGTCACGCGCGAGAAGGCGCGTTCCGACCACGCGGTGCTCTACCTGGACGCGGGTGACGTCGAGGACACGTCGAACCGTCTCTCGAACCTGACGAAGGGGACGGCAATGCACCGCCTGCTCTCGATCGCGGGCTGCGACGCGGCGACCGTCGGCAACGCCAGCTGGCTCCGCTACGGCGCCGCGTCCTTGACCGACCACGCGCGCGCTTCGACGTACCCGCAGCTGCTCGCGAACTTCACGGGCATCGAGGGGCCGGTCTCTTCGGTCCTGCTCGGCGAGGTCGGGATCGTGGGCGTCACCGATCCGTTCGACCGCATCGACGACGTCGAGTGGGGCTTCGGCCGACGCGACGTGCTCGACAGTTCGCGGCAGGCGGCGCGCGACCTCGGTGGGCGCGGAGCGAAGCTCGTCGTCCTCCTCTCGCATCTCGGCTACGAGCACGAGTACCCGCCGTGGGACGACCGCCGGATCGCCCCGGAGCTCCAGGGCGACGTCGACGTGATCATCGGAGGGCACTCGCACCACCTGCTTCCCGACGGCGAGTGGATCGGGCGCATCCTCGTCGCGCAGGCAGGCTGCTTCGGCGACCACATCGGGAGGATCGAGATCGACGGCGAGACGACCCTCGCGTCGGTCGAGGAGGTACCGGCCGACACCGAGCTCCATCCGGGAGTGCTCGCCGAGGCGGCGGCGGTCGAGACGGAGATCGGGGAGCTGCTGGCGGAGCCGCTCGGCTCGCTCGACGAGCCGCTCGACGCGCGGGCGATCGCGGAGATCCTGCGCCGGCGTGCCGGCGCCGACATCGGGATCTTCAGCGAGGGCCAGACCCTCGAGGTGCTTCCCGCCGGGCGGATCACACGCGGCGCGCTCTGGCATGCGTCGGAGTCGGCGGCGAACCCGGGCCTGACGCGCATGACAGGCGATCAGCTGATCGAGCTGCTCGCGCGCGGGAACGAGGCCGAGTTCCAGCGCGGAACGCCGCGTCCGCTCCGCGGGCGGCCGCGCGGCCGGCTCGAGCTCGTCGGGGCGACGCCCGAGGCGGGCCGGGAGTACGTCGTCGCCTCGACCGACTGGGAGCTCGGGATCTTCAGCGGCTACGTGCCCGAGGACTGGCGGCTGCAGATCGAGTACGAGTTCCCGCTGATCGTCCGCGAGGCGATCGAGGAGCACCTGCGAGGCGGGCGCTAGGGTCCCGGCGATGGATCTGAGCGTTTTCGGGGTCGAGGTCACCGACCTGGCCTACGACGCGCGCGCCGTCACACCCGGAGCGCTCTTCTTCTGCATCCCCGGCAAGACGGCGGACGGCCACGATTTCGCGGCGGAGGCGGTCGACCGCGGCGCGGTCGCGCTCGTCGTCGAGCGCCGGCTGGACGATCTCGACGTGCCGCAGCTGATCGTCCCGAGCGTTCGCGCGGCGATGGGGCCGGCTGCCGCCGACTTCTTCGGCCGGCCGTCCGACACGCTCGAGATCGCCGCGGTGACGGGGACGAACGGGAAGACGACGACCGCGTTCCTGCTGCACGCCATCCTCGAGGCGGCAGGTCGGCGGCCCGCGCTGCTCACGAACATCCGCCGCGTCGTCGGCGGGGAGGAGCGGCGGATCGGCCTCAACACGCCCGAGGCCATCGACCTCCAGCGCCTGCTGCGCGAGATGCTCGAGTCCGGCGACCGTTCGTGCGCGATGGAGGCGACGTCGATCGGCGGCGCGCAGGGACGCCTCGCGGGGACGCGCTTCCGGGTGCTCGTGTTCACGAACCTGACGCAGGATCACCTCGACTTCCACGGGACGATGGAGGCGTACTTCGACGCGAAGCGCGCGCTCTTCGACCAGGCGGACGCGGCGGTGGTGAACGTCGACGACGCGTGGGGGAAGCGGCTCGCATCCGAGCTGCCCGGTGCGATCGCGTTCTCCGGCGGCGACGAGCTCGGAGCAGAGCTGCGGTTGCGCGGCCGGTTCAACCGCGAGAACGCGGCCGGTGCCGTCGCCGCGGCGCGTGTGCTCGGCATCGACCCGGCTGCGATCCGGCAGGGCCTCGAGTCGGTTGCCGGTGTGCCGGGCCGCTTCGAGTCCGTCGAGGCGGGGCAGCCGTTCAGCGTGATCGTCGACTACGCGCATACGCCCGACTCGCTGGACAACGTTCTGCGGGCGGCGCGCGAGCTTGGGCCGGGCCGGCTGACCGTGGTGTTCGGCGCGGGCGGCGATCGCGACCGGGAGAAGCGGCCGCTGATGGGGCGCATCGCCGTGGAGCGGGCCGACCGCGCGATCGTCACGACCGACAACCCGCGCAGCGAGGATCCGCAGGCGATCGCGGAAGAGGTTGCGGCCGGCCGGCTGGAGATCGTCGTCGACCGGCGTGCCGCGATCGAGCGGGCGCTCGCGGACGCGGGCGCCGGCGACGTCGTCGTGATCGCCGGGAAGGGCGCCGACACCGAGATGGAGATCGGCGGGCAGTTCGTGCCGTTCGACGACCGCGTAGTCGCGCGCGAGGTGCTGACCAGCGGCGTAGGCTCGACGGAGCCGCCAAAGAGCGAAGGTGCCGGCTTTGCCGGCGCCGGGAGCGGGGAATGATCGCGCTCGAGCTCGATCTCGTCGAACCGCTCGGGCGTCTGTTCGCGCGGCCCTGGGCGGACGCCGTGACCGGCCTGCAGATCGACTCGCGGCGTATCGCCGAAGGTGATCTGTTCGTCGCGGTCGGCGGCGGGGAGGACTTCGTCGAGCATGCGCTCGCGCGCGGCGCGGCCGCGGCGCTCGTTCCCGAAGACGCGCACGCTGCGCTCGCCGCCGTCGCGGGAGCCGTGCGCGACCGCTCGAACGCGAAGCTGGTTGCGATCACCGGCTCGACCGGCAAAACGTCGACCAAGGACATCCTCTATGCGATGTGCGCACCGCACACGAAGACGATCGCCAACGAGGGCAACTACAACAACGAGCTCGGCGTGCCGCTGACACTCGCGCGCCTCGAGCCGGATACCCAGATCTGCATCGCCGAGCTCGGCATGCGCGGCCTCGGACAGATTGCGTACCTCGCGTCGTTCGCGAAGCCCGACATCGGGGTGATCACCAATGTCGGGCCGGTGCACCTCGAGCTCGTCGAGACGATCGAGAACGTGGCGAAGGCGAAGTCGGAGCTGATCGCAGCGCTGCCGGCGGGCGGCGTGGCCGTCATCCCCGACGAGCCGCTGCTCGAGCCGCACTTCGACCGCGCGGACATCACGGTCGAGCGGGTCGATCCCGACGCGCCGATCCCGTTCGCGACGAGCTACTCCGCGAGGCACCAGCTCGCGAACACCCGCTTTGCGGTCGCCGCAGCGCGGCACCTCGGGATCCCGCTGCCGGACCACGAGCTGCACGTCGAATTCTCGAAGTTGCGCGAAGAGGAGCGTGAGCTTCCGGGCGGCGGGCTGCTCCTGAACGACTGTTACAACGCGAACCCGGTCTCGATGCGCGCCGCCCTCGAGCACCTCACCGAGCGGGCGAGCGGCCGCCGTCGCGTCGCCGTGCTCGGTGAGATGGCGGAGCTCGGAGACAGCGCCCCTGCCTACCACGCGGAGATCGGAGCGCTCGTGCGCGAGCTCGGGATCGAGCAGGTGATCGCCGTCGGCGGGCTCGCGCGAGCCTACGGCGGCGAGTGGGTCGCGGACGCAGCCGGCGCCGGGGAGCGCCTCCGCGCCGCGCTGCGCCCCGGCGACGCAGTGCTCGTCAAGGGCTCGCGGTCGGTGGGACTCGAGGTCGTGGCGGAGAACTTGACCAGCTGATGGCACGCGTACTCGTAGCCGCGGTCGTGGCGATGATCATCGCGATCCTCAGCGGCCCGACGTTCATCGGGTTCCTGCGCAAGAACGAGTTCGGGCAGCACATCCGTGAAGAGGGGCCGCAGACGCACCTCGCGAAGCAGGGCACGCCGACGATGGGCGGCCTGCTCATCATCCTCGCGGCGACGATCGCGTTCCTGCCGCTCTCCGACTTCACGCTCCCGGCGCTCACGGTGTTCGGGACCGCCGTCGCGTGCGGCGTGATCGGCTTCCTCGACGACTTCATCAAGCTGCGCCACAAGCGGTCGCTCGGTCTGCGCGGGCGCTGGAAGATGCTGATGCTGCTCGGGATCACGGGCGCGGTCGGCATCGCGGCCCATCACCAGCATCTCTCCCACCATGTCTACGTCCCGGTCGCGAACTTCTCGATCCCGCTCGGGCCCGTGTGGTACGGGTTGCTGTTCCTGATCATCGCCGGCGCCGTGAACGGCGTGAACCTGACGGACGGCGTCGACGGGCTCGCCGCCGGGACGTCGATCATCGCGCTCGCAACCCTGACTGCGATGGCGGTGACGATCTTCATCCGCTCGGCAACGCCCACGCATGGACGCGTTCAGAACCGCCTCGACGTCGCGTTCATCGGCGCGGCGCTGATCGGCGCGGCGATCGGGTTCCTCTGGTTCAACGCCCATCCGGCCGAGGTGTTCATGGGCGACACGGGCTCGTTCGCGTTGGGAGGCGCGATCGCCGCGATGGCGATCATGATGAAGGTCGAGCTGTTGCTGCTCCTCGTCGGCGGGATCTTCGCGGTCACCTCGATCTCGGTGATCCTGCAGGTCGCGAGCTTCAAGTACTGGGGCAGGCGCATCTTCCTGATGGCGCCGCTGCAGCATCACTTCGAGATGAAGGCGTGGTCCGAGACGAAGATCATGGTGCGCTTCTGGATCGTCACCGCGATCCTCTGCGCGGCCGGCTTCGCGCTCTTCTACAAGTACTTCTTGCAGTTCCGCGGCGTATGAAGCTGCTCATGTACGGCGCGGAACGCTCGGGGCGCGCCGTCGCCGCGCGGTCGGACGACGTCGTCCTCGTCGATCGCTCGCTGGGCAACGAAAACGACCTCTCGCTGCTCGACGGCGTCGACGTGCTCGTCAAATCGCCCGGAGTGCCGGGCGACCGCCCGCTGGTCGCCGCGGCGCGCGAGCGCGGGATCCCGGTGTGGTCCGAGGTCGAGCTCGGCTACCGGTGGCTCGCTCCCACGGGGACGAAGTTCGTCGGCGTCACCGGCACGAATGGGAAATCGACGACGACCGCGCTCCTGGGCGCGGTGTTCGAAGCGGCCGGCCGCGACGTCGCGGTCGCGGGGAACATCGGGGTCGCGCTGACGTCCGTCGAGCACGCCGACTGGGTCGTCTGCGAGCTGTCCTCGTTCCAGCTCGA
>Ga0070679_100001992_pt1 | contig 18343 bp, 15 predicted proteins | sample KBSC63BmetaG_FD_65652 | JGI IMG/M metagenome (GOLD analysis project Ga0070679, IMG submission 65652) | Corn rhizosphere microbial communities from Kellogg Biological Station, Michigan, USA - KBS C6-3B metaG | ecosystem: Host-associated > Plants > Roots > Rhizosphere | place: USA: Michigan... | reverse complement strand
GCTATGAGCCGGCCAAGGACGATCTGTCGCCGTTTCGCCAGGACGCGCCGGTGGGCGCCGGCGCCGAGCTGCTCACGGTTGCGCCCGGTCCGAGCGCCGAGTGCCGCTTGCGCGAGGCGCGCGCGGTGGCGCGGCGCATCGCCGAGCTGCGCGCGGGCGGGCGCAAGCTCGGCGACATCGCGATCTTGTTGCGTCGCTTCACGCACTTGTACGACTACCTCGACGCCCTGCGCGCGGCGGCGCTGCCGTACTTCGTCGTGCGCGGACGCGGCTTCTTCGCGGCGCAGGAGGTGCGCGACCTGGCGTGCGCGCTCTCGGTGATCGACGATCCCGACGATCTGTTGTCGCTGGTGGCGCTGTTGCGTTCGCCGATCGTCGGCGTTTCCGACGAGACGGTTGCGCGCTTGTCGCTGGCCGGTCAGCTGCGGACGCGCGTCTTGCTCGACGCGTCGACGGCGCTGCCCGAGTCGCTCGCGCCTGCCGAGCGCGCTGGGCTCGAGCGCTTTCGCACGCGCTTCTCCGAGCTGCGGCTGGTCGCCGATCGGCTCGGGCCGGCGGCGTGCGCGCAGTCGATCGTCGACGACGGCGACCTCGTCGCCTTGCTCGCGTCGACGCCCGACGGCGAGCAGCGCGTGGCCAACCTCATGCGCCTCGTCGAGAAGGCGCGCGAGTTCGAGGAGCGCGGCGGCGATCTTCGCGCGTTCGCCAATTGGCTGCGTCGCGCGGCGGCGCCGGGCGGCGAGGCGCAAGCGGCCGAGGCGCAGGTCGCCGACGAGGGCGACGACGTGGTGCGCGTCATGACGGTGCATCAAGCCAAGGGGCTCGAGTTCCCGGTCGTCTTCGTGCCGGCGTGCGGCGGGCTCGAGCGCCACGACCATTCGCCCATCATCTACGACGCCGACGAGGGGCTCGGCATGAAGCTGCGCGACGAGCGTGCGCCGCAGCAGTGGGTGCACTCGCTCGCGTCGCGGCGCGTGACCGACGTGCGCAAAGCGCGACAGACCGCCGAGTCGTTGCGCGTATTCTACGTCGCCGCGACGCGCGCGCGCGATCTCGTCGTCTTCTCCGGCGAGCCCTTGCGGGCGCATCAGGTCTGTTGGCGGCAACATCTCGACGCTCTCGTGGCCGATGAGCGGCGCCGGCCGCTCTTGCGCGTCGTCGACGGCGACGCGCTTGCCGCACCCGCGGTGATCGACGCGCGCACCGACACGCGCATGACGGCGTCGCTCGGCGCGACCGCGCCCGATCCTGCGGAGACGATCGCCGCTCGCGCCGTTGCACGCCTGCACGCGATCGCCGCGCGCCCGTCGCCGCGTCCAGGCAACGTCACGGTGGCGGTCACGCAGCTCGCCGATTTCCAGCTCTGCCCGCGCCGCTATCAGCAGTTTCACGCGCTCGGCCTGCAAGAGCATCCGTCGTCGTCGCGCGCGCCGTCGCCCGACGTCATGGTCGAGGTCGACGACACGCTGCCACCGCTCGATCCGTTGCGCCGCGGCACGCTCGCGCACCGGCTGCTCGAGCGCGCGCCCTTCCGCCGCGACGGCGCCACCGACGCCGCGCGCGCCGAGCTCGATCGCCTGCTCGCCGCCGACGGCTACGAAACCAAAGATCCGCTCGTCGCCGAAGTGCGCACGCACGTCGCCGCGTTCCTCGATACGCCATTCGCCCGCGCCCTCGACGGCGTCGCCGTTCGCCGCGAGCTGCCGTTCCTCTTGTCGGTGCCATACGACGGCGGGGTCTTGTACCTGCGCGGCCAGATGGACCTCGTGGTGCTGACGTCCGACGGTGTCACCGTCGTCGACTATAAGCACGCGCGCGTCGGCGATCCCGAGGACTACCGCTTCCAGCTCGACGCCTACGCGCTCGCCGCGCGCCGTTTGTACCCGGCCGCGCCGTCGGTGCGCACGGGCCTGGCGTTCCTCAAGGAAGCGGATCCGTCACCGCAGATCGCGCCCGCGCCGCCCTCGGCGTCGTTCGAGGTCGCGCTCGCCGAGCTCGGCCGCTCGCTCTCGGCCGCGCGCGCCGCCGACGATTGGACGCAGCGCCCGCTCGCGACCTGCCATCGGCTGCGCTGCGGCTTCATCTACCGCTGCTATCCGTCGGAGCGATGAGGGTGCGCGCGCGCCTCGCCGTCGTCGTCGCCGTCGTCACGCTCGCCACGGCGCTGGCGCGCGCCGAGCCGAAGGCTGCCAAGCCGGTCTTACTGCCGCCGCCGAAGGCCGACGATTCGCTCGCGCCCGCGCGCGTCGACGCGGCGCTGCTCGATCGCTCCTACAAGCGCGCGCGCAACACGCGCAACATCGGCATCGGGCTGGCCGCGCCGGGCGTCGCGCTCAGCGTCCTCGGCGGCGTGCTCATCGGCTTCGGCTCGACGAGCCCGAACCTCTTCGACCAGGTCGACAAGATCATCGCCGGCGTCATCACCGCGGGCGCCGGCCTGGTCATCGGCATCCCCGGCGTCTACTTCTGGTCGACGGGCCAGGACGACATGGACTCGGTCATCTGGCGCCGTCGCCAGCTCCTCACTTCGTCGCCGCCGTGATCACCTCGAGCCCGCCGAGATAGGGCCGCAGCACCTTCGGCACCTCGACGCTGCCGTCGGCGCGCTGGTAATTTTCGAGCACGGCGATGAGCGTGCGCGGCAGCGCCAGCCCCGAACCGTTCAGCGTGTGCACGAAGCGCGGCTTGTCCTTGCCGCTCTTGGCCCGAATCATCGCGCGCCGCGCCTGGAAGTCGCCGAACGTCGAGCACGACGACACCTCGAGCCACTCGTCGCAGCCCGGCGCCCACGCCTCGAGGTCGTACTTCTTGCACGCCGCGAACGACAGATCGCCCGTGACCATTTCGACCAGCCGATAAGGTAGCTCGAGGCGGCGCAAGATCTCGGCAGCGTCATCGACGAGCTTGTCGAGCTCCGCCAACGACTGCTCCGGCGCCACGAACTTCACCATCTCGACCTTGTCGAACTGATGCCCGCGCTTGATGCCGCGCGTGTCCTTGCCGTGCGCCATCTTTTCGCGGCGGAAGCAGGCGGTGTACGCGACGTGCTTGATCGGCAGCGCCTCGGCGTCGAGCACCTCGTCGCGGTACATGTTGGTGACGGGCACCTCCGCCGTCGGCACCCAATAGAAATCTTCCTCGGCGTCGCGGTACAGGTTCTCGCCGAACTTCGGCAGCTGCGCGGTGCCGACGAGACAGTCGCGCTTGACCATCTGCGGCGGGTACACCTCGGTGTACCCCTGCTCGTTGTGGACGTCGATCATCCACGCGATCAGCGCGCGCTGCAGCCGCGCGCCGACCCCGCGCAGGAGATAGAAACGCGACCCCGAGATCTTGACGCCCCGCTCGAAGTCGATGAGCCCGAGCTCGGTGCCGAGATCCCAATGCGGCTTGGGCGCGAACGAGAACTGCCGCTTGTCGCCGACCTCGCGCACGACCCTGTTCTCGGCGTCACTCTTGCCCGCCGGTACCGACGGATCGGGCAGGTTCGGCAGCTGCAGCGCGAGCGTCTGCATCTCTTCGTCGAGCGCAGCGATCGCCTGGTCTCCCTGCGCGATCTGCCCCTTCATGCCTTCCATCTCGGCGATGAGCTGCTTGCGCTTTTCCGGATCCTTTTCGCGCCCGACGGCTGCCGAGCCGAGGTTGCGCTTCTGCTTGAGCTCGTCGCTGGTGGCGACGATCTGGCGGCGCCGTGCATCGATCTCGATCAGCTTGCGCGCGATCTGCGCGGCGTCGTCGTCGAACAGGCGGTCGCGATAGATGGCAATCACTTCCTCAGGCTGCTCGCGGAGGAGCTTCAGGTCGATCATCGACGGTAACTCTCGACGCCGACTCGCGTCGTGTCAAGCGCCCGCCCGTAGGGCAAGCAGGCCTTGTGGTCGTGCTTTTGCAAACTTGTGGTTCCGGTGATGCCGAACCCTGGTCCCGGAGAGCGCGAGGAGGTCCCGTGAAAATCTCGAAAGATCGCGTCGTGTGCATGGATTACACCATTCGGCTGGGCAACGGCCGCGTGGTTGAAAGCAGCGTCGGCCAGGAGCCGCTGACCTATCTGCACGGACGCCGTCAAATCGTCCCCGGGGTCGAAAAAGCCATCGACGGCCTCGAAACGGGCGCGTTGTTGGAAATTGTGGTTCCTCCGGCGGAGGCGTACGGCGACCGCGATCCGAGCGGCGTCTTCGTCGTACCGCGTGCCGCCTTCCCGAGCGGCGAAGAGATCGCGCCCGGCATGATGTTCTCGGCGTCGCGCCCGGACGGCAAGAGCATCACCTTCCGCGTCATCGAAGCGAACGACGAGCTGGTGCTGGTCGATACGAACCATCCGCTCGCCGGCGAAACCCTGCACATCTCCATTCACGTCCATACCGTTCGCGCTGCAACGACCGATGAGCTCTTTAGCGGCCGCGCGCAGTCCGAGCGCGCCTTCGCGCAGGAGCCGCACTACCTCGCCTGAGCCGCCGCGCTCGTCGGTTACTTCCCCGGCTGCGCGTACCCCCATCGACGCATCATCCCCGCGACTTCGCTCGACGACTTTGCCGTCGTCGGCAGCGTCAGCGGCGTAATCGGGCTCGGATCGCGCCACAATAGAATCTCGCCGCGCTCGCCCGGCACGGGCGGACGAGCGGCGTCGATCCAGGTGAGCCGCTCGCCCGACAACCGGAGCTCCGCGGCGTCCGCGAGCAGCGGCAGCGCGAACTCGCCCAGCAGCACCTCGCGCGGCGCGACGGGCGTGCCGTCCCGCCGAAGCGCGAGCACCATCTTCGCCGTCGGCGGATCGATCGCCAGGTCGACCTGCGCGGCACCGCGGAGAGTCAGACGTACCGTGTGTGCATCGACGGGCGAGGCCTCGGCGCCGGCAACGCCGCGCAGCGAGATCGCACCGTCGGACTGCAGCGTCCCGTCGACCACGTGCGCGCGCTCGTCCGGTGCGACGCGCAGGTGCACGACTGCGACCGGTGCATCGCGCGCCGTCGGCGCTTCGCGCTCGAACAGCGCGCGCATCCGCGCGAGCGCCTCCGGATCGCGGCTCGCCAAATCCTCGTGCTCGGCCGGATCGTGCCGAAGATCGTATAGCTCCTCGATCCGGTCGACGCGCTTGCCTCCTTCGAGCGTCAGCCGGCCGTCGCTGCGCCGCAGATAGGCCCATCCGCCGGCCCGCACCACCCGCACGTCCTGCCCTTCCACGAAGGCCGGCCGCTCCGGCTGCGTCTCGCCGCGCCACAGCGGGGCCAGCGATCGTCCGCGCGCCCCCTCGCGCGGAGCAACCCCGACGAGCTCGCGAATCGTCGGCTCGATGTCGACGAAGCTCACCTGGCTCGCGATGCTCTTCGCCGGCACCGTCCCCGGCATCCGCATCACCAGCGGCACGCGCAACAGCTCGTCGTACCCCGACCAGCCGTGATGATGGAGCGTCGGCTGATGCAGCGCCTCGACGGTATGCGCGTGCTCGTGATCGAAGACCTCGCCGTGATCGCCGACGACGACCACCAGCGTTCGCTCCGACAGCTTCAGCCGATCGAGCGCATCGATGACACGCCCGAGGTAGTCGTCGGCGTACGCCGCCTCGGCGAGGTACGCGCGCGCCATCGAATCGTCGGGGAACGGCATCGCAGGCACCTTCGCCAAATACGCCGGCGGCGGCGTGTACGGCCAGTGCGGCGCGTCGTAGTGCAAATGGAGGAACCACGGCTCATCGCGGTGCGACTCGATGAAGGCGACCGCTGCGTTGCTGATCGCAGGCGTGTCGAGCACGGGGTGTCGGATGTCGGCGACCTCCTCGAACCCGAGCGTCAACCCGATCTGCGGATAGCCGAGCAGGAAGAAGTTGTTGCCGATGGCCATCGACCGATAGCCGCGGCCGGCAAGCACGCGCGGCAACAGCGGCGGCGCGATGGCATAGAACCGCCTGCGGTCGCCGTCCGACGGAATCATCTCCTCGGCGCCTTGCCCGAGCGCGGTCGGCAGGTCGCCGCCGAGCATCGCCAGCACCGACGGTCGCGTCCACGTGGCGGCGGTGATGGCTTGCGTGAACGACGTGCCTTCCGCCGCCAGCGCGCGCAGCCGCGGCATCGCCGGCAGCGCATCCGCACGCAAGGTGTCGATCACGACGAACAGCACATTGGGAATGGGACGCCGCGCGCCGCGATCGACGATGAGTGGATCGCCCCAGAACGCCGCCGATTCGCCATGCGTCGCCAGCGCGATCTCGTGCGCACCGCCCGCGAGCGGCTGTTTCACCGCGATCCACGCGCCCGCCTGCGCTGCCGCGATCGTTCGCCGCTGCGTCGGGACGCCATCGATCTCGACGACGAACTCGACGTCACCTCCGCCGGGCGGCACCGCCAGCGACGCTTGCAGCTCGCCGTGCGCGAACGCCGGCACGTGGAAGACGTAACGCGATTCACCGGGCGCGAACAGCGCGCGCTTCGACTCGTAGACGGCACGCGTACGGTTCCACACCGGATCGAAGCGCAGCGAGCGCGCCTTGGCCGGTGCGATCGGATGCGGCGTTCCGTACGACGCGACGTCAGCGTCCGCCAGCGCCAGCTCGACGACGCGCAGCACCTCATCGCCGCGGAGGCCCGTGTACGGATCCACGATCTTCGCCGGGTATGCGAGCGCCGTCCAGGCCTCGGCCAGCGACGGTGACGACAGCTGAGCATCGCCGGCGTGATCGACGAACCGATAGGCGATCGCATCGCCCGGCGACAGTGTCACGGCGCGCGATGCAACCGTCGCCGTCGCCGTCGCCGACGAACCCGCGGGCAGGCGCGTCTTGCCGCAGCCGACGAGAACGAGGGCGACGAGGAGCGCACGTTTCATCGCGGCACCAGAAAATCGCCGCGCAACGTCATCCGCGTGTCGCCGAGCATCCAGCGATGGAGCTTCTCGCGAAGTGCGCTCGCGACATCGGGATGCTTCGCGAGCACGTCGGTGCGCTCATCCGGATCTGCGGCGAGATCGTACAAGCTCCAGAGCACGCCGGCTCGCGTTGGACGATAGAGCAGCTTCCAGCGGTCCGTTCGGATCGCGCGATGCTTGGCGACGATCACCGTGTCCTGCCACTCCGGCCGCAAGTAGACGTCATCGTCGGGCGCGAGGTCCGTAACGCCGGTGATCGTCGGATAGGGCAAGCGCTCGTCGGGCGAAAAGCCCGGACCGTTCGCCACGAACCACAGCTCCGTTTCCTGAAACGCCTCGAGACCGAGCGTCGAGCGCTCGCCGCGCAACAGCGGCGCCAGATCGACGCCATCCGTCGGTGGAGGCGCAATGCCGACGAGATGCGCCAGCGTCGGGGCGAAGTCCACGTCTCGGACCAACCCCGGCACGTCGTGCGGCGGCAGATGGTCGTGAGGATCGATCCACACCCATGGCACGTGATCGGCGGCGCTGCCGCGCAAATGATCGCCGTGGCCCATGCCGCGCTCGGGCAGGTCGTACAGGTTCTCCCCGTGATCGGCCAGCAGGATGACGATGGTGTCGTCGGCGAGCCCGTCGCGCTTGAGCCGCTCCAAGATGCGAGCGATCGCTGCATCGGTCGCGGCGACGGCGCCGTCATAGAGCGCTCGCACTTGCTTGCGATCGCCATCGGTGGCGGGCGCCGGCGCGAGCGGCGGCTTTTGATAGCGATACGGCCCCGCGTAGTCGTGCGCTCCGTAGCGTCGGTAATAGGGATCCGGCGACGCATAGGGAAAGTGCGCGGCCGAGAAGAAGACGGTGAGAAACAGTGGCTGGCTGCGAGCGCCGTCGAGCTCGGCGATCGCTCGATCGGCGAGGCGCGCCGGATCGGACAGCTCGGGCATCGCATTCACGGCGGGAAACAACCGCCGCCCGAGGCTGCTCGTCGCGTACGGCAAGACGTTCGGATGCACCTGCAGCCCGCGCAACGCGACGATTGTCTTCATGTCGAAGTAGGGCACATCGACGTGATCGAACCCGAGCGCGGTGCGCGAAAAGATCTCGCCCGCGTAGTCACTGATGACCGATGTGCGGTATCCGGCATCGTGCAGCACCGACGGGAGTGCCGGCCCGATGGCAGCGCGCTGCGCCGCCGACGGGAACATGTGTCGAATCCCGTGATGGTGCGGATACCGCCCCGTCAGCAGTGTCACGAACGATGGGAACGTTCGCGGGACGGTGACGTGAGCTTCACGAAACCGGACGCCGTGGTCCGCCATTGCGGCCAGCGTGGGAAAGCGCGCATGTGTGTCGGCGCCGAATACGCGATCGGCACGCAAGCTGTCGACGGCGAGGATGAGGATGTTCGGACGTCGTCCCGGATGCGCGAGGGCTCGTCGATGGGCGGCCAAGCCGACGACGCCGACGACCAGCCCGAGCACGGCCGCTGTCGCCCAGCGCGCGACGCGCACACGCGGGAGCTGCTCGAGCCAACGACGCGCCATCGACCGTCCCGCGCGGCCCATCAGCGGCACGGCGACCGCCGCGATCAGCAACGCGACCACGAGCACATCGAGCACACGCGACGTCGCGTGCTCGGTCAGCCACACCATCGCCGCGCGCCGGACGCCCCCGCGGTCGTAGAACGCCTCCGAATACAGCTGCGGATAATGGACGAGGCTGCGGCAAAACAGATAGGCGTGCCCAACGAGCGCGGCGATGAGGCCGCGCGCCATGCGCCGTCGCATCGACGGCACCCGGTGACGCACGCGATCGCCGAAGTCACCGAGGAGCGCGCCGATGCCGCCGAACAGTGCGCCCATGACGACGTACGTCGCCAGGATCTTCAGCTGATCGCGCGCGATCTGCGCGCCGTATCGATGCAGGATGAGATTGGTCGCCTTCTCGTCGGAGAAGCCCATGAAGTCGAGCGTGGCGCCGACGAAATCGAGACCGAAGAAGAGCGCGAGCGCGACCGCTCCCGCGCCGGGACCACTGCCGAGCGCGCGTCGGACTACGCGTGCGATGGCTCGCCAGACCGTCACGGCCCCTCAGTTTCCCACGACGCGCGCCGCCGCGCCATCCGCTTCGCGACGGTACGCCACGACGCGGACGGCGCCCCGCGACGCCGTCGGCCGCCAGCCGCGCGGCGGCGGTACCGCCACCGGCCGACACACCGGCAACGCCTGATGCACGACAAGCGTGGGCGCCAGCTCGTCGAGCGCCGCCAGCGGATCCAACCATCGCTTCGTCGGACCGGCGTGACCCAGCACGACGACGAGCTCCGGGCGCGCCGTCTCGACCGCCGCGGTCGAGCGCGCGCCGAAGAGCTCGCGGGCGAACAGCACCGTCATTCGCAACGCGCCGATCGTCACAGTGCGCCCGTCCAGCAGCGACGTTCGTCCGGTCGGCGCGGCGGCCCACAGGAGCCGCCGCCCGCGATCGCACGCATACGCGAACGATCGCGGACAGCGCTCCATCCCCCACGCCGCCTGCGCTTCGTCGACATCGATCCCGAATACGACACCGACGCCGGCGTTTCGCGAAGACGCCGCCAATACCTCCGCCCATTCGTCGCGCTTCGCAGCCGACGCCGCCGTGACGTATCCGGCAGGCAACACCACGACACCCTCGGCATCAGCGTCGCCGATTGTCGACATGAGCTGCACCGCCGCGTCGAGCCGCTCGTCCGGCCCGAAGCTGCACGACGGACCCTCGTCTTCGCGAAATGCCAGCGTGAAGAGACTCATGCCGCCGCCTCCTCGACCTCGTCCGCCTCCACCGGTAGCGGGGCCGCCGGCTCGGCCAACTTCAACGCCGACAGCAGCCGCTCGCGCAGCGACTCGACGATCTCCGGGTTCTCGGCGAGGAACGCGCATGCATTCTCGCGCCCTTGTCCCATGCGCTCTCCGTCGAGCAAAAACCACGCCCCCGACTTCTCGATGAGCCCATGCGTGGTGCCGAGATCGATCACTTCGCCCATGACGTTGATACCCGTGCCGAACAAGACGTCGAACTCGGCCTGGCGAAAGGGCGGAGCACACTTGTTCTTCACCACCTTGACGCGCACGTGCGTTCCGGTCGCCTCGTCGTCCTTCTTGATGGCCGCGGTCTTGCGAATGTCGAGCCGCACCGACGCGTAGAACTTGAGCGCGTTGCCTCCGGTCGTCGTCTCGGGGTTGCCGAACACGATGCCAATCTTCTGGCGAAGCTGATTGATGAAGATGATGGTCGTGTTCTGCTTGAACGTGACCGCCGTGAGCTTGCGCAGCGCCTGGCTCATCAGTCGCGCTTGCAGGCCCATGTGCGCATCGCCCATGTCGCCTTCGATCTCGGCCTTCGGCGTCAACGCCGCCACCGAATCGACGACGATCAGATCGATGCCGCCCGATCGCGTCAGCTGGTCCGCGATCTCGAGCGCCTGCTCGCCGTTGTCCGGTTGCGACACGAACAGCTCCTCGAGCCGCACGCCCAGCCTTCGCGCGTATTGCGGATCGAGCGCATGCTCGGCGTCGATGAAGGCGCACGTCCCGCCGAGCTTCTGCGCCTCGGCGACCGCGTGCAGCGTCAGCGTCGTCTTGCCCGACGACTCGGGCCCGAAGATCTCGATGACGCGCCCACGCGGCAGCCCGCCGACTCCGAGCGCCAGATCGAGCGACAGCGAGCCGGTCGGGATCACATCGACGTCCTGCGCCTTGCTGCCGTCGAGGGGCATGATCGCGCCCTTGCCGAACTGCTTCTCGATGGCGGCGATTGCCGCCTGCACTGCTTTGAATCGTTCCTTGGTCTTCATGGTCTCCCCCTCGTGTTGGTCAGACGATCGTGTTGTGGTGGAGCTCGCGCCGCAGTCGTTGCCGCTCGTCTTCGCGGACGAGCGCAACCTGGCTCGCCAGGCGGAACAGATCGTCATAGGTGCCCGTATCGACGGTTCCGCGACGCAATCCGCGATAGATGCCGAGCTTGATCTGTCGGTCGGCCAGAATGCACTCGCGCCAGCTGCGCAGCGCGTGCCAGGCGGTGCGCGCCTGCAACGCCTGCTCTGATGCGATGCGCATGCAGCTCGCGCCGAGATGCAACAGATGCCCTTCGTCGGTCGACGTCGACAAGCGACGCGCTAGCGCCGCCGCCGCTTCCCAGAGCAGGCGATGCGCGGCGAAGCAGTTGCCCGTCGCTCTCGCCGGCTCGATCTTCTCGGTCATCGCAGCTCCTGATCGAGCGCGCGAAAATCAATCGCGCATTGAAGGTCTTGTCGTTCGATGGCGGGCTTCGTCCTGAGGTCGGCGATGGTGCGAGCGACGCGCAGGATGCGGTGCACACCGCGCGCGCTGATTCCGCGCTTCTGCACGATGCGTCCGAGATGCGTCGACGACGCCGTGTCGAGGCGGCACCACGCGCCGATTTGCTTGGGTCCCATCTGTGCGTTGGCGTGCAACCCGCTGCCGCCAAATCGGCGCCGCTGAATCTCGCGCGCCGCCAAGACGCGGTCGCGCACCGTCGCTGACGCTTCGCCGGCACGCGAATCGGTCAGCGCTTTGTAGTCGACCTGCGGCACTTCGACCTGCAGGTCCAGGCGGTCGAGCAGCGGCCCGGAGATGCGCCCGCGATAGCGGCGAACGCGTCCGCTGTCGCAGATGCAGTTGCGAAGCGACGATCCGTGGTACCCGCACGGACACGGGTTCATCGCCGCGACGAGGGCAAATGCTGCCGGGAACTCGATCGCATGGCGCGCGCGTACGATGGTGATCCGTCGCTCCTCTAGCGGCTGCCGCAGCGCCTCCAGTACCGTGCGCTTCATTTCCGGCAGCTCGTCGAGAAACAGCACGCCGTTGTGTGCGAGGCTGATCTCGCCGGGCTTCGGCACGCCCGAGCCGCCGCCGACGAGGCCAGCCAGCGACACGTCCTGATGCGGCGCGCGAAACGGCCGACGCCGAATGAGCGACGCACCGTCGAGCTTGCCGGCCGCCGAGTAGATCATGCTCGTCTGAAGCGCTTCGTCTTCGTCGAGCGGCGGCAAGATCGTCGGCAGACGGCGCGCGATCATGCTCTTGCCCGAACCCGGCGCGCCGATGAGCAGGAGGTTGTGCGAGCCGGCGGCGGCGACTTCGAGCGCGAGCTTGACGTATTCGAGCCCACGCACGTCCGCGAGATCCGCATCGCCGATGGCGTTGCGCTCCTGCGGCGGCAACTCTTCGACGCGCGGGAGCGTCTGCTCGCCGCGCAAGTACGCCGCCACTTCCGGCAGCGACGACGCCGCCAGCACCGGCACTTCGCGAATCGCTGCCGCCTCGGCGGCACACGCGCGCGGCAGGATGACCGCTCGCGCACCGCGCGCCCGCGCGTAGAGCGCGATTGGCAGCCCACCGGCAACGCGGCGCAAGCTGCCGTCGAGCGACAGCTCCCCCATCATTAATACGTCTTGCAGCGCGTGCTGCGGCACGATCTCTTGCGCCGCGAGCACACCGACGGCAATCGGCAAATCGAACGCGGCGCCGTCCTTGCGCACGTCCGCGGGGGCCAAGTTGATCGTCACCTTGCGCGGCGGGATCTTCCAGCCGGAATGATCCAGCGCCGCGCGCACGCGCACGCTGCCTTCTTTGACGGCGCCGGCGCCGAGCCCGACGAGATAGAAACCGGGCAGCCCCATCGTGACGTCGACTTCGGCACATACGCCGTACGCCTCGACGCCGAGCACTGCCGCTGACTGCACCTTGGCCAACACGACCCACGCCTACAGCACGCGGCGTGCCGAGTGGTGCGCACGCGATCTCGCGCGTTTGCATCGCCGAGAGGCGGGGTCTCGCGGCAGGTGGCAACCGGTATCCGGATCCTGTCCGGTGCACCGGACAGCAAACTCCGGAGAACCGACAGCGAGCGCGACTACGCGCTCAGCGCGTGTGTGCGATGACGAAGTTGCCGACCAGGGTGGCGAAGCGAGCCGGCTCCTCGAGGTCGATCATGTGGCCGCTGTGCTCGAATATATCGAGTCGTGCGCCGGCGACGCCGAGACGTCGCTGCGCCCTACGACGATGAGCGTGGACCGTCCTTGAGCAGTGTCGTCGACGCTTCCGCGAACCATGGTCTTGCGCCGGAGCGCTCGATGCTCTTCAAGAATGCGCCGAAAAATTCCTGGTCGCCGCGCGACGATGCGCCGTACAGGACGAGCGCCGAAACGCGATTCGGATGATCGATCGCGAAGCGCTGTGCCACGAGCCCGCGATGCCTGCGGCCGATGACGCACAGTCGCCCGACCGCGAGCGCGGCGACAAAACCTCGAGCTCGTCGGAGTAGCGCTGCATCTGCCAGCGGCGGCGCGCTGCGAGTGCGCGCAGCTGGAAGCGGCGACCGCAGCGACGAGGAGAAGCGAACGAAGAAGCATGCGCCGATGCTGGCGGTGCGCTCTGCGAGCGAAAATGAGCGACCGCACGGTTCGTTGCGCGTGCCGCGATCGACCGCGTGGTGCGATCGGTGGCCAGGTGGCAACCGGTATCCGGATCGTGTCCGGTGGGCCGGACAGCAGAGTCCGGCGATTTCGTGTAGAGCCGCGCAATTGCACAGCGCGGAACGCGGCACGCTTCGTGCTCTGTCGCGCGGGCATGCAGGCCGCCCGGCTCAAGATGATCCTCCGTCGACGACTGCGTCGCGGCCAGCGTGCAGACGGATCGAGCTGGCTGTGGGTGGTGCTCTTCGCGATGTCGATCGTGCTCGCTACATTATATGTAGCGTGCGAGTCGCAGGCGTTCGGCGACTCACGGTTTGGCGGCGCGGCTCGCGTCAGTGACGTCGAAAAGCTCGAGCGCGACACCGCCGCGATCGAACCCTTTGCCCTTGCGCAACAGGAGCACGCGATTGCCGGCGAGCTGCCAGCTCGAGCGGCGCCCTTCGCCCGAGATGCGCAGCAGCGGACGTACGGCGTACGTTTGCCGATCGATCTCGTACAGGTCGATGTCGTCGAGATCGGCCTTCTTGCGGCTGACGGCGTCGGGGTTGACGGGATCGATCGTCAACGAAGCGGCGGCGCGCTTGTCGTCGACCGTCTGCCAGGCGAGCGTCGCCGGATCGTATTTCCAAAGCTGACGAGGCAGCACGATCTCGTGCTCGCTGATGCCGTCGATCATGAGGAGCTTCTTGTGGTCGTCGGAGTAGCGGACGATGACCGGTTGATTCGGAGCGTCGCGACGAATGAGGCTGACCTGCGTGAATCCGAGCACGTCCTGCACCTCGGTTTCCGAGAGCAACTTGCCGCTGAAGACGTCGAGGCGCGCGTAGCGATCGGGACGCCGCATGTCGCGCGCCTTGTCGAATTCACCGGCACGCAACCCGGCCAGGACGGTGAAACCGTCCGCCCACCACAGCGGCTTGAGCGACGAAGGTCCCTGCTTGATCTGACCTTCGCTGTCCTCGCGCCAGGTACGCTTCTTCAGCGGCTTCAGGGTATCGACTGCGTACGCGACGATCGCATGCTCGACGCCGCGCTTCTCGGTGCGCGTGTAGGTCACGAAGGCTCGCTTGCCGTTGACGGTGGCGAAGGCGAAGCGGCCGAACGGCCCGATTGGTTTCGCCTTGTCCGGGCCTGCGGCGGTGAACGCTTGAGCCGTGGATGTCCCGTCGCTGCCGCGGACGACGAGGACGCGCGTTGGCGAGAGCCAGGCGACCGCGATGGCATCGGTCGGCGCTCCAGCGATGTTGACGTTGTTTCCGCCCACGTCGGCAAGGTGCAGCGTCGCGGCGGTGGCGCCGTCAGTCGTGATGTACGCTACGGCCTTGCCGTCGTCGCGCAGCGAGTAGGCGTCGTCGATGAACCCGTCGCTGCCCGCGTCGAGCCGCTGCAGAGCCGTCGGCGCGGCGAGCGCGCTCGACGTAGCCAACACGATCGCCGTCACAAGCGAGATGCGCATGATGCGGTTAGACCGCTAGGTGAATGGGCTTGTCAAGCCGGGCACGAGGCGGGAAAACGCGGGCGGCAGAGGTGCGCTGGCACGGATCGGCTTGCCCGATCGAGGATGCGGCAGCTCGAGCGCATAGGCGTGCAGGCAGAGCCGCTCGAACGACGGTCCCGCATACGCGGTGTCACCGACGATCGGATGCCCGAGCGACGACAGGTGCACGCGGATCTGATGCGTGCGCCCGGTTTCGAGCCGCACCTCCACCGCGGCGACGGGGCCGCCGTCGTACGTCCCGTGCGCCAGCACGGCAAAGCGTGTGCAGGCCGGCTCGCCTGCCGTCGCGTCCTCGGCAAGCGGTGCACGCAGACGCTGATCGCGGGGATGACGGCCGATGCGCTTGCGAATCGTACCCTCGCCCTCGAGCGGTCCGGACGCGATCGCGAGATAGCGCCGGTCGATGGCGTGCTCGGTCATCGCACGCTGCAGCGGTGCGTACGCGGCGCTGTGCAGCGCGACGAGCAGCAGCCCAGAAGCTTCCTTGTCGAGGCGATGCATGAGTCGCGCGTCGGCACCGAGCTCGCGTGTCGCCGCCGCATCGAGCGAAAACGCGCGCTGCCCCGGCTCCGCTTGCGACGGCAGCCCCGCGGGTTTGTCGACGATCGCAACGTCGTCGTCGCGATACACGACGACGAGCGGCGGCGCCTCGGTGGCCGGCGACAGGTGAACCGTCAGCTGATCACCGACCGCGACGCTGCCGAGCGCATCATGGGCACGCGCGCGGCCGACGTACACACTGCCGCGCGCGACCAGAGCCGCGGCATCGGCCGGCGTCAGATCGAGGCGCGCGACGAGAAGATCGCGGAGCGACGCTGGATCGTTGGCCCAGCGACGAAAGACCCGTTTCTTCATCTACGCGAGCGGCGGCAGGGCGCACAGCGCCGACGCCAGCTCGGCGCCGAAAGCGGCGTTGTTCAGAGCGAGCACGCGGTTGGCGGCGAGGCTGCGCTTTTGCGTGGCGCGCGAGACGAACGCCAACAAATGCGGCGTCAGCGCCTTGCCCCGGATACCGTTGCGCGTGGCGTCGGCCAACGCGTCCTCGACGGCACGGCCGATCTGCGCGGCATCGAGCGCGTGCGCGCGCGGAATCGGATTGGCGACGAGAATGCCGGCGCCGCGCAGGCTCCAGTGCGCGTGGCAGACGGCGGCGGCATCCTCGGCGCTGTCGACCCGGTGCTCGAGCGGCAGTCCGCTCGTGTACGTGTAGAACGCCGGGAACTCGTTGGTGCGGACGCCGAGCACCGGGACCGCCAGCGTTTCGAGCATCTCGAGCGTGCGCGGCAGATCGAGGATCGCCTTGCACCCGGCGGAGACGACGGCGACGGGCTCGCGGCCCAGCGTCGTCAGATCGCTCGAAACGTCGCCGCTGTCGCCGCGGTGTACGCCGCCGATACCGCCGGTGGCGAACACGCGGATGCCGGCGCGGGCGGCGGCGAACGTCGTCGCCGAGACGGTGGTGGCGCCGTTCTCGCCGCGGGCGCACAAGACGCCGAGATCGGCCACGCCGACCTTACGCCAGCGTTCGGCGCCGCTGGCGCGCGCCATGCGCTCGAGGGTCGCGCCGTCGATGCCGACGCGGATGCGGCCGCCGACGACGGCGATTGTCGCAGGAACCGCGCCGTGACGTCGCGCCTCCTCCTCGAGGGCACGGCCGATGTCGAGGTTCTCCGGCCAAGGCAGACCATGCGCGACAATCGTCGACTCGAGCGCGACGACCGGCTTTCCCCCGGCGATCGCGTCGCGTACTTCGTCGGCGATGTCGATCGGCGCCATTCAGTTGCTCTCGCGCGGCCCGCCGGCGACGCGCGCCCGGATCTGCTCGAGCTCCTGTCGGCCGATTTGATAGCGCGTGTTGCAATAGTTGCAGACCACTTCCGCCGGCTTGTTCTCGGCGATCATTTCGTCGAGATCGACGGTGCCGAGGAGCGCGAGCATCTCGCCAATTCGCTCGGGCGAGCAGCGACAGTGAAAGCGTATGCCGCGATCGCCCGCCATGAACTCGAGCGGGCCCGGCGTCCAGGCGCGCTCGGCGAACGTCGTTGCCGAACGGACTCCTTGCCGCAAAAGCTCGCCGATGAGGTCGGTCCGGAGCGCATGTTGGACCTCGCGAACGATGTCGGGATCGCCGCCCGGCATTGCCTGTACGAGGACGCCGGCGGCGGCGGCAACGTGGCCGTTGCCGTCGAGGAGCACGTCGCAACCGAGCGCGGACGGGACCTGCTCGCTGGTGCGCAGATAGGCCTCGATGTCCTCGTCGACTTCGCCGGTGACCATCGCGGTCTGGCCCTGGTACAGCTCCTTGAGGCCGAGGTCGCGCAGCACGTTGACGACGCCGCGCCGCCCGACGAGATCGGCCACGTGCCGATCGGCGGCGAAATCGGCGCCGGCTTGCGGATGGTGCGCGTAGCCGCGCACGTCGCCGGCGCCGTTGGCGTCGACGGTGATCGAGCCGAGCGGACCATCGCCAATGAGCTGAACCGTGACGCGCTCGTCGCCTTTGGTCAGCGTCGCCAGCAGCACACCGGAGGTGAGCGCGCGCCCGACGGCCCGGGTTGCCGCCGGGGACAGCTCGTGGCGGCGAGCCGCGTCGGCGACGAGGCCGGTCGTGACCGCGGCGCAGACGCGGATGTGACGTTCGCGGTCGATCGCGCGTACGAGGTGATCGGCGGCATCCATGGCGCGCGCAAGCATAGCAGATTGACGGCGCGCTCCAGGCGCACCATGCTCGGGTGGTGCTGCTGCCCCGGACGGCGAAGTTCGACGTCGAGCGCGACCAGTTCGCGTTGCGCTTCGCGTGCGAGGACTGCGCCCACTTCGACGCGTCGACCGAGCGCTGCCGCCACGAGTGGCCCAACGAATCGCACCGGCGCGAGCCGGCCGAGCCCGGCCTGCTCGACTTCTGCAAGGAGTTCGAGCTTTGCTGACGGGACTGGTGCGCTTTCTCTTCTCGATCGTGATGCTGTTGGCGTTCGTCTGGTTCGCGGTGACCGTGCCGCTCGGCAAGCGGACCCTGTGGGGGCACGTGCACGCGATCTTCGGGACGCAAGAGGCCAAGGACCTCGCCGAGGGGACCAAGGAAGAGGCGGAGAAGGTGGCGCGCAAGGTCAAGGCCGAGCTGCACCAGCCGGACATGGCGCACGCCGAGCCGACGCCGCCACCCGCCGCGCCGCAGTCGGCGAGGGCGGCGGCGCGACACGTCAAGACGCCGCTGCCGACGAGGTGAGCGGCCGCCGATCGGCCGCCGAGTGGCACCGTCGACGGGACGGTGGCACAATCTTTCGAATGCACCGGTCGATCGTTCCGGGCGCGCTGGCCGCGCTGCTCGTCTTCGGGCCCGCCGTCGCGCACGGCGAAGAGCCGCTGTGGTCGGAAGGCCCGTCGAAGGCAGCGCTGCCGGCGAATGCGCCGATCAACATGCAGTCGTTCGTCAAGCTGGCGCGGACGCTCGGGCCCGCCGTCGTCAACGTGGTCGCGATCCAGACCGGCGACATCGGTGACGAGCGCCCCGG